>JAEEGH010012019.1_pt1 | contig 19539 bp, 10 predicted proteins | sample 9134181 | NCBI WGS metagenome assembly JAEEGH01 (sample SAMN16246544, study PRJNA631951) | gut metagenome | biome: gut microbiome; feature: rumen; material: DP-attached | host: Bos | place: Iran: Karaj | collected 2018-10 | reverse complement strand
CATGTTATTGCCGTGGCTATTGCTGTGGCTTGCGATTTCGTGCCCTTCGTCGGCCAGACCCTGGAATCCGCTCCAGTTGGGGTTCCAGTTCACCACCAGGTTGAAGGTGGCCTTGTAGCCATACTTCTTGAACGTCGGACCAGCGTCAGTCACGTGGCTCGGTGCGCCGTCGTCAAACGTGAACGAAGCCGCTCCCTTGCGGAAGCCAGACCAAGTGCCGATTTCGGCAGTCTGGGCGAATGCGGAACCAGCCGCAAACATGCCTGCAGTGACTGCAGCGATAGAAATTTTCTTGTAGTTCATTATCCACACCTTTTAGAAATTAATCCATATTATGCACAATATAATCTACCCCCATATAAAAGGAAACGTGCTATGTTAAATTTCTTTTTGTTGTATAAATATGCAACAGGGGAGATTGGCGTTGTCATTCCTTTTAAAGCGAAAAAAGGCGACTCGATTACATACTAAAAATGCATTTGGTCGCATTTAGTATGTAATTGGGGTAATTGTATTTTACCCCTTACATACTAAACGGATTTTTTGGGTGTGTTAGTATGTAATTTCGACGCTAAAATGATGCTTTGAGGGCTTTTCGAGGCTCTAGAAAAGCAAAAATGCCATTAAATGTGCTTTTGGGAATGCTTTGACTCTCTTTTTTTACATACTAAAACGTCAATTTTCTCTCTTAGTATGTATTTGAATAAATTAACAATTTCCGATTTACATACTAAAAGACTGTTTCGGCGAGTTTAGTATGTAAAACAATGAAAAAAACACGGAAAAAACAGCAGGCATCTCGCATTTGCCTGTCATTCCTTAGCCGCCATCTGCCGCCGCTGTCCCTTAGCCGCCATCTTCCAGCTAACTTTTACCAACAAACATTTACAAGTCAACATCTACTCACTAAATTCTTATATTTCTTTTCATGGATATACAGACAATTCTTTCTTCCGTTCTTGACGATGTCTATTTGCCGAATGAATACCCGGCTCTTGCCGCCCTTGAAGACGAGTGGACGGTGAAACGCCCGTTCGAAGGGCTTCGTGTGCTTGTGGCGACTCCGATTTACCGCAATACCATGACGCAGTATCGTGCGCTTTTGGCGGGCGGTGCAAAGCTGCTTGTGGGCTTCTGGGGCATGAACGATGGAAAAATTGTCGAATTTTTGAAGGATAACTGCATCCCGGTCGTCTCTCCTGCGGAAATGCTCGAAGCGGAATCCCACGGAGAATTTGTCGATTTGGTGCTCGATTGTGCGGGTTCTTTTGCAGGGCTGCACCCGAAAATTGGTTTTGTGGAACTCACGCGTTCGGGCGTGCAGCATTATAACGGTGCAAAAAAGCCCGTCTATGTTGCTGATAGTGGCATTGTCAAGCGGATTGAAACATCGCTTGGCACGGGCGACGGCTATTTTCGTGCTCTCGAAAAGCTTGGCTACGGCGAATCGTTCGAAGGCAAGCGTTTGCTTGTTTTTGGCAGTGGCAAAGTGGGTTCCGGAATCGCGCTCCAGGGAGTGCGTCGTGGCTGCAACGTTACCGTCGTGACGGATTTGAAGCGTGCTCAGTCTGAACAGCCCGTGCTGTCCGAAAATGCAGAAAATGCGGCGAATCTTGAAAATGCTGCAAATTCAGCGGATTCTGCGACTCCGGCTTCCGAGGCTTTAGAAAAAATGCCTGCGGGTGACTTTTCGCCGATACTTCTGCAAAATGGCGTGGATGTTGTCGATTGCCATGACTATGAAGCCGTTTCCTCGCTGATTTATGCAACTGATTTTGTGGTGACGGCGACCGGCGTGAAATATGCTCTTGCTGCTCAGGAACTTCAAGAACCGCTTCTTTCGACTGCAGCGATTCTCGCGAACATGGGCGTCGAAGATGAATATAGCGAATCTCTCCCTGCGGAACGTGTGCTGAACAATAAAGGTCCTCTGAATTTTATCCTCGAAGAACCGACGCATCTCAAGTACATCGATACGTCGCTTGCTTTGCATGCGGCCCTCGCCGAACTTCTTGTGCAAGAGGCTAAAACGGCGGCTCCTGGGGAACGCACGACCTCCGAGGCTGTCGCGACTTCCGGTAATGCTATGGGTCTCCGTTTCCCGCCGCAAGAACTGGAGCAGCGGTTGCTCTCCATCGCAATCCAAGATGGTGTAATTGGCCCTGAAGTCTGCGACATGCTTGGTATTGTGCCCTCCGATTATGATTGATTTTGTCACTCCGGAATCGTACCAGTGCAACGCTCTTCGGCTCAGCTCTGCCCAAATGCACGCATTTTATCGCGGCATTCGCCTTGGCAGCTTTATTCCGAGTCGGTTTTTTCACCTTGCTAACCCCTAAAACCTAAAAGCCTATAAATGTCTCCAGAAAACATGAAAAAGGTGGTTGATCTCTGCAACCAGATTTCGAATATCACCTACGAGAATTTGACGAAAATCATCCGCCTTGAACAGACCGGGAGTGCGATCGGAGCTCGCAAGCTCGACGACAGCGACCAGAATGACATCGATTCTTGGATGGGCGGCGGCACATGCTTCAGCATGACATGGCATCTTTATCAGGCGCTCACGGACATGGGCTTCAAGCCGCGTCTTGTCATGGGACACAAGCGCAAAGAACGGAACATCCACTGCGCCCTCATCTTGCCCGACCCAGATCCTTCGACTCCAAGCCTGCGGCTTTCCGCTCAGGATGACACTGCGCTGCGTTCGCCTCTTTATAACGCTGTCACCCCGGCCCCTGTGCCGGGGCCGGATTCTTGCAAAACCCCCTCGCAGCATTCACCTCTCTCGTCTCTCGTCTCTCGTCTCTCGTCTAATACCCCATACCTCAAAACGACCGAAGGGAGCGACCTCATAGCCCACAGCTCATACCTCCTCGATCCCGGCTACTTGATTTTCGACCCGCTCCCGATGCCCTTGCCGCAGCCCTTCGGCACTGGCGAGGCTTTTTTCCCGCTTTCCCCGAACTGCGTGCGTCTCGTGCGTCCGACGCTAGAATCCATGGAACTCTGGACCGGCGGTGCAGGCGCTCCCATGAAACTCCGCTTCGAGTACCCCGTCGAAGGCGTCTCCGTCGATGAATTCAAGCACCACTGGAACGAAAGCTTCTACCGCGAAATGATGACTTACCCTGTGCTGAACCGCCTCGACCGCGAAAAGGGTGTGCAATATTACTATCAGAAAGGGAATCTCGTCGTCCGCAGCAGTTCAGGTTCCCAAATGACGAAAATCGCCCCCGCCGACCGCGTTCAAACCCTTAGCGACATCTTCAAACTGTCGCCAGACATCATCGAACGAGCGCTGAACATCTTGGAAAAAAAATAATCGTCATCTCGGCGGCTTTCTCGTAAAACACGTCATGGCGGACCTGATTTCTTTGACCACTTGCTGCTTAGTGGTCATGATCCGCATGTGGGGATGCCATCTTTTATTTCAACTTTTTGAGTTCGTGCATCAGCATTGCCATGCCTATGATGGCGGCACCCGTGTCGGCAATGGGCTGTGCCATGAACACTCCCTTCAGTTCAAAGAAGTGCGGCAGAATCAGCAAGAACGGAATCAAGAGAATCACTTGGCGGCAAGCGTTGAGGAACATGGCCCTGAGCGCTTTTCCGGTTCCCTGGAAAAAATTGCCGGCCAGCATGCCGAAGGGAATCATGAAGAACGCCGCCGTGAAGATTCTCATGGTCCATGCGGTGAGTTCCTGCAATTCGGGGTCTTTGGGGGCAAACGGGGCGACGAACGCTTCGGCTTGCCACATCACGGCTCCCCAGCAGAGGAACATGAACGCACCGGCGTAAATGAACGAGAACTTGAGCGTTTCCTTGACGCGGTTGTTGAGTCTTGCTCCGTAATTGTAGCCAATGATAGGCTGCGTTCCGTGGACAAATCCCAAAAGCGGAAGCACGATAATCGAGACGATGCTGTTGATAATGCCGAAAGCGGAAATAGCCATGTCGCCGCCCGAAAGCGTTTCGGTGGGCTTGACGCTTATGTTGCCGTAAGTCGTGAGGCTCCATGCCAAAATCGCGTTCATGAGGCTGTTGCAAATCTGCATCACGGATGGCGGCAACCCAAGAATGTAAATCTTGCGGACATAGGCGATGTGCAGCTTCATGTGGCGCCAGCGAATCTTGATGGGCGAGGATTTTTTGACAAAGAACTGCGTAATCAGGCTGCTTGCGATTAGTTGCGAACAAACTGTTGCCCATGCGGCCCCTTCGATTCCCCAGTGGAATTTCATGATGAACAGCCAGTCCAAAACGATGTTGCTGACAGCGCCTGCAATTTCGCGGAACATGGCCGTTTTCGGGTGGCCCATCGAACGGATAAAGTGGTTCATGCCGGGAGCGATAGTCTGGAAAACGGCACCGCACAGCAAAATGCGCATGTAGCTTTCGGCGACGGGGAGCGTCTGTTCGCTGGCTCCGAACAGCTTGAGAAGCGGCGTCATGAAGATTTCGCCGAACGTAAAGGCGAGAATCGCCATGATAATTAATAGCGAAAACGAGTTGTTCAGAATTATGCTAGCTTGGATGTACTTCTTTTGTCCAAGACGAATCGCGAAAAGCGTGTTTCCGCCAACGCCAACCATCATCGAAAGCGCCATAATGAACAAACAAATCGGGAAGCAGAGCGTAATGCCCGCGATGCCGAGACTCCCGACTCCCTGCCCTACGAAAAAACGATCGACTATATTATATAGCGCGTTCACGCACATGCTGATGATGGCGGGAACAGAAAACTGCAAGACAAGCTTCGGGATGCTTGCTGTGCCAAAAGAATTAAGGCGTTCGGAGTAAAATTCACTCATCGGCGCCAAAGATAGAAAAAGGAACTCTCCAGTGCAAGTTCTTTTATTAGGTATTAGGTTGTAGGTTTTAGGAGTCCGCTTTACACATCACTAATCGCAGGCACAGCACCAACCGCTTACACAGTACCAATCTCATTGTCACCCCGGACCTGTTCCGGGGCCAGCTTACACGGCTCTTCTCGCATTTGTCACCCCGGACCTGTTCCGGGGCCAGCTTACACGGCTCTTCTCACATTTGTCACCCCGGACCTGTTCCGGGGCCTGCTTACACGGTACTTCTCGCATTTGTCGTCTTTCGTCTCTATTCTAAACGGCTACTTGATTCTTGCCGTTATTCTTGGCGACGTACAGCAGTTTATCGCTTTCGACGATAAGGTCGTTGATTTGTGCGATGTTCACGCCTTGACGTGAGGCGAGCCCAAGGGAAATCGTCACCGGAACGACGTTGTCCGCCCATGAGAAAATGTGGCGCTCGATAGTTGCTCGCAACTTTTCGGCCCGCTTCTTTGCATCTTCAGGCGTAATCCCGTTCATGAGCAGCAGGAATTCTTCGCCGCCGTAGCGGGCGAGCAAGTCGGAGTCGCGCTTTTCGTCGCTCAAGAGTCGCGTGACTTCTTTCAGAACCAGGTCGCCGCAGGGGTGGCCCCAAGTGTCGTTCACTTGCTTGAAATTATCAATATCAATCATCAATACATGGACGAACGTATTGTTACGGCGTGCAAAGACTAACTCGCCGGCGGAGCGGTCCATGAATGCCTGTCGGTTCAAGATGCCCGTAAGCGGGTCCTTTGTCGCGGCTTCGTAAAGTTCACGGCTGAACGCTTCTTCGCTAGGGTCTTTGTAGGCGACTTTCAAGACCATCCGGCCTATCTGGAGCCTGTTGTCGGAATTGAGAATTTGCCTATGGACGAAGTTCCCATCGACGAATGTTCCGTTGGTGCTGCCGAGGTCTTCTACCGTGACGCTTCCTCCATCGAACGACAGTGCACAGTGCTTGCGGCTCACCAGTTCGTCTTCGAAGCGGATATCGGCATCTTGCCCACGACCGAGAATCACGGTTCCCCTTTCGAGCGGAATTTGCGCAAATTGATTCTGCGGATACAGAACGATTAAATGCGGATGCACCACCATCTGTTCGAACTGGATGGTATTGTCGTTACTCATGATGGTTTCGTCTTCCATAAAACTCCCTCGCGTGATCGCGGACACACTGCAAATATAAGTCCTTTTTTAGATGTTGGTCATTGGTTGTTAGTCAATAGTCCTTGGTCGTTGGTCATTGGTTATTAGTTAATGGTCGTTAGTCATTAGTTGTTGGTTAATGAGCGGTTCATTTGCTTCTGTCACTCTGGAGCCGAAGGCGATAGAGTCCACCACGCTGTCACCCCGGATTTAGGTTGGTGAGCTTGCCGAACCATTCCGGGGCCGGCTTTCCCCCTATCTCTACCACTGATCCCGGCACAGGGCCGGGATGACACCCAAAACCCCCAGCCCCCTGATACCTGTCACCTAACCTCTTTCTACTGATTCCTCATACCTCAAAGCGAAGCGACCTCAAAGGAGCTCCGCACCGACCTCATACCTCACTACCCCTAACGCCTAACCACTGTCTACTTCCTACTCTCCCTCTCTCGTCTTTGTATATTCGCCTTCGGCTCATATACCAAATGCTGGGCTCGGTCATGGGTGTGCGAGCACCCCCGCGAACGCTCGCCCTCCGCATTTGTCGTCTCTCGTCTCTCGTCTATAGCCGCGCAGCGGCGTTCTTTCGTCTATTTTCTATACAATACACCCATGATACAGTCTATATCACACCTAAATTGTAAACTTAAAATTACTTTAGGTTGTTTGTAAATTAGACTTTACAAAAAGTGTTAAGAAATTGTGTTTTTAACGGTTTATTTCCTTATATAAATTTTTTTTCACAATTCTTTACAAGAAAAAATTTCTTTTTTTAAATTAAAAATTTAGATTTCATTACGGTGTGGCTTATAAGAAGGCCGGTCTTTTTGTTTGCCTCATTAGCTTTTAAAAACCAAATGGATGAAATATATGAAAACACGTTATAACGCTTTGCATAGTGTTGCAATGATGCTTGGCCTGCTGCTTGTTGGAGGAGTTACAGGAGCTTGGGCAAATTTGAAAACATCACAATCGAGTAACTCGTATTGTTCGCCAAAAATCCATTTTAAATTTCCCAGCGGCTGGACAAGTGCTTATTTGATGATTGCTGGCCAAGGAATCCCCTTCCCTAATGCAAGGTTAGGTGGTGATGGTTGGGTCGAGCTTGATCTCGGTGTCACCAAAACTAACGACAGTGATGTGTTTTACATCAATGGCGATAACAAAAACGATTGTAACGATGGCCATTGCGTTACTAAAAATGGTGTTAATTTGAACGCCACTGGTGTCGGTAACAATGCCCAAAACCAAGGTTGGAGATGCTCTGATATGAGCGCCGACAGCTCCATCTGGATTCAGGAACACCCGGATCCCAAGAAAGAAGGCCAGGTCTATTATACCAAGACAAAACCGGACGTCAAGGACTTCTATGTGTTCTTGCCGGACAACCAAACCTGGAAGAGCTCTACTCCAAAAGTTTTGGAAAATGGCAAAGACGAAGTTGAAATGTTCGTCGATAATGACCATTGCGGATGGTATTTTAGGCGCTATATCCTCGATGGTAAAATCGACAAAGAACTCCCGACGAGTGTCATTATCTTTCGTGACGATGATGTAGAGAAGAAAGCTGCTATCGGTAATGGTGGCGAAAAAGCTCTTAATGAAGGGACTCCCGCAGAACCTATTGATTTGAAGCAGATGTTCGAGCTTTTTGAACAAGATCCGAGCTATCAAGGTGGCGTGTATCTCTTGGCAGATGAAAAACAAGCGGATGCACTTGGCAACGATGCCGCTTATGGTTGGTCTGCATCGAGGCCATTAGCCGCTGTTGGTAACTGCTCGTATAATCTTGCTGCTGTGATTTACGATACCGATGCTGATTTGCATCCGTTGTTCTCCTGCTATAAAGAGGGCAACGGATTCCAGGAAGGCTGCCAGACGGATACGAAGGCTTTACCTGCAATTGAAAAGTGTATCGGTGTCCGTCAAGGGCTTGTCGAATCGACGCTTACGATTGAAAATGGCAAAAAGAAGATGAAGCTTACCAGAGCTGGTCAAGAATGTTTCTTGGATCAAGCCACCTTCGATAAGATGTTCAACTACACTAAAGGTGTGAACGAAATGTCTTGCTATGACATGACGTTCGAACGTTCTCCCGATGGCAAGTGGGAATTTGACTCTGACTACGCTCTTTATGAAAAATTGAAAATTCCTGTTCAAGGTGGTTTCTATCCTGTAGAAGACACTGACGACGCAAAGATTATCGCTACTATTTTGCCAGATGGCACTGTTCAGACTCCAGCACCTAAGGCACGTACAAAGCGTTGGGCTCAAGGTCCGGTGTTCTATGGCCCGCTCCTCCGTGCTAATGACCCGACGGAACAGATTCCGAAGATTGACATTTTCTGCAATGGCCCAGGTTGGGATAAGGGGCATGATTGCGAAGGCCTCTTTGCCGATGGCGATGGTACGACGTCGGCTATAAATTCGGGCTTGAAACTCGGCACGGCGAATCAGGAAGCTTGCGTCTTTGGTTGGAGTTGCCCCAATGAAGCCCCAGCAGATTGGCCGTTCTATGCGAACGGTAGCGAGACAAAGGGTACTGAATCAGGTCGTTGGGATTCGCCTGAAGGTACAAAGGGCAATGGAGGCCGTAACCAGCACTTCTGCTTTGAATCCCATGCGAACTTCCGCTACAAGCCTGGCCTGAAGTTCAACTTCCGCGGCGACGATGATATTTGGGTCTTTATCAATAACAAGCTTGCCGTTGACCTTGGCGGTACTCACCTTGCCGCTCCGGGCTATGTGGATGTGGACAAATTCTTGTTCAAGGGTAATAAAACCTCTATTGATTCATCGAGAGGCAAGTCTTTCGACATCGATATCTACTTCTGCGACCGCCGTACGACTATGAGTAACGTCCGTATCAAGACGAACATGTTCATTGAACAGACGACCGGTATTACGTATGAAGGCAAGCAGGATATTGTTAGGTACATGGATAATGGTGACAATGTTTACAGGCTCTGCTACAAGAAATCTGGCAACGGTTCTTGCTCTGCTGCTTTAGGCGGTGCCGGTGGTGATACTGAAGCATGCGGAAAGGATATTAAGGAAAAAGTCACCTTTGTCTTAACTCAGGACAAGACCTTGCAGGATCCGACAAAGGTCGTGAAGGGAGCTGATGCAGCTGATTTTGATGCAAATCCGATTTTTAAGGCCGATAGTGCAATCAATGTTACAGTTCCGGGTGAACCTATTATCAATGAAGAAAAGCTAACCAAGTATTTGGAGCCTGGTAAGTACTACCTTGTCATCAAGATTGGCACTGACACCAAGTATATTGAACTTAACATCAAGGGTTCTGTCAGTATTGCAGACCGAGATGCCGTTGCTACTTATGCCGATGGCATTAAGAGTGGGTTGCTTGAACACAAGACTCAGGCTATGGCTTCTATTCCGGATAGCCTGGGTAAACCTGATCCTAGCCAAATGTTGCCGCTTTATTTGGGCACTATTCTTGATCCGTGTTCTCAACCGAGTTGTACCGATCCTCTTAATATGATCGCTTCTGCAAATACTCCATATACCTTGCAGGTGAAAAACGATAACCAAAACGTTCAGTTCTATAAGATGAAGAACGGAAAGCTTGGTATCTTGAATCCGGCTGAGGGTTCTGTCATTGGTGAAAATGGTATCGATACTATTTATGTGACAATCCCGTTCAACGACATGAAAACGGCAGTTGATTCTGTTGTTGTCAATGTAGCGGGCGATGCTCGTAAGGCTACTCTCAAGTTCTTCGTGCCGAGACTCCGTTTTGTGGATACGGATTCTACGTTTAACATTGTAACGCAAGATCCTGATAAACCCAAGGATAAGGATATTCGATTGAGAGGTTCTGCTTACGATTTCTATCTTGTCGCTCTTGATGCTAACGGAGCTCCGTGTGGTGAACTTTGTAATTTCACGCTTACTAAGGGATCTGAAACTTCTGCGGGCGTGAATATCATTGAAGGTGGCAAAATCGTGAATGGTCGCGCTACAATTACAATCCAGTCTCAAAAGGTTTATGAAAAGTGCGACAACCCAGACAGGTCGAAGTGTGGTAAGGATACGACAGCAACGCTTCATGTCGTAGGCCCGAACGCTTCTCTTACGTCTGCGAAGTACACGAACCTGCAGTTCCAGGAACCGCCTGTTCCGACACCGTTGTTTGCCGACATCTTTGATGTCAAGGGTACTACTATGCCGGGATTGAATATTGACAATCTGGATATTTATAATCCTCAACAGGAATACCTCGACGGTATTGCAGATTCTCTGGTTGTTTACTATGGAAAGCCGTTCAAGAACCATAAGGACTCTCTCCCGGATTCGATTCTTGTAACATGGTTGAGCGACGAAAAGGACTCTGTCAGAAAATTCGAAGCTGAATCAATTAGAAAGGGTGCTATTTGCGGTGCTGATTCCGGTTTTGGTGCAACCATTAAGCCTGAGTTGGTCGATGCAGAACATTGCTTGGGCAGAATTACCCTTGGTGGCAAGAATCTTTCGAATGACGTGAAAACCTGGGGTACCGGAAAGGTTGTTTCTTGGGCAAGCTTTACGGCTCGTGGTGTCCCTGCTATTAAGGACTATTCAAGCGTTATTTATGATCGTATTGCTCCGGTTATCATTTCGGCAACCGCTAAAACGGATACTACGGGTGGCAAGCCGGTTCAATTGGTTCTTAAGTTCTCCGAAAACGTTTATAAGACGGATATGGGAGCTCAAGAGGGCGATAAGAATGTGTTCTCGTATTATACCAATGCTGGCAAGGAACATGTTTTTGAAGACCATCTCTCGACGATCGCCGGAACTTCTAATAGCAGAAGACTCGATTCGACAAGTGCTATATTGATGTTCAACGGAAAGGCGAAATTCCCGCAGGCAGGTGACTACGTCCACTTTAGAAGCATTAACGGTGTGGGCCTTGTTTCTGATAACACGGTTGATTCTCTTCCGGGCATCGATTCGCTTCGTAAAGATGAGCCTACGGTTAGCTGGAATATCGCCCCTGCTTACAATGTTGCAGCTCCGCGTCTCCCGTCTCCGTGGGTCTTGATTACGGGTGATGTGAATTCTTACGCTGAAAGACTCATTCCTGAAGGTTATGGTGCAGTTCCGCCAACGTCCACCGTTGCTCCGAATCTCCCCAATGTCGAAGTGCTTACCTTTGACGCCTTTAAGGATGTGAGCGACTTCAAGAAGGCTCTTAAGAACAATTCGGCTACTGATGCTAGAATGGCCAAGTATGACTATATTCCGCATGGCTGGTTTGTCAAGAGCGATATGAGTGCCTTGATTGTTGCTGATACGGCTACTGAAAAAGCTATTGGCGGCGATTATAAGAAGGTTTACTTCGATTACGAAGTCCAGTTGTTCACGAATCTTGGCAACCACGTTTTGACCAAGAAGGGACGTATCTTCTGCGATGATTCGAAGAACACTGAAAAGGATAAGAACGGCCAGGAAATTAAGTATTTTGAAAACAAGAACTGCGTTGACAAGCCGAAGAACTTCTATATCATGTGGAACATGAAGGACGAAAATGACCGCTACGTGGGTTCTGGTGCGTACATCTCTAAGCTGAAAACTAAAGTCAAGCTTGAAGGTGTTGGTACAAGGAACAAGTTCGACAAGACCGAAATGTGGGGTGTCCGCCACGCAACGGATGTCCCCGGCAGCAATCTGATCTTTGTTCAGTAATAACTTCTGTAATTTTTCGAAAGCCTCCCCATCGGGGAGGCTTTTTTGTATGTTCTCCACACTTGTCGTTCCGGCATTGTGCGCCTTGATCACTTAGAGGTTGACTTCTTCGGTGTCGGCACTTCGGCTCTGCTATGTCAAAATACAAGCGTTTTGTCGCGGTACTCGTTTTGAATGCTGTTTAGCACTTATGTGAGCGTGGTCCACAATGGGGAAGGAATAGGTTTACACAAATCCCTATGTTTTTCTATATTTGCTCTCATGCGAAAGATTTTAATTGCAGCTTCTTTGTGCGCTTTGGCCTGGGCCGGGGCACCAACCGATATGGATTCTCTATTCCGTGGTAACGAATACAAGCCTACGCTCAGTGCTTCGCTTCGCGATACGACTAGCAATTCTGCTGTTCCTGCCAAGGTCTCTAGCAAGAACGACAAGTCCGATGGATTCTATATGCTCCAGTTCGAAGCTGTAGGTGATTTCGATGCCGCCCAAAGACGCAAGGCACAGCTTTCTGCAAGTACTGGCTACACCATTCAGGTGGTTTTCGATACGCCGTTCTACAAGCTTCGCGGTGGTGGATGGAACAAGCGTAAAGTCGCCGAAGACAAAGCCCGAGAACTCTCGGTCTATAACATTAACGCTTTTGTCGTAAAGATTCGATAATTGCTTTTATCAAGAAAACAAAGAGTAGGCGAAAGCCTACTCTTGTTGTTTCCATAAACAACTGATCCCGGCACGGAGTCCGGGATGACAGCGTGAGTGATGCATTGTCACCCCGGATTAAGGTTGGTGAGCTTAAGCCTGTGCTGAGCTTGTCGAAGTAAACCATTCCGGGGCCTGTTTTTTTCCATAAACAACCGATCCCGGCACGGAGTCTGGGATGACAGTTTGCTTTGACCTTTCGTCTCTAGTCTTTCGTCTAAGACTACACCACACCCAATGCTTGTTTGATGGTGTGTTCGTCGAAAGATGATTTGAACAGGGCGCGTTCTTCGGGTGAAATGTATGCCAACTTACGCTCGCTGTCCGGTCTCTTGGAGCGGTCGCGGAGCTTTATGTCTTTGTTTGTAAGCGAATAGAAGAACGAGCCTGTCTTGATGAACTGTTTTTCGTGCAAAGCCTGCTTGATGGTTTCGCTCAAAACAGAAGACATCTTTGGGCCGACGCGGTCAATATGGTGCAGGTCTAGAATCCTTTGCAACAACAGCTCGCTATGGATTGGGCTTTCGTGATCGACATAGAACTTCAACTGCTGGATGAGTTGCTCTGCAGAAAGCTCTAGAATCGGCAAGTCATCTGTAGTGCCCTCGATGGCTGGATTTTCTACAACGTAAGGCTCAATACTTGCAGACTGGGACTGAGAGTCTTCGTCTTCGTTTTTGTCTTCGCTTTCTTGTTGTGGCGGTGCAACGCTTTGCTCAATGGCTATAGTCGTAATGAGGTTTCCCTTTTCATCGGCATGGGAAATGTTCCATTGCGGAAGCCAAATGTAGAAGATGTTCCAGCCGAACTTAGTGAGCGTGTTCGGACGCAAGTATTCACGATCCTCGACGGATTCCTTATAAGGCCCGTTGCATGAATCCGTTTCAATGACTGCGAGAAAACGTTTGGTATTGTACGCATCCAGGACTACGGGGCCAATAGGAATGCCGCCGTGTGCAATGCTTTCCTTGTATGGAATCCCTTCTGTCTTAAATACGTCTTTAATTTGTTCATTGAGTGCGGATTCAATGATGCTGTCGTCTTGCCTTTCTTCGGCCTCGGCTTTTGAATTGAGCTGGTTCACCCATTCGTGGAACAAACCGGGCTTGGAGTTTGTGAGCTTGTATGAATCATCCTCTGTCATGAAGAGACTCATTTTTTGCTTTGCAAGAGTCGTACAAATTGAAAGCTTTCGGTTCCCTGTTGCGGAGCTTACGCTTTCGATATCAGGGCAGATGAAAATGACATCTCGGTACAAATCTACGGCGCGTTCAACCGTTTTGATGTAGAATTTGTTCTGCAAATTACCTTGTGTAAAGAACTTGGCATGTGCAGGATATTTTTCGAGCATCTTTTGAAGTTCGCTTTCGATTTGATCGCTGAGCGCTTGGCTGAACGTAACGATTCCAAGAGTCTGGCTTGGATTCTTGGCCGCATGTAACAAAGCGTGTTCCGCAACGGCGAATACTTTGTCGCGAACCATTTTGATGGTGTGCAACTTTACCGTAGGTAAGGTTGAATTGGAAAATTGCACTATTTCGTTGTTGTAAATGTTCTTGTTCGCGAAATCAAAAAGCGAGGAGTCCGCATATTGCGAAGTGTAACCGATAACTCTAGTCGGGATACCTTTGCGGAGTGCTGCCGAAAGCATGTTGTCTTTAAAGAAAATGGACTGCTGGGATAAGTCTATGTCGCAGGCGTCCATGGGGAGCGGTTCTAAAGATGGCGAACAGGGGTTGCCGAATAGAATTGCTTTCTTTGAGTTGTAAATTCCTGGCATGGCTTCGGCGATGGTCATGCAGTCTGCGTCCAAAAACAGTGCGACATCAAAAGAACCGAAATTGGATTCGTAGGTTTTGGACAGAGCAATGCTTTGGAGCAAATTCGGATGCTTTTCAACGAAATTGTGTGCTTCGCGGAAATTGGCGTTTGAAAACTGGTCTAACAAAGCCCTGTACTGGGCGCTCTTTTGTTTTCTGTTTTTAGATGTTGTCGTAAACAGTCCGGGACATTTTGCGGTCACGGCATGCATCTGGCTGCTGGTCCAGGTCCGAGCGAAAGCCATGGAAATATCGACATTTGCGTTCTTGGAATCTCTCACGAAATTTGCAAGATTTTCACATGGCGAATCGGAGATGTTGTCCATGTGTTCGCAAAGCTGCAAGTAGATGTCCTGCTCGTTCCAATGGCTCGACCAGGATTCAATTTTTTCCATCCACGTATCGACGTTTTCTTCGTCGATGGATTCTTCGAAATTCAATGACTTGCTTATCGTTTGCAGGTTCTTTTGCAAGAAATCTATGTTCGTTAGGAGGTCGTCTAGTTCATCGACAAACGGCCTAAAGATATGCCATTGTTCAAGGACGTGAACGAGATGGTCGAAGTCCTCGCTATTCTTGTTCTTTGCGCGGAACGAGTAGAAGGCGTGGATCTTTTCTGAAAGTTCTTTCCAATCCGTTTTTTCGAACTTCCAATCCTTACCGAACAACCGCATGGCAAGGACTGAAGAATCCTTGTACTTGTGTTTGCAATCTTGCAGTTCGATGAGCGCGTCGATTTTTTCGACCAGCATTTCGTCTGATGTGATGCTCTTGGGGTTCTTGAATACGGTGAGCAAGAATCGCTTGGGGCGGCGGTAATGGTCCGAAAGGCTTCGGAGCGTAGAACTGAGGCTATCGACAAATTCATTACGTGCGTCGAAAACGTTCTCGTCGATGGCGTTGTCCGTATAAACTTCAGAACCCCGTCGGCGGTAGTTTGACCAGCGCGAACCTGCGTTAGGCAAATCCATCAAGTCGTCTTGGTAGGCCATCCACCCATTGGAGTGCAGGTTCCAGTCTTCGAATCCCGGTAAATCCTTGTCGAAACTTTTCTTGAATAGATTGATTAATTCGGGGAGATCGGCAAGTTTCAGTCCGCATGGGAAAAGGTTCGATTTCTTTGTGCTTTCCAAGAACGGTTTTATTTTCTCTATCAGTTCCTTGGCATGCTCCAGGTCTTCACCGACCGAGTTCTTGCGGTCTAGCGAAAAAGCGGGCATTTTGATGTCGTAGAACGAGTCGTAAACTTCGATTCCGTTTTGTTCGAAGAACAGCCGCGTCATCTGCTTGAGACTGGCAAGCATGGACTTGTATTTCGGGTAAGGAATCTTTTCGATGTTCTTGAAAATTTCGCTTGGAAACTTCGACTTTATCTGCTTGAGTTTCGACATCTCGTCCAGCAGTTCCGTGAGCTTCGCTCCGCTTGGCTGGAGAGGGTAGTTGACGATATCGTTGTATGCGACGAAGTTTGCGCGTGTGTCGTTCAGGACTTTTTGAAGCGTATCGCGTTCGGGACTCTGGAAAGAGCGGAACGGCGGTTTCCATGCTGTTTCGAAATTCAGTTTTGTGATGGCCCTGCGGCTTATGACGCAGACTTTTTTCTTTTGCTGGATGAGGTCTGCGACGATATTCACGGCAAGTTTCGATTTGTCCGTGCCGGGGAGCGTTTGTATGGCGTAGGCCGTTGCTTGCTCGTTGAGCGCGTCTATAGCCGCCTTGTTCGTCTGCGAATCGGTCGTATAGGGGAAGTAGTGGTCCGCCGGGTTAAAGACATGGTCGTAAGTCGTTTCTTCAAAAAGAGACGGCTGCGGCAAGAACCCATCGTTACCGATGGTGGCGTTGAAAAACGAGTTGTTTGCAGTTCTTGAAGTAGCCCAGTAATCGTTTGACAAAGTCTTTTTGAGGAGCAACTTGTTGGTGCTATAGAACGTGATGCAGCAACCGTTTCGCGTGAATTTCCAATCGGTCTTGGTGGCAATCCTTTTTTCGAGTGTGTCAAAAAACTTTTTTATATCAAATTTGTCATTTCTAACGAAGTCGAAGGCGATTGGAAGTTTGTTAGCCGTGTCGAGTGACTGGAGGGCTATGTTTTCGATGGGCGTACGTGCAGAAATGGCAACGGTGTCGTAATCATAGTTGTAATCCAGCGGAATGAGTAACGCTGGAGCCAGCGTCTTTTCTCCCCATTTGACGAAACCTGTCGCCAAGTACAAATCTTGGTCGCAGAAGTCGTCTTTTTTGGATTTTAGGACTTTGCGGAAATTTTCCAAATCGGACTTTTGGTGTTCTTCGTCGTATTTTGAAGAAATTGGAAAAAAGGACGCGAGTGTTCGCGGCTTAATTTCTTTTAACCAAGTCTCGTAAAACTGGTCACCGTAGTCAATAAGCAGTGGAGATTGAAATTTATTCTTTTGCGAAAAACAGAGCAGAAGGTCCCTACTCTCAAACACTGTTGCTTCTTCGCGAATCTTTTCTATTGTCGCAGACATGGAAGTTGATGCCATGCCACGAATATAAAATTTTTTGGGGTTTCTTGGTTAAGGGAGACTTTGCATAGTGATGTAAATCGCATCATTCAGTGAAATCGGGGCCTCTTTTTCGGTAAGATGTGCTTTGTAGAGGACGCGTCCGAAAAGCGTTTCGGGGGTGACGCCGGCTTCTTTGTCTTGCCTTAAACTGTGGGCGAGTTCGCGTTTCGAAAGCTTTTTGTTGTTTGTATCAAAAATCAAAGGATGATGTAAGTAAATTGGAAGTTTTGTACGCCCGAGGGTTTGCATTAACGCGATTTGCCGGGCTGTGGAATTGCGGATGTCCTCGCCCCGGACGATGTGCGTGATGTTTTCGTCGATGTCATCGACGCAGACGGCGAACTGGTACGTCCATTGCCCTTCGCGGTCGCGAATAGGGAAGTCGCCGCATTGCATTTTCGGGTTCTCGTGGAAATCGCCTAGCCGCAAGTCGTGCCAGTCGATAAACCGGTCTGGAACGATAAAACGCAGACTGTGAGGACGTTCTTCTGTCATTTCCGCCTCCGAGCGGGAATCTCCAATCTTTTGTCTTTCGTCTATCGTCTTTCGTCTCAATCTATCACCCAGGAGCAAATTGCTTTTGTCACCCTGGAGCTCCGCGATAGGGTCCATAATGTTTTGAATTTCATGGATCCTATCGTCCGCCTTCGGCTCCCTCCAGGATGACAATGTAAATGGATGACGCTCTCGTCTATAAAAGCATTTCCCCTGATACACGATTTCGCCGGTTTCGCTCTTGGGATTTTCTTCTTGGAGCTGCTTGCGGCTGCAATAGCAGGGATAGACGAGCGATTTTGCTTCGAGCTTTTGGAGAGCTGCTTCGTAAATGGCATTTCGCTCGCTTTGGATGCTTTCGGAATCGTAGCGGAACCCGAGCCATGATAAATCTTCGCGGATGCCCGCGATGTAGGCGGGGCGTGCACGGCTCTGGTCGTGGTCTTCTATTCGCAAGTGAACCTTTAAATCCCATTTCTTTGCGGCTGCCCATACGTAAAGGGCCGAAAGCAAGTGGCCTTCGTGGAGGTAACCTGTGGGGCTTGGTGCAAATCGAACTATTCCAGACATAACTGTGTGTAAGACATCACAAATGTAAAATTTTAAAAATGTTTTAAAAATTACGTTTTCACACAAAAGGCTTTTTTGAATGTATATTTGGTTCGATGTCGGGATGTTCTCAAAAAAATGGAGTATTTATGGGTGGAATGAGCAAAATTATAAGGGCTTTGGCAGCTCTTGTCTTTTTCTGTACAGTGAATTCCTTCGCTGACGATATCATGGCGACCGCTTCGAACGGGGCGACTGTCATTTTGCACGATAACGGTCGCTGGGAATACTACCAGAATAATTCTAAAATTCGGGATATACGTGAAAGCGCCATCCCCGAAGATGCCAAATTCAACGTGATGGTCGAGTACGAAAATCCAGAACGTGTGCGCCATAACGTGCGGCTTGCCATGGAAGCCGAATTCGCGACCGAAGAAGAAATCAAGGACAGCTTGAGGAAGGTCCCGAAGGGCGGCTACATTTATTTCCAGGTCAAGACGTCTCAAATCAAGAAGGGGATGCCCCGCAAGTTGACGTATTTCTTGTTTGACGGCGGCAAAAATCCTATCTTTACGCAAACTGCTTACGATACCGAGGCTGTTCCCAGCGAACTCAGCGGAGTCTCCAATTTGCTCGTTGTGCCGGTCTATGGTCGCCCGAAGTCCAAAGTGATGTTGGCTCGCGTGCAGGCCCGCGATGGGTTGGAAACGCTCGATATCGATATCCCCGTTAGGTAATTTGCATTGTTAAAATTTGCTGTAGTCGATCTGGAAACGACCGGCGGTCACAAAGACGATAATCGAATTATGGAAATCGGAATCGCCCTGATGGACGGTTCCGATGTTGTTGGAACGTACCATGCTCTTGTGGATCCGGGGCAGCCGATAACGCCGTTTGTGCGTGAGTTGACGGGAATTACCGACGAGATGGTGAATGGCCAGCCTCAGTTTGCAGCGATTGCAGAACATGTGGCACATCTTTTGGAAGACCGCATTTTCGTGGCGCACAATGTGCAATTCGATTGCAAGTTCATGACATCGGAGCTGAAACGCTGCTGCATCAAGTTCAATCCGGCGAGACTTTGTACGGTAAAGCTTTCGCGGCGGGTGTTTCCGGGGCAACCGAGCTACAGTTTGCATAAACTCACGGAGTCGCTGGGGCTGCCGGATTTTAATCACCACCGGGCTTTAGACGACACGATGGCCGCCGCTGAGATTTTGAAACTCGCTATTGCAAAGGTGGGCGAGGCCGGCGTGCTGAAATACGTTGTGAATTTGTCTGTTGCTAAAAAGCTGGCGGTTCGTCAGTAGTCAATGGTCGTTGGTCAATGGTTGTTTGCTATTGTTCTTTTCGTCATCCAGAGTGGCGATAAATGCGAAGGATCCAGTGAAGGTTCTTTATTGCAATTTCAAGATTTAACTGGATTCTTCGGCGATCCTCGCCTCAGAATGACGAGCAAGGAAATCAAGCGAGAGGCCACTTGTGGACTCGCATTTGATTTCCGCTGAGTCATGCGCTTGCGCAACGACGAGCAAGGTTATCGAGCACGAACGCTTGCGTTCTTCTTCCTACCGTCTACTTCCAACTGCGGCAAAGCCGCTCTTACTTCAATAAACCCATTTTATGCTTGAGCTTTAAGATTCTTGCGGCAGATTCTTCGATGCGGCGTTTGTACTTGGAGTTTTTTTCACTGAGGTTCATCATGATGTCGAGCATGTTTTTTGCTTTGGACGTGTAGGATATCATGAGAATGTCGTT
>JAEEGH010012018.1_pt1 | contig 19539 bp, 10 predicted proteins | sample 9134181 | NCBI WGS metagenome assembly JAEEGH01 (sample SAMN16246544, study PRJNA631951) | gut metagenome | biome: gut microbiome; feature: rumen; material: DP-attached | host: Bos | place: Iran: Karaj | collected 2018-10 | reverse complement strand
GGCGGGGGCGTCGTAGGGGCCCAGCAGGGCCGAAAGGCCGAGGCGGCCGTGCTCATAGGCCAGGTCGAGGACGCCGCTCATCGAGCCGGCGGCGCGGAAGCGGGCCGGGTCGTCGAGGAAAAGATTGATGGCACCGTGGCCGCCCATCGACAGACCGGTGATGAAGGTCTTCTCGGGATCGAGGAAGTATTTCTCTTTCAGCTGGGGATAGAGCTCCTGGTCGAAGAAGTCGCGCCACTGCATCTGGTTCGGGTCGTTGGCGTTCACGTACCAGCTGTCGTAGAAGCCGTCGGGGCAGATGATGAGGAAGCCCGATTCGTCGGCAATCTGCTGGAGGTCATAGTAATCGCTCCAGTTGCGGTAGCAGCCCGACCAGCCGTGCAGCAGGAAGAGGGCGGGGACGGGATCGGGATCCCCGAGGCAGTCCAGGCAGTACCGGTCGGAGTAATTGAATTCGAACTGTTGCGGGATGAAGACCAGCACGGAGTCGTTGGCGTGGAGGTTGGGCGATTCGATGACGACAAGCTGTTGGGCGTATGCGCCCGCCGCGAAGAGGAGGAGCAGGGCGGCCAGCATGATTTTTTTCATATTTCCGGAGTTTTTTGCTATTTTTACTGATTCTGAGGCTTCACAAAGTTATGAAAAAATATTGGATCATCAGTTGCTATATCGTACTGGCCGTCCTCTTGCTGCTGCTCTATCCCCGCATCGGGAAGTTCCAGTACGAGTACCAGAAAGGCCGCCCCTGGGTCTATGAGACGCTGATCTCGCCCATCGACTTCCCGATTCTCAAGTCGGAGGCCGAAATGCTCCGGGAGAAGGAGGAACGGGCGTCCGAGATGGTGGATTACTATGCCTACGATCCTTCGGTGGCACCCCCGGTGCTGGAGCGTTTCGGACACAAGGCCGTGGAGCTTCAGCTCGACGAGGAGCTGACCCGCAAGCTCTACGAGCATCTCGATGAAGCCTACCGCCGCGGCATCGTGTCCGATTTCGGCGGCAACGAACAATCCGACAAAGTGGTCTTCATCAAGCGCGACAAGCGGGCCGACGAGACCCCGGCCTCGGAAATATATGACCTGGCGCGGGTGCTCAACGCCCTGAAGTCCGATCTGGCGTATGACTATCCCGAAATGGAAGTCGATTCGCTGGTCCGGCAGCTCGACCTGCCGTCGTTCATCGTGCCCAATCTCTTTTTCGACGAGAATACCACGCAACTGGTGCATCGCGAAGCCGTGAACTACATTTCGCCGACCAAAGGCATGGTCTATGCCGGGCAGCTCATCGTCTCGGAAGGGGAGACCGTCACCGGCGAGATCTGCGAGATCCTGGATTCCTACAAAGAGGAGTACCGGCTCAGCTACGGCTACTCCGGATCGCAGAACGCGCTGCTGATCAGCCATCTGTTCCTGGTGCTGATCCTGCTGGCCGTGTTCTTCTTCGCGGTGTTCTTCCTCGACCGTTCCGTGTTCTCCTCGATGCCCAAGCTGCTCTTCCTGATGATGCTCCTGCTGATCTCCTTCGCGGGCGTCTCCATCCTCTTCCGCGTGGACCAGCGGCTGCTGTATCTGTTCCCGTTCGCCGTCATCGCGCTCTATATGAGCGCTTTCTTCCGTGACGACCTCTCGTATGCCGTCTATGCCGTGACGATCCTTCCCCTGCTGATCATTCCGGAAAACGGCGTGGAACTGTTCTTCATCAACATGGTCGGCGGCTCGGCAGTGCTGTACGCCTTCAGCCGGCTCAGCCGGGGCTGGCTGCAGTTCATCAACATCATCATCCTCTTCGTGGCCATGGCCGTCACCTGCTTCGTGTTCAAGCTCGGCGCGGGCGACTTCTCCTATGCCTTCAAGGCCACGGAGTTCCTGTACCTGGGTATCAACGCCCTGCTCTCGATCGTGCTGTATCCGTTCGTCTACCTGTTCGAGAAGCTCTTCGGCTTCGTGTCGTATTCACGCCTCCGGGACCTGTCGGAAACCACCAACAAGCTGCTGAAGAATCTCCAGTACAAGGCGCCGGGCACGTTCCAGCACTCGCTGCAGGTGGCCAACCTGGCTGAAAACGCCGCCCGCGAGATCGGCGCCAACGCCATGCTCGTGCGGGTCGGATCGCTCTACCACGACATCGGCAAGATGGAGAACCCGATGTGCTTCATCGAGAACCAGGCCGAAGGCGTCAACTACCACGCCGGCCTGACGCCGGAAGAGAGCGCCCGCGCCATCATCAAGCACGTCGACGACGGCCTGGCGCTGGCGAAGAAGGCCAAGCTGCCCGCCATCGTCACCGATTTCATCGCCTGCCACCACGGCCGCTCCGTGACCCTGTATTTCTACAACGTGTATTGCAACAACGGCGGAGACCCGGCCAACAAGGCGGCCTTCACCTACAACGGCATCCTGCCCCGGACCAAGGAACAGGTGGTCGTGATGATGGCCGACGCCGTCGAGGCGGCGTCCCGTACGTTGAAGGATTATTCCGAGGAGAGCATCTCCGCGCTGGTCGACCGGATCATGGCCAATCGTTTCGATGATTCCCAGCTGGCGGAGGCGGACATCTCCATCCGTGACATCAACAAGGTAAAGAAGTCGTTCAAGACTTACCTGATGCAGATTTACCACGCCCGGATCGCCTACCCGAAACGGCAAAAACCAACAGCGTAAGCAACGAAGCCAGGAAAAGGTAGCCGGCGCAGCGTCCGACCCGGTCGCCGTGCCGGACGAACGGCGTGAGGGCGTCGTTGCCGTTGATGGTGCCTTTCAGCGTGGTCTCGACCCACCAGCCCGTCTTGGCCAGCACGTCGCCGCGCTGGTTGATGAAGCCGGAGGTGCCGGTGTTGGCAGCCTGCACCACGTCGCGCCGGTTCTCGATGGCGCGCAGGCGGGCGAAATTGAAGTGCTGCCGGTAGCCGGGCGTATCGCCCCACCAGCCGTCGTTGGTCATCACGGCCAGGAAGCGGGCGCCCTTTTTCGTGGCTACGCGCGACCAGTCGCCATACACCGATTCGTAGCAGATCATCGCGCCCAGCTTGCTCCCGTCGCTGGTCGGGATGGCGTCCATTTCGTCCTGCGTCCCATAGCTGGAGCTCGAGCCGCCGAACTTCTGGACGATCGGGCCCAGGAACTTGAGCACGTTCTCATACGGGATGATCTCCACACCCGGCACGAGTTTCGACTTGACATACGAGCCGTACACCTGCTGGCTGTCCATCACCAGGGCGGTGTTGTAGACGTCGACCCACTGCCCGGCGCCGCCGGGGCGGGCGCTGCGCGAGGGTTTGGCGTACGTATTGAAAAACCGCCGGTAGGTGAGGGCGCCCAGCAGCAGGTCGGTTCCCGGATGGGCCGACAGGAAAGCCGCGTAGGTCCGCAGGGAAGGACTGCTGAGCAGGGGATTGTCGATATCCACGTCGTAAGTGAACGTCTCGGGCGTGACCACGAAACGCGTCTGCGGCGTCACTTCCTGCGCGAGCAGCTGGACCAGCCGTTCGTCGAGGCCGGCCTGCGGCGTGACGCCGTATTTGTGGAAAGGATCGATATTGGGCTGCACCACCACCACTTCCATCGGGTCGTCCGTTTCCTTGTAGGTGGCGTAGCGGATTTCAGAATAAATAATGGGGATGAACACCACCACAGGGGCGGCGATGGCATACCAGCGGCGCCAGGCGCGGTCCCGGGTGGTCAGCCACAGGTAAATGATGCTGTTGCAGAGGAGGATCCAGGCGGAGCCGCCCACGGCGCCGCAGTCTTCATACCATTGCACCATCTCGGGATTGTAGGCGAAGGAGTTGCCCAGGCAGAGCCAGGGCCACGACAGTTCGATGTTGAAATAGATGTGCTCCCAGGCCAGCCAGGTGAGGATGAACCAGCATAGCGACAGGGCTTCGGCCAGGGTCGGATCCTTGACTTTTCTGCGGAGGATGCGCCCGCCCCAGCGGAACAGCGCGAAGATGGCCGCCATCTGCAGGGCGTTGAGCAGGAGCGCCGCGATGGCGCCTGCCGGCGAGACGAACCAGATCCAGAAGGTCGTGGCGATGTTGAAAAGCAGGAAAGCCGTGTAGTAGTACCAGAAGGCGTGCTTGACCCGGTATTCCGTCAGCAGACGCTCGAACAGGAAGAGGGGAACGAATCCTACCAGGGAAAGGAATCCCAGGCGCGGTACCAGGAACGGCAGGCTCGTCAGCAGCGTAAATCCGGCGATCAGCAGCCAGAGATTTCCTTTCGATATGGGGCGGGATGTTTCCATGGTATGTTCGAATGTGAAGAATCTCTTACAAAGATAGGTTTTTTGCGGTGAATGTTCTAAATAATGGTATCTTTGTCATCGTTTCGGAAACACAATGGTACTCAATTTCCTCAAAGCGATCCTCATCGGACTGGCGGCTTCGATTCCGCTTGGGCCGCTGGGTATCGTCTGCATCCAGAAGTCGCTGGACAAGGGCCGCTGGGCCGGCTTCGCCGTCGGCGTCGGCTCGTCGATTGCTGATACCTTTTATGCGGCGATCGCCCTGTTCTCGGTCTCGTTCATCAGTGAGTTCCTGAACCGGAACTATGACTGGGTGATGCTCATCGGCGGCGTGATCATCCTCCTGATCGGCCTCCAGATCGCCTTGAAGAACCCAATCAAGGACCTGAACCGGCCCAGTACGGAAGCCTTGAGTACCCGGCACATCCGGGAAATCGGCCGCGGCCTGCTGATGACGATCACCAACCCCGGCGCCCTGGTCCTGATGCTCGGCCTGTTCGCCTTCTTCAAACTGGATCTGGGCAGCAGCTATTCGACCCTCGACGTGCTGTTCGTCCTCTCCGGCATCTTCCTCGGCACCGCCACCTGGTGGTTCCTGCTGAGCAGCGGCATCTCGATGTTCCGTAAGCGTTTCCATCTCCGCCAGATGCTGGTCATCAACCGCATCTCCGGCACCCTCATCGCCCTCCTCGGCCTCGCCTCCCTCATCGAAGGCCTCGCCCGCCTCATCCTCCACCAGTCCTTCATCGGGCTTTAGCGGCCGACAGGATACAAAAAAGGGACCTCCAAGGTCCCTTTTTTGTGGAGATGCCGAGAGTCGAACTCGGGTCCGAATAAAGCGCCAAGTGGCTTTCTACATGCTTATCCGGCCTTTGGTTGTCGGGGACCGGCTGCCGGCAGGCGGGCCAACGGTCCCTTAGCTTCTAAGTCTTAGGGCGCGGTAGAAGCGTCGGCGCCGGCATCCTTCCTGGATGATACCCCATATACCGGGGAGGGAAGGCTAGAAACCCCGGCGGGATACTCGTCGCTACGGACCTGGTCCGCGCGATTAAGCTAATTTGCTTGGCAAATTAGGCAGCGAGTGCATAGTTGTTGTTGCCAGTTATGGCTTGCAGTCTGAGATTAACGAGCGGGGCTACGACGCTCGGCATGCTTACCGCCCGACATCATTTACCGTCAAAACCAGTACATCCCCAGTGATGACGCAGCCTGTCCCGGCAGCGTTGACGTTGCAAAGATGCAAAAAAAGGGCGAAACGTTGCGTCTTATTTGAAAAAATCATTCCCACTCGATCGTTCCCGTCGGCTTCGGCGTCAGATCGTACAGGACCCGGTTCACACCGGACACTTCCGTCACGATGCGCTGGGTAATGTGGTGGAGGAGCGGGTAGGGGATCTCTTCAATCGTGGCGGTCATGGCATCGCGGGTGTTGACGGCACGGATAATGACCGGCCAGTCCCAGCTTCGCTTGTTGTCCCGGATACCTGTCGACTTATAGTCGGGGACTACGGTAAAGTATTGCCACACTTTTCCTTCCAGTCCGTTCTTGGCGAATTCTTCGCGCAGGATGGCGTCGCTCTCGCGGAGGGCTTCCAGCCGGTCGCGGGTGATGGCGCCGGTGCAGCGGACACCCAGGCCGGGGCCCGGGAAAGGCTGGCGGTACACCATATTGTCGGGCAGGCCCAGCTGCTTGCCGACCACGCGGACCTCGTCCTTGAAGAGCAGTTTGATGGGCTCGACGAGTTCGAATTGCAGGTCTTCGGGAAGACCGCCCACATTGTGGTGGGATTTGACGGGGCCGGATTCGATGATGTCCGGGTAAATGGTCCCCTGGGCCAGGAAACTGATGCCGTCCAGTTTACGGGCCTCTTCTTCGAAGACGCGGATGAACTCGGCGCCGATGATCTTCCGTTTCTGCTCAGGATCGGCCACGCCGGCCAGTTTGTCGAGGAAACGGTCCGTGGCATCCACGTAGATGAGGTTGGCGTTGAGTTCGTCGCGGAACACACGCACGACCTGTTCGGGTTCGCCTTTGCGGAGAAGTCCGTGGTTGACGTGGACGGAGACCAGTTGCTTGCCGACGGCCTTGATGAGCAGGGCTGCGACAACCGAGGAGTCGACGCCGCCGGACAGGGCCAGCAGTACTTTCTTGCTGCCGATCTGCGCGCGAAGCGCTTGAATCTGTTCTTCAATGAATCTTTGGGCCAGCTCGGCTGTCGTAATCCGCTCCATATTCGCGGGACGGACGTTACCTGTAGTCATAGTGTGCGATGTTAATGGGTGAATAATCCTGATTCCTTGCAGCAAAGTTAGTGCATTTTGTCCCATTTCGGGCGTGTCCGTAGCGAAATATTGTTTAAATTTGTAGGATACTAAAGACTTTTATCGAGAAATAACCAATCATCAATACATGTCCTATGGAAAACAAACCTTATGTCTGGACCTTTACCCCTGTCGGCGGTTCCGTACGCGTGAAAATCACTTCGGGCGCGGACATCGCAAGGCTGGGTGAACTGGACCGCAAGATGTGGACGGTCCTGAGTTGTCCTACCCGTAACCTCGAATTCGACCAGAAGACCCTGGATGCGCTCGATGCCGACCATGACGGCAACATCCGGGTCGATGAAGTCATCGCCGCGGCGCAGTGGCTGACGGGCATCCTGAAAGATCCGGACATGCTCCTGTCGCGCGGCACTGAAATCCCTTTCTCCGCATTCAATGAGGAGAATCCGGACGGAGCGAAACTGCTTGCTTCCGCCAAGCAGATCCTGCAGAATCTCAAGCTGGAGAAAGACAGCATCTCGCTGGAAGAAACAGCAGACAATGTGAAGATTTTTGCGGACACGAAGTTCAACGGCGACGGCATCATTACCCCCGCCAGTGCGGACGACGAAGCGCTTGCCGCGCTCGTAACCACCATGACAGAGACCATCGGCAAGGCCATGGACCGTAGTGGTGTCGAGGGGGTAACGGCCGATCACATTGAGGCATTCTATACTGCGCTGGCTGACTATGCCGGCTGGCAGGATGCAGGAACGGCAGACGTCTTCCCGTTCGGGGACAAGACCGCAGACGCCCTGGCCTCGGTCGACGCGCTGAAAGACAAAGTCGCCGACTACTTCATGCGGTGCAAACTCATCGGCTTCGATCCCGATGCCGCCAAAGCCGTGGACATTTCCGTCGAGAAGATCGGCGCCATCGAAGGAAACCTGGCCCTGGCGTCCTCTGCCATCGGCGAGGAGCCCCTGGCCAAACCGTCTGCCGACGGTGTGCTTCCGCTGGATGCCGTCAACCCGGCCTGGAAGGCTGCGGTTGAAACGATGCGCGGTCTTGTGCTGGAAGAAGGAAAGAATACGCTGACGGAGGCGGAATGGGCCGATATCGTCGGGAAGTTCGCCCCGTTCACGGCCTGGATGGCAGCCAAGAAAGGCGCCGAGGTCGAAGGACTCGGCATCGACAAAGTCAAGGAACTTCTGAAAGCAGACCAGAAAGCGGCACTCCTCAAACTTGTCGAGGAAGACAAGGCACTGGAAGAAGAAGCCCTTTCCATCGAAGCAGTCGACAAACTCGTCCGTCTGTACCACAATTTCTATGATTTCCTGAACAACTATGTCGTCTTTGCGGACTTCTACGATCCTGAGTGCAAGGCGATGTTCCAGGCCGGACGGCTGTATATCGACCAGCGTTCCACGGATCTTTGTGTCCGGGTGGATGGCCCGAGCCCCGAGATTTCTTCCCTCAGTGGGATGTACATTCTTTACTGCGCCTGCAAGAGCGAGAAGCTCGGCAAGACGATGAACATCGCGGCTGTCCTCACAGACGGCGATGTGGACGGTCTCCGTCCGGGCAAGAACGCCGTGTTCTATGACCGGGATGAAAACGACTGGAGTGCCGTCGTGACCAGTATCGTGGAGAATCCGATGTCGTTGCGCCAGGCTTTCTGGGCCCCTTACAAGAAGGCTGCCCGCTGGATTTCCGATAAGATCGGCAAAACGGCCGCGGACAAGGCGAACAAGGGCGAGAGCACGCTGGGCGCCATTACGGAAAGCGCCACTTCCTCCCCGGCAGCCGGCGCACAGACTGCAACCAAGGCTGCGCCTTTCGATGTGGGCAAGATTGCCGGTATCACCATTGCAATCGCAGCCGTCGCAGGCGTCCTGACTGCCATCGTCGCCACGCTCAAGTCCCTGACTTGGTGGCAATGGATCGTCCTGATCATCGGCCTGATGCTCATCATCTCGCTGCCTTCCGTATTCATCGCCTGGCGCAAGTTGCGCAGACGCGACCTCGGTCCGGTCCTCAATGCCAACGGATGGGCCATCAATGCCAAGTCGCTCGTGAGCGTCAAATTTGGCAAGGGCCTCACGCAACTTGCCAAGTTCCCGAAGCTCACGGCCGTGGATCCGGCCGCCCGGCGCAAGGCTTTCTGGCGCAAGTTCTGCTGCTGGTTCATCGGCATCCTCCTGGTTGCCGGCGCCGTTCTCTATTTCACGGACAATTTGAAATGCATCGGCCTGCCTTTCCACAAGGAAAAACCTGTTGAAGAAGTTGTTGAGGAGGCTGTAGAAGAAGCGGCCGTTGAAGTAGAAGAAGCTGCGGAGGAGGCCTCCGCAGCCGCAGCGCAGGAATGACATAGACTATGAAACGACGCACATTCCTCAAGGGTGCTGCTGCTGCCGGAGCCGCTACGCTTCTTCCTTCCAGCCTGCTGGGTCTGGCTGCTGCAGGATGCAAGCCTGCTCCGGCGGAGGCGTCAGCCGCGTCCTGGAATTTCGATGAAATCCTCGATCGCTCCGGCACCTGGAGCATCAAGTACCGCCGCGCCGAAGGAGACAAACTGGCGATGTGGATCGCCGATATGGATTTCAAGACCGATCCGGTGGTGAGCCGGGCACTGCGTGAACGGCTGGAGAAAGATGCGCTCGGCTACACCTATGGCCCGGAAGAATTCTTCGAAGCCATCGTCGGTTGGGAGAAACGGCAGCATGGGTTTGACGTCCCGCGGGAATGGGTGGAATATGCACCGGGAGTCATCACGTCCCTCTGCCAGATCTATCTTGCATTCACAGCACCAGGCGACAAGATTATCGTACAGACACCGGTGTATGACCCGTTTTTCCGTTATGCAGAAAAGCTTGGCCGGATTCCGGTCGAGAATCCGCTCGTCTGGCAGGACGGTCGCTATGAGATGGATTTCGCCGGCCTTGAACGCCTCTATGACAAGCGGGTAAAAGCACTGGTACTTTGTAATCCGCACAACCCTGTGGGTATCATCTGGCCGAAAGAAACCCTGGTGAAACTTGCCCGGTGGTGTGCGGAACACGAAGTGCTGGTGATTTCCGACGAGATCCACGCCGACCTGGCGCTCTACGGAAAACGTCACGCCCCGTTCTGCAGTATCGATGAGACGGCGGCCAAGATCGGAATCCAGCTTTGCAGCCCGACCAAGGCGTTCAATATCCCAGGCATTACCGGGACGGCCTATGCCGTCATTCCCGATCCTGTGAAGCGGCAGCATTTTCATGATACCCTGGAAAACGCCAAGCTCCGGGAGGCCTCCATCCCGACGTTGGTCGCCACCATCGCCGCCTATACGCACGAACCCGAATGGCTGGAAGCGGTCAAACGCTATATCGAAGGAAACATTTCCTGCGTGGAGTCATTCTTTGCGGAACACGAATGCGGCATCCGCCCCATCCGCCCCGAAGCTTCGTTCCTCGTGTGGCTCGACTGTCGAAAACTGGGCTTGCCGCAGGAGGAGCTTGTGTCGTTGTTCAACGATAAGGCCGGTGTCGTAATCAATAACGGCGCCGGATATGGCACCGGAGGTGAAGGATTCATCCGTCTGAACGTGGGCTGCCCCCGATCCGTCGTAGAAGAGGCGCTCCGCCGTATTGAAACGGCCATCCACGCATAGAAACACTTACATTCAATAGTAATAAATGATTGACAAAGAGACTAGAGAGCGCATCATCGCGCTGGTTCATAAGGAAGTCGTTCCTGCCATCGGTTGCACTGAGCCCATGGCAGTCGCTCTGTGCACGGCCCGTGCCACGGAACAGCTGGGCTGCAAACCTGAAAAGATCGAGGCGCTGCTGAGTGCAAATATTCTGAAGAATGCCATGGGCGTGGGTATCCCGGGAACCGGAATGACGGGCCTGCCCATAGCCATCGCCCTGGGATCGCTCATCGGCAAGAGCGCCTACCAGCTCGAAGTGCTGCGCGACTTGACACCCGAAGCATTGGAAGCCGGGAAACGCTTCATTGACGAGGGGCGCATCGACATCCAGTTGAAAAAAGGTATATCCGAGAAACTTTACATCGAAATCGTCGTGACGGCAGGGGAGCGGTGCGCCACGGCGGTCATCGCCAAGGGACATACGAACCTGGCTTGTGTGAAAGACGGACGGTTGGATAACGCATCGCTGCGGCAAATCCTGCCCTCCGAATCGTCTCCGACCGCTGAGAGCGAAGATATCGCCCTGAACTTGAAACTTGTTTACGACTTCGCGACGACGGCGCCGCTCGACGAGATCCGGTTCATCCTGGAGACCAAGGAATATAACATGAAAGCGGCTCGCGAGGCGCTCAAGGGCAACTACGGACATAACCTGGGCAAGAGTATCGACCGTCCGCTTGCGAAGGGCATCCTGGGCGACAGCATCTACTCCCGCATGATTGCCCGTACGGCCGCCGCCTGCGACGCCCGGATGGGCGGAGCCATGATTCCCGTGATGAGCAACTCGGGCAGCGGCAACCAGGGCATCTGCGCCACCAACCCGGTATGCGTTTATGCCGAGGAGAACGAGAATACAGAAGAGGAACTGATCCGGGCCTTGATGCTGAGCCACTTGACAGCAATTTACATCAAGCAGTCGTTGGGTAAGCTCTCGGCCCTGTGCGGCTGTGTCGTGGCGAGCACGGGCAGCAGCGTGGGTGTGACTTACCTGATGGGCGGCGATTACGCTCGGTGCTGCGCAGCCGTCAAGAACATGGTGGCCAATCTGACGGGGATGATCTGCGACGGCGCGAAGCCGTCCTGCTCGCTGAAACTCACCTCGGGTGTCTCGACAGCCATCCTTTCCGCCCTGCTGGCGATGGAAGGGAAGTGCGTCACCTCGCAGGAAGGCATCGTGGACGACGATATCGACCGTTCGATCCACAATCTGACGGCCATCGGTGCCGATGCCATGTGCATTACCGACGAGATGGTGCTGAACATCATGACTTCTAAAGGCTGCTGATACCATGGAACGCGGTTGCCCCTTCGTACTGTTGCTTGTAGTGGCACTGGCGCTCTCCGGTGCCTGCAACCGGACGCGGGGGCTGGACCGCACGACCCGGCAGCTGCTGAACGAGCTGGACGGCTATGTGTCGGCGCGGGATGTCTATGTGGCCCGCAAACTTGACCAGATGGACGCACTGCGGAAACTGGCCTTGTCCACAAACGATCCGGTACTGCGCTATGAGACGGAGATGAACATCGCCGCCAACTATTTCTCTTTCAGTTTCGATTCGACGCAGCATTATCTCAAGCACTGTCAGGAACTGGCGTCCGCGCATCTCCGGGACCGGGACCGTTTCAACGACGCATCCATCCAACTGGGGCACCTTTATGCCAAGGCGGGCAGTTACATGGAAGCGTACAACGTGTTGTTCCAGCAGATTGACACAGCCTCGCTTTCACCTTCCCTGAAGACGGACTACCTGCTGGCGCTGTATGATTTCAGTATGGACCTGGCGGGCAACTCCGGCATGGTGGAGCGGTTCAACATCGCCGATGCCGCATCCTTCCGGCCTGCCTTGTATGAGCAGCTTCCCCGCGATTCCGAAACCTGGCGAAACGTCCTCCGTGACGACCTTTTTGCTCAAGGGCGCTACGCCCAGGCCGACAGTGTCGGTCACCTGCTACTCGCCGGTACGAAACCCGAAGAACATGAGTACGCCATTTATGCGTTTTATCTGGCGGACATCGCTGACCGAATGGGCCGGTCGGACGACCGTATGGTCTGGCTGGTCCGTTCTGCCGAGAGCGACCTCATCAATGCGGTCAAGGACTATGCCTCGCTGACGATGGTGGCCCAGAGCATTCTTTCTACAGATGTGGACCGCTCTTTCCGCTATTTGCGCATCGCTCAGGAAGACGCGCTATTCTACAATGCCAAGCTCCGTCCCTGGCAGATCTCCCGTTTCCTGATCGAGGTGCAGGATGCCTATTCCGGCCGGCAGGCCCGGATGCAGAAGATGGCCGACATCGCCGCCATTCTGCTGGCTGTCCTGGTCGCAGCTCTTTCAATAATCAGCGTGTTTTTCGTGTTGCGCTCCCGCAAACTTGCCCAGACCCAGAAGAGGCTCGAGGAGAGCAATGCCCGATTGACGGCCGCCAATGAGCAGCTGAACGGGCTCAACCAACAGATTTCCACCGCCGACCAGGTGAAGGAGGGTTTTATTGTTTCTTTCCTGGAGAGTTTCTCGGAACAGATCCACCTGTTCCGCGCCGAGGACAACCGCTTGCGCAACCTGCTCAAGCGGGGGAGGACCGATACGCTGCTCAAGGACATCTCCCGCTCCGACCGTTCCGAGAAAGCCCGGGAGGAATTCTACCATACCTTCGACAACACGTTCCTGGCGATGTATCCTGATTTCGTGGAGCGGTTTAACGACTTATTGCTCGAGGAGGCCCGGATCCATCCGCCCAGGGGACAGTTGACGACGGAACTGCGGATCTTTGCGCTGATCCGGCTGGGTGTGGACGATTCCAAGCAGATTGCCAAGATGCTGGACTACTCCTTGAGCACCATCTACAACTACAAGGTTTCCGTGAAGAATCATGCAGCCGGAGACCGCGACGCTTTTGAAGAACAGGTGAAAAACATCGGAAAGTAGCTTCTGGAAGTTCCCCGAGGACTACTTTTTTTGCCTTTTATATGAAAGTCAACAAGTTGATTTTCAGTGATTTCTTTTTTTGAATTTACTACTATTTTTTTCTTGCGTGCGCGAGGCGTTGCAAAACAGGTTAATTTTGTATTGACGAAATGTCAAAACGAAACAGAAAATTCATTTCAACCATCAATCATTAACCAAACGCCCAACTAATCCATCAAGCGTATGAAAAAATTAGCTGCATTGATCCTTGCATTAGGATTGACCCTGGCGGCCTTCGCACAGAACATCACTGTGAGTGGTGTCGTTCTGGACGCGGCCCGTCAGCCGATTGTCGGCGCTTTCGTGGTCGAGCAGGGAACCAGCAACGGCACGGCAGCCGGCCTGGACGGTGAATTCACCCTCCGCGTCGCTCCGGGCGCCGTCCTGGAAGTCTCCTGCATCGGCTATGTGACCCGGACTGTCACGGTCTCGCAGGAGCAGAAACTGGAGATCATCCTTGAAGATGATACCCAGATGCTCGACGAGACAGTCGTCGTCGGTTACGGTGTCCAGAAAAAGAGCGTCGTGACCGCATCCATTTCCAAAGTGGACGGCGATGCCCTCAACAAGGTCCGCGCCTCCACCGTCAATGACGCCATCAAAGGCAAGGTCTCGGGTGTCCAGATCACCCAGGCTTCCGGCCAGCCGGGTTCCGGTTCCCAGATCAAGATCCGTGGTATCGGTACCGTGAACAACTCCGATCCGCTCTACATCGTGGACGGCATGCCGGTCGATGGCGGCATCGACTACCTGAACCCCAACGACATCAAGTCGGTGGAGATTCTCAAGGACGCGGCCTCCGCAGCCATCTATGGTGCCCGCGCCGCCAACGGTGTGGTCCTGGTGACCACCCGCAACGGTGAGAAGGGCCAGGCCTCGATTACCTATAACGGCAGCTACGGCTGGCAGAACCCCTGGCGGAAGAAGGAAGTCCTCAATGCCACGGAATATATGGTGATCATGAACGAGGGCCGCATCAATGACGGCGGCGCCCCGCTCTACTCTGCCGCAGAGATTGCCTCGGCCGGCATCGGCACCGACTGGCAGGACGAGACCTTCTATTATAATGCGCCTGTCACGCAGCACCAGCTCTCCGTGAGCGGCGGCACCGACAAGGCAACCTATTTTGTTTCCGTGGGTTATTATAACCAGGCCGGTATCGTGGGTGGCAACTATGGCAAGTCGAATTATGACCGCCTCTCCATCCGTTCCAACAATACCTACATCCCTTACGAGACGAAAGAGCGCAATTTCCTCAACAAACTGACGCTGACGGCCAACATCGCTTATTCAAACATCAACGCGGCCGGCATTACCACGAACTCCGAGTTCGGTTCGGTGCTCGGCTCCGCCGTCGGTTTCAACCCTTCGATTCCGGTGTTTGCCGACGAGGCGACGGCCGCCCGCATCCTGGCGGAGCATCCGACCGCCATCGTTTCGGCCGACGGTCGCGTCTATTCACTGCCTCCGACGGGCTATCAGGAACTCACCAACCCGGTGGCCAACCTGGACACCCCGTCCAACACGCTCTACAAGACCCATAAGTTCGTGACCAACTTCGGCGCTGAACTTCAGATTCTTCCTTATCTCAAGTTCAAGAGCAGCTTCGGTACCGATCTCTCTTTCTGGCGCAACCGCGGTTATGGCTTCGAGCAGTACAAGAGCTCGATGAACCAGACCCTGACCAGCTGGGTGAACATGGGTATGAACGAAGGTCTCCGCTGGCAGGTGGAGAACTACTTTACCTATGACCAGAGCGTCGGCCGCCACCACTTCACGGCGGTACTCGGCCAGTCGGCCATGAGCTATTCCTATACCTATGTGTCGGGTACCGATTACAACCTGAAAGAGACCAACCCGAACATGGCTTATATCGACTCGGCCATCGGCAGCACCGATGACGAACGCACGAGCGGCGGCACCGGCGGCTATGACGTCCAGCGCCTGGCCTCCTACTTCTTCCGTTTCGACTACAACTTCGACGAGCGTTACATGTTGGAATTCACCATCCGCCGTGACGGTTCCAGCCGTTTCGGCCCGGGCCACAAGTGGGCGATCTTCCCGGCCGTTTCCGCCGGTTGGAACGTGACCAACGAGCCCTGGTTCCGTGAAGGTCGTCCCGACTGGATCAACCAGCTCAAGCTCCGCGCCAGCTGGGGCCGCAACGGTAACGAGAACATCGGTAACTTCCGTTACGCCTCGTTGATGGATACCGGCCAGGAGTATTACTTCGGTATCGGCAGCGCTGCCTACGGCAACATGTATTCCGGCGCTTCTCCCGCCGCGCTGGCCAACCCGACCATCCGTTGGGAGGAATCCGAGCAGATTGACGTCGGTTTCGATCTCCGCATGTTCAGCGACCGGTTGAGCTTCGGTTATGATTTCTACAACAAGAAGACCAACGGCATGCTTATGGACAAGCCGATTCCGTCTTACGTGGGTCAGGGCGCCCCGATGTCCAACCTCGGTGACATGCGCAACTGGGGCCATGAATTCGAACTTGGCTGGCAGCATCAGGTGGGTGACTTCCACTATGCCGTCAACGCCAACGCCTCTCTCCTCCGCAACCGCCTGATCAACCTCGGCAACGAGTCGGGTGAAGCCGTCTACCAGAGCAACGGCGCTTCCGGTATCGGCGACTATGTGAAGGGTTCCAACGGCATGGTCTGGCCGTATTTCTATGGTATGAAGACCGACGGTATCTTCCAGAACTGGGCGGAAGTCAACGCCTACAAGAACAAGGACGGCGGTCTGATGCAGCCCAATGCACAGCCTGGTGACGTCAAGTTCGTCGATTTCAACGGCGACGGTTATGTGAACGACAACGACCGTACGATGATCGGCAAGGGTATGCCCGACTGGACGGCCGGCCTCACGCTCTCGGCAGACTGGAAAGGCTTCGACGCCTCGATCTTCTTCCAGGGCTCGTTCGGCAACCAGATCTTCGACTACTGCATGCGTGGTGACATTCCGGCCCAGAACCTTCCCGCCTGGGTGCTGGACCGCTGGATCGGCGAGGGTACTTCGAACCGCGTTCCGCGTATGACCAACGCCAACCCGAACCAGAACTGGCGTTCTTCCGACCTCTGGGTGAAGGATGGTTCCTTCGTTCGCCTGAAGACCGCACAACTCGGCTATACGCTTCCGTCCAAGTGGCTCAAGACCATCCATATCCAGAATTTCCGCCTGTATGTGGCCGGTGAGAACCTCCTGACCTTCACGAAGTATGAAGGATTCGACCCGGAAATGGCCTCCGACGGCTACACGACCATCGGCGTGGACCGCGGCATCTATCCGCAGGCCCGTACCATCACGCTCGGCGCTTCCATCACGTTCTAATCCTTAATAGAAGAATATGAAACTCAATAGATTTTTTGCGGTTGTCACCATTGCCTGCCTGGTCCTGACCAGCTGCGGCGAGGAATTCCTCACGGCCCACACGACCCATCAGGGTGCTGCCGGTGCGGAAGCTACCGAAAGTGCGATCCTGTCCTATCTGACGGCTACCTATCAGCCGCTCCTGATGGACTCCTACGCGAACTACAACTACAACCACATCCTGCTGCTCTCGGATCTCCGTTCCGACGACATTTACAAAGGCGGCGGTGACGCCGGCGACCAGTCGTGGATGTACCATATGTCCCTCTTCCAGATTCCCGCCTCGGAGAGTCCGACCGGCATCTGGAGCCTCTACTACACCGCCATCGCCCGTGCCAACAACACGCTGATGGCTATCGACAACGCCGTCGGTTTCGACAGCGATGCCGCCAAGCGCAAGCTGGCCGGCTACAAGGCCGAGGCCCATTTCCTCCGCGCTTACTACCTCCATCACCTGTGGAAACTCTACGGCAACATTCCTTTCTTCACCGAGCCGCTGGAAGATCCCTTCATGGCCCCTCAGAAGAAAGCCGACGAGATCTATCAGGATATCATGACGGACATCGCTGCCGCCGAGGCGGCTGCGACTGCTGCAGGCGACGAGTTCCCGATGTACACCAACGGCACCGCCAAGCAGGCCCGCGCCAACCTGGCCGCGGTCTATATGCTGAAAGCCCGCGTCGTGATGTACCAGAACGACCAGTCCAAGTATGGTGAGGTTGCGTCCAACATGGCCAGCATCATTACCAGCGGCCGCTACGGCCTGATCGCTTTTGACGCCCTCTGGACCGGAGCCGACGAAAACGACTTCACCCCGGAGTCGATCTTCGAAAGCAACCAGATCTCCGACGGCAAGCGGGACTGGGGCAGCGCCTGGACCGGTTGCGGCACCAACCTGCCGGCCTACATCTCCCCGAACGAACTGAGCGATCCTGTGTTCTGCGGCGGCTGGGGCTTCGGCCCGGTCCGTCAGGCTACCTGGGATATGTATGAACCGGGTGACGTCCGTCGCGAAGGTTCCATCAACAAGTTCGCCGACGGCACCTACGGTCCGCGTTTCCAGAACACCGGCCTCTTCCAGAAGAAGTATGCCGCCCGTACGGCGCTCCGCTCGCCGATCGGCACCGTGGACCTCAACTATCCGAACAACCTGATCCTGTTCCGTTACGCCGAGACGCTGCTCAACTATGCCGAGCTCGTCGGTGTGCTGGGCGCAGCGCCTGCCAGCGGAGTTTCCGCACAGGACTGCCTTGACCAGATCCGCACGCGCGCCGGTCTGAGCCCCATTCCCTTGACCTTTGAGAACATCAAGTCCGAGCGCCGCAAGGAATTCGTGGGCGAGGGCATGCGTTTCTGGGACCTCATCCGTTGGGGTGACGCCGCCAGCGTGCTGACTGAGAACGATGTCGCGTTCCAGAGTGTCCGTACGTTCAATCCTTCCAAGGACAAGTACCTCCCGATTCCGCAGAGTGAAATGAGCCGTACCGCCGGTACCGGCGAGTTCGAACTCCAGCAGAACCCCGGTTATTAATGGTCAAACCCAATCTGTCAACCGAAATGAAAAATATTTTCAAAGTCAGCCTGATCCTTGCCATTGCGGGTGCTTTCCTTTTCTCCTGCGCGCCGATGGACAAGGATGCCTATAAGCTCGGAGATCCCGTCAGCGAGAGCCAGCTCTCCTTCACGGCTTCACCCTCCGCAGCTACGCCGAACATCATTGTTCTGAAGAACACCTCCTCGACGCCGGGTGTCGCCTTGTGGGACCTGGGCAACGGCTCCACAGCCAAGGGTGACGAAGTGAGCGTTTCCTATCCGTTCAAGGGCGACTACACGGTCGCAATGTCCCTCTATACGCAGGGCGGCAGTGCCACGATCTCGAAAGTGGTCTCCATCTCCGACGACGACTACGGTCTGCTCGACACTCCGGGCTTCAATGCCCTGACCGGCGGCGCCGACGCCACCGACGGCAAGACCTGGGTCTTCGCCAAGTACACCCGCGGACACTTCGGCGTGGGCGACGTCAACGCCGCTCCCGAGGTGAACGGTCCGGCCTGGTGGCAGTGCGACCCTGAGGGCAAGGAAGGCTGCTCGCTCTATGAGAACGAGTACACCTTCATCCAGAAGGGCACCAAGCTCATCTGGAAGAACCAGGGCTACATCTACACCAACGAGAACGGTATGAACCACCTGGGCATGGGCGGTACGCCCAATCCGAATGTCGGTGACTTCGACGTACCATACGTGCCCGCCGACAACTTGACCTTCGCCCTCGACGAAGACAACATGACCCTGACCCTCAGCGGCAACGCCTTCTTCGGCTTCTATACCGGCGACAGCGTTTACCGGATCATTCGCCTGACCGAACACGAGATGTATCTCTGGTGCGGCAGTGCCGCCGAGCCCGGCAACGCCTGGTACTTCATCCTCGTCCCGAAGGACGAGTTGAAGGAACCCGAACCGGAGCCGGTGACCCCGCCGGAGCCGAAACCCGATTCCGAGGAAGCCTGGTTCCGTCCGGGCGCAGAGACCAACCTGCTCCGCACGGCTGTCGACTATGAGAGCTGGTTCAGCGGTGCTGACTGGTCCGGCGGCCTCGAGCCCGGTATCTCCGTGAAGAACAACATCTCCATCACAGTGCCCGACGGTATCGGCGGTGGTGAATGGATGGGACAGTTCAAGATCCGCACCCATATCCCGGCGGAGGCCCGCGAGCGCTTTGACTTCAGCTGCCTGATCTCGGCGACCCAGCCGGGGACCGCCACTGTCAAGATGACGGCCGCGGACGATCCTGCCGATGACGAGTTCTTCTATGACGGCAATATCCCCGTCGAGGGAACGACGCTCTTCGAAGCAGCCGACCACATGCTCAACAAGGACACCGAGAGCATCTTGCTGGTCTTCGACTTCGGCCGCTTCCCGGCCGGTACGGTGATTACGCTCTCAGACCTCTGCCTCCAGAAGCACATTCCACTGAGCGAGAAGCCCGAGGTGGTG
>JAEEGH010012017.1_pt1 | contig 19540 bp, 14 predicted proteins | sample 9134181 | NCBI WGS metagenome assembly JAEEGH01 (sample SAMN16246544, study PRJNA631951) | gut metagenome | biome: gut microbiome; feature: rumen; material: DP-attached | host: Bos | place: Iran: Karaj | collected 2018-10 | reverse complement strand
AGAAGGACATGATGAGACCTGCAAGCAGGGCGAGGATGATACCCTTCTTCTGGTCGGCTTTGGAAATGCCGCTTTCTCCCTTGCGGCTGGCGGCGACACCGTTGCACACGATAGCGCAGACGACCAATGCGACGCCGAGGATCAGCAGACCCACGTCACCGGTCTTCGCTCCCTGCTGCACCGCCACGCGGTAGTTGTTCACCACGCCGAGAACCAGTGCGAGGCCAACGCCCAGAGGGAATGCCACGGACAGGCCGGCGATGGAGGTGGATGCGGAAAGAAGAATGTTGGAAAGGTTGAAGATGATGCCGCCCACCAGGATCCAGAGGATGCTGGAGCCGGAGGCCTGTTTGAGGTCTGCGATGAAAGGACGGCCTGCCTCACCGAAGCTTCCGAGGGTGAAAGCAAGGATAAGGGCGAAGATGACCATACCGATCACATAGTCCCAATAGAAGAGTTCGTAGCGCCAGCTCTTGGCGGCGAGTTTCTGGGTGTTTCCCCATGAACCCCAGCAGAGCATGATCACGAAGCAGAGTATGACTGCAAGGGTGTAGCTGTTTACGATGAACATAATATAAATAGGTTTAAATAGTTTCAGCAACTACAAATATATAAAAAAAGAGGCAGAGCCGAACGGTTCTGCCTCTTTTTTTGATCACATGCTTTACATCATGCCGCCTTCGGGCATTGCAGGAGCTGCGGGAGCAGGTTCGGGGATGTCCACGATGCCGCATTCGGTGGTGAGGAACATTCCGGCGACGGATGCCGCGTTCTCGAGGGCCACGCGCACTACCTTGGTCGGGTCAATGACACCGGCCTCGTACATGTTCACGTATTCGTCGGTACGGGCATTGTATCCAAAGTCGCCTTTTCCTTCCTTAATCTTATTGATGATGACGGAAGCGTCGACGCCTGCGTTGGTGGCAATCTGGCGGAGAGGCTCCTCGATGGCCTTGGCCACGATGTGGATGCCGGTGGTCTCGTCGTCGTTCTCACCCTTCAGGCCTGCAAGGGCGGCCGCTGCGCGGATGTATGCCACGCCGCCTCCGGGGAGATATCCCTCTTCAACAGCTGCGCGGGTTGCATTGAGAGCATCCTCCACGCGGTCTTTCTTCTCCTTCATCTCGACCTCAGTGGTTGCGCCCACGTAGAGCACTGCCACGCCGCCGGCGAGTTTGCCCAGGCGCTCCTGGAGCTTCTCGCGGTCGTAGTCGGAAGTGGTGGTGGAAATCTGCTTGCGGATGAGATCTGCGCGGTCCTTGATGGCGGCCGCATCGCCCTTTCCGCCCACGATGGTGGTGTTCTCCTTGGTGATGGTCACCTTCTCGGCCTTGCCGAGCATGTCGGGAGTGGCGTTCTCGAGGGTGAAGCCGCGTTCCTCGGAAATCACGGTTGCACCGGTGAGGATTGCGATATCCTGCAGCATCTCCTTGCGCCTGTCTCCGAAGCCGGGAGCCTTGACGGCAGCGACCTTGAGCGATCCGCGGAGCTTGTTCACCACGAGGGTGGTGAGTGCCTCGCCGTCGACATCCTCGGCGATGATGAGGAGTTCACGTCCCTCACGGGCCACGGGCTCGAGCAGAGGGAGGAGGTCCTTCATGGTGGAGATCTTCTTGTCGGTGATGAGGATGGAAGGATTGCTGAGGTCTGCCTCCATCTTGTCGCCGTTGGTCATGAAGTAGGGGCTGATGTAGCCGCGGTCGAACTGCATGCCGTCCACGACCTTGACTTCGGTCTCGGTGCCCTTGGCTTCCTCTACGGTGATGACGCCGTCCTTCTTGACCTTGGACATCGCATCTGCGATGAGCTTGCCGATGTAGCCGTCGTTGTTGGCGGACACGGTGCCGACCTGCTCCACCTTGGAGTAGTCTTCACCCACGGCCTGGCTCTGCTTCTTGAGGTCTGCCACCACGGCAGCGACAGCCTTGTCGATGCCGCGCTTGAGGTCCATGGGATTGGCACCTGCGGTGACGTTCTTGATACCCACGTTGATTATGGCCTGGGCCAGCACGGTTGCGGTGGTGGTGCCGTCACCGGCCTGCTCGTTGGTCTTGGAGGCAACCTCCTTCACCATCTGGGCGCCCATGTTCTCGTATTTGTCCTTGAGTTCGACTTCCTTTGCGACGGTAACGCCGTCCTTGGTCACCTGGGGAGCACCGAACTTCTTGTCTATGACCACGTTGCGGCCTTTGGGGCCGAGGGTCACCTTTACTGCGTTTGCAAGCTGGTCTGCTCCTTCCTTCATCTTGGAGCGGACGTCGGTATTGAATTTAATCTCTTTTGCCATAATTACAGAATTGCTAAAATGTCAGACTGCTTCACGATGAGGTATTTCTTGTCTTCGACGGTAACCTCGGTGCCCGCATACTTGCCGTAGAGGACCACGTCGCCGGGTTTCACCTCCATGGGTTCATCTTTCTTGCCGGGGCCTGCGGCCACGACTTTGCCCTGCTGGGGCTTCTCTTTTGCGGTGTCGGGAATGAAGATTCCGGATGCCGTCTTGGTCTGGGCCTCCTGAGGCTCGATCAAAACTCTGTCTGCTAAAGGTTTAATCATGATCTATAGTGTTTTAGTATTTTCAAAAAGCGCCCCGTCAATCCGACGGAACGCTTATCATACAATCAACCTGCGTGCCAGTGACAATTTGTCAATACTTGTTCAGCGGCACGCCGGCGGTCATCTGATGAACCTGTTTGGCGACGTTCTCGAGCACCTTGGCATGGGCCTCGAGCTCGGCGATCTGCCCGGGGGTGGGAGTATCCGCCTTCTTGAGGCTGAGCGCCTCGATATGGTCGGCGCAGGAGCTTAAAACGGTGTCGATCAGCGCAACGATGTCCGCCATGTCCTTCTCCACGAAGCCTCGGGAGGTGATGGCAGGGGTGCCGATGCGCACGCCGCTGGTCTGGAACGGGCTGCGGGTATCGAAAGGCACCATGTTCTTGTTCAGGGTGATATCCGCCTTCTCGAGTTCCTTCTCCGCCACGCGGCCGTTCACTTCGGGGAACTTGCCACGGAGGTCGATGAGCATGAGATGGTTGTCGGTACCGCCGCTGACCACCTTGTAGCCGCGCTTGAGGAATTCCTCGCACATGGCCGCGGCGTTCGCGATCACCTGCTTCTGGTACTCCTTGTATTCAGGCTGCATTGCCTCGAAGAACGCTACCGCCTTTGCGGCGATCACATGCTCAAGCGGACCGCCCTGCACACCGGGGAACACGCTGCTGTCGAGCACGGCGCTCATCATCTTCACCTCGCCCTTCGGGGTCGTACGGCCCTGGGGATCCGGGAAGTCTTCTCCCATGAGGATGATGCCGCCGCGGGGCCCGCGGAGGGTCTTGTGGGTGGTGGATGTGACGATGTGGGCGTACTTGACAGGATTCTTGAGAAGCCCTGCGGCGATGAGGCCGGCGGTGTGGGCCATATCTATCCAGAGGATCGCCCCTACCTTATCTGCTATCGCGCGCATGCGCTCGTAATCCCACTCGCGTGAGTATGCGGAGGCTCCTCCGATGATGAGCTTCGGCTTGCACTCGAGGGCCTTGCGCTCCATCTCGTCGTAGTCCACCCGGCCGGTTTCTGGATTCAGGCCGTAGGCAACGGGGTGATAGAGTATGCCGCTGGCATTCACCGGTGATCCGTGGGTAAGGTGCCCGCCCATGGAAAGGTCCAGGCCCATGAAGGTGTCGCCCGGCTTGAGGATGGCCATGGTGACGGCCATGTTGGCCTGTGCGCCGGAATGCGGCTGCACGTTGGCCCAGCAGGCTCCGTATATCTGCTTCAGGCGGTCGATGGCCAGGTTCTCTATCTGGTCCACCACTCCGCATCCGCCGTAGTAGCGCTTGGCGGGATAGCCTTCGGCATATTTGTTCGTGCAGATGCTGCCCATTGCCTGAAGCACCTCGTCGGTCACGTAGTTTTCGGAGGCAATCAATTCCAGGCCGCTCTCCTGACGGTTCTTTTCCTTACGGATAAGATCAAAAATTTGTAAATCCTGTTTCATATTATAGTTTGAACTTTACTGACGTACGTATATCATCCGAGCCGGAACCCACATGGGCGATGAATTCGCCCGGCTCGGCCACCCACTTGTGCGCATCGGCATCGAAGAAACTCAGCGCCTCGTCGGGAATTTCAAAGGTCACGGTCTTGCTTTCGCCGGGCTGGAGGAAGACCTTCCTGAAGCCCTTCAGTTCCTTTGCAGGACGCTCCACGGAGCACTCGGGATCGCTGATGTAGAGCTGCACGACTTCGGCGCCGGCGACATCGCCGGTATTCTTCACGCTGACGCTCAGCTTGCGTCCTCTCATCTTCGCTTCACCGTATTCAAACGTGGTGTAGCTGAGTCCATGGCCAAATGCGAACATGGGTTTCACATCCTTCGTATCGTACCAGCGATAGCCCACGAACACACCCTCGGTGTAGTATTCATCAATTATATCCTCGCCCTCACGCTGGATTCCGGGATACTGCTCCTCGTTGAACACGGGACCGTCCTTGAATTCGTAAGGGAAAGTGAAAGGAAGCTTTCCGGAAGGATTCACGTCGCCGCTCAGCACGTCCGCCAGGGCGGGACCGGCTTCGCTGCCCAGATACCATCCCTGAACGATCGCGGGAACCTTGTCTATCCAGGGCATGGCCACTGCGTTGCCGGAGATGTTCACAAACACGAGTTTCCGCCCGGTTGCGGCGAGAGCTTCCATCAGGGCATCCTGCCCGTAAGGAAGGCCATAGTCTTCGCGGTCGCCACCCTCGCTGTCCTGATGGCTGTTCTTGTTGAGACCGCCGAACACTATCACGTAATCGGCGTCCTGCGCAGCCGCGACGGCATCGGAAACCATCTGCTCCGCGGAGCGGGTTTCAACAAGGTCGAATTTCGCGGAGATACCGTCCTGTTCCCGTGCGGCGCCGCTGGAGTAACCACGCTCGAAAGCGATCTCCACATCCGGAAAACGGGCCTTCAGGCCATCCAGAGGAGATGTTTCATATTTGACCTTCAGCGACGAGGATCCGCCTCCGACTGTGAGCATCTTCACGGCATTCTCGCCTACGACCAGTATCTTCTTCGCATCCCTGACGGGCAGCACGCCGCCGTCGTTCTTCAGCAGCACTATCCCCTCTCCCGCAATCCTGCGGGCGGCAGCGGAATGCTCGGGGCACACGAAACGCCCGTGGCCCCGGCCTTCGGCCAGATTCGTGCGGAACTGCAGGCGGAGGATGCGGCGGACTTTGTCGTCCAGCTCGGCGGTGCCGTACTTCCCGGACTTGATGCCCTCGAGATACGGCTGCGCCAGATGATATTTGTCATAAACGTTGGAAGGACCGGACATGAGTCCGTCCGTCCAGGTGCCATATTCGAGGTCCAGCCCGTTGCGCACGGCCTCGTCGGTATCGCTGCATCCGCCCCAGTCGCTCACAACTACGCCGTCGAAGCCCCATTCCCCTTTCAGGATATCCATCAAGATGGGCTTGTTGTGGCAGAGGTGTTCATCCTTATATAAATTATACGCGCCCATGACGCTCCAGGCACCGCCCTCGACGACGGCGGCCCTGAATGCGGGGAGATAGATCTCGTAGAGCGTGCGGTCATCCACGTTCACGTTCACAGTGTGACGGTGGATTTCATCGTTATTCAGGCAGAAATGCTTGACGCAGACAGCCACGTCCTTGCTCTGCACGCCCTGCACGTAGGGAACCACCATCCTGCTCGAAAGGTAGGGGTCTTCGCCCATGTACTCGAAGTTGCGCCCGCCGAAGGGATGGCGGTAGATGTTCACGCCGGGGCCGAGGAGTATGGTTTTCTTGCGGTAGAGTGCTTCTTCAGCGATGCTTTCGCCATACAGTCGGCTCATCTCCGGATTCCAGGAGGCCGCAAGGCAGGTAAGGGCGGGATATGCTGTGCAGGAGTCATTGGTCCAGCGAGCCTGGCTCCACTTGTCCCAGAGCACCTCGGCACGAATGCCGTGAGGGCCGTCGGTACACCAGATCTCAGGAATTCCCAGGCGGGGAACGCCGGGGGAACTGAACTTGGACTGCGCATGCGTCATCGCAATCTTCTCTTCCAGGGTGAGTTGCGAGAGTATGTCGTCTATCTGTTTTTCGATGTCAGGAGCCTTGGTTGAACAGGCTGCCGCCAGCACGAGCGTGGCTAAAAGAATCAAGACTTTTCTCATAACCACAAATATAGCAATTTTATCTATTCGTGCACATAGCCGTCATCCTTGATATTCCAGATAGGAATCATCAGGGCCGAGCTGATTACCGAAACGCCCGCCATGATAAGGAACAGGTTGTTCCAGAAATCCTGGCCGAAGGTGTCGGAGAGGAAACCGATCCCGAAACCGGTGAACAGCACGCTGGCATAGCACATCAGTCCTATCAGGCCGCCCGCTGCAGATGCCGCCTTCTTGGTGGCATGCTTGCCGGTCACCACGCAGTACAGGGCCTGGGGGCCATAAAGGAAGAATCCTGCCAGGGCAAGCAGCACCAGCATCAGGACGGGGCTGGAACCCTCCGGGAGGAAGTGGATGGCAATCAGGCAGATCGCCGTCAGGGCCATCTCTACAAGGCACATCTTCTGGGCTTTGCCCTTGAAGAGCTTGTCCGTCAGCCATCCTGCGAGCAGCATACCCACGCAGCCGCAGACCTCGAAAATGCCTATCGTCCAGCCTGCCAGCGTGGGCGAAAGCGCAGTGTCACCCTGCTGGAGGAACTTCGGTCCCCAGTCCAGAACGGCGAAACGGACTACATACAGGAACATATCCGACAGGGCGCACAGCCAGACGATGGGGTTCATGAACACCATCTTCTTTACGAACTTGCGATATTCGGCCGGACTGTCGTTATCGTCGAGTTCGGTTTTGGTATCTGGGAGTTCAGGCAGGCCGACTGATTTAGGCGTATCGCGCAGCGTCAGGAAGATAAACAGCACGCCCACAGCGGAAATGATGGCAGGAATCCAGAAGCACCACTGCCAGCGCGATGAAGCCACAATGGCGCCGCAAAGCACGGCCACGATGCCGGCTCCAACTGAATGGGATACATTCCAAATCGACATCTTGGTCGCCAGTTCCTTCGGCGGCACCCAGTGCACCAGCAGGCGGTTGCAGGGCGCGAATCCGGCCCCCTGGAATACGTTGTTCAGTATGATGAAGACTGCAGTGCAGCCGATCAGCGCACCCACGAAATCCGGCCCATCCGCCGCGCCGGAGATCCACCGGCTTATCTGGGGGCTCCAGCCGAATGCAGCGTTCAGCGCCACACAGATACTGAGCGCTATGACCAGATGCCAGCGGGCGTTGGTACGGTCGGCGATGAACCCGTTGATGAACTTGCTCACCCCGTAAACCAGCCCTCCCAGCGTGAGGATTATACCGAAACTGGTATCCTTGATGCCATATTCAGCGCCCAGCACGGGCATCGCGAACGAAAAGTTCTTCCGAACGAAATAGAACATCGAGTAGCCGATCATCGAACAGATGATGACCTTCCACTGCCAGAAATTGAAGCTCTTTTTGGTCTGCATCACTCAGCCTGCTTTTTATTTAAATGCAAAAATAGCGATTTCCTTGGAACGACAAGGGTGATTTCCACAAGACCATTCCCATTTTGAGAAACTTTTACCGTTTTTCCGCCCTTCAATCCGACGGCATACTCTCCCGGAGCGGCACATATCAGCAAAGATACACTTTTCCCGACCAGTTCCCTGTCGAATTCCAGCGTCGCACTGAACTCCGTCTTCCCCTCATTCCAGACAGGCTGGCTGACCAGCGTGCCGAAGCCGGTCGAAACCGTACCGGGCCTGTTGTAGGCGCACCACCAGTTCAGGATGGGCGAAGACAGGCCGGAGAAGTTGTACCACCCTCCCCCACGTCCGGTCTTTATCATGAAATGCTCGTAGCAGTTGTATGAATCCTCACACTCCCTTTCCCAGTTCTCCAGGGCAGTATCCGCGATAAGCCTGGCCTTTTCCGGAAGTCCAAGGTCCAGCATGGTCTTCCAAAGTATCATCTGATGGGGCATCCACACGGTTCCATTCCAATATCCGTCCTCACGGTAATAAGGCGCACGCTGGTCCACGGCACTGATTCCGCAGTCGCTCCACAACTCTCCTTTGGTAAAGATATGGTGAAGGAGGGCTTCTTTCTGGGCTTCATCCACTATCCCCGCAACCAGCGGCGTCACGCCGTCCAAACCCATATTGTAGTTGACACCCTCGGGTGTAGTGAAAATTTTCAGCGCATTGCCGTCAGCATCGTGCTCCACATACCCGAAGTACCCCGAATCAGCATCCCAGGCGTTTTTGAGTATGCCATCCGCCATGGCCTTGATGTCGGCATCGAACTGCCGGACATCCTTCTTCTCGCCAAGGTGCGATGCCATCATACGCAGTATCCTCGCACACCTTATATAGTACGATGCGGACACCATGGGCAGTGTCCGCGAACGCAGTTCCTTCTGCGGGCGCAGGGTCCACTGCGGAGGATAATCATCCCATCCGCCGCTGTTATAGAACAGGTTCCACGTCTCCAGAAGGCCGCTTGCCTTGCGGAAACGCTCCCCGGTCATATAATCATAGAAACGCTTGAGGCGGGGATAGATCTCCATGAGCTGCGCCTCGTCCGACCCTCCGTTCATCCACACGTCGCCCATAGCCAGGATCTGTGTTGCCAGGGGCGTGCCGTGATGCACGAACGGTGCCTCTTCTTCCGGAGTCGTGGTGTACTGGCGGATGATTTCATACCCGCGGGAGGCGTCTATCAGGCTCATGGCCCAGCCGATGAACCCGCAGTCCCAGGTATAGAGGCTGTTCCAGCGCTTCCCCGGACAGAAATGCCGGATGGGTTCGCCGAAGGCATCTATGGGATAGACCACGTTCGTGAGGATGGTAGCCTGCAGGAGTTGGATGCCGAGGGGAACGGACATGCCGTCATTCCCGACTCCGGGAATCTCTCCCCTCCATGCCTCCAATTCCCTTCGCACATACTCTTCCTTCCCACATACGATCATCTGCACAATCGTAGTATCGCTCTGCGGCCTCAGGGTTACCGGCCGCAGGAAGTTGGCGGTGTAGTGCCCTTTCAAGTCTCCCTTCAGGTTCTTGAACACGTGGTCGTGGGCCTTCAATGGCATCAGGTGCTCGAGTTTGGCGCAGCGGAACTGGCGCACCTCGCTCATCGGATAATCCCACGCTATCCCGTAAACCGCATCCACTTCAGGATATCTGACGGTAAAGAAGCCGTCGTCTTCCTTAATCTCGGGATTCCATTTGCCATCGGTGCCCCCAGCCTTACGGACAGCGAGCTGCAGGTTGATGTTCTGGATCTGGTCCGTATTGTTAACGCAGCGGGCTTCCAGCAGGACCATACTGTCCGATACCACGTGATATGTGGCATCCACGAAAACCCGGTCCTTCCATTCGATGTCGTGACGGTAGGTGATGTGCCGCATGTCCGCCGATACCCTCCAGGGATGGACCCCGGACTCAAAAAGCGCACATGGCACCTTGAAATTGCGGCGGTACTGCCCGGGCACCAGACAGAACTCCACCTGGATCCCGGAAGACAGGTCGTTGATATGGGAAATCCCGTAGTATTCCTTCGAGTAAGGCCCCCATTTGGCAAGGGAAGCTATATCGTGCGACGTTCCCGCAAAGGCCTGGATGCCCGACAGGAACAGCAAAAGTATAAGGATTCTTCGCATTATACAAACATAATGAATCTCCGGGAGATTTAAAACAGTTTGCCCAGAGATATGATGCCGGTGTATGAAACCACGCAGGCAAAAATGAATGCCAGTATCATCAAGATGCTGAAAAAGACTCCCGGCCGTGCATCGCCCATAACCTTGCGCTTGTTTATAAGTATAAGCATCAACAGGATTACCAGAGGCAGCACGAAAACAAGCGTAACCTGGGAGGCAATCTGGGTGATTACCGGGCTGGTGCCCAGAATCGGGATTGTAAGACCGACCAGGGCGGCGATTCCGGTAAGAATCTTGAACATAGGCGTGCCCGTTTGCATCTCACCCTCGCGATAATCGCTAATGAGTTCCGGCGCAAGCATCATTATAGGGAACAGGGAAGATAACCCTGCGCTAAGCAGGCCCACCACGAAAACTGCCACGGCAAAGCGGCCGGCTATGGGCTGAAGCACATAGATCATATCCAGGACCTTCTCCACGACAATCCCACGGGAAAACAGCACCCCTGCCGCACATATCATAATCGAGGCACTGATAATGAAAGTCAAAGACGCGCTTACCGCGGCATCGCGGCTCTGCGTCTTCCGGTCGCCCGCACCCCAGCCTTTGCTCTTCACGAGCATCGGGCGTATGACGAAAGTCGGCGAAGACATCGTGGTCCCTACGAAAGCAGCTATGAACAACCGGGCATCCGGGCTATCGGGGATAGCAGGAACGAAACCTCTGGCGATGGTCCCAGGTTCGGGAAGCTCAATGAACATAGAGATGATGAAGGCGATGCCCATCAAGGTAACCAGCACCGACAGTATCTTCTCAAAACTGCCATAATTGCCACGATTGAGAACGAACCAGACAGTTCCGGCAATCAGTACTGCCATCCCGAGCACTATCCAATAAGACGAACCGTCCCCGAGGGAAGGGATGCACAGGCGCAGGACCTCGGCAACGGCATTTGATGTGATGTTAAGAATGCTCGACAGGCTGATCCACTGGCTGATTACCAGGCCGGCGATGAGAATCACCGCCCAAATCCTGCCTCCTCTAAGATTGTTCTTCACCCCGTGAATGGCGGTATCTCCCGTCACCACTCCGAAGCGGCCGTAGGCCTCGGTCATCACCCATGTGAAGAATGCGCTGATGGCAAGCACCCACAGAAGGCTGGTGCCGAACATGCTTCCGGACTTGACCATGGAGGTCACGCTGCCTGTTCCAATAGTAAAGCCCAAGCAGAACAGCCCGGGCCCAACCATTGCAATCCATCGGCCGATATGTCCGAAAATCTTTTTCACCGTTTATGAGAAAAGGCAGCCTCCGTTTATATCCACACCGTTTCCGGTGATGTACGCAGATTCGTCGCTTGCAAGGAAGCAGACAAGGTCGGCCACTTCAGGAGCTTCCCCTTCCCTGCGCAGAGGAGCGCTGCGGTGAAGGGCTTCACGGCCTTCAGGAGCCGTAAAAGTGTCGTGGAAGTAAGTATTGATCATGCCGGGGCAGACAGCGTTCACGCGAATGCCGCGGGGGCCGAGTTCCTTTGCCATGGCACGGGTGTGGCAAAGCATCGCCGCTTTTCCGCAGGCATAGATGGAAGAGCCGGCACCACCGCCGTCACGTGCAGCCTGGGAAGAGATGTTCACTATGCTGCCACCTTTGCCCATATATTTGAGCACATCCCTGGTGCAAAGCCAGCAGCTCTTGAAATTAAGGTCCAGGACGGTATGATACCAGTTCTCATCCTGCTCTTCTATCTTCTTGCGGCCCATTATTCCGCCGGCATTATTGACCAGGATATCTATATGGCCGCCAAAAGTCCTGGCAGCGGTTTCCAGCATTGCTGCAACCTCCTCCGCCTTGGTAACATCGGCCTTGAAGAGGATTGCCTCTCCCCCGGCCTGTTTTACCATTTCGAGCGTTTCCTTTGCCTTGGCCTCATTGTGATTGTAATTGATGCATACCCTGGCACCCATGGAAGCCAGTTTTACGGAGATGGCACGGCCTATGTCCCTGGAACCTCCGGTCACTACTGCTACTTTTCCTTCAAGTCTTCTCATCTATAATATAATATTAAAGGTGTGTCCGCACACATGATGCAAATTTATGCAATAATTCCAAAAAATCAAACCATTATGTGCCCGAACACAATTATTTTGTATTTTTGTGCTTTACAATTTAAAATGGCCCAACAGCTAACCATAAAACAAATCGCAGAACTGGCCGGCGTATCCGTTGGCACTGTGGACCGGGTGCTCCACAACAGGGGACGGGTATCCGACGAGGCCCTGGCGGCAATAAGGTCGGTATTGGATAAGGAATCTTATAAGTATAACCTGCACACTTCCGCCGTAGCGTTCAAAAGGACAAAGAAGTCGTTCGACATCGCGGTCGCAATCCCCTCCTCCCAACCCGGGGAGTACTGGGATCTGATAAAGACAGGAATCGATGCCGGATTTGCCGAATATGGAGACATCTCGCTTAAGTGCAAATATGTCTTCTTCGATCAGTTCAACTCGATTTCTTGCCGGGAAGCATTCGATTCCATAAATGAAAAAGAGTTTTCTGCAGTTATCATCGGCACCACGTTTGTCGATGAAACCCTGGAATTATGCCAAAGGCTGGACAATGCGAATGTTCCCTATGCATTCGTGGACGGAAAGGTGCAGGGAGCAAGCCCCGTAGCCATTTATCACGCCGACCAGAACCGTTGCGGGCGTCTGCTTGCCCACCTGCTCGACGCATTCTCTCCCAATGATGCCGAAATTGCCATAATGTTACCGCGGCGTACAGGAACGCAGTTGTCCAACAACTCCGCCATCCGCCTGCAGGCTTTTATGGAATACTTCAGGGAATCCGACAGCGGCCGGATCATCAAGGAAGGGCACTTCCCTACCGACAACCCGGAGGCAATCAGGAAAGAGGTGTCCGACTTCATCGGCCAGAATCCAAAAGTGAAAGGCATAGCCGTTGTCATCTCTACAGGATATATGATCTGTGATGCCCTTTCCGCATGCGGAGTCAAAGACATACGCATCGGAGGCTTCGATGTGACCCAGGGAAATGCTCGGTGCGTGCGCGAGGGATCGCTGGATTTCCTGATCAACCAACACCCGGACAAACAGGGCTTCCAAGCAGTAGAGTCAACGCTCCATTACCTGCTTTACGGGACACCGGACAAGAGTTTCGACGAATATCTGCCTATAGACATCGCATTCAAGGAAAATCTTCAATAAATCAATTATTTATTAAAAATGTGTGCGCACACAGATTTTTTATTATATTTGCAGCCGATAGTGTGTGCGGACACACAACATATAATTAATAAGAAGATTATGAAATACATCTCACCCAACATGGCTGTAGTGCAAATGGATCCGGCATCTGTCATCTGTGTCAGCAACGCCATCCGTACTCTTGCCCTGACCGAAATAGACGGCAACGAGATTACCTCCTGGGATCCTGAAGATTAAGTTGTAGTTGCAATAATCAGTAATACCATGGCATTTTCAACCAAGAAAAACCGGGGATACACCCCACCGCTTAGCACTCCGTTGCAGGTCAAAACGGTGTCAATCATCTGCACGAGCATCGACACCGATTCTGTCCGTACCCTGTCTCTGGACAGTCTGGAAAATATTCCCAGTTGGGATCCCGAGTTTTAATTTAAAAGCATTATGAGAAAGTACATGAAATATATCGCCGCCGGTCTTGTAATCATGATCGGGGCTTCCTGCGAAAAAATACAGGAAACGACTGAAAACGAAATCAAGGAAATTGCCTATGACGGATATGGAGTTCCCATGTCATTCAAGGCCAAGGGCCAGGACGTAATGAAGTCTGACATCGATGTCGGTGCCTCAGCCATAGTGTGGGATTCCGATGATGCCATCGCGATTTACGATGGGAGCGAACTCCGGGAGTTCTCGGTCAGTTCACGCTCTAACGGGAACAAGATCGCGACTTTCTCCGGCAGTGCGGCTAATGTCAGCACCTATTATTCAGTTACTCCTTTTTCCGCGGCCACTCTCGATACAGATATTAAGGTGGCTATTCCGGACATCCAGACCGTCATCGGAGACCATTGCGTGGATGGAGAGGCTATGGTAGCCACCGCTACGGTAGCATCCGGGGCTGATATTTCCTTCACCAACCGGTTCTCCCTGCTCAAGATTAATTTAAGCAGCAGCGACATCGTATCCGTCACTCTTACCGGCAAAGGCGATGAAGCCATCTGCGGTGAAAAAGTATTCAGCACTTCCGACGGAAGTTTCTCAGGCACGCCTGAAGGCAAGACCATAAACCTCGTTTATAAGGCCTCGAAAGAAGGCGCCAATGCCGCATTCCCTGCCGGAGATTATTTCATCGTGCTCTGGCCCGGTGAATTCACGAACGGGTTCAAACTTATCATGACTAAATCTGATGGCAGCAAGGCTATCAAATCCACATCGGCCGATATCACCTTTGCCCTTAACAGCGGAGCCAATGCCAGCACCATCGATGACGTGACCACTTGGGTACCTAACACAATTACTACCGCGAACCAGCTCAAGATGTGGCGCCGCGTTGCCGAGTATTATGCCGAAGGAGAAGAGGTAAAGCTTGGTGCAGACATCGATCTCGGAGGATATGCCTGGGCACCTGCCACTTCTTTCTGTGGCATTTTTAACGGACAGAATCATAAGATTTACAATTTCACCGTAACAGATGATACTGATAATCGACTTGGATTCATTCGTACCTTAGGTTCATCCAATGGCGAAGCCGCTGTTTTAAAGAATGTGGTTTTCGGCTCATCCGATGGAACAAGCGCAGACGGCAGCAGTTCCATTACGATGACCAGGGCCGGCGGTGGCTCATGGATGTATGCCGGGCTCGTAGGCTATGCCCACCTTAACAGCACGGTGCAGAACGTCACGAACTTCGTTCCTGTTTCCGCATCCTCCACTGTTATCGGCAAGCATGCTTTTGGAGGAGTTGTCGGTATGACAAACGAGAACGTGACAATAGAAAACTGCGTCAACCGCGCCCCCATTACCGATAACTCGACTTGCGATACCACGGAAGACTCTTCGATAGGTGGTGTTGTGGGCTGGAACGATTCTCAGGGGCTCACCGTCTCCGGCTGCGAGAATTACGGTGTTGTGACAAACAATTGCGTAGGCGTTTCCTGCATCGGCGGCATTATGGGCAAGGCAACCTGTCAATCCTTCAGAATGGAGGAATGCAGCAATCACGCCAACATAACCAACGCCGCAGCATCCGTGACAAGCGGAACGAACAACTGGGACAAGGCAGTTGCCGTCGGCGGGGTTCTTGGAAGGTTCGGAAAGAACAACAATACCAACAACTATATTATCAAGTGTTCAAACGAAGGCCAGATTTGTCTCGGGGCTGAAACAGTCGAAGAACACCGTCAGGCTTACGGTGGAGTTATAGGAAATATCATCTATAAATGCACGGTGCGTGGCTGCTCGAATACGGGCAAGGTTTACGACGATGCCGTGGTCAATTCCGATCTTTCCATGGGAGGAATCCTGGGTGCAGGGACTTCTTCGAATCTGATTGTGACCAAGGCGGAGGATAACACCCCAAATACCAACAGCGGTGAAATTTTCCACTATAAAAAGCATAATCATGAGACTTGGTTCGGTGGTATAGTCGGCTATATGACGTCCAGCGGTACCGTGGAATACAGCATCAACAACGGCCGCTTGGTAAGCGACCCTAGTGGACAGAATGTGAAGAAAGACTTCAATGCAGGCGGTATCTGCGGAAATTCCAAAGGAAGCATCCTAAATTGCACTAACAACGGCTATATATTCACCTGGGCCGGCAGTCTTACGGCCTATATCGGCGGCATCTGCGGGGGCTTCAGCGACAAATATAAGCCTTCAAAGGTGCTGAACTGCACGAACAACGGAAACCTTGGTCCCTACAATACGACGGGCTCGTCCATAACCGGCGGCATACTTGCCAGATTCTACCCGTCCGATACAGAGGTTCGTGGATGCACGAATACAGGTCTTGTCACTTCCGGTAATTTTTACTCGGGTGGTTCCGGTAATACGCCTAATGCTTCGGTGTCGAGTTACCAGAAGAAAGACTATTATCTGGCCGGTTTGTTCGGTCGTGTTGAAGCTCCTACAAGTGATGTTACCGACAATGTCACGGACTGTGTTGTCGCCTGTACAATCAGCAACAAAACGAACGCTGACGGATGTGATGACTGGACAGCACTAATAGCAGGGAAAACCTTCAGCACTGGCAGTACGGAATATAAACTAGTCTTCGGAACATCGACTAATCCTATTATGATTGTCAACACATGCAGCATTGAATTCTCTGACGTGCCTGCAAGCAACGAGACTATCACAACCACGGCTTTGGCGAAAAAGTGGCTTATGGGTAGTTCCAGCAGTTTGTACAGCGAGACAGATGGCAGTTCCAATACCGATATAGTTGACTTCAACTTCGTACTGGCAACTCCCGCACAGGCCGGTATAGATTAACCATATTACCAGATTATATGAAGGAAGGTGACCCTTTGGGTCGCCTTCTTTTTTAGTACTTTTCGGCAATTTGCTTTGCGTTATAGGAAAAAATGAATATATTTGCATGTTGTGTGTGCGCACACACAAAAAGTATGAATATGAAGAACAAGATAGCATTGACCCTGCTCGGGGCGTTGGCGATTGCCTCGTCCTGTAATAAGATGGAGGTGCAGGCTCCTGAATTCGTGGAAATAACGGTATCTTCAGAATCTGCGTCAAAAACCGCACTGGATGGCTCCAGCGTAGTCTGGACTCAGGGAGACCGCATGGTTGTATTCTCTTCCGGCATTACTGCGGGCAAGGTATTCCGCCTTAACAGCGGTGCCGGCACCAGTAACGGCAACTTCTATGGGGAAATACCTGAAAACGCCGACAATTTTTTTGCCTGCTATCCCTCCACCGCAACATACAACGGTGCAAGCACATTCTCCTATACCATGCCTGCTGAAGTTCCTTACACCAGCGGCACCTTTGCCCCGGAAAGCAACCCCATGCTGTCCAGCACCAAAAACTCCTTCGACGGCAGTTTCTCAATGAAGAATCTCTGCGGCGTACTGCGCCTTAAGTTGAAAGGCAATATCGAGGTGTCCTCGCTGGAACTTTCCTTCGATTCCTACGTGAGCGGCCCCGGGCATGCAGCCCGTGGTAGCAATACCATTACCATGGACGGCAGCACGGACGCACACAAGAAAGTGACAATGGTGTTTGATTCGCCGATGCAACTTGAAACCGATGCCTTCTCCGAGTTCTATTTTGTACTGCCTCCCGCCGAATACGACGGCATGACAATAAAGGCAACACTGCCGAACGGCAATTATTCCACTAAGAACGTATCATCTATATTCACCATCACCCGCTCCGCCGTCACCACAATGGAAGGCGAGATGCCCGCTCCGGCGCTTGCAAGCAATCCCGAACTGCAGATATGGTCTTTCAACATTACCTGCCAGAAAAACGACGACAACAGCAGCTGGAGCAGCACCCATTACTGGAGCGCCAGAAAGAACGGCATATACGAATTCTTCAATACACAGAACCCCGATATAATCGGCACTCAGGAATGCGAGTACCGCCAGAGAGTGAACATACTGGACAACACTTCCGGCTATGCAGCCTACGGCCTGGGAGAAGATTACGGCAAGGAGTCCAGCGGTTCCACTGGCTATCTCTGGAACAAGAAAGATTACAATACCGACTCTTCCAGCGCCATTTTCTACAAGACTTCCAAGTTTACCGCTCTCGACAAAGGCACATTCTGGCTCTCGAACAATCCTTCCGAAGTAGGCTCGGACGACGGTCATAACTGCGCATGGATCAAGTTCCGCTGGGACGAAAACGGCTACATTTTCTATTTCTTCAACACTCACTTTACGGCGCATTATACCGATGAGGCCTATGCTGCCAGAAAAGCGGAAGCAAGGATCCTTTACGAACAGATTGAAGCCATAAACACTGAAGGCCTGCCCGTTATAATTACCGGCGACTTCAATGCCACCGCATCTGAAATGTGCGGAGAAGAAAAAGGATACACCGGATGGAACAACTACTTTTTTGCCCGAAACCAGGACGGCAAGACAAGCAAGACCTCCTATCCCACGAGCTACAACAACTTCACCACCACGTGCACGGGGTTCTCAAGCATTTACAGCAGCGGAACCTGCACGAACGGCAATTCGAACATCGACAGCATCATTTTCAAGAACTTCTACGAAAACGGCAAGCACGGTTTGAAATCCGGCACTTTCGGGACCGACTTCCAGGCTTATGCCGGCACCACTTATATTTCTGACCACTGGCCGATTACGGCGACTCTGGTTTTCAATTATCAGTAAATGGAACGCTTCATCGCATATCTTCTCCTGCTCCTGCCATTGCTGACAGGGTGTGCCAAGGACTCCAAATCCGGCCTTTCAGAAATCAAGGCCAGATCCGAATCCATGCCAGCCCAGGACGACGGACCGATGGAAGGTATGCCGGATGATGGGCAAGGAACCATCTACTTTTAATAATTATCTATATTTACAACGGAAATATGCAATTATCCAGACACATATTCTTGACGGCTCTTCTGCTCCTGGCAACCTCCTTTGCCGCAATCGCGCAAAGGACGATATCTGGAAAGGTGGCCGACTCCACCGGAGAAGGAATCCCGGGTGCCGGGGTCGTGGTGCGGGGTACGACCAACGGAACTGTAACCGACCTGGACGGCAACTGGTCGCTAAGCGTAAAGGACGGCGCGGTCGTCCTCGAGGTTTCGTGCCTGGGTTATACGTCTGCCACCATAAACGTCGCTCCCGGGCAGGCCAAAGCTGACATCATTCTCGAAGAAGACAATCTGATGCTTCAGGAGACCGTGGTCGTGGGCTACGGCACACAGAAGAAGGTAAACCTCACCGGAGCAATCACGGCCGTGAAGGGAGATGAAATACAGAACCGCACGGCGCACGATGTCACCAGCATGCTGCAGGGCTCGGTGCCGGGCCTCAACATCACCACATCCTCCGGTATCATGAACGAAACACCGGACATCAACATCCGCGGCTACACCTCCATCAACGGTGCCAGCCCCATGGTGCTGATCGACGGTGCGGAAGGCGACCTCAGCCGGGTAAACCCGCAGGATGTGGAGAGCATCTCCGTTATCAAGGACGGTGCCGCAGCTGCCGTTTACGGCGCCAGGGCGGCCTTCGGCGTCATCCTCGTCACCACCAAGGCCGGCAACTCCAACGGAGGTAACGCCACGGTACGCTACAGTGGAAGATGGGGTTGGCAGGCTCCCACCACCAGCACCGACTTCGAGACGCGGGGCTACTGGAGCGTCTACACTATCAACAAGTTCTGGGACGCCCGTTACCCGGGAGACAGATATCTCAAGTACGATGACAACGACATGAACGAACTGCTCGCCCGCGTGAACGATGTCACTGAGAATCAGGACCGTCCGTGGGTGGTAGAGGAGACTGTCGGAGGCGTGAAACAGTGGAAATACTACGCCAACACCGATTGGTATCACACCCTGTTTTCGGATCGGAACCCGGCACAGCAGCAGAGTGTATCCATAACCGGGGGAGGAAAGGATTTCAAATACTTCATATCGGGGATGTGGGACAACCAGCAGGGCATACTGAAGATCAATCCGGACATAATCGACAAGTATCAGTTGCGCGCCCGTTTCGAAGGCAGGATAAACAAGTACGCCACAATATCCAACAACACCTCGTACTACGACCAGACCTACAGTTATCTTGGCATCGGCACAAGCAACATCGACCGAATGTTCACCATGGCCGCAGCGCATG
>JAEEGH010012016.1_pt1 | contig 19541 bp, 14 predicted proteins | sample 9134181 | NCBI WGS metagenome assembly JAEEGH01 (sample SAMN16246544, study PRJNA631951) | gut metagenome | biome: gut microbiome; feature: rumen; material: DP-attached | host: Bos | place: Iran: Karaj | collected 2018-10 | reverse complement strand
AGAAACCGATGTTTTTTTTTATCAAGAAAATCTATATTAAAAAATACAAATTCTCGAGATATAAATAACTAATTAGTTAAGCGCACCGTTGTCAAGAGCATCTGGAGTAGGGAATTCAATTTTAGATCCATCAGCTTTTGTAACAGTTATAGATTTAATTTTTGCTGTTGCAGCAGCATCATTCTTTGCTCCTAAAATTGCTTTAGTTACTTTTGTATCATTGTGACCTTTTCCCTGAAGAGCAGTAAGAGCATCTGCAAAATTAACACTTAAAGATGCTGAATCACAATCAACATAGTACATGTCACCCCAAAGCTGGTTTTCAGATGATGTCTGATCACCTTCAGCACAGAACTGAACAGCTGTAGGAACTCCGTCAAATTCAACAGCAAATGTAGTCCAATCGTCAGCTACATTCCAAATTACTTTTCCATAAACATTAGAGAAAGTAAGAACTTTTGCTTTAGGTTCTGCTGGTGTAGTTGGTGTAGAGCCGTCGCCTTTTGAACCGCAGCTTACAAATACCATTGACAATGCAGCTAATGCTGCCAATACTAATAATGATTTTTTCATTTTGTTTCGTCCTCCTATGAACGTTTTGAAAATAGTCTTTAATCGTAGCTCTCGCTACATAAAATAATTATCCACCAGAAATTTAAATAATGCAAGGAAAAAATTAATTTTTTTTACATTTTCAAATATAAATTTTAACTAATTTCTGATTTAATTTACTTAATTTTTATTTAATTAAACATGGCCACTATTCACAAGCGCATAGCTTTTCCGGGTAAGTTCACAAAGCAAATTAAAGTCTGTAATCGATGTTAAGAGAACCGTAATCCAGTATTTTTTATTCATATGATAGGCCGGAAATATGGATTTTTTATCTGTAATTGAATCAATATTTTCTGCTTTTAGATTCACAGCCCAAACAGGTTCATCACTTTCAAAGCCAAGATTTTTAAACTTGATTTTCATTACAAGCGCAAACCATTTCTTGTTTGGGCAACGGTAAACTGTACTCGTCTCATCCCCCTGCTCGCTCCAGGGCCTGTCGCCGGAAGTATTAAAATATGAATGCAGAAAATCAAGATATTTTTGTTTGATATCCTCACAGATAAAACATTCATCCCTAATCTTTTCTATTAATGTTTCTACTTCATCACGAATATGGCCGATAAAGGCTCCGTGCGCAGAAGGAACATTAAAAAGCACATATTTTTCATCTGTCGAACTTTCATAAACATCTGCACTAAGCGTCTTTTCAGAAAATTGAATCAAAGTATAAAACTGCCCGCCAGCAATTTCTCTCTTAAGAAGCAGATTATCCCCTGAATTGCAAAAACCAAACTGTATCAATTTTTCTTTTTGCGGAAGGGCTGTATTCAAAATATAACTATAATCCATTTTTGATTATTTTTACCTCTTTATCAGCAAAGGGCCCCGGAATACACTTTATATTTTGTACTTTTCCATCTTTCCAGTCAAAATCCAAACTATAACCGCCTTTTATCTCTACTCCACGTACATACCCCTTCTGCCATTCTTTTTGAGCAGGCAAGGCAGGAAGAAGTTTTACAGCAATTTGGCCAGAATCTCTTATTTCACTCTGAACAAGCATCCGTATAATTGCTGCATAGGCTCCATAATTTCCGTCAATCTGGAAAGGCGGATGATTATCTAAAAGATTTGGGAGGGTTGAATGGGAAAGTAATTTTACAATTGCAGACAGAGCTTTATCTCCCATGCCAAGCTGGGTGTAAAAGTTGATAATCCATGCCTGACTCCAGCCCGTATGGCCACCACCATGGCTCAAGCGCTTTTGCAAAGTCTTTTTAGCCGCAGCTACCAGAACTTTGTCATTTCCATCAGCATCTTTTTCTACTGCAATAGTATGCCCCGGAAATAGTCCGTATAAATGACTGATATGCCTGTGTCCAGGTTCAACTTCTTCAACTTCGCTATTCCATTCCATCAGGCTTCCGTCTTTATTCAGGCCAGGCTTTTTTAAATGTTTCAAGACATAATCAAAATCATCAAAATCCTTCTGCTTATAAGGATTTCCAGCTTTATCTAGACATTCGGATTCACACAACTTTTTTGCCGCCTTTAGGCAGCTGGAAAAAATATGCTCCAGAATCATATTATCCATCTCACAGCCTTCACAAAAAGCTCCAACCTGCCCTGCTTTTGTAATATAAGAATTTTCCGGTGAAACAGAAGGATTTATGACCAGATAAGGCTTACCGTCGGGAGCAATCAAATCACAAGGCTGTAAAAAATCAACAAAAAACAGACAGGCTTCGTGCATTAAATAATAATAACGCTGTAAAAAATCCCTGTCTTGATTATATTCAAAATGCTCCCAGATATGAGTAGCAAGCCAGGCAGCCCCAAGCACCCAGTAAGTACCAGGCAGCCAGTTATCCTGAGGGGCAGAATCTCCCCAAAAATCAAGATTATGATGAATCACATAACCTTTGCAGCCGTACATTCTTTTTGCAACTTCACAGCCATTTGGATAGGCACGCTCCAGAAGATTAAACAAAGGGATTTCACATTCACTGAGATTTGCCATATTCACCGGCCAGTAATTCATCTCAGTATTTATATTCACAGTGTATTTACTTCCCCAAGGCGGTTCCATAGAACAGTTCCAGAGTCCCTGCAAGTTTGCTGGCAGAATCCCAGGTTTTCGGCTGGCACTTATTAAAAGATAACGGTCAAAATTTATGTAATAATTTATAAGATCAATATTTTCTGCAGATGCATTTTGGAGCAATTCAGGAATCGAACAATTTTTCTCACCATCACTACCCATGTTCTTTAAGCTTTCAATTTCCTCACTTTTTTCATGGCCAATATGAACTTCCATTCTCTTCCAATAAGACTGATATTCTTTTACATGCTCTCCATAAATTACTTCAACAACCTTCTTCAATCCATTTTTTCGATTATTTTGATTATTCTGAATCTGCTGACGAAGCTTCAAAAGCTTATCATAACAAAGTCCCGACCAATAGTTATTTCTTACAGCTTTATCATATTCTTCTCTGGAAATCTTTTTTCCATCCCATTTCCAGGCCTGAATATCTATAAAAAACAAAACTTCATCACAATTGCTGCCAGTAAGACAAAAACCACTTGTAGAACATTCACCGCCGCTGCAAACTGCGCCTGCTCCCAGACAAAAGGGAATACCATGAGAATCCTCAAGAAAGATAAAGCCATCTTTTGCATAAGCTTTATCAACCCAGATTCCGCGGTCTAAATATCCTCTGAAATTGATTTTTCCTTTTTGATTTGCCCTGACATACATAAAAAGCATATCCTCAGGCGCACTAATCCAGGTTGTTCTACAAAATTCAACTCCATCTTCATCTGTATAAGTAACTTTTGCAGAAGCCTCCGCAAGATTTAGAGAAGAGCTATATGAATCAAGACAATTTTTTGAAGTTTTATGATTAAAGGGATATTTACACTCAATTCCATAATTAGCACTGGAGAAAAAATCAATTTTGAAATCCCCAGCCGTCTGGTATACCCTTTCATTAAAAGAAGTTCCGGAAAGCGTTTGAAGACCAAGCTCCTGCGCTTCCATAACTTTTCCCTCTTTTACAAGCTGGCGCACTTTTTCAAGATATTTTAAAGAATCAGGATTTATGCGGTCAATTGGACCTCCAGACCAAATCCCTTCTTCATTAAGTTGAATAATTTCATTGCAAGGAGCAGCCTTAACCATGGCACCGAGTCTGCCGTTTCCCAAGGGAAGATAATGCTCCCAGACAGCAGGTGGTTTATTAAAATACAATATATCGTTCATAAAGATGGAAGGATTATTTTATTTTTTCTGTGATTCCAAAACCCGGCGAAAAGCACTGTCAGGTTTATTTAATTCCCGAGAGCCACGGGTAATTTTGCATAAAGACATTCCAAACTTTTTGGCAATTTCACGCTGAGTTGTTCCTTTTTCAATTTCTTTTACTAAAAGCCAGCGGTTCGAAATATCTTTACGTTCAGTAGGTGTAAAAATACATTCTAAGAAATCATATACCAGCTGCTCATCTGAAGTAGCCAGTATATGACTTATTTCTTTTAGAGTTTCTTTTGTGATTTCCTCTAATTCAACATTTTTTTCTGTAATGTCATCTACTTTGTTATTATCCATAGAAACAATTATAACGTATCGTTTAAATTATTTCAAAAGATTATTTTAAAAGATTTTCAATAATTTTTGCTGCTTCTTCCAGTTCAGGAATATCAAGACTTTCAATTTCGCCATCATCAACAGCAAGACTTGTCTTTTCTTCCATTGGAATCCTTGCAAGAACAGGAAGTCCAAAGGTTTCTGCTATCTGATTTATGTTTGATTTTCCAAAAACTGTTATTTCTTTTCCGCAATCAGGACATTTTACATAACTCATATTCTCAACTAAACCTAAAATTGGAATATTCATCATATTTGCCATATTTACAGCTTTTTCTACAATAACCCGTACCAGCTGCTGAGGAGAAGAAACAATGATAATACCGTCAACAGGAAGAGACTGGAATACTGTAAGTGGTACATCTCCAGTTCCAGGAGGCATATCTACAAACATAAAATCTACATCATTCCATATAACATCTGTCCAGAACTGTTTTACAGCACCTGCAATTACCGGTCCACGCCAGATTACAGGGTCATTTTCATTCTGAAGCAAAAAGTTCATTGACATAAGCTGAATGCCGGAATCAGTAATAACAGGGTTGAGGGCATCTTCATTTTCCAGAGCAGTTGCACGTTTATCACCTACACCAAAGCTTTCAGGAATTGAAGGACCTGTAATATCTGCATCAAGAATTGCAGTTCTAAAACCGTCTTTACATACTTTACTAGCAAGCAGACTTGTTACCAGAGACTTACCTACTCCACCCTTACCGCTAAGAATACCAATAACCTTCTTAACGCTGCTTTTTTTATTTAACGTTGCTTTCAAATCTCTCTGTGCGCAATCCTGATTGCAAGAACCGCATGAACCAGAACATCCTGCCATAATCTGCTCCTATAAATCATTATGATAATTAAATTACTATTTAAAATATAATTATGAAACTTTAAAAATACAACAAAAAATTAATACATTATTCGATATGAAACATAAATTATCTCTGTATTTTTATGCATTTTTTTTGTATAATTATAACATTCTAAAAAATAAGGTGGTTTTTATGACATCCCAAGCAATAGCCAAGATTATTGCCTTCGTAATTTATCTTGGCTTGATGATTTACGTCGGATTGAGAAATGCTAACAAGAACAACAGTTCCGCAGATTTCTTTTTAGGCGGAAGAAAAGTTGGTCCATGGGTAACAGCCCTTTCTGCAGAAGCATCAGATTCTTCTGCATGGCTTTTGATGGGTCTTCCAGGATTGTGTTATCTTGGTGGAGTAAAAGAAACTTTCTGGACAGCGTTAGGTCTTATTTTAGGTACCTACCTGAACTGGCTTTTTGTTGCAAAACCTTTACGCAAATGTTCCATCGCTTTTGGAGATTCAATTACAATCCCAGAATTCCTTACAAACAGATTTAAGGACAAGTCACACCTGCTTTCAATTGTATCTGTAGTATTCATTGTTTTATTCTTTACTATTTATACTGCTTCCGGCTTTGTTGCCTGTGCAAAATTATTCAATTCTGTATTCGGACTTCCATACCATGCAGGTCTTGCAATCGGTATTATTGTAATTTTGTGCTACACAATTACAGGAGGATATCTTGCAGTATGTACGACAGACTTTATTCAGGGAACATTGATTTTCGTTGCATTTGTAGTTTCTTCTGTTGTAGTAGTTTTTGCTTTGGGTGGACCAGCAAATGCAATTGCTCAGGTTAAAGATTTCAACGCAGCCGCAATTGCAGGAAACTTTGGTGAAGCACTTAAAAATACATTTACAAACAACCAGACTTATAAAGGATTAAGCATTGCTTCTGCTTTGGCATGGGGCTTAGGTTATTTTGGAATGCCTCATATCATAGTACGCTTTATGGGTATCCGTTCAAATAAAGAAGTAAAAAAAGCCCGTAGAATTGGAACTGTATGGATGGTTATTTCTTACATCGGAACCTTTATCATCGGTACTTTAGGAACAGCTTATCTTTTCAATCACGGAACAATTCTTGGAACAGAAGCTGGTGCAGTAATTTCTGGAATTACAAACTTTGGTGATGCAGAAACTGTATTCTCTGCAACTATGCAGAATATGTATCCTGCTTTCTTTGCCGGAATCTTTCTTTGTGCTATTCTTGCTGCTTCTATGTCTACTGCCGACTCTCAGCTTTTGGCAGCTTCTTCTGCCGTAAGTCAGGACCTTTTCAAAGGACTTATCAAAAAAGATGCTTCAGAAAAAGAAGTTCTTACAATCAGCCGAATTACAGTTTTCTTAATTTCTCTGATTGCACTTTTCCTTTCATTGAATCCTAATTCTTCAATTTTCGGACTTGTTTCTTTTGCCTGGTCTGGATTTGGTGCAACCTTTGGTCCTTTAGTTTTGCTTGCTCTTTATTGGAAAGGAACTACAGCCGCAGGAGCAATTGCCGGTTTGATTACTGGTGGTGTTACAGATGTTGTATGGCACTACCTTAAAGGCGGTATCTTCGATGTTTACGAAATATTACCAGCCTTCATTGTATGTCTTATCGTAACAGTAATTGTTTCACTCTGTACTAAAAAAGATCCTGAAGTTTTGTCTGAGTTTGAAAAATATAAACAGATAGAAGACTAATTACACTTCTTTTACAGCCTGCCGTACATCATCCAGCGTAAATGAATTGCGCTGGTCTTGTGCGGCAAGAAGGGCTGCCTTATTCAAAACAGATTCAATTTTTGCACAGGAGAATCCATTAAAAGTTTTTGAAAGTATCTGAACTGAACACTCCTGAGCTGGAGATTTTCCCCTGCAATACATTTCTATAAGCTTTTCGCGGGCAGCAGAATCAGGATACGGAACAGCAAAACGTGCATCAAAGCGCCCCGGACGAATCAAGGCTGGATCCAGAGCCTGAATGCTGTTGGTTGCTGCAATTACCAGAACCCCATTCGTAGCTTCAAAACCATCTAATTCATTCAATAATGCAGTTACAATTCGTGTATTTTCTGTTTCTATTGCCGAACCAGAATAATTTCGGCGGGTTCCGATTCCATCAAACTCATCAATAAAAACAATACAGGGAGCACGTCTTCTTGCCTTTCTAAAAAGCAGTTTTACTTTTAGCGGACCAATTGCCATAAACATACTTTCAAAATCGGTTGCTTTGGCAGGAATAAAATTAATTTTTGCTTCACCGGCCAGAGCCTTTGCAAAAAGAGTTTTTCCATTTCCAGGCTCTCCTTCCAGCAAAATTCCTTTTGGCATTCTGATTCCGCGTTTTGCATATTCAGCAGGATTTTCCATAATTTTCATAACCTGCTTCATATCCCGTTTTAAGTTATCCATACCGACAACATCATCAAACTTAACGCCGGTTTTATGAACAACCTTAAAAGAGTTAGGGCTTATAAACTTGCGGAAGGCAAAAATAAAAATACCAAAAAAGAAAATATAAAAAATTGCATCAAAGATTATTGAAAAGATTTCACCTGTATCTTTTTCTACAGAAAGTTCCACATCATTTTTTAAAAGGAACTCTTCTAAAAGTGGAGAATGAGGATTTTTTGTCCATTCTTTAATCTCAGAGCCCTTTTGTACAAATACAAGACGCTCTTCTTTTATCTGGACGCTCTCAAGCTTCCCCTGCTCTGCAAGTGAATAAAAATCCTTGTAAGCGATATAATTCTTACTGTTGTCAGACTGAAAGAAAAAATAATATCCAGCGAAAGCAACAGCAGCCAAAAGTAAAACAAGTAACCAAATATTTAACTGCTTCTTTTTAATCATAAATCTTCAAGCTCTTCTGCATCCGAAACATTTTCTGCTTCATCAACAGCTTCTATCTCATCTATTTCTTCAATTTCTTCTATTGCTTCTGCATCTTCTAAATCTTCAAAACGTTCATCAATATCAGGAGAATCAAGCTCTTTTAGATACTCATTCTTGTTTTCCTGATCTTTTTTATAGCGTTCCAAATCTTTTTTCATAAGAGCAAAGAATTCCTCTTTAGGAAGACCTTTTGCATAATAAAATCCCTGCAGATAATCACAGCCAAGAGATTTAAGCCAGCGGGCCTGTTCTTCTGTTTCTACACCTTCTGCAAGTGCTTTCATACCAAGACGTTTAATCATCATGATTGTAGAAGCAAGGGCTGTATTAGATTTAGCATCATTAAAAGCTGACCAGACAATATTCTTATCAATCTTAACCATTTTGAATGGCAAAGTAATTAAATAAGTCATATTTGAATATCCGGAACCATAATCATCAAGGGAAAGTTCAAAACCAGCTTCGGAAAGAGCCGTCATATTTTTAAGAAGGATTTCCGGAGTATAGGCTGCGGCAGTTTCTGTTATTTCAAGATTGATTACAGAAGCAGGAATATTGTGAATTGTCCTGATTGTAAGAATATTTTCTGCAAGGATTTCCTGCATACATTGTGCAACCGAAAGATTTATATCAATTTTTCTGATTCCATATTCTTCCAGATTAATTCTTGAAAGGGTTGTACAAACAGAATCAAAAACAAATTGACCAATTCTTAAAATATCACCTGTTTTTTCTGCAATAGGAATAAACTCTTCTGGTGAAACAAAATCCCCGTTTTCATCCTTCATACGAATAAGAGCTTCGGCACCAATCAGACGGTCTTCTTTTGTTGAATAAATCGGCTGATAATAAACATCAAAGCGTTTTTCAGCAAGAGCCCGTCTTAAAAGATGAGAAATATAGGTTGTCCGGCGTTTATATTCGGTATCAATATCGCGTGCATAAATTGTTGCCTGCTTGTAACGAGTATCTTCAGAAACCAAATCAATCAAATCAAGAATATCTTCAGGCATTCTTACATCTTTTGGAGATTCGATAATACAGATTCTTGAATATAACTTTAATTCCAGTGTTTCATACACCCAGTTTTCATGAAAACGAACCCTAAGTTCAAACTTGATTTTGTCAATTTCACGCTCATCATAATTTCTAAAAATAAGACAGAACTTTCCCTGTGATAAATAATAATGATAAGCATGAGGAAATGATTTTTTAAGGAAGTTTGCAACCTCACTCAAAAAGGCATTCATCTGAGTAATACCAAAGGCATTGGAGATAAAAGTAATATCATCAAGAATAACGCTTACACACAAAAATGGGCTTCCTGTCATAAAATCGCGGGAGGTCATTTTTATAAGAGCGTGTTCATTAAAGAGATTTGTTGCACGTTCTACATATTCTTCCGGATTCTGTACAATAGAAGAAAACATAATTGTAGCAAGAGAGATTCCAAAACACTGAACCAGATATCTAGGATAAAAGAGCTGAATCAAAACTGAAACCAGCATCAATACAATATATGAAAAAAGTGAAATAATTTTTAATCTTGAAAGCAACTTTCGTCGCTTAATAATCATTGTAACAGATAAAACAGTATAGAATGCTACAAAGAAATACAAGGCATAGAAGAAGAATCCACCACGCTGATAGAGACCAGAGGAATCAATATAATAAACAAGCGGTGTATCAAAGAAAATATATGATATTGGAGAAAGAATAACCGGTATCATTGAGCAGGCATAAGGAATAATAATTAGTAGTGTAAAGGAACGCCTTCCCTTTTTAGATATTTTTTCGAGGAAATTAAAAAGAGATGCACAATAAACTGTATAAATAACACTGAGAATATTTGATGAAAAGAAATAAACCATGTGGAAGCCCCATAAAAAGGCAATAGGAAAAGAATTGCCTCTCAAAAGGGTCGTTCCAAGATCGCAGATTGTAGAAAAGAATGCAGAATAAATAAAAAGTATATAAGCATGATTCTGTAAAAGCGGAAGATTTCTGCGCTGATAATAAAATACAATGACAATCAGATAAATAAAGACCGCTGCAATGTCAAACTCAATAACGTAATTCAATCGGATATCCTTATATTATTTTGCATAAAGTATAAAGTATATTAATATTATAGATAAACTTTAACCTACAGATACATAAAAGTCAAATTGTAATTATTATTGATTTTTGGGATTTAGTAGAATAAAATAAAAATTATCATTAAAGAAATGTAGTTTATACCATAAAAAATGGAGATTATATGTTCAAAAAACTGATTTTATTTCTAAAAGCCCTAAACAGCAACAGACATCCCGGCGAAATTGCTCATGCAGTTTGTCTTGGAATGATACTCGGCTTCCTGCCTAAAAATAATGCATTATGGTACATTTTGACTGTATTTTTTATCTTTATGAGAATTAACAAGGGCTCATTTATTCTTTTCACCTTCCTTTTTTCCCTGCTCGCCCCACTTTTAGACCCAATTTTTGACAATGTAGGTTACTGGATTTTAACTCTAGACAAATTAGAACCTGTATTTTCAAGGCTACTTGATGTTCCTTTTGTTGGCTTCACAAAATTCAATAATTCCATAGTTTGTGGCTCTCTGGTTTTGTCGCTCTTAGCCTACATTCCTCTTTATTGGCTTACAAGACTTATCTTAAAATACTGGCGCGCAAGTCTTGCTCCGGTTATCAGAAAATCAAAGCTTGTGACTTTCCTTTCTAAGATTCCACTCGTTCAGAAAATTGGAGAAATGGTATGAAAAAAGAAATTGACGAAAATACAAAAGAAACAAAAATCTCAAAGAAAGATAAAACAATTTCAAAGGAAACAAAAACAGAAGCTGCAGCAAAAGAAAAGAAACCTAAAAAAGAAGAAAAAACTATCCCGGCTTCAAAACTTCCAAAACTCTTTACAAAAGCTTATACCGAAAAACAGCTGGAAAAACGCCTTTATAAAAAAATCTATATAAAGCAAGATAAGGAATATCTGGCTTCCCTTATCAAAGAATGTGGAAAAAATAAAAAGGATATAGTGCTTTACTCAATTCCTAAAGATTTAATGTTTACTAAAAAGGAATTGGCACAGCTTAAAACCCTTGCTAAAGAGATTAAGTCTCAGAAGGGGCGCGTTAGATGGGTTCCTCTTATTGCAACTGTAGCTTTTATTGCAGCTGTAGTGATTGTGATTACAGCTACAAAAAATATAATCGCTACAAAAGCAATAAAATCTATCTGTGAATCAACTTTTGAAGCAAAATGTGACATTCGCGATTTGGACATCAGTTTTTTAAACGCTCATTTTAGGATGGACGGGCTTGAAGTTGCAAATAAAAACGAACCAATGAAAAACCTCTTTTCGGTTGAAGGAGTCAATTTTGATTTTGACATGCTGCAATTGCTCCGTGCCCGCTTTGTTGCAAACGAACTTTCAATAACTGGAGTTGCAACAAACACCGACCGAAAATATTCAGGAGATATTTCTGAACAACTGCGGGCAAAATACGAAAAAAAGAAGGCAAAAAAAGCAGAAAAAGAGACAAAAAATGCTGATTCTGCCTTTATGAAATCCTTATCAGAAAAAACTGACCTTGCAATGGATACACTTACTTCTTCTGTAACCGGTCTTTTTGATAAATACAATCCAGAAACCATTATAAAAGACTGTTATGCTCAGTTACAGACACCAACAGTTGCAAAAGAGACTGAAGAAGAAGCAAAAAAATTAGTTTCAAGCTGGACAGAACGCTCAAAGCAAATCAGCACAAAAGTTACTTCAACAGTTAATAACGCCCAGGAAATCTCCAAAATTGATATAAACGCAGTAAAAACAGATCCTATTAAACTCAAAGAAACAATTGAACTGTTAAATACCACTTACAACGATGTTTCTGTTCTGAAAAAAGAAACTGATACAATTTCAAGAGATCTAAAATCTGACGTTTCAAAAGCCACTTCTCTGGCTACAAACATTCAAACTGCCATTCAAAATGACACAAACTTAGTAAGCACAGAGATTTCAAAAATCACTTCCCTCAATATTTCTGATGGAAAACGCTTTGTAACTCAAACCTTTGATACAATTGCATATCAGGTTCTTGGAAAATACTATCCTTACGTACAAAAAGGCGTTGGATATCTTATGCAGGCAAAAAATTCTTCAAAGGATGATACTGCAAAAAAAGCAAAGAAAGTTAAGAAAACCTCAACAATCACTCAGCGTGCAGAAGGACGAACTGTTTTCTATAAGATAGATTCAACTCCTAAAATCTGGATTAAAAAAGCGGCTGGTTCAGGCCCTAACTTTGCCTTTGATGCAGAAAATATCACAAATGATATGGATAAAACAGGAAAACCTGCAACAGGAACAGTTAGCCTCAGCTTCAAAGAGCTGGATCATTATGCAAAACTTTCTGTAGATACCCGTTCTGAATCTAAAGAACCACTTGTTACTGCAAATTATAATTGTGATAAGCTTCCATTGAATTATCCTACAAGCAAGTTTGGAGATGCCCCTGGCGTTCCTGGAATTGAAACTAAAAGTAATCTTGATTTACTTTTTAAGATTTATGAAGATGATGGCTTTGATATTACAGGAAGAGGAAAGTTTACAGACATGAACATAACAACAGTTCCATTTGAGCCGGCTTTTGCTTCTGATATTTATTCAAACGTGATGGCAAATATTAAATCTATGGATTTAGCAACTACAATCGGTTATACGGTTTCCAGTGGTTTAAATCTGAACCTTACTTCTGATGTCGACAAACAGTTTATTGCTGCCCTTTCCAGTGAATTAAAAAATCAGCTTTCTGTAATAACAAATAAAGCCCAGACAGAATTAATTGCAAAATTGAATGAAGCTTCTGGCGGTGCATTAGGAGAAATAAAATCTTTTGATGATATAAAAGCTAAAGTCAATGGATATGTTGATTCTGTTAATAATATTTACAAACAGCTTGAAAATAAACGCACAGAAGCCGAAAACGCTTTGAAGAATGCAGCAAAGAGCAAGGTAGATGAAGCAACAAATAAAGCAAAGGATAAGGCAAAAGAAGCGGTTACTTCAGGATTAAAGAAATTATTCTAAATGCTCTGGTAAATCAGATTTCATACGGAAGATTTTTATGCAGAAAAAACGTATCTGGTATTTTTGTTTTATTTTATTTTTTGCACAGATTTTATTTTTCTCTTGCAAACCTAGAAAACAGATTGATTTATCTGATAGAAAAAGAATTGCCGTTACATTTTTCCCTATTTACGACTGGACCCGAACTATCATAAATGAGGGAAATAACGACAAGCTTCTTTTATATATGATTGAAAAAAGCGGCTTTGATATTCATTCTTTTGCAGCTTCAAGCGGAGATATTTCACAAATAAAAAATGCAGATTTAGTTATTTATTGCGGTAACAGCACGGACCAATGGATTAGCGAAATTATCAAGGCCCCAGAAAATCAAAATCAAATTGCCTTGAATCTCGCTGACGGTGTAAAAGAAAGCCTTGGCTTACAAAGGCTCGATGAACATTTCTGGCTGAATCCTTACTACGCGGCAGCTTGCTGCAATCTAATCGCCCAGGCAATTATTAAAATTGAACCATCAAAACAGCAGCTGTATGAAGAATCAAACAAAACTTATACCGATTTGCTCAACAAGCTAAATGATGAGTTTGCCTTTACAATTGAAGGCTTGAATAATAAAGCAATTATTTTTGCAGACCGTTTTCCCTTTGAAAGCTGGAAGCAATACGGACTTAAAGTTGATTCAATTTACGAAAACTGTCCGATAACTGCAACACCGTTAGAACAAAAGCAATCTGCGCTGGAAAAAGAACAACTTGAACAGCGGATTGAAGAATTGGCAGCAAGATTAAATAAAGAAGATATCAACGACATTTATGTAACAGAATTGTCTGACAAAAAATACGCAAAAGCCATCATCAATAAGGCAAAAAAAGCGTCCTGCAATATCCTTGTTTTGGATTCGCTCCACTCCACTACCCTTAATCAGGCATTTTATGGAAAAGCTTATCTGTCGGTATTACAGGACAATTTGAAAAAACTTCAATAAGTTCGTTTAAATATTTGAATATTTCCAGTGGGTTTCAAATCAGTCGATTTTCAAGCCGTAAATAAAGAAATCAAAATAGAACTTGCCAAGAATATATTTATTGCAGGCACATTCAGACATACACAAAACCTTTCCGTTTGCATAATCCAAATCTTCACTCATAGGAAGGGCTTTAAAAGATTTAGAACAGTTTTCGCGGTCAAGAAAATAAACTTTTGCGCCGTCATAAGTCTGCTTTGTATCAATCAAATCCTCTGGTTCAAAAATAAAATAATCGGATTTGTATAAAGCCCAGCTGCGGGAAAGAACAATTTTTCCTGACGGTGTTACCGCAAAACCCTGGATTTCGTTTGGAATAGAATAGATTTCCAGAGCTTTTTCAAGATTATCAAGTGCATATTTTGTTACAATTGCACGTTGAGTTTTGCCATTATATTGGATTTCATTGTAGCACGGATAACCTTTGTCATTATTAAACTCGCCGACATAAAGATAATTATCATCAGAAAAAACAAAGGAAGAATGATTATTTACCTGGATTGGAGAGCCAATTTCTACAGTTTTATTATCCTTGAGCAGGCTTGCAGAGAACTTATACAAACCATCGCTTTCGTTAGCAATATAAAAATATCCTTTTGCATACTGAATACCGCCTGTATGTCCAAGAAAATCCTGACCGTTTGACGACAAGCTGTAATAAGTAATTTTTCTATTTTTTTTGTCAACCTTATAAATGCGGCTGGCGGATTCATCTTTCATATAACCGGCAGTTATATAATAATCTTCGTCATCATTGTAAGTGCAGCCTTGAGGAACGTAACCGCTGTTCATACCAGGATTTCGTGCAACCTTGCTGCGGATACTGTAATAATCAGAAAAAATAAAATACTTGGAAATAAAAAAAGCAACCCATGCAATAAACAAAAGGCAAACTATACCGCCGATAATCCCTCCCAGAACTTTAGCAATAATTTTTAAGATTTTTTTCATATTATCCCCTTGTATGTTCGTCAAGCAATTGCTCAACTGTTTCAACAAACTCTTCACCCCAATAGTCACAGAGCATTTGTCTTGCCTGCGGTAATAATTCCGGCACTACTCTATCACGCATCTGCTGGATATTATTAAGAATATAGTATCGAGCCCTTGAACGCAACATCTCAATTTCATCAGGCAGAAGTGGGGCAAGATTATCTCCTTGTGATGGATTTTGATTTCTTCCTGCCCCTTGCTTTTCTACCCACTGAGAAATTACCGTGAACACGCTTGCTGCAGAACAAACCATTTTCCATTTATGGAGAGTGTCTATTACACGGTGGCTTGTCATTCCTGTATTCACGCGGTAACGGTAAACTTTATTCTCGATTCCAATATATGATTTTGCATATTGCGACAGAAAAAAGAACAACAGATAATCATCTGCCATGTTGCATTGTGTATAAGGAATATTTTCGTAGGCTTTTAAGAAAAGTTCTCGTTTAATCAGTTTGCCCCAGGTATTTGCAGTAAACGCTCCGTCAATAATCCAGCGGCGGAAAACCTCACGTCCATGGATTGTACCATAAAAGATTGTTCCGTAGCGGTTTTCTTCCTGAGGAATAAAATTACCGTTTTCGTCAAAAGTTCCGGCAATGGAAGTACCATGAATTATATCGTAAAGTTGAGATGTATCAGTCTCACCCGAATTACTGTCCTGGATTTTTGCCGCATTATAGAGAGCAGTTAATGCTCCCGCTTCCATCTCATCATCACTATCCAGCTGAGTTGTATAAAAACCGCGCGACTGAGTGCATAAGGTACGGCGTACTTCTATAAGTCCGCGGTTTTCACGATGCTCAATAAAACGGATTTCTACCGGCTGCAATTTATTTTCTTTTCTAAAGTGATTGCATTCTTTCTGGGCGATTTTTACAAGCTTTCTGGCATTTCTTCCCTTACTATCCTTACCGCGGCTTGCATCACTTACAACAAGTATTTCAAAAGAATTAAAATCCTGTCTGTATGCTGAACGCAGGCACTGCAAAAGATAAGGCTCAGTTGAGAAAACAGGAATACAGACAGAAATTAACGGTTGAAGTTTCATGAATCAAATATCAGCACACAATAAAGTTAGAATGCGTATGAGCTACCTCTGTAAGAACTTACTATATAAGCATTGGCATAAGTTGAAGGAACATTCTGTAAGAATACTTCAAAACCAAATTCAACATCTGTAGAATCTGTAATTGCAAAATCTTTAAGACTTACGCAAACAACACGGTTCTTGTTAATAGTTTCAATTCCATTATTATCCCAGCCTTTGTAAGATGAAGTAACATCACCATCTGCATTAACAAAATAATTTCCTTCATCTACAATTACAAGCTCATCAGGCTTTCTGGCAACGAATTTTGTCGGTCCGTAAAAATATAATTTCTCGTAGTTTGAATCCGTAATAGCCTCCTGAAGATAACAAGTAGACCAACCAAAAATTGTAGGAACTTCGCCTGAAGCAAAAGCTGTACCATCAAACTTAATAAAACTAAGATCAGTTCCGTTGTCTTTTACAGTTATAATACCACCGCGTAAATGACTGGCTCTTGCACTGTAAGAACTGATATTACGCGTATTGCACAATATATAAAGATTAACCGAAGAATCTGCCTGTTTTACAGTCTGAATATCCGTAATAGTAAACATATCATTAACTTCAATGCTAGATGAAGATTCACTTTCAAAAGATTCCCTATAAATGGAAACAGGAGTTCCAAGTTCATTTGCACCAGAATCATTTTGTACAATCGGAACTTTAGTAACATAGAACTTAGCAGATACACCGGACAAATTCAAATCAGCCATGCTGGTAAGATAAATATTATTATCACATACATCCATGTGAGTATATCTATAATGAACACTCTGACCGGCAATTGTTGAGCCTTCTGCCAGATATACAACTTTATTTTCTTCCGAGACATTAGCCTTATCAGCAATCTGAATTATAGCATTGTTGGAACCATTATCTTTGAGAATGTAAACATAGCCGTCATAAGCACACATAGATTGAATAGAAAAACCACTGGAGAATTCATAAATCTTTTCGCTGGTATATTGGCCTGTATAGTTTTTGGTATACTTCCAGATTCCCATAGGATTCCATCCATTCGCTGTATATATTATTTGCGTTGTAGGGTCTATTGCAGCTTTATCTGAAGGCATATAAAGACTTTGAAGATAAGCATCATCTGGAGAAGTTTCATTCATACTCTTTAAATCTGGATAAACATAAAAACCAGCATGCGGTTCTGAAAATTCAATTTGATTAGAATTCATATCCAAATCATAAAGCACAATAGGATAATCAATTGAAACAGCGGGCTGATAGGTTTTCAATAATTCATCAGTAAGGGTAAACCGCTTTTCGGTAATGTTGTTTTCTTCATCAATAACTACATCGCTTATCAGCTGCAAATCATTCATCCAGGTATCAGTCGTAAATCCTGCAAAAACAGTTACTATCTGGCGGCAAAAATATAATTCTTTATCATTTGAATCTCTGAATGATAACAAAAGCTCATAATAACCGGTAGGAACTTCTTCATAAGAAATAGTAGCCTTTTTGTCAGTAAAGCTGAACGATTTATTTTCGAGAACAGAAGGTAAGTCTACACCCGTAACCGCACTATTCCAGGAACAATATACAGAAGAAAGAGCATTTTCCTGTTTTTTGGTTGAATCATATAAATCAAGGCTTATTGAACTTGTAACGTCGGTAAAATAACAAGGGAACAGTTGTATTGAAATATTTTCGTAGGTATTATATGAATTACAGTTAATTGTTGCATTCCCTGCTAAAAGAATTGAATCCGGAGATTCTGAAGAAACCAGAGAAACCTCTATAACCCAATATCCAGCCTGTGAAAAAGTTGCCGACCAGGTCCAGTCCTCAGTATTCAAGTTTACATTAACAGTTTCTGCTACTACTGCCCCCTGGTCAGGATCCTCCGGATTATTTACCATAAGGTCAGCCTTTGTCTTAAACTCATAGCCTGCTGGAATCGTACTGAAGGAACTTGTCGCAGAACGTGAATTGCTATTTGCGTTTATTGCAGCTGCCAATTGAGATGGGAGTGCATCTGGAAAAATAACCTTGCCGCTTACAGTAAAAACATTATCAGTTTTTGCAGAACCATTACAAGCTGCAAAAAAAACTGTACAGGCACAAGCAAGAACTGTAAAAATATATAATCGATTCTTTTTCATTTTGCCCTCCTTAATTAGTCAGAAACCTTGGTATCACGATAATAGCATGAATAAACATTTCCTTTCATTGATTCTGCAGAATTATTTCCAAGCGGAGTGAATTCATATTCATCATCAAGAACGAAGCTACCTGTAACTTCAGGAGATCCAATCGTAGGTTTGTCCTCATTTTCTGCAAATGCCCAATCTTTTAAGGATATGGACATTGATTCTTCGTTACCATTATAGCTAGAACAACCATACCAATCAGCTGTATTTTCTACCCTGAAATTAACAGTACTGCTGTTTTCTCCAAAAAGTGAATCTCCGTTAGAATTATCAAAAGCATGAAGACCAATTGCAACCGTAGCTGATGGAATCACAAAATTTGTAACACTCCAGGAATCTGCACCTGCAAAGGCATAATCACCAATGTAAACAATACCTGTAAGATCAAGAGCTCTTAGGTTACTAACGCAGTTCGAGAATGCATATTTACCTATTGATTGTATGGTACTTTCGGAATCTTCCAGAACAGAATAATCTTCTTCAGTTAAATCAAAATCTTCAATATTACTTGCGACACTTATAATTTCTGCATAATCATAACTTTCTGAAGCATCCCTTACAAGTATATTCTGCATTCCATTTGTCTTATAGTAATTATTTCCAGAATCAACTATAAATTCTTCTAAACCGATACAACCATAGAAAGGATTGTTGTCGCAGTTGATGGCAGTAAGATTTTCACCGATTGAAACAGTTTTCAAGTTTTGGCAGTTCTTAAAAACTTCTTCAGCAATTGTAATAATGGAAGCATCGAAATGAACATTCTGCAGACCACTAGAAAGGAATGCATTTTCTGCAATAACAGATTCATTTCCCAACTCATCATCATATTCAAAAGAAACATTTCTAAGAGCATTATATAAGAAGAATTGATTTTTACCGATTGTTGCATTTTTCTTGAAGGTCAAATTGTATAAATCATTATAAGAGTTATAGAAAAGTGAATCATAATAAGGAGTATTTCTGCCTGTCTCTGAAGCTATATCTTTAAGTACAACATCCTGGTTGAATACTGCATTTTCGACGTACATACCTATAAAATCATTATTGCTGTTTGACGAAGAAATATAATTTCTGAAAGTTTCATAATTTTCTGCAGTAATTTCCATATCAACATAAAGAGTTTTGACAAAGGCAGTAGTAAAGGCGTTGTTGTAATAATTTTCTGCAGTATTCGGAAGCTTTGCAGGAATATGCTCAATATGTACTTCTGTAA
>JAEEGH010012015.1_pt1 | contig 19544 bp, 16 predicted proteins | sample 9134181 | NCBI WGS metagenome assembly JAEEGH01 (sample SAMN16246544, study PRJNA631951) | gut metagenome | biome: gut microbiome; feature: rumen; material: DP-attached | host: Bos | place: Iran: Karaj | collected 2018-10 | reverse complement strand
AGAAGCTGCCGGAATTGAAACAGGAACATTTGACAATGTAGCTGACTGTTGCTACACGGTGCCTTCGTACTGGGATATTGCAAAGGTTTACGGACGTCTGATAAAAATGGTTGCTGATGGGGAAATGCTTGAAGCAGTTGATGCTCTGATCGATATTTACACATCTTTCGTCAGTCCTAAAATTGATGACTACAACAGCAACTTTTACTATGAAAATCCGAATTATATTTTTGACTGCTACAAGGCTAAAATGATGCTGTAGTTTATTTGAAAGATGTGTTCGGTACTCTTTGGATTAGGCGTTTAATCCTTTTCCAACCTATTTATGAGAGGAGACATTATGAATATTGAGTGTAAGCGGAAAATCATCCAAATTGAATTTCACTCATGCCTGCAGATACTGCAAAAGTAAAGCTCCTTCAAAAACACAGCAGTGACAAAAGGCGAGAGAATTAAAAAAAACAGAAATCTATTTTAGTCAGTGGGTAGACGTGTATTACAAACAAAAACTATTTCACAAGAAATTTTTTTGAAAAATTAGTGATAATTGTCACTAAAAAATTGAAGTCGATAACACATGAAGGGAATTCTGCTGTTTCGCTGATTTAGAGATAAAAAAGGGGCGGATATCAAAATCCACCCCTTAAATTTTCGGAGTAAAAACGCTTAATTAAATTGTAAACTTGGCAGCCGAATCAGCCATTTCATTGGAAAGTTTGGCCATTGAAGAAGCCGACTCAACTGTATCGGATGCGTTGGTTGAAACCTCCTTGGTAAGATCCGCCATCTTCTGAAGATTCTGGGACATATCGTTGGAGGTAGCTGTCTGCTGCTCGGTGGCTACGGCAATCTGGTTAATCTGATTGTTGACATCGTTAACCTGATTGATGATGGTGTCAAGCCAGTGTTCAAGCTGCTCTGTTTCGCTGGCAATTTCCTCCATCTGGCTTACAGTCTCACCGATGGACGTGCTGGCGAAGGATACTTCATCCTGGACAGCCTTGATCATCTTGTTGATTTCCTGTGTTGACTGGGCGGTACGGTTTGCCAGTGCTCTTACTTCGTCAGATACAACGGCGAATCCGCGTCCGTGCTCACCGGCTCGGGCTGCTTCAATTGCGGCATTCAGAGCAAGCAGGTTGGTCTGGTTTGCTATATCCTGAATTGTTGCGATGATTGCATCAATCTGTTTGGTTTCATCACCAAGCTTGGCAATAATGCTGGCATCCTCTTCAGTCTTCTTGGAATGCTCTCTGATCTTGGATACTGTGGAGCGTACTGTTTCGATACTGTTGAGGGTTGTTTCCTTGGTCTGTTCCGAGGCCATGGCTGCGGAGTTGCAGTTGTTGGCAATTTCCTTTGATGTTGCCGCCATTTCCTCACTGGCTGCACTTACAGTGAGAGTCTGGTTGAGGATCTGGGCGGTTGAATCAGAAATGGACTTGTTTGCATACTGCAGTTCCTCTGCAGAAGAGGATATTGTTTCGGAGTGGGAGGACATATCGGAAATAATGCCTCTCAGGTGTTCAACCATTGTGGAGATGGATGATGCCAGAACACCGATTTCATCAGTGCTGTCAGCTTTTACCACGACTGACAGATCACCATCTGCAACCTTATTGGCAGCTTCTGCAAGTTTTGTTGTTCTTGCGCTGATGGACTTTGACAGAATGGTGGTAAAGATAATTGCAAGAGTAATGTTCAGAATGGTGAAGAAAATGATAGGACCGCTCCCTGCCTTGTCTTCAACCGTCTTTCTTATATTCTGGGATATTTTGTCCTGATTTTTGATCATCTGCTCAACAGCACTGTCTACATCGTTGCCGATTTTGAGCATATCATCCTTTGTGTAGCGCAGAATTTCGGTCTGCTTTGCCTCTTTGGTTTTTGCTGTGTCGGCGCATATGTTGCGGATGTGATCATATGAACTCAGGTAGTGACCGAGATTTGTCTCAACCTTGTTAAGAAGATCGTCGCTGGCATTACCTCTTAAATTCTTTACATGCTCTTTGACATTCTTGGCGACATTGTCGATTTTTCCGTTGTATTCCTGCAGATCTGCCTGCTCGCATGATGAGAGACGCATACCGTAGATACGCATGGAACGGAACTCTGCCTTAAGATTGTTGATTGGAATAATTACATTGTCAGCATGATCGGTAAGAGTGTCGACCTGCACAGCAGTATCCTTGAGCGCACTGACGCACATGACACCCTGAATTATTCCAAGAATAATTACAACAGCAAAGCAGATAAGGATCTTCGTCCTTATCTTAAGATTTGGAAAAAAAGACATAGCTACCGCCTAATTTCTATTACTCTTAGTTCAAAAAATATAGTCATCATTAATCAACAGCTCTTAACTGTCCTGTTGGAAAACTCATTTGATTGCACAACATTGTCTCAGAGCAGAGAATCCGGAAACAGGAAGCGTATGAACCTGTATTTTCAGAGTATTTTACTAACATAATCTTATGTCAAATAAGATTTATATGTTTGTAAAAACTTTGTGACATCCTTTTGATTATTAGGAGTTTCCCTGAAACTACGGGTGCTCTTATAGAGTTATGTTTATCAGCAGGACAATCAGAATCTTCAGAGTTGCTTAAAACAAATGAAAATAAAAAACGAGACAGATCAAAAGGTGCCAAAAACAAAAAGACTCTCGAGCGTGAAGAAAACCCACTGCCGAAGGTGTAATATCTACTCCTAATAAACAAAAGTCCGGCAGACCTAAAGGCTCACAGAACAAAATAAAATGGCGGATGTTCAAACTGACCAGCATTTCGAGGACTCGCAAAAGGCTGAAATGACTGGATTATGAATAGTGATATGCGTTGGCATTCAAAATCGCTGTCACTATTTCCAAACAGATTCACCGCAGTGGTCAACGTCGTACTATTCATTGAAGCGAGCGGGGGCATGAATTAAAATTTGTGCTTAGAAAATATATCCAGGAAGTTAAGGTTAGGAATCAATCCTGATAAAAACGAACCGAAAGTATGCCCGCTCTGTGGCAGAATCTACACCGGGCATCCGGATCTTTCACGAAAAGACAACTCCACGCCAATCTGCCCCGAATGCGGTACCAGAGGGCGTTTGAGGCTGTCGGGATTAGCAAAGAAAATCAGGACGAAATCCTCGAAATCATCCATGAAAAACTCGGTGAAAACCAATTCTGATAAAGGGGTAAACCGAACAGTTGGAGGTCGAAACAGACCTACTTTTCTCATCTAATTATTTGATTTTTCTTCTAAAATAAAGCAAAATTAGAAGAAAAACAATTAAATAAGAAGAAAGGATGAATGATGAGAACGTTTGATTACAGCCCACTGGAACAAAAACAATGGGGAACGGATATCCTTAATCTGGTGGCCAGAATTCATGAATGTAAGGGCCGACAGGACTTATTTGTCAGACAGAAACCTGTAGAGCTTGAGACGATTGGTGGAAATTGCCAAAATTCAAAGTACTGAGGCATCAAACAAAATTGAGGGTATTGTCACTACCCGTACCAGAATGAAGCAGCTTTTTGAGGAGAAAACCACCCCGCGCAACAGAGACGAAGATGAAATAATGGGCTACCGTGATGTACTGAATACCATTCATGAAAGCCATGATTACATCCCTGTCCGTCCTTCCTATATTCTGCAGCTTCACAAAGAGCTTCTTGCTAAAGCAGGACTATCCTACGGTGGGCATTTAAAAAACGTTCAGAACTACATAAGTAAAACGCGGGCTGATGGCACCATGGTTACTAGATTTACTCCTGTTGAACCGTTCTGCACCCCGGATGCCGTTGAAAATCTTTGTCATGCCTATGAGCAGGCTATTTCCGGAGAACGAATCGATGCGCTGATTCTGATCCCTTCGTTTATCATTGATTTTCTGTGCATTCATCCGTTTAACGACGGGAACGGCAGAATGAGCAGACTTCTTACTCTGCTTCTGCTTTATAAAAGCGGTTATGAAGTCGGTAAATACATAAGTATCGAACGGCAGATAGAATTAACAAAGGACCGGTATTATGAAACTCTTGAACTGTCTGACGCAGACTGGCATGAAGGCAGAAATGATCCTACTCCGTTCATCAGATATATGCTGAAGGTAATTCTTGCCTGCTATACTGAATTTGAAAAACGTGTCTGTATTATGAATGACTGCGGTTCAAGAAGTCTCGCCTACGACATAGTGAAGAATTATGTAAAGAGTAAAATAGGAAAAATTACTGCAACGGATGTTGCTGCCAATTGTCCTAAACTTGCAAAATCCTCGGTGTTGAAGGAGATAAAAAGGTTGACAGAAGAAGGCATCCTGATAAAACAGGAAAGTGGCAGAAACACCTACTACATACGTTCAGACAGTAAATAAAATCACTTGTTTTTGATAACTAAGAGGGGACGATTTGTCTCCCTTTTTCTTACTTTTTTATGCAGAACCAAAATTTCCTCTGAGGGAATGCCTGCAACCCTCTGATCTCCTGAATCTGTGTTAACTTACCTCTGCATTTATAACCGGATCAGCGGGGTGGTCATGGATCCCTCAGTATATTTCAGAAAACTTTCTTTTTTCCTTTTTCTCTGCTTTTCAAAGTCATATCCCTGTTCGGTTTACTGCTGTCCTTTTGTATCAGCTAATCTTTATTGTCATCCCCGTTCTTATTTTCATCCGCATCAGCATCAGCATCCTTTTCAGATTCCCAATTCACATCTGTCTACGTCCCCGTTTCGGATTTGTTATTCATATCTTCATTCGTTCCTGTCTCCGGCGATCCGGAATTCACTCTCATTCCGGAATACGATTCCAGTTCTGTTCCTGACATCTGTTCTTATCTGTCTTCCCGTGTTTCCTGTATCTGCAACTGAAGATCTGCAGTCATCAGGTTCCGGGATCAGCAGTCTTCATACATCTTCAGATACCTCCGTCCGGGAGCATTCAGCCTTATCAGAACTGCGGACATCAGAAAAGAGCAGGATCGGGGATGGGAACCGGCCTCATGCAAATATGGGTGTGACCGATCCTGAGGGATACTGGGGACGCAAGGCTGAGGGCTGGTTCTTTTATGGTGATCCGCGTATGACGGAAAACGGCCGTGAAGAGAATAATGGAGGAAACAAAGAAGGTGACGATGATTCGTGGAAGAAGAGTGCAGCATATCATCCCGAGCGCATTCCTCTTACCACAGCCTGGCTCCGGATCAATCTTCCCCGCTACCTGGATCTGGCCATAGACAACCCCACTTCTCAAAATGTTCTGGCCTACCTGTATCTGCAGCGTCTTGTTCTGGATCGCTCCCAGAGGTTTTCAGATGCGGTCAGAGAGGCGGTTACAGGAAATCCTCTTCTTGATGAAGTCTCAAGACGTCCTGTAGCCTCTTTCGGTGCCGCCATCCAGGATCATGAAGCATCCCTTGCCAGAGAAACTCTCCTCAGGGATCTGAAGGACAGACTCAGTCTGATTTATGTATTTGATCCCGGAGATGCCGGATCAGCTCAGTTTTCCAGAATAATCGGCTCAATTAAGGATGAATACGGCATTTATGTCAGAGCGGCGAAAACAGGCAGCGGTGAAGACACCAGTGGATTTTTCACCGATGCGGCTTTCGGCGGGCATCTGCCAGATTCCCTCGGAATTGCCGTTCTTCCGGCGGTTTATGTCTACAGCGGGAGTACCGGAATGATCCCGCTTGTGCAGGGATATATATCCAGTCCGGAGCTGCTTGATCGGCTTCTTCTTGTGTCACATCGGGAGGGGATTGTTTCAGATCAGGAATACGCAGCTGCTTTTCCGGTGAGATCTTCTTCCGGAGCGGATCTTCCGCCGGAATTTGCAACTGTTGGAACCGAGGCTCTGGTGCAGCCTTCGGATCTTGTGAAATACTTTGAGGGAAAATATGAGACTAAAAGGAATATTTCTTCTTCTGATGATTCTGACAGGTAGTCATGCGGAGGCAGGACTGATATCCGAGCAGACAGATCGTATGTTTGACGAAATGATCTCAAACCGCACATCGGGAGGATACTACAGATCATCACGCCGTGGTGTTCTTTCCGGCGGGAGTATTATGACAAGATCCAGGATCCTTGATCTCAGTCTCATCTCCTTTGCTCCGCCTCACATCAATGCCGGATGCGGCGGAATTGACATCTTCGCAGGATCCTTTTCCTTCATCAATTCAGAGCAGCTGATCCAGCTGATGCGATCCATTGCCGCCAATGCGGCTGGCTATGCCTTTGCCCTGGCTCTCGGGGAGATGTCCCCTGAAATCCTGTCGGTTATAGAATGGCTGCAGGGCATTGTGAACAGGCTGAATCTGTCACAGCTCAATTCATGTCAACTGGCCCAGGGACTGGTGAATGATGTGACCGGCGGGATCTGGTCCCAGACCAACCGTGCGAGAACCTCCGCCAGCGTGGTGGGTTCCCTTTCAGGATGGTACAGCGACTATCTTGATGCCATGCATCAGTCGGGCAGGGGAAATGTCCTGTCAAATCTAAAGCGCAACAATGCGGAGGCCTTCAACCAGGTTGTCGCCGGCAACGTGATTTACCAGGCCCTGAGCAGAAGCGGTGTGGTAGATGCCTTCGGCTACGGCGACCGGAAGACAGGAATCGAGGAGCTGATGTCGGTTACGGGAACTCTCATAGTAGATCTGGCAGGATCCGGAGCAGAAGGGGACTCATCCGAGGAGCAGCTTGTTTTTACCGAAAAGCCTCCGCTGATCGATTTCAATGATCTCATGTCAGCGGGTGATGATTTCAGAGAAACCGTCTACACCTGCAGAGACAGTGACTGTCTTCAGGTTGATACGGTAAGACGTAGTCCCGGCGGCTTTGTAAACATGACCGGACGTATTGAGAAGCAGCTGTGCGGTGCCGCGCTGGACGGCGGACGGGATTCTGTGATCTGGAAATACACCCATGGGGCAGATCCTGATGCGGAACTGACAGATGCCCAGAAAGCTCTTCTCGACAGTTCCTCAGTGCTTGCCACCGCGGTTCATGATCTCGGTTTAAGCGGCAGCACCGAACTTCTTCACTCCTTTATTCATGACTACTCGAAAATTCTGAGTGCCATGGCAGTTCATGAGATTCTGTCTGAGATCTTCAGAGCCTCCAGGATTTCTCTCGGACAGTCCACCAGTCGCAATGTAACCAGAGCCCTTAATGTGCTGAGCAGATCCGAGGATAATTTTAACCGTCAGTATCGGGAGTTTTTGCGACATAACGGCGGAACTCTTGAAATTGAAAGAAGGCTGGAGAGCATGCGTAGCAGGATCGAGCAGAACATTCCTCTCCGTCAGCAGTAGGGCGGATTATGGCATACTGCTCACCTCTTAACAGCTGCTACCAGATCTATTCCATCGGTGATTCAGGCTTTCTCAAACAGATCCTGGATGCGGTTGCCGGCATCACCTCCTCCGGCAGCTTCGCCGGTGCCTGCGGGATCGGTCTGCTTCTCGGAGTTTTCATTACACTGTTCAGATCTCTTTTCAGCGGTGCACAGAAGATTGATTTCGGGGTGATTTTTGTTTCCTTTCTGCTCTACGGTCTTCTCTTTGTTCCAAAGACCACGGTACTGATTGAGGATGTATATACAGGTGTTGTCTACACCGTGGATTCAGTCCCTGTGGGTATAGCAGCTCCGGGGCACATCATCTCAGAGGTGGGCTTTAAACTTTCCGAGTCGGTTGATCAGGCATTTGCGCCGGCTTCATCGGAGTACGGGATCACCAGACGTCCGTTTCTTGAAACCCTTACTGTGATCAGCAGACTGCGGGATGAGGATTTTCTGAACAGTATCTGGGCCAGGCTGCAGGAAAGCAATGCAGGTGACGACGTTAAATCATCAGTAAAGGCGTTCTGGCGGGACTGTGTCATGCTCAGGTATCAGTTCGCAGGCGGCAGCTCTCTGACTGCAGACGGTGACAGATCTTTATCAGCACTGATTTCAGAGTTTCCTTCCAGAATTTACGGAACAGTCTACTATACCGGATCCGGACCTGTGGAGGCGACATGCCGTGAGGCCTCCGTCAGAGTGCACTCGTGGCTTGAGAAACTGACACCGGATCTGATAGACAGATCCTCCAGCTTTTCTTCGCTGACGGATGCTTCTCACACGACGTCGGATCTTCTGGGAAGTTCTCTTGAAATGCTGGGAGCATCTGCTGTCAGCACCACCAGGATGGTGCAGGCATCACTGCTTCTCCCTCTTTACCAGAAATCATCACAGGACTACTATCATTCAAAGCAGGATTTTGCCGCCGGTGCAATGATCGGCCAGGCTTTGATGCAGCGCAACATCCAGTGGGCGGCTGAGCAGTCTGTATTCATGACCACAATCCGCCCATTTGTTACATTTTTTGAAGGCTTTATCTATGCCATAGCCCCGTTCATGGCGATCCTGATCTGTGTCGGCGGGTTTGGTCTTTCCGTGGCGATCAGATATTTTCAGACTCTGATCTGGATCCAGCTGTGGATGCCTATCCTGTGTATTATCAATCTGTACATATGTTCCGGATTCCGCAGTGAGGCCGGACGGTATCTTACCGGATCAAGAGTCTGGGATTCGCCGGCAGTACTTCAGGGGATCCATGACAGCCTTCAGAACTGGATGGCCACTGCAGGAATGCTGGCCGCCGCCACTCCTCTGATAGCTCTTTTCATAGTTACTGCCAGCACTTATACATTTACCACTCTGGCCGGCCGCATGGGTGGAGGAGATCACGTGGATGAGAAGATTATGTCTCCCGATCTGGTAAGCCAGCCGCCGCTTATGACCAACGAGCATTCAGCCATGGTTATGACCGGTACCGGCGGCGTGCTTAAATCCAGAGCCTCCCAGCTTCCGTCAATCTCCTTCGGCAGCAGCGACTCCAGAGCTCTTTCCAGAACATTTCAGTCCGGTATCGGCAGAACTCTTGCGGATTCAATGGCTCTTAACGAATCATGGCTGAAAACCGTGGGAGACAGTCACGGTTTTGATCGCACGGAGTCGATCCAGGATGTGATCAGCTCAGCCGGCAATACAGTTCTTTCATCTGTCTGGAAACAGTCTCTTCAGGAGGCGGAGCGGACAGGAACGGATGCAACCAGTATTTTTGCCAGCACCATCGGTCAGCTTACAGGTGCCTCCGTATCTGCAGCCGACGGACAGACAGATCAGCTGGGGATCGGTGTAAAGGCCTCCGGTTCTGCAACAGGATCGACTTCCGGTATGAGAGGATCTGCCGGGATGGATGCATCAGATCAGCATTCAGTATTTTCCGAGAACAGATCCGCAGTTACATCTACGGGAAATGCGGAGGACAGAAGTTCACTGTCATCTTCCCGGAACTCCGCATCCAGTATAGGTGCAGCCATTGCATCAGAATACAGCGGAACTGACAGCAGGGCTCTTTCATTGGCTCTCTCCAAAGGAATAGTCAATGCCTCAAGGGACAGCAGCAGTGAAAGGAGCGAGCACAGTACTGGCGGCGGCAGAGAGAAAAAGTTCACCCGCTCGCTTACACAGCTTTCTCAGCTTCAGGCAGTATCCTCTGCGATCAGCGGAACTGACTGGCGTCAGAGTGTGGATCTCAGATCCTTTGCCTATGATGCCAGAGATAAATTCGGCACTGAACTGGATGATCTTCGGGATTCTGTTACGGCAACAGCCTCTGGTTCGGCGGCGTTGCATCAGAGAGCTGCGGATTTTCAGCAGCGCTATGGCATTACCGACAGGGTTACCGCCGGTGATATGGCGCTTCTTGAACTGGCGCATGAGGGAAATGATGAGCAGCGTGCTTCGGTTCTTGGTATCTGGGCCATGCTTAACCGTGGGGACAGTGGGCAGGTTGTTTCCGGTACTTCATTTTCCAGTGTATTATCTGACGGTTTGTCTTCAGAATTTTCAGACTTCGGCAGTTCCCCAGGAAATTCAGACAGGGTTTCCGGCATGGCGGAGAAATCCTTCAGAGAAGCGTCAGTCCGTGTTGCAGAACTGTCGGCTACGGGAGACGGCATCAGAAGTGAGTTTGCTGCGGGGGCAGATGCGACTGCCGGCATCTTTTTAAGGAAAACAGAAGATAGCTCTTCCGCAGCTGTGGATGCTGCTATTTCTTCACGAGTTTCCGTGATAAGTGATTCAGGGGGCAAACCTGTTCTGTACGCTGCCGGCATGGCTCTGGATCCTGATATGCTGGATCGTGTGTCTGACGGCTTTCTCGGCAGAGCTGTTTCCGCTATCGGTGATGCCGCAGGCGACAGGAGCCGCGGTGTGATTTCCAGAGCTCTGACTGACAGTGCCTTTGGAAGTCAGATTAAAGGGGAACTGACGAGAAATCTCGATCCGGATCTTCGGGATATTGTCACATCATCAGAACCTGTGCCTCAGGATCCTGCAGGGATCAGAACTCATCACGGTCTGCGGGAATATGCGGCCAGACACGGGTTTGATCTCGATAATGATAGAGACATGGAACGTCTTTCATATCGCAGCAGACTGCTTGCCATGTCTCAGAGCGATTATCATCGAGGCAATGTAATCAATTTTGCCATTGACACATCGGCAATGCTCAGTGTTCAGACCAATGATGATCTGGCAGAAAAGGTTTCTGGTGCAGATGGAAAGAGCAGAGGGAGGAAACAGTGAAAATTCTGGATCTTAAGGATATTCTTCTGTGCTACATGGCGGCAACTGTTACGATAAATCTCTACTGTTCGTTTTCCTTACAGCCTCATAATGATGGAGCTTTGGCGGAGAAGCCGGAGCAGGCGGTCGAGCAAAGCGAAAGGAAATCTGAAGACGGGAAAGTAGGAGCGGAGATTTTAAAAAACGGATATTTCCGGGGAACTGAGGCAGAGGATACGGATGAATTCAAAGCTGGCGAAATTCCGGTGATGTACTCACAGAATGAAAATTCCGGAGTAAAGGTAACAGGATCAGATGGTGCTGATATTCAGCAGAGATTTGTCGAAGTGGCGGAGCAGAGCAGAGGAAACAGTCTGTTCGCAAAAATGGCAGATCCTGTTTTTATAGGTCCTGTCGGTGAGAGCAGGGATCCTGCTGTTTCTGGCATGGAGATCACTGCTGCTCCTGATGTGATTTTCAGTCTTGCTCCTCGCATGAATTCACAGCATCTTTTCGGTAGGAGCGAGGCCAGATTTTCTCTTTACGTCTATTCTGATTTTTCCTGTGCTTTCTGCCGTAATATCTTTCGTCCTCTTCTTGAACTGGTAAGAGACAGTCACGGTGAAATAAACCTTGTATTCAGACATTTTCCTTTAACCGGGCATGGTGCCCAGACACTGCTCAGATCTGTTTTAAGCGAGTGTTACGGAAGGATCGGGGGCAACCGAAAATTCTGGATTGCCGCTTCCATGCTTTATGAGACGGCGGATTACCGCGGAATAAATGAAATTCTGAAGATCAGCGAGGATGAACTGACAGACTGCATCAGACACAGCGATCCGGTGGGACGAGTCCGCAGTGACGTACTGGAGGGAAGAATTCTTGGAATTGTAAGCACTCCGTCAGTAGTTATTGAAGATCTGGATTCTGGAAACCGCATACTTGCAACCGGGATAACTGATGTAAGCCACATAAAGGAGGAAGTGCAGAGACTGAAAAGACTTCCGGATGGGAGCAGATGATTTGTCTGTATTTTTGACGACTTTGATTACTCGTCGTCAGCGTCCTCTTCCATGGTCTCCAAAAGAAAGCTGACAGGTCTGAAGCCGTCGTTGCAGGATATCATGGCCGATCGCGGATTTTTCATCCAGCCGTTGTAGAAGTTTTCTCCGCCGTGGGCCAGAGTCATTACAAAGGATGATACTGAATCCCAGGCACTGTCGCAGAAGTCTTCCGGCTTTTTCCATCCGTTGCAAATGAATACCTGTCCTGACTTCATGTCGCAGGCGTGTTCCAGCGGGTTTTCGTATTCGCTGATCAGATCGTCGTATCTGCTGATCCGCTTTACTGTTATCTTAACCTTCTTCATTTTTTGTGATCCTCTGATTATTTTTTGAACTGCCGGACTGTTCTGCATATTCACTTCCGTCTGTTTCATCTGGCGGTTCCGGAGTGCTTCTGAAATCTGATGTGAAAGATATTTCAGTTACTTTTTGTTGCGGTTGAAATATCTTACGCAGTTTCTCGGTCTGAAATAGGTGCGGATGTAGTTGTCATAACTTAACGCAACGTACTCGCAGGTTTTTGAATTCAGGTACTGGGTATCACCGTCTGGCTGTTTTGATTTCATATCGCTGGTATTGCTGATCACCAGATTTGCATGATACAGATATTCGTTTTCATCAGCATAGTTAAATTCGTTTCCGTGTTTTGCAAAGTGATCTGCCAGGTGTTTGGCCGTTCTGAATCTGTAGAATACAGAGGTCTGAGCGGTTATGGTGTTTTCAGATCGTGTGGTTTGTTCGCCGGTGTTATGCTGCGGAGCACTGAACTCTTTTGAGCCAGCACTGAAAAGAACGAGAAGGGTAATAGCAACCAGGACTGCTGCTAATGTATTAATGGAGCTTCTGCCACGGCAGAAGAAAAAATTTCTTATAGTCATGATCAGCCTTTTCTGATGTCGTAAAGTCTTTTCTGCAGGGTGTGCCGGTTTCAACCAGTTGCAGAAATATAGTTCAAATTTTAACAGAAAAATGAAAATATAGCCCGGATACTGCAGACTGCACTGGTGAAAAAACTAAATCTTCTAAACGTGCTGTGAATACTGCACAAATTGTTGTTTTTTGATTTTAATTTCTTTTGACATTCTGAATTATGCTGCAGAAATCAGAAGTTGTGTTTCAGAAGAAGTATACGGCATTCCTTTTGCTGGAGAAGAAGGAGAAAACCCTGATTCGTCTTAATGAAAGTTGTGATCCGGATACTGAAGGTAAGAGAAGAACAGGAGAATGGCACTGAATCGGTCAGTCAGATATTAAAGAACTTCTAAAAAGTCCATGGGCTTTGAGGTGGGAGATAAGTCCGCGACAGCCCATGAGAATGTCGTTATAAGTTGCATCAAAATCTCCTGTATACCATGGATCGGCAATATCACGATCAAGAGAGCAGAAACTAAGGAGTTTTACGATCTTTTCTTCAGGATCTCCGCAAAGCATCCGGTTCAGACTTCTGACGTTGGCGTCATCCATTGCGATAATCATATCTGAATTTTTGTAGTCGGTCATGGTAATCTGACTGGCAGTGTGAGGCAGAACGGGAATACCCTGTTCCTTCATTTTTCTGACTGTGCCGCGGTGCGGAGCGTTTCCTGTCTCCTCGGTGCTTGTTGCTCTGGAATCAATAACAAAATCATCATCTGCTCCAATCTGATTGACAAGGTGCTGAAATACAAACTGAGCCATTGTGCTGCGGCATATATTGCCGTGGCACACGAAAAGCACCCGAATTGTCATTGTTGATTGTCCAGAATTGCCGGAGATTGCCCATGTCTGCAAGGTTTGCCGGCCCTCAACCTATGCAGAACTGCCTTTCGCAATATTAACAGAAATGACGAAAATATCCAAAATACTGCCTTTTGTGTACACGAAAAGTAGTCAAATCGTAGTCAAAATCCGGAGGCTGACTACTCGACTAGTTTTTATGGTTATCTGTCGTAAGAACGTTGATTTTAGACGCTAAAAAGAGCTGTGATAAAATTGAACATAGGCTTAAAAATTATTTTTGATGGCTTTATAGTGCCGTAAATCGATGCGGATTTAACACAATTATGTGATGAACTTAAAAAAAGCCCATGCCGTAATGGTCATGAGCTTAATAGGATTACTGGCAGATTGCCTTAGATGTACTTGAACTGACTCTCCATGCTGCGTATGGTATCGCGCTCAATGTTATTGATTTCCTTTCTGGCATCTTCCAGCTCTTTGAGTCTGATAATCTCATCCTTGGCATCATCAAGTCCCAAATGAGTGTAGACATCCATCGTTACTGAAATTTCAGAATGTCCCATCAGGTATTGCAGAGTTTTAGGATTCATTCTTGCTCGGGCCTGATTGCTGCAATAAGTGTGGCGGCATACATGAGGTGTTATCGACGGCATCTGAATTTTGTAGATGTCGTTATAACGCTTAACTGCATGCTGGAACCTGTGCTCCCAGTGCAGAGCTACTTCAGGCATTCCGTCTTTGTCTCTGATAAGGAATCCGGCATAGCCTTTAACGATCACCTCCGGCAGATCTGTCGGTCTGTTTTCCACCAGGGACTTGAACATCTGATACACTTCCTCCGTCATCGGCAGCTTGCGGGTACCGGCACTGGTCTTGGTGGGGCAGATGTCGTATTTGCCGGATCTGAATCTCTGTACCTGATGATTGATATCGATTATTCTGTTTTCCAGATCTATATCCTTTAGTGTCAGACCGCAGAATTCCGATATTCGCATTCCGGTGTGAAACAGAATGTAAATAGCCTCATAGTATTTGCAGTAGATGTTGTCGTCATGAATAAATTTAAGAAACTTGTTCATCTGCTCTCTGGTGATGGCAAGTCTTGTTTTTTCGGTGTTGTAAATCACTCCCACCAGCTCAAATCCGAAAGGATTCTTCATCAGTAAATCGTCATCCACCGCCATCTGAAAAGCAGGTCTTAACACTCCGCGGACGGTTTTAATCGTGCTTGAACCTCGACCGTCTGACTGCAGCTTGATTAAGAAAAGCTTGGCATCGGAGGTTTTCACCTCGCACATCTTCCTATCGCCAAATTCCTCATTCTTAAGCAGATTACGGACAAAATTGTAACCGATACGTGTCGACTCTCTGACACCAGTTCTGGTCTTAAGATACCTTTCAACAAGCTCATTGACTGTAAGATTCCTGCATGAGGGATCCAGCTGTGATTCCAAATCCCGGTTAATGCTTTTCTCAAGCTCCCGGAGGGATACACACGGCAGTTTTCCGGCAGGCTGCGGATCTGTCGGGGTAAGCCGCCAGCTGTACAGAAACTTGGCCTTACCGTTAACCACATATTTAAACTGGTATTTGCCGTTTGCTCTGACAGATTCTCCGGTATGGAGAACTCTACGCTTCGAGTCTCTTCTTATTTTTAAACTTGGCATTTATTAGATTCTCCTGTTCACCATTACTTAAATACCTGATAAGCTCCTCCCGAATAATGAAGCGCTGCTGCTTTCTGTAAGGAACCACAAAGCTAAGTTTAACCTCCCGGATCAGACGTTTGAATTTCCCCCGGCTGAGATTAAACAGCGTTATGGCCTCCTCAACGGTAAGCAGTTCCTTTTCCTCAAGCTTACGTTCTTCCATAAGCCACTCCCTTAAACAAAGGAATTATTGATGAGAAACTCTTCAAACTTAGGACGTACAATCAGGTAACGGTTGCCGCATCTGACGGAAAAGTTACCGATGTTGCATTTGGCAAGACGTCTCAGTCTCTTTACGCCAATGTGGAAATACTGACCTGCCTCGTTAAGTCATAAGTGTAACGCTGATTCATCGGGATCTCATTCTTCCTTGAGCCGTCCTGTTTCGTTACGGTATTCTGATTATTTAATTCCATTGAATTGCCTCCGATATTGGTTTTAAACATTAAAATTTCCTCCTTCGATTGACTGTATAGTCCCGTACTACTTCGGGTATAGCAACTACTTAATCCGGACAAAATGCCATCTGCATCAAATAGTTGGAGAGAACAATAAATCGCTTCCTGCCACGCATAACCGCGAAAAGCCAAAAGACGTTGTTTTCATTAAGTAGCCACGGCAGAGGGGAAAATCTGACGTTTTTGAAAAAATTTTTTGTAAAAAGTTAAGTGTTGATATTTTGGACGTGTCATTGATAGATACTTTATGCTTATATTCTTATCAAAAAGTAAGATGTTGGCGGTTGACGATTAACCAGGTTATGGGATAATGACAGTGATAGAGCCTTTCTGCGCTTCAATCACTTCGTGAACAGCGGACCAGGGAAAGGCCTTTTTGAGGTGACTGTCAGATTCAAAGGTGGAGCAGAATGTTGAAGTCTATAGGTATTGGAGCGGAATTATTTCATAAGCTCATTGAAAATGACTGCTATTACGTTGATAAGACTCCTTTTATCAGAACCGTGTTTAAGGAGAACAAAGCGGACGTAATGCTTATCACCAGACCGAGACGTTTCGGTAAAACTCTCACCATGTCCACCTTCTACGACTTTCTATCTCTGAATATCGAAAATCCCGGTGATGTGTCATTTCAGGAGAAGTGGTTCAAGGACACCAAAATTTTTGAAGATAAGGAATTCTGCAGTGAATACATGGGAAAGTATCCGGTAATCTTTATTACCCTTAAGCAGATAGAAGGTAAAGATTTTATCAGCGCCTACGGACGCTTTGCGTCAGCGATTTACGACATGTACACTCAGTTTAGATACCTTGCAGATAGTGATAAACTGAGTAGTGATGAAATTGAAGAATACAAGCTTTATCTTGATAAGTTTTATCTTAGAGAACCTAAAAATAATGATGCTGTGAAGGATTCACTGTCTACATTATTGAAACTCCTGAACAAGCATCATGGAATCAAGCCTATTCTGCTCATTGACGAATATGATGTACCTATAGCCAAGGCGGCCCATAACGGCTATTACCGGGAAATGATTGACATCATCAGTCCGTTCCTGAGCAATGCCTTAAAGACCAATTTGTATCTTGGCAGAGCTGTGCTTACCGGATGTTTAAGAGCAGCTAAGGAAAGTATTTTTACCGGACTTAACAATCTGCTGGTCTGCTCAATTCTTGATTCCGGAGATGATGATATATCTCAGGGTATAGGTTTTACTAGGGAAGAATCTGAAGAAGTCCTTGCATACTACGGACTTTCAGACTATTACGAAGAGGCAAGAAACAACTACGACGGGTACCATTTTGGAACAACTCATATGTACTGCCCGTGGGATGTAATGAACTTCTGTAATGACAACTTCAGAAAACTGAGAAAAGACAGAAATCTCATTCAAGCCGGCAACTACTGGATAAATACAAGCGGTAACGATGTTATCGAAAAATTCATGGGCTTTATCGAGCCTGAAGACGTAGACATGATGCAGGACCTTTTGGACGGTAAATCAATAACCGCGGAAGTAAGAACCTCACTATGTTACGGTGATTTGCAGAACCATGACATAAATGACTTCTGGACTTTGCTGCTTTATACCGGGTATTTAACTTTTGAACCGCAGTCCCATAATCCGGAAAATGATGAATACAGTCTGTTTATTCCGAATGAGGAAATCAGAAAATGCTTTAAATCAAAGATTCTGAATTTCTTTAAGACCAATTCCGTCATGAAAACAAGCACAGGTGAACTGGTAAAAGGTTTGTTTGAAGGTGATGCCGAAAAAGTTCAGGATAACCTTAACACGCTCCTTGGTAAATATGTTTCCATCAGGGATTTTGCCTCGAACGCTCCGAAGGAAAACTATTACCACGGTTTCATGAACGGATTACTGGTGAACGGCACATCTCTCATTGAAGAGCAGAAATCAAATTTTGAATCAGGTGACGGATATATAGATTTGATAATCAAATCTATCAGAAGCAGAGGCGTTATCGTCATTCTGGAATTAAAACAGACTTCAGACGAAAACGAAGACAAAGTGCTTATTGCTCAGGATGCCGTTGAACAGATAATTCAAAAGAAATATGCCGATCCGTACATTAAACGCAACGACATCAAAGCTGTTCTTACTTATGGCATATGCTTCTGTAAAAAGGAATGTGTCGTTGTTGGAAGAAAGCTGAAATAAAATGTTCAAGCGTGGCAACCGAGTCAAAGAATACTTGTTCGGTAGTGACCGACCAAGTTACCGACTAAGATCTCGATTAAGTGATTGTTAATCTTTCTTATAGAACTCGGTGACGTAGCCTGCCGCATCAAGAATTAGCCCGTCAGCCCATGGTGGTGTACGTCCCATCTGCTCACACACAGCATTGAGGCTCATTCGAGGATTGGCTTCAATAACTAGCTCATCGTGAATATGCATCACGATGCTGCAGTGGCGTAAGGTCTTCATGGCATAGCACAGGATGTCCCTGGCGATTGCCTGCACGATGTTCTCCACGAACTTTGGCCCATAGCTTTCAATACGTTCCCATTTCTTGGTCGCACCAATACCTTCATAGGTAACATTCTCTCCACCGAACTGATTCATGCCGATGCGTGGTTTTACGTAGGCGAGCTTTCTGCCGGAAGGCAATGTAATGAAAAGCATGCCGCTTCTGCAGGTAAAGGTAGGTCCGTGTGTTTCAGTAGTGGTGCGATCAATGATGGCTTTCATGACAGCACGGTCTACCGCCCCACCAGAACTTCACGATATTAGGATTGGAATTACGCCATGCGGTAACGAGGGGCTGAAGCTCTTCTTCCTTTAGTCCCATATCCAGAGCTCCCATTGCCTTTAATGCGCCGATGCCTCCGCCATAGCCACAGGCGAGTTCTGCTATTTTCCCTTTCTGTCTCAGATGTCCATTCACGCCATGTTTTTCTACCGGAACCTTAAACATCTGACTGGCGCTCATGCAGTAAATATCACCGCCGTTTTTGAAGAGCTCCATACGCCATTTCTCCTCGGCAAGCCAGGCTATCACTCGTGCCTCAATGGCAGAAAAGTCGGCTACATAAAAGAGCTTTCCCTCTGGAGGAATAAAGGCTGTACGAACAAGCTGAGACAGAGTATAAGGCACATCTTCATAGAGCATGGAAACCGCGTCATAATTTCCTGAGCGGACAAGAGCACGAGCCTCATCGAGATCAGACATGCTGTTACGACAGAGATTCTGCAATTGAATATTTTTGCTTGAGAACCTCCCGGTACGGTTCGCTCCGTAGAAGCGGAACAGTCCTCTGGCACGGTTATCAGCACATACAGCATTTTGCATTGCCTGATATTTCTTAACGGCAGATTTGGCTAGCTCCTGCCTTAACGAAAGCACTCGGCATAATTCCGGAGGTGCATTCTTCATAAGTTCGGCTACAGCTTTCTTATCAAGGGATTCTGTCATGAGTCCGTTTTCAGCAAGCCATTCCTTCATCTGCTGTACCGAGTTAGGATTCTCCAGAGCGGTGAATTCCTTCATAGCTTTGGTGAGTTCTTCCCGGGAACGGTGATCCATGGCAATGGCCTGATTTACGAGTTCCATGTCAACCAGAACCCCGCAGTCGTTAATCTGCTGGTCGATGATGTATTCTTCCCACACAAAATCAGGTACTGGGAACTTGGAAAGACGTTTCTGTATTTCCATTTCAGTTTCAACGTCCCTGAGATTGTAGCTTTTAAATAAACTCCATTTGTCAGGAGCATGGTGGGGGAGATTTCGAGTTCTGCCACCGTTGCTTTGTGTTGGAGTACAAGGCTTACAGAAATAACGGATTAGATCTTTACCCTCCGAGAGCTTCTGCTTCATCCAAATTTTATTGCGCCAACATCGTCGGCAGATAATTTTCTCCATTTGCCACCTTGTCGATAAACATCCAGAATGTTCTCGGTTCTCGTCCCGTATCGTAAGTTTGATAACCTGTTGTCAGTTGGTATTCCATTATTGTGGAG
>JAEEGH010012012.1_pt1 | contig 19548 bp, 16 predicted proteins | sample 9134181 | NCBI WGS metagenome assembly JAEEGH01 (sample SAMN16246544, study PRJNA631951) | gut metagenome | biome: gut microbiome; feature: rumen; material: DP-attached | host: Bos | place: Iran: Karaj | collected 2018-10 | reverse complement strand
GTATCTTGTTTTCGGGTGGCATTGTCCGCCCATCGTCAGCCCACGGGTGCGGAGGCCGCCGCGCTTGCCTCCGGAAGGTGCGGAACGGGCCGGCGGCAGGGGCAAAGTATTTTATTGTTGACATGCAATAATGCCGAAGGTTCCTCGTTATGAAAGGGATGAAAAAGCATGATTTCAAACCCTTCAGCATCACCGTGCGGGGCCGCCTGGTGGAATACAGCCGGCCTGCGGTGATGGGTATCCTCAATGTGACGGCCGACTCGTTCTTCGACGGCGGACGCCACAATGCCCCCGACGCCATGCTCGACCATGCCCGTTGGCTGCTGGCTGAAGGTGCTGATATCATTGACATTGGCGCCGTCAGTACGCGTCCGGGAGCCACCCTGCTGCCGCCCGACGAGGAGGCTCGTCGGCTCAGTTCGGCCGTGACCCTCCTGCGACGCGAGATGCCCGACGCGGTGCTCTCGGTCGACACCTGCTACAGCCTCCCCGCACGCGCTGCCGTCGAGGCGGGCGCCGACATCGTCAACGACATCTCGGGCGGCCAGTTCGACCCGGAGATGTTCCGCACGGTGGCCGACCTGCAGATGCCCTATGTCATGATGCACACCCGCGGCACGCCCGACAATATGCAGCAGCAGACAGGCTACGAGGATATTGTGGACGACCTGACAAAATACTTCTCCGCCCGAATCGACGAGCTGTACACCCTTGGCCTCAAGGACTTATGGCTCGACCCAGGCTTTGGCTTCGCCAAGACGGTGGAGGAGAATCACGAGCTGCTGATGCGGCTCGACGAACTGACCACCCTCTTCCGCGAGCCGATGCTGATCGGTCTGAGCCGCAAAAGCATGATATACAAACCGCTCGGCATCACTCCCGACGAGGCCTTGACCGGCACCATCGCCCTCGACACCCTGGCTTTGGAACGCGGCGCACGCATTCTGCGCGTGCACGACCCAAGACCCGCCAGAGAGACTATAAAACTCATGTTCCCAGACAAATAGAGACAACATTATGATACCTTTAGCTTTGATGGGCTTCCCCACCCTCCGAGTCATCGACATTCTCGACATCGCCATTGTGGCAGTCTTGGCTTACTATATCTACCGGATGGTGCGCGGCACCAACGTGATGCTTATCTTCTGGGCGCTGGTGATACTGCTGGTGGCCTGGCGTGTGGCCGACAGCCTCGGGATGAGACTGCTGGGGGCCATCCTGAGTGCCGTTGCCAGCGTGGGACTTATCGCGCTGGTGGTCATCTTCCAACCCGAGATACGCAAGTTCCTGCTTTTCCTCGGCACCAAGACGCAGCTGAACGAGAGCCTGTGGAAACGGATGCAGTTCTGGCGCCGCCAGCAGCAACGTGCCCAGGGCATCAACTACGAGGCCTATATCAACGCCTGTATGCACATGTCGCAGTCGAAGACGGGCGCCCTGATCATCTTCAAGCGCCAGAACGAGGTGGAGGAACTGATCAACACTGGCGAACGCATCGACGCGCTGGCGTCGAGCGCATTGATAGAGGCGCTTTTCTTCAAGAACTCGCCTCTGCACGACGGCGCCGTCATCGCCCACGGCAACAGCCTTCTGGCCGCCCGTTGCATACTGCCCGTCACCTCGCGACTGGACATCGACCCGAACCTGGGCCTGCGCCACCGCTCGGCTATCGGCGTCACCGAACAACTTGACGTGCTGAGCGTTATCGTGAGCGAGGAGACCGGCGCCATCAGCTATGCCATCGGCGGCACGATACACCACGACGTCACCCCCGTGGAGTTGCGTCAGGCGCTGGAGAAGTACGAGTGCTAAAGCGCTATATTTCCGTTTATTGAAAAATAATTTATAAGAATACAAATTAATTTTGTATTTTTGCAATCCATTTTTGTGAGTTTTTTTGCAAAAATGTGTAAGATTTTGCACCTCGGTGCGTCATATAAAAGTGGAAAGTGGAAAGTGAAAATGGAGTGGATAGTGGGGAGCGGGGAGCGGGGAGTGGAGAGTGAGGGAATTACGGAATACAACAAAATACAATAATTCAATAAATCAACATTCAAATGAAAAAGACAATCTGGATTCTGCTGCTGACCTTTGTATTCAGCGGTATCTCCTTTGCCCAGCTACCCGGCGCGGACAAGAAGGAGAAGAAGAGCGACCTCACCGAAAAGGTGCCTCTCGACAAGAAGGTGCGCTACGGTAAACTCGACAACGGCTTTACCTACTATGTGCGCAACAACAAGAAGCCCGAGAACATGATTCAGTTCCGTCTGGTGTCGAACGCCGGTTCCATCATGGAGCGCGACGACCAGCAGGGTTTGGCCCACTTCTGTGAGCACATGGCCTTCAACGGCATCAAGGGCTATCCCCACAACACGATGATCCAGAAGTTGCAGGAACACGGTGTCGAGTTTGGACGCGACATCAACGCCTACACCAGCTTCGACCAGACCGTGTACTATGTCAACATGCCCGCCGACGACCCCGAGATGGTGAAGATGGGTATCGAGATTCTTGACGGCTGGGCAGGCAACATTCTGTTCGACCAGAAGGAGATTGAGAGTGAGCGCGGCGTCATCCACGAGGAGTGGCGCGGTGGTGTCGGTCACGGCGACCGTCTCCGCAAGAAGACCTGGCCCATCATGCTCAAAGGCTCCCTCTATGCCGACCGTCTGCCTATCGGTAAGGAAGAGGTCATCATGAACTTCGAGCGTCAGAGCATCGTCGACTTCTTCAACGACTGGTATCGTCCCGACCTGCAGGCCATCGTCATCGTTGGCGACATGGACAACTACGAGTATGCCGGCAAGAAGGGTGCCCAGGCCATGGAGCAGAAGGTCATCGACATCTTCAGCAGCCATAAGTTCCAGGGTACTCAGAAGCTGCCCCGTCTGAGCTATGAAATCCCCGGCAACGTGGAGCCCCTCATCTGCATCGCCCAGGACAAAGAGGCCACCAGCACCAGCCTCCAGCTGTACTGGAAGCACCAGAAGACCCCCAACGGCACCGTCGGCGCCTACCGCCAGATGATTGTCCGCAACCTTATCGGCATGATGATCAACGAGCGCTTCAGCGACATCTGCCAGAAGCCCACCGCCCCCATGATGTATGCCGGTGCCGGCTACAGCGGCTTCCTCGGCCGTGAGATCGACGTCTTCGCCGTCAGCGCCGCCCCCAAGGAGGGCCGCATCGAAGAGACCTCCGAACTCCTGCTCAAGGTGATGAAGCAGATTGACGAGCACGGCTTCCTGCAGGCCGAACTCGACCGCCAGAAAGAGGACCTCCTCAGCACCTACACCAAGCTGGCCAAGGAGGAGAACAAGACCCAGAGCAACAGCCTGGCCGACGAATACACCAACCACTATCTGGAGAACGAGCCCTGCCCCGGTATCCGTCAGGAATGGAAATACGCCAAGGAGTTCATGCCCGAAATCACCCTCGAGGAGTGCAACGCCATGGTGAAGACCTGGATTACCGACGAGAACATGATCTACTACCTGACCGCTCCCGAGAAAGACGGCTTCAAGGTGCCCACCGAGAAAGAGGCCCTCAACATCATCAAGAACAGCAAGAATATTGCCACCGAGCCTTGGGTCGACACCTATAAGGACGAGCCTCTCTTCAGCGAGAACGTCCCCGCCAGCGACTACACCGTCACCAAATACAACAGCGCCCTTGGCTACTACGAGTACACCCTGCCCAACGGCATCCGCTTCATCGTGAAGCAGACCGACTACAAGGCCGACGAGATTCAGATCGGCAGCTTCGGCCTCGGCGGCACCTCGCTCTATGAGGACAAAGACGCCTACGAAGCCCAGAACGCAGCCGGCTTCATCGATGCCGGCGGTATCGCCAACTTCAGCGCCACCGACCTCAGCAAGAAGCTCAAAGGCATGAACCTCAGCATCAGCCCCTACATCAACAGCGAGACCCAGGGCTTCACCGGCAGCTGCTCGCCCAAGGACCTTGAGACCACCCTGCAGCTCATCAACCTCTACTACACCGCCCCCCGCAAGGACCAGGAAGCCTATGAGCGCAACATCGAGAACACCATCCAGCAGATTAAGTTCATCCGCGAGAACCCGCAGGTGGCATTCATCGAGACCTACTACAAGACCGCTTACCCCAACGACAAGCGCCGTGTCATCATCCCCAGCGAGGAGAAAGTGCGCAGCCTCAACCTCGACCGTATGTTCGAGATCTACAAAGAGCGCTTCGCCTTTGCCAACAACCAGACCTTCTTCTTCGTCGGTAACATCAGCGACACATCCATCGGCCTCATCGCCAAGTATCTGAACCACCTGCCCACCATCCAGGCTGTCACCAAGGACTACGCCATCGATCGCGAAGCCAAGTTCGCCAAAGGCATCCAGCACGCCGAAGCCGTCAAGGGTATCGAGCGCCAGGGTATGCTCATCATCAGCGGCCAGATGGAAGTCGCCAACGAGCAGCTTGATCCCAAGACCCGCATGGCCATCCAGCAGTTTGGCGACGCCCTTGGCATCACCACCCTCGAGATCATCCGCGAGAAGAACGGCGACGCCTACAGCCCCAGCGCCGGTGTCGACTACAACACCTCCTTTGTTGGCCCCGCCAGCGTGACCTGGCAGTTCTATATCGGCTGCGACCCCGAAAAGGCCAAGAAGATTGAGAAAGACTGCATCAACATCATGAAGCAGTACATGAAGAAAGGTTGCGACGAGAAGACCCTCAGCAAGGTGCAGGAGCAGATGTGCGTCCAGCATGCCAAGAACGTCCAGAACAACGGCTTCTGGATGGGTCAGCTCCAGGCCAGCTACCTGTATGGCGAGAGCCGCGACTTCCACGTGAACGAGTATGACGAACTGGTCAAGTCCATCACCCCCGCCGACATCAAAGAGGTTGCCAACAAGTACATCAACCTGAACAACTACGTCAGCGTCAAGCTCCGTCCGGAGGATGGCGCCGTCGGAACCGCCGACTAATCCTTTAGTCAGTTTTAACAGACACACTACCAGAGCCTCCGCAGGAGCCAACGTTCCTGCGGAGGCTTCGTTTTTGCCCCCTTTCGGTCCCAAATACGACACGTTTTTTCCATATCTATAATCCGCACATAATTCGTATTTTAGCCGTCATTTCAACGATACTTCAACGATATTTCAACGATACATCTACGATATATTATCGTTGAAGTATAGTCATACCAACGTTATAATTTTGTGCAAAAGAGGTGGAAACATCGGTACATAACCCTGCGGTCAACTATCGATGGACGGCAAATCGAAAAAAAGATGTATCTTTGCAAATCATTTCACAAGCAAGAACAGTTTCTATCATACTACCTATCATGCGGAACCAAGAGACAACAAAACACGACTACGGCCACGGGCTACTGATAGCGGGAGCCTACGGGCGGATGGGCTGCGCCATACTGGCGGCGAAGGCCGCGTTGCGGAGCGGCTGTGGACTGGTGACGGTGCATCTGCCGCAGCGGTGCGTCGACCCCATGCAGGCGGCCTTCCCCGAGGCAATGGTGAGCATCGACCCCTCGCCCACCCTCTTCACCACCACGCCACCTCTCGACAGCTACACGGCCATTGCCGTCGGCCCCGGACTCGGAACTGACGAAACGACAGCAGAAGGGCTACACGAAATGCTTACGGTGCGCCCTGACGGCATCCCTCTGGTGCTCGACGCAGATGCGCTGAACATATTGGCGATACACAAAGAATGGCTGCCGTTGGCCAAAGGAGCCATCATAACACCCCATGCACGCGAATATGAGCGATTGTTCGGCGACACAGACCCTTCGCAAATGGCCAAAGAGCATGGGCTGATAATCGTGAAGAAAAGCCACCAGACACATGTATATGGTCCCGACGGACAACTGTTTGTCAACCAGACCGGCAACGCCGGCATGGCCACCGCAGGCAGCGGAGATGTGCTGACCGGAATAATGCTTGGCATGCTGTGTGCCAATCACTTGCACGCAAATATATACGAAACGGCATGCAAGGCAGTGGAGATACACGGCAAAACAGGCGATATAGCAGTAGAAAAACAATCGGAATCAAGCCTCACAGCATCCGACCTGATAGAAAATCTGAAGCACATATCGACCGACATACCAATACATTAAGCAACAATGGCAGATTATTTTGAAAAAAATATTTTGCCAGTTTGGAAAAAGGTTGTATCTTTGCACCCGCTTTCAGAGAAAGAAAGCATCAAATGACAAGGATATTCCTCCTTAGCTCAGTTGGTTAGAGCACCTGACTGTTAATCAGGGGGTCGAAGGTTCAAGTCCTTCAGGGGGAGCAAGAGGCACTGATAATCAGTGCCTTATTTTTTTTGTACCCAAAATGTAACCGAATACCATAAAGTATTAGGATTCAGGAATTTGGGGTTATAGCACGATACACTATTCAATTTATCCCCAAAGATAATCTTCTGTAACTCAATTATTTAAAAATCGATAGATTCAATACCACTTGGGGGTTGTACCTTTTCTTTTCATTTTATAATACATTAGAGTCCCATTCCGCGCAATGGGGGTGCTTCTGTTTTGCAAGTTTCTTTCCGCCAATCCAATTTTTCTTCGTATCTTTGCACTTTGAAATAGATTGTAAAATACAAATACACAAAACAATGAAAAAAGTATTTTTAGCATTCGCCGCCGCCGCTGCGATGATGATGGCTGGCTGCAATTCACAGAAACAGGAGACGCCCGCTGCCACGAAGGCTGACGGCGAGGCCGTCGTCTACCTCACCCGCGACATCTCGCCCGAGGGGCTGGTCAATATCTACAAGGCCCTCGGCGTGGAGGCCAAGGGCCGCGTAGCTGTGAAAATCTCCACTGGCGAGGGCAGCAACCCCAACTACCTGAAGCCCGAGCTCATCAAGAACCTCGTGCAGATGGTCGACGGCACCATCGTGGAGTGCAACACCGCCTACGGCAGCGGCCCCGGAAACGAGCAGGACGAGCGCAACACCTCGGCCAACCACTGGAAGGTCATCGAGCGTCACGGATTCACGCCCCTGTTCAAGGTCGACATTATGGACGAGGAGGGCGAGATGCGCATCCCCGTGCAGGACTCCACCCACATCAAGTACGACATTGTGGGCAGCCATATGGCCAACTACGACTTTATGATAGCTCTCAACCACTTCAAAGGCCATCCTATGGGCGGCTACGGTGGAGCGCTGAAGAACCTCTCCATCGGCTGCGCCAGCCGCAACGGCAAGGCCTATATACACTCGGCCGGTAGGATGGAGAAACTGAACATGGTGAAGCTCTGGTCGATGTATGTCAACGACCAGGAAGGCTTCCTCGAGAGCATGGCGGCGGCCGCACAGGCGGTGACCGACTACTTCGGCAAGAAGGAGGGCATTATCTACATCAGCGTGATGAACAACATGAGCATCGACTGCGACTGTGTCGACCATCCCGAGCCCGTGAAGCTTGAGGACTACGGCATCCTCGCCAGCACCGACCCCGTGGCCCTCGACCAGGCCTGCATCGACATCATCAACAACCAGGAGGTGACCGCCACCAACGACCCCACCGACCTCCTTGCGCGTATCGACAAGCAGCACGGCACCCACACCATCGACCACGCCGAAGCCATTGGCCTCGGCACCAAGAAGTACACTATTGTGAATATCGACGAAAAATGAAGAAAGTATACACCCTTGCGTTGGCCACACTCTGCCTAGTGGCCGTGGGCTGCAAGCAGCAGCAGAAACAAACCGACATGAAGTTCCGTCCACTGGGCAACACGGGCCTGATGGTGAGTGAAATCAGCATCGGCTGCGGAGGCTTCGAGAAGCTCGACAGCGCGGCATCGCTTGAGCTGATGACGATGGCTCTCGACAGTGGCATGAACTACATCGACATCTACGACGCCTATCCCAAGACGCGCTCCAACATCGGCTACGCCCTGCAAGGCCGTCGCGACGAGATGATTATCCAGGGCCATATCGGCACCATCTGGGCGGGCGGGCAGCACACCCGCACCCGCGACCTCGACTCCACCAAGGCCGGTTTCGAGGATCTCCTCGCACGCTTGGGCACCGACCATATCGAGGTGGGCATGATACACATCACCGACAGCCGTGAGGAATGGGAGGAGATACAGGGTTCGCCCTTCCTCGACTATGTGTTCCAGCTGAAGAAAGAGGGTAAGATCAAGCATATAGGCCTCAGCAGCCACAACGCCGAGGTGGCCTTGCGCGCCGTCAAGAGCGGCTGGGTGGAGGTGCTGATGTTCAGTCTCAACCCCGCTTTCGACCGCATGCGGGGCGGCACCATCCCTTGGGACAAAGGAGCCTTCGAAAACCTGCAGCAGGGCATCGACCCTGTGCGTGTGGAGCTGTACGACTACTGTGCCACCCACCACATCGCCGTGACGGTGATGAAGACCTTCGGCGGCGGTGGCAAGCTGCTCGACGAGAAGACCTCGCAGTTGGGGCGCGCCTACACCCCTGAACAGTGTATCGCCTACTGCCTGGCCAAGCCCTGCATCGCCACCTGCATCCTCGGCATCGACAACCTCGACGAGCTGAAGACTGACCTGCACTGGCTCCATGCCACCGAGGCAGAGAAAAACTGGGAGAACGGAGAGCAGAAAACGGGGAGTGGCAAGACGGCAAGTGACTGCACCTATTGCAACCACTGCTCGCCCTGCAGCGCGGGAATCCCCATCGCCAAGGTCAACGAGCTGCTCGACAAGGCCGAGCTGAACGGCGTGACGCCCGAGCTGCAGGCAAAGTACGACGCCTTGCCCAAGCATGGCGGCGACTGCACCCACTGCGGTGCCTGCCTCAGCCGTTGTCCCTTCAGCGTCGACATCCCCGCCCGCATGGATGCTGCAAAAAAAACTTTCGGGAAATAGCATAACGATATGAAACGGATACTGATACTTTTGGCTTTGGCGCTGCCCATGATGCTGACGGCGCAAGTGAACACCAAGGAGAGCTGCACCTCCATCATGGTGGGCAAACGCGCTTCGACCGACGGCAGCGTCATCACGTCGCACACCTGCGACGGCCGCTACCGCACATGGATGGATATTGTGCCTGCAAAAAAAGACGGCAAGCACGTCCTTCCAGTGCGCAAAGGCACCATGCACACCGTTAGTCCCGACGACACCACGGGCGTGCGCACCGTGGGCTCCGTCAGGCACAGCGGCACCACCTACGCCTACCTCAACACCTCCTATCCCTGCCTCAACGAGAAGCAACTGGCCATCGGCGAGAGCACCTTCGGCGGCCCCGACACGCTGGTGAACCCCGATGCCATGTTCCTCATCGAGGAACTGGAGCGCATGGCGCTGATGCGCTGCACTACGGCGCGTGACGCCATCCGCCTCATCGCCACCCTCATCGAGAAATACGGCTACGCCGACGGCGGCGAGTGCATCACCATCGCCGACAAGAAAGAGGTGTGGCAGATGGAGATTATCGGCTGCGGCAAGGACCAGATTGGTGGCGTATGGGTGGCACAGCGCGTGCCCGACGACCACGTGGCCGTGAGTTGCAACATCCCGCGCATCGGCAAACTGCAGCGCGACAATCCCGCCTATTTCATGTGCTCCGACAACGTCGAGGCAGTGGCCAAGAAATACGGCCTCTGGGACGGCGAGGGCGAGTTCGTCTTCTGGAAAGCCTACAACACCGAATGGGCCAAGGGACGCAACTTCCGAGAACGCGAGTTCTTTATCTTCAACGCCCTGGCACCCTCGCAGGGCTTCACCTACGACATGCCCGAGCTGCCCTTCAGCGTGAAGCCTGACAACCCCGTTGACGTCACCGACGTGATGGAACTGCTGCGTTCCACCTATGAAGGCACCGATATGGACATGTGCAAGAATCTCAAAGTGGTGGTGAATCGCAAGCGTGACGACGGCAGCAGCTACAAGGACACCGTCGTCAGCCCCGTGGCCAACCCCTGGCTCACCTCCACCATGCAGCAGACACTGAACATGCTGGCCCCCGGCACCATCGATTTCAAGCGCACTGTCAGCGTGGCATGGTGCAGCTACAGCTTCGTGGCACAGCTGCGTGACTGGCTGCCCGACGAGGTGGGCGGCATCTGCTGGATGGCCGTCGACAATCCCGGTCAGTCGCCCCGCATCCCCATCTTCTGCGGCACCACCGAGCTGCCCCCCGCCTTCGCCCGCTGCGGTCAGAAGAGCTACGACCCCGAGGCCTGGCTGTGGCAGTACCGCCGCGCCAACAAGCTGGCCACCGTGGCCTGGCAGCGCACCAAGAAGCAGCACATGAACGCCGTGCTACAGCAGGAAGGCACCGCCTTCAGCGGCCTCAAAGCCCTCGAAGACGACATCAAGGAGAGCCCCAAGAAAGCCTACAAACGCCTCAACGCCTACACCAAGCAGATCTACGACAACACCCGCGCCGCCTGGCAGAACCTCGAGGCCGACTACTGGCAGATGTTCGGAATGGGATTCTGATTAGTTAAGAGTTATGAGTTAAGAGATAAGAGTTATGTTAATGCGTAAATGTTTCAGTGCGTTAGTGCTTTTGCTGCTGCCGATGATGGTGGGAGCGCAGAATGTGAAGATACCGAAAGATGCCAACAAGTTTACCTACTGGCAGATTGAATATGGTGAGCGAAACGACACGACGGTCATCACCGTGGAGCGCAACCCTGACGGCTCCATCGTTATCCTCACTCCCAAGCCCGAAGGGAAGCTGATACCTGGCTACTGCCAGACGGTGACCAGCGCCGACTATGCCGCCGACAGCATCACGGTGACTGCCTACTATGACGACAGTGCCTACTACTACCGTACGGGCTTCTCTCGCAGCGACCTCGAATGGAGACACGACGGCAACCGCCATACTACCTCTGTCAACAGCAACACCCTTGTCTTCGAAATGGATGAAAAGGCCCCTGTCAACGTCAACCCCATGCCCTATTATGGCCTGAACAAGGGCGTGCTGCGCACCTTCACCCGCAACGGCCAGCTTCGGTTGAAACTAGCGAAGGCCGAGAAAGTGAGACATACCTTATGGGAGACTTCCCGCATCTGGCCTACCCGTCGCGTCTCGCCACGCGAACTCGACCGCATCATGAAGGAACGCCTCGTCGTCACCACCCGCATCTTCGACCACGTACAACTGCATTGGGGTGCGCAGAATGCACATGTGAGTGACAGCATCCCCTTCGACACGGTGCTTCACTATGCCGGAGGCACCCTGGCCCTCAAGAGGATTCACCTTCCTGTATTGCCAGAACACTACCAGCATTTCCTCGAATTACACCAACGCAGCAACGGCGACGCCTATGATCGAACGGGTTCCGTGTTCGTCATTCCCGGATTCAACAACAACCTTGAGCCGACCTTCTTCGACGGCATCAACGGACACCCCGACTCTCTGCCTGTCTTTATCGACCGCAACGGTGAACGTTACCAAGGCATACGTTCTGGTATCAGCCATCTAAAGAAATACCGTATTTCATCGTTTGTCTACGACCCGCCGGTCGAGTTGATGCGTTTCTTCACCCCCTTCGGCGTAGGTCACTTCAACGAGCGCATGGCGAATTACGGCATCGACTGGGCAGACGAGACCTACTACCGACAGGAAGTCAGCGACCTGGCTCCGCTGCTGCAGGGCGACGTGCTTATCGGTGTGTGGATAGGTAACTACGACGCCGGAGGACACATCGTCAGCCTCGACCTAAAGTCCTACCCCAACGACTATACGGTGCCCGACAGTTGTGGCAAGAAACATTATATTCGCGCGCTCTTCAATACCTGCAACGTGCTGGAGATGGCGGGCCAGAACTACGGCAAACTTTTTGCCACTGATTCGCTCAGCACGTGGGGCAGCGTGTGGATTCCCAAAAATGCCAAGCGTGTGCTACTGCGTTATATTTCCACCGGCCACGGCGGCTGGGACGAGGGCGACGAGTTCGTGCCCAAGCAGAACACCATCCTTATCGATGGCAAGGTAGCCTTCACGCACACCCCCTGGCGGCAGGACTGCGGCTGCTACCGCGACCTCAACCCCGTGAGCGGCAACTTCTGGAATGGCCTCAGCAGCTCTGACTTCTCGCGCAGCGGCTGGTGCCCCGGCACGGCCACGCAGCCCGTTTACTTCGACCTCTCGCCTTGGGCCGACGGCAAGGAGCACACCCTCACCGTGGCCATCCCGCAGGGCAAACCCGTGGAGGGTATGTTCAGCCACTGGGCCGTGAGTGGAACGTTAATCGTAGAATACTAAATGAAATTGGGAAGCATGCGCTTAAGAAAGAAAATAATGCGAAACAAAACGACGCTGCTGATGGCGGTGTTGCTTTCAATTTTCAATTTTGACTTTGTCAACGCAGCTTGGCTTCGACAAAGCAAACGCATTTGCTTTTTGCTCATCTTTGGCTGCTTCCAATTTTCAACCTCATCGGCGCAGAGCGTGAAGATCCTCTTTGCCGGCGACCTGATGGGGCATGGTCCCCAGATCAAGGCTGCCCTGCAGAAAGATGGCACATACGACTATGCGCCCTGCTTCCGCTACGTGAAAGATTATATCCAGAGTGCCGACCTAGCCATCGTCAACCTCGAGGTTACCCTTGCCGGTCCTCCCTATACAGGATACCCCCAGTTCTCGTCGCCACGAGAGCTGGCCAAGGCGGCTAAAGAGGCTGGTTTCGATATTATGACCACCGCCAACAACCACTGCATGGATCGTGGGAGGAAAGGTCTGGAACGTACCCTGGACACCCTTGACTATCTTGGCATTCCTCATCTCGGCACCTACCGCGACCGCGACGAGCACGACCGTGAGCATCCCATGATTGTAGAGCGCAACGGCTTCCGCATTGCCCTGCTGTGCTACACCTATGGCACCAACGGCATCCCCGTGCAGGAACCCAATGTGGTCAATTTCATCGACACCCTAGAGATGGCCCGCGACCTCCGTGTGGCAAAAGAGAAGGGAGCTGATTTCGTTATCACCCTTATCCACTGGGGTATTGAATATGCCGTGAAGGCCAACAAAGAGCAGGAACAGACGGCCCGCTGGCTGCTCAACCACGGCAGTGATGCCGTCATCGGCGGACATCCCCACGTGGTGCAGAACTTCACCCTTGACGCCATCCCCGACAACAACCGCTACCCCGAGATGGTGGTTTTCTCCATGGGTAACCTTGTCAGCAACCAGCGTGACGTGAACTGCGATGGAGGCATCATGATTGAGTTAACCTTGTCTAAATCTCATTATTCGAACAGCATTGCCCAAAATTGTCTCTATATGCCCTATTGGGTGCATCGCGGCACAGTGGATAGTCTCTATCAATACTACATCGTTCCTTCGGCCGATGCCGTGGCCTATCCTGATAGCTATCAAATCAATGATACTGCACTAAAAGCCTTGCGGCTCTTCGACTCTAACACACGTCAGCGTTTGGAGGCCTGCCGCTCACGGGATGGCTATACTATCGAGGAGCGTACCTTCTACCGCAACACCTACCCTATCCACTCCTCGGCAGGAGGCGTAGTGCCACTGCTCAAGAACCTTATCTCGAGGATAAAAAGCAAGAAATAAATAAATGACAACACTAAATATCGAATAGATAAAACAACCAATTATGAAAAAAATCTTTTTTTTGGCTCTCGCAACTATGATTTCGTTCGGTGCCTATGCACAGCATCAGCATGGCAACTGTGGTAACTGTCCGCACCATCAGCAGCACCAAAAGCAGCAGTCGGGTTGCCAGTGCCAGCAGTCACAAGCCACTGCCGACGGCATTGACATGGCTATCGTGAAAGCCTTCCCCACGGTGAAGAGTGTGAAGAAAGCCAAGAAATGGACCGAGGTGTACGACGCCAACAAAAAGCTCCTCGGCTATGCCGTCTACAGCAAGCCTGCCAGCGACGGCATCAAAGGCTATAACGGAGAGACCCCCGTGCTTATCGCCCTCAGTCCCAAACAGGTGATTCTCGGCGTGTGGCTGCTGCAGAACAATGAGACCCCTAAGTTTGCCCAAAAAGTAGAGAACGCCGGATTCTACAAGAACTGGAACGGCCTCACCGTCAAGCAGGCACTGAAGAAGGAGGTTGATGCTGTGAGTGGTGCCACCTATACCTCCAACGGTGTTATCAAGAGTGTCCAGGCTGCGCTGAAAACATTGTGAAGAATGCGTTAGTCATGGAGGGGTTCAAGTTAATCATCCTGGACTTTGACGGCACGCTGGCCGACACTCAGCCACTGATACTTCGTTCGCTGCAAGGGACAATAGCGGAGCTGGGGTTGCCGTCGCGCACGGATGCCGAATGTGCTTCCATCATCGGGCTGCCGCTGAAGGAATGCTTCGTAAAGTTGCTGGGTGCCGACGATCGACTGGCCGAGCGATGCTGTGAAGTCTACCGTCGTCTTTTCGACGAGTACAACCATCCTGGGACAGTGACGCTCTTCCCCTATGTGGAGCAGACGCTACGCGAGCTGCACCGTCGCGGCATGATGCTGGCCATCTGCAGCAGTCGTGCCCGCGCCACACTTGACCGTTTCGTGACTTCTTTTGGCTTCAACCGGATGGTACAGGCGGTAGTGAGTTGCGACGATGTGCCTCATGGCAAGCCCTACCCTGACCCCGCATTACGAGTGCTAGAACTCACAGGATGCTCACCCAAAGAAAGCCTGATGGTAGGCGACGCGTCGTATGACATCTTGATGGGACGCGCCGCAGGTTGCCACACCTGTGGGGTGACCTATGGCAACCAGACAGCAGCTCAACTTCGTGAGGCAGGTGCCGACTGGCTGATAGACGACTTCCGTAAAATACTAACCATTTAATCCATTTAAACCCTATTATGATAATCAATGACAAACTGAAGGTCCGGACGGTAGCCGGTGAAAACATCGTCATCATGCAGAGTTCCGACGGCTCAGACATGACTCGTGTGGTGGCACTGAATGAAAGTGCCCTGTTACTGTACAATCGCCTTTCAGGACGTAATTTCGAAATCGACGAGGTCATTCAGGTACTCATCGGCGAATATGAGGTCGACGAGGCAGAAGCCCGCAAGGATGCCGTGGCATGGGTGGACGAGATGAAAAAAAACGGGCTGATCCTATAATGAATAAATATTGCAGCGTGTTAATCTAATGGCAGAAACATCACTATACATTGGAGGCCATCATCTACATCTCCTTGGCGGCGACACAGTGGCAGAAGCCATGAATCTTCCCGGCATGAAGGTCTTTGCCGTAGCGCCTTGCCATCACGACATGGAGGTACGCCTCGACAATGCCATGCCACTACCCGACTGCCGCTGGCTGCATGAATTCAGCATCATTGACGGACAACAAAAATGCCGATTTGGCGTGGATGCCGAGGGAAACTACTACTACACTTTCGGCCACCATGGTCTTCTTCGTTACCGTGAAAGCGAAGGCGTGGACATAGACCTGCACGGGGACCCTGCAACGTTGCGTTTCGCACTTTGGATAGCATATACCATGATGGGGGTGCCACTGAAAGCAGTGCCGGTACATTCGTCGGTGGTGGTCTGCAACGGACACGCAGTGATGTGTCTAGGTGAGAGTGGTACTGGAAAAAGCACCCATACACAGTTATGGCTCGAGAACATTTCCGGCACCCACCTGCTCAATGACGACAGCCCCATTGTGAGCCACGTTGGGGGCGAGGTACGTGTCTATGGATCGCCTTGGAGTGGTAAAACACCTTGTTTTTTACAAGAAAGTTTTCCTATCGCTGGTATGCTACGCCTCGAGCAGCGAAAAGAAAACACCATTCGCCGCCTAGGTATAGTGGAATCGTTCGTTGCTCTGCAACCTTCCTGTCCGCCGTCATTAGTCAAGGATGAACATTGCCAGGATCTGCTAGTAGATTTCATCTCCGACGTGATAGAACATGTTCCTGTTTACCGCATGGGCTGCCTGCCCGATGCCGACGCAGCACTCCTGAGCCATAAAACCATTTTAATGTGTTAATGCGTGAATATGTTAATGTATAAGCGATATGACTGTGGACAATGAGACATACTTCGCGCTGGTGGAAGAACAGCTGGCAGCCAATGGACAAGTGAAGATTCCACTGGTGGGCACCAGCATGCAGCCGACACTTTGTGAAGGAGACGTGCTGACGTTGAGTTCACTGACCAAAGAGCCGCAAGTGGGCGACGTGATGTTGTTCCGCTATCAGGGGAAACACCTACTTCATCGCCTTGTCGCCATCCACGATGACCGATACACTATGCAGGGCGACAACAGCAGCTTCCAAGAAGAAATCCAGAGAGCAGACATCGTAGCGAAACTGGTAGATGTGAAAAGGGAAACTCTACACCATCTCGTTGTACGTTGGCTGGGACACAAAGGGAGGAAACAACTGCGTCCATGGTATTTTGCAGCCTTGGCCACCCTGATGTGGGCTCCACTCAATGGAATGTCCATCCCGTTGGATGAATATGTCCTAGGTCTCCGGTTCGACCACCTGCTGCACGCCTCTGTATTTATTCCCTGTGCGTTGTTCCTATGGGACTTATATAAAACAAACGGGCAGAAATGGGCTGTATGGGCCACTGCAGTGGGTGTGGGTGTGCTTACTGAGACGGTACAATACCTGCTTCCCTATCGAGGTTTTGATATCAATGATATGGTAGCCAACTTCCTCGGCGTAAGCTTTGGCTTCCTCGTCATTCTTTTCCTGCGAGAAGTCCGCAGGCGGCATCGATATCCTGTCCGCGCGAAGCGCGAAGGGTGCAGATGATACCGTGACGGTTCAGATAATTTTGAAAGTCTGCGATGACCGTAGGCAAGGAAGTCTTGAACGGGGCTTCTGGTGACTCGTGGAATCGAATGAGATTAACACGGCAGTCGAGACCTTTCAGCGTATCCACCAGTTTCTGTGCATGTGCAAGGTCGTCGTTTTCACCACGGAACATGGTGTACTCGAATGAAAGGCGCCGCTGTCCGCTCCAGTCATAGTTACGAAGCAAGGCCAACACCTCATGGAGTGGGAAGGCTTTCTGAACAGGCATCATGTGCAGCCGTTCCTGTGGCACAGGGTTGTGGAGGCTCACAGCGAGATGACACTGGCTCTCGTCAAGGAAACGTTTCAATCCAGGAATGATGCCCACTGTGCTAACAGTAATACGCTTCGGACTCCATCCCAATCCCCAGTCGGCTGTGAGCACTTGTGTGGCAGAAAGGACGGCATCAAGGTTATCCATAGGCTCGCCCATGCCCATGAAGACCACGTTGGTGAGCTGCTCAAATTCAGGAATGGAGAATAGTTGGTTGAGGATATCGCCGGCAGAGAGATTACCGTGGAATCCCTGCTGCCCTGTTACACAAAAGCGGCACCCCATTTTGCAGCCCACCTGACAACTGACACACAGCGTGGCACGATCATCGTCGGGAATAAATACAGCTTCGATGTATCGGTGGGCAGTGTCAGCAAGAGACACCTCAAACAGATATTTCTTAGTGCCATCCCTGGACACCTGGCAGCGCACAGGGTGGGAACGACCGATATGAGCCGTCTCGCTGAGCCGTGCACGCTGGGCGAGCGAGAGGTTGGTCATCGCGTCAATATTGTCGACACGCTTCTTGTAAAGCCAGTCGCAGAGCTGTTTGGCCGTGAAGCGAGGAAAACCCAAGTCGGCGCAAAGTTGCTGCAACTGTGGCAGGGTCATGCCCAAAAGATTAATTCTTACCTCAGAGCTCATAACTCCCAACTATCAAAAGTCCCATTCATAGGACGATCCGTCCTGTAGTATTTCCTGCTGGAATTTCGAGCAATCCATTTCTACTGGCACACTGGGGCGTTCGAAATCGCCACGGTAGAAACGAATATTGGGATCCCTGTATATCTTCTCCATGTAGAACCCGAAAATAGGCAATGCCATGGCGGCGCCCTGGCCATAGGTCATATTTCGGAAGTGGATGGAACGTAACTCACCACCCGTCCATACCGCTGTGGCCAACTTGGGCGTAATGCCCACAAACCAGCAGTCAGAGTTGTTTTGTGTAGTTCCCGTCTTACCGGCAATAGCGGTGGAGTATTGGTTGAGATGATACTTGTAGTTCAGACGCACACCCGTACCACTCTGCACCACACCTTTCATCAGCTCTAGCATCATGTAAGCTGTAACCTCATTGAGGGCTTCGTGGCGGTGGGGAGAGAAACTCTCTATCACCCGTCCCTTATTGTCCTCGATGCGGGTGATGATGATAGGTTCCACATATTCACCTTTGTTGGCATAGGTTGCCATGGCGGCAGCCATCTCATAAACCGTAATCTCCGGCGTTCCCACGCAGATAGCGGGTACAGGGTCAATAGGACTTTCCACACCCATCTTGCGTGCTATATCAATGACTTGCTCTGGGGAGCCCTGCTTCATGAGATAAGCGGAGACCCAGTTGATAGAGTTTGCCAAGGCCCATTTCAGTGTCACCATCTCGCCCTCACGCTGGTGCGACGAGTTCTTCGGGCACCAGTCGGGTTGGTTGTAGACCTCGAAGCAAACTTCGCTATTAGGCACCTCCGTGCATGGGAACATTCCGAGATCCTGAAGGGCCATGGTATAGACAAAAGGTTTGAAGGTGGAACCCACCTGACGGTGCGATCGCACGTTGTCATACTTGAAGAAGCGATAGTTGATACCACCCACATAGGCACGCACATATCCCGTACCCGGTTCCACCGACATCAAGCCTGCGTTGAGGAACTTCTTGCAGTAGAGCAGAGAGTCACGGGGCGACATCAGAGAGTCCTTTGGACCGTTCCAGGTGAATATTTTCATTTTCACCTTCTTGTTGAAGTCGGCACGGATCTCGCCTTCACTCATTCCTTCTGCCTTCAAGGCACGGTAGCGGTCACTGTTGCGCATAGCCTGATCAAGGAGCTTCTGTTCTTGTTCCTTGCTGAGGTTGCAAAAGGGGTCACCCTTGCGGTTCTTCAGTTCGCGCTCGAAGGCTGGCTGAATCTCCTTGCTGAAATGCTCTTTCACCGCTTCCTCGGCATAACGCTGCATACGCGAGTCAATAGTGGTGTATATCTTCAGACCGTCATTTACATCGTAGTATTCGCCATTGGGTTTGCGGTGGCGACGGCACCAGTCTTTCATGTATGTGCGTATATATTCACGCAAGTAAGGAGCCAAGCCTTCGTTGTGGCTCCGGGGTGAATAGTGCGACATATCTATGGGCTTCGCCTTGTACTTCTCGAATCCCTCTTTGTCTAGGTAGCCGTAACGGAACATCTGAAAGAGCACCACATCACGACGTTCTTTGCTTTTGTCGGGATGCAACACAGGGCTATAAGTGGTAGGGGCCTTGAGCAATCCTACCAACACCGCAGCCTCATCGACATCAAGAGAATCTGGTGTTTTGTCATAGAAAGTCCTCGCTGCCGCCTTGACACCAAGGGAGTTGCTGCCGAAGTCCACCGTGTTGAAGTACATGGTGAGAATCTCCTGCTTGGAATAGGTGTGTTCCAACTTGACGGCTGTGACCCACTCGCTGAGTTTAGTGGCCACCAGTCCATGCTCCTTGTTGAGGTCACGCATCTTGAATAGATTCTTGGCC
>JAEEGH010012011.1_pt1 | contig 19549 bp, 15 predicted proteins | sample 9134181 | NCBI WGS metagenome assembly JAEEGH01 (sample SAMN16246544, study PRJNA631951) | gut metagenome | biome: gut microbiome; feature: rumen; material: DP-attached | host: Bos | place: Iran: Karaj | collected 2018-10 | reverse complement strand
ACCTGTATCGTTCTGACCGTCGAGGGGAGAATAAAAAGATTATCTGTGAAGTGGACATGCCGCAGCCTATCATATGGCAGGTTATGTATTCCAAAACGGATATGTATATGCTCTACTATTACGATTGGGAGTATGAACAAACGACCGATACGGCGGGAAATAAAATCTGGCTTCCCGGAGAACCCCGTGATGACCAGATAACCGGAATCCTGCATATTTCCCTTGTCGATGGTTCCTATGAAGATATTACACCGGAAAGCAATTGTAAATACAGGGATGTTTTAAACTTCCGTGTTGAGGATGATGGACTCTACTTCTATTATTGTGATACGGATGAAGATGCATTGGTAACAAATGACATGAAGACGGATTCCGAGCGTTATGCGTGGAGAGCAGAGCACCAATGGCATACGGTATACTATTATAATGCCAAGACAAAGGATACAAGCATAATTCTAAGTAAGAAAGGAACGTGGGACTATTCCTTTGGTGATGGATTTATCATAGAAAAAGAGGGAACCGGTGGGATTGAAAGGCGAGTAACCATTCTCAATCTTGATGGGACGCAGATTTGGAAATTGGATGAAGATAAGCGGTATATAACTTCTGTAAATTCTGATAAGGACCTGATTTACGCCTATAGTGCTTCGGAAGCAGGGCGTTATGTGTATTGTCTGTGTAATTACATAACCGGCGAGGTAGAACGGCAGGTTACGGTTCCATACACTTTCATTGTTTACGCGGCAGCAGGGGACAGCTATTATGGTGGGGATTCCGATTCACCTTACGGGTTCGGAAGCACCATACTATTCTGGATTTCCAAAGAAGACTTTTGGGCGGGAAGGCTTGACCGGGCGGTATACTTTCCACCGAATAAGTAACAAAAATCAGAATACGAAGGGAATAAAGTATGCATAAGGGAAAAATATATGTCTTGTTAGTGCTTGCTATTCTGTTTCTTTCCTCATGTGGGAAGAATGGGAAGAAGAAAGAACCCACTCCGACAGGCGAACCGGTCAATCCTTCCGAATCCATGGGTACCGTAACCCCGTCGACAGATCCGGGAGCGGAAACAAAGGAACCGCTCCCCGAAACGACCCACCGGCTCACCTGGGTGGTGTCCGGCTTCTTTCGTGTCTCTGAGGAGAATGCCTATAAGATTAACCGGATGCTGTATGATGCGGGTTTGGACTGCCGCGTGGACTTTGTTTCGGACAATATCCCGACTAACTTGAACACATGGTTGAAGGAGTATTCGGAAGTTCACGGGATGCCGGATATCATGCATAGCGGCACATGGTCGGGCTATGACGATTCCGCTATGTTTTTGAAGGAATACTTTATTCCGATTACGTCGTTTCTTAAAGACGACCCGGACGGAAAAACTTTATGGAAAACCTTCCCGGAAATCGACTGGGAACGTGTCCGATTAGACGGAGAGATTTATTCTGTTCCGTATTTAAATGAGTATTCGCTTTCTTACTACAATATGGGACTGTATGTTTCCGTACGGGAGGAGTTTACGGATAACCTTGGTCAAAAAGTTGATTTCGTGTCTCTTCGTGCTTTACAGGCGCAGGTGGGAAGCAATCAGTGGAAAATTGCCATTCCGGCTGTGGAGCTGAGCGATTTATACGGCCTTGCAGGGTTTCAGACATGGCACGGGGAACTCCCCTACTGTTCTTCCGAACAGAGGTTAATTGATCCTTCGGAATCGGAGGAAATTGAGGAAGTACTGGATGAAGTATATAAAGGGCTTTCAGACGGCAGTATCATTGACCCTACGGCGGGTACATCGGACAGCAGTGCGGCGGTTCTTGCGGAGTATTACATTGGAATCCGTGCGCCCCGGGACGGATACACAGACTATCCCGTGAGTAAAGATACATACTTTACCAACACAAATCTGACAACCGGTGTATTGAAAGATTCCCTGAATAAGGAGCTTGCATGTAAAGTCCTTGCGTTTTGCATTTCAAACCCGGATATCGTCGAGCTAATCTATCCTGCATGGAAGAACCGGGATGCAATTGCCGAGAGGAAGAACCTGCTTTCAGAAGAAGAAAAGACCGAACTGACGGGTTTCGTTCCGACGCTTCCGAAAGATCAGCGGGGGCATAAGAACGCGTTTCTCAACGACCTCTCCGCTTTTGAATCAAGCATGTATCTGACAAGTTATAATTCGGCACAAGGCAAGGTGATTTATACGCTGGCGAAAGGTTTTCATGCGAAGGCAGTATTGAGTTCCTTTGGAACAGCACAGAACAAGGCAATCATTCAGACTATAGAAGAAGAGTGGGAAAAGTATAAGGAACAGAGGTAAGACGATGAAACTGGTTGCTGAAAGTATCACGAAAAAATACGGCGCAAAGACTGCGTTAGACGGGTTTTCTTATACCTTTCATCCGGGAATCTACGGTCTCCTCGGACCGAACGGGGCAGGAAAATCCACTCTTATCGGGATTATTACAACAGGATTGAAGGCGTCCACCGGGCGCCTCCTTTTCAATGGGGAAGACACCCGGTCGCTCGGGCGGAGGTACCGAAGATGCATCGGATATATGCCGCAGCATCAGAAACTGTATGAGGATTTTTCCTTAAGAAGGTATCTGTATTATATTTCCGCATTGAAAGGACTTACGAGGGCGGAAGCGGATACGGGGGTCGATAATGCTATTCATGCAGTTAACCTGTGGGAAGTGCGTGATGACGCCATCGGAACATTTTCCGGCGGGATGAAGCAGCGTTCGCTCCTTGCCCAGGCAATTCTCGGAAACCCGGGAATTGTTGTAATGGATGAGCCAACGGTAGGCCTCGATCCTCTGGAACGGATACACTTCCGCGACCTGGTCTCAACGATCGCGGGGGAGAAAATCATCATCATCGCAACGCATATCGTCAGCGATTTAGAGAAGCTTGCTTCGGAGATTATCTTTTTGAATAAGGGGGTTATTCCGGAAAGCGGTCCTCTTTCGGAATTGACGGAGAAGTATCGAGACGCTCTTGCGGATCCTTCTTTGGAACAAATCTACATGCATCTTGGATTGGAGAGTCATTGATGATTTTTCGAATGGAATGCCGGAAGCTGTTTCAGAAGAAAAAACTCTTCGCCGCGCTGATTGCGATTGTCATCCTGAACGGGTGCTATTTTTCTTATCGGAGCGAGCATAATTCTTCATCGGTTTCCGCAAAGGCTTATAAAGAGATTACAGAGGAACTGACGGAACGCACGACCGCCGAAAGCATGGACGTGCTCTCCGAACAGATTTCCGTTCTTAAGAATGCTCTGTATGATTCTGACGGCGCATCTCTCTCTTCCTATGTGCGGTTTGGTAAAAACATCCTTGAGGAGATCAGCATCTATAAGAATGTAAATTCGGAGATCAAGGAGATTGCCGAGTATCCGAAGTATCTCTCGGACATCGGAAACAAAGTCCGGCAGATGAAGGCATTGCAGAGTTTCTTCGGAACCGGTGAGATAGAAATCCGGAACGCAGAGAAGACGGAGCGGGATTACGCGAAGCTTTCGGGAATAACTCCGGAATGGACGCGTACCAGAGGCATCTACGAGGCACTAAATCTGCCGAGCGTAATCTTTCTTCAGATCCTGTTCGGTGTTCTTTTCGCGGCAACGCTGTTCTCGCGGGAGAAGGAGCAGGATATCCTGAAACTGTATGTATCCATGGAAAACGGCAGAGGAAAGATGTTCCTTGCCCGTATGGGGGCGGTTGCCGTTGCCGTATCTGTATGCAACCTGCTGTTCTATGGCTCTACCGTTCTGACAGGCTGCTTCCTCTATGGAATGCCGAAGGACGGTTTTCTCAAGATGCCTATGCAGGCATTATACGGTTATAAGAGTTCGGCGCCCCCGATTTCCGTTGGGATGTTTCTGTGTCTTGTTTACCTGTGGTCGTGCCTGGTTTCGCTTTTGTTCGCCGCGTTGACAGCCATGCTGTCATTCCTTCTGCCGTCCGTTACGGTTGTATACGGGGTGCTGGCCATACTTGTCGGAGTGGAAGGAATTCTCTATCTGAAAATCGGTTCGAACAGTTATCTGTCAGGATTTAAGAGATTTAACCTAATTGCCTTTTCGGACGGCGCGCACTGCATTGGAACGTACCGCAATGAGTTTGTCTTTCAGGCGCTTCCGGCTTACCGAAATGTCGCGCTGATCACGCTGGTGATTATGGCGATTCTCAGCATGGGAGTGCTGATTCTTCTTGCGGAATGCGGACACGGGTATTCCGTAAGCGGAAGACTGCTTCTGCGGCGCAGAAAGAGAGCGGAAGTGTCGGGGATGCAGGAAACGGAGGCTGTGCACGGACTTAAGCAAAGGAAAGACCGTTCCCGCAAAATGTCCGTAAAACTGTTCTGCCATGAAGCATATAAGTTCTTCGTTGCGGACCGAATTGCGTTTCTGTTGCTTCTTACAGCGGGTATACTTGTAACATTTTCCAAACCATACGTTCGGGGATACATGAGTACGGAAGAACGCTTCTATATGGTATATCTCCTTAGAATGCAGGAGGTAGAACCTTCGGAGTACCGCTCCCTGACGGAGGAGTTTGGCAGGGAACTTACAGAGGAGCTAGAACGGTACGGAATGAATGATTCCCTAAGTTCCAAGGCGAATGCCTGCGATAAGATCTCCGAATATGCGGACTATCTCGAAACCAAGCCCGGCGCGGTGGCGACGGATTCGAAAGGTTATGAGCTCTTATATAAAGACCGAAGACAGAATGTCATTCTCGGAACAGGGGCGATGCTTCTGGTAATTATGTGCAGCATCCTAATGTACTTCCGGGAGTTTCGGTCCGGAATGAATGATCTGATCCGGGTTTCCGGTGTCGGATGGAGCCGGGTAAACCGCTGCAAACTTGTGATACTTTTCGTGACCATCCTGTTCCTGTTCGGCTGCATATACGGCAGATACATATATCTTGTTCTGAAGGGGTTCGGAACGCCGAATATCGAATGTCAGGCGAACAGCCTGATGGATTGGGCGAAGACCTCGGCGTTCATCAGCATAGGGGGAAAACTGGTTCTTATATACCTGAAGAGATTTCTCGGTATGCTGGTTGCCTCCGGAATAGCGATTTGTGTAGTCTGCAGGGTAAAGAGTTTTATCCTTTCGGCCGTAATCTGCCTATTGGTGCTCGTTGTTCCGCTTCTTCTATGTCTGACGGATGTCGGAGCAGTGGAGTGGATTGCGTTGAATTGGTTTTTTGTGGGGTAGAATCAGGGCATCTGTCGCTCGGCAGGTGCCTTTATTATGTTGACTTTCGTCTTTGACCTGCTTCGGCAGGTCTTCATTTTTGTGCAATTGACATTTTTCTTGTAGAAAAATGGTATTCGTGTTATAATTCTATATTTAGAATGGGTTGTTGTGTGGATACGGCGGAAAGCCGGTCCGGCAACAGGTAACAAAGAAAAGGGGTTGACGGTTATGAAGAAGAAAATCGAGGATTATGTACGGACGATTCCGGATTTTCCGGAGCCCGGAATTATGTTTCGCGATGTGACGAGCGTTATCCAGGATCCGGACGGATTGCAGCTCGCGATTGACAGCATTCAGAAGCTTCTGAAGGGTGTGGAATTCGACGCCATCGTCGGAGCGGAGTCGAGAGGCTTTATCTTCGGCGCGCCGATTGCCTACAACCTGCACAAGTCCTTCGTGCTTGCGCGTAAGAAGGGTAAGCTTCCGTGCGAGACTATCGAGGAGACCTATGCGCTAGAGTACGGCACCGCGACCGTTGAGATGCATAAGGACGCCATCAAGCCCGGCGACCGCATTGTCATCATCGATGACCTGATCGCAACCGGCGGAACCATCGAAGCCATCGCCAAGATGGTAGAGCGCCTCGGCGGCACCGTAGTGAGAATTGCGTTCCTGATGGAGCTTGAAGGCCTTCAGGGCAGAAAGAAGCTTGCAAAGTACGACGTGAAGAGCGTTATCAAGTATCCGGGGAAGTAGGCAGGAGCCTTTGGACATCGCGGAGCTACTTGCTAAAAGGTACCTTGGCCCACTGGAAAGCGGAAATGGCTTCCAGGCACGCCGGATGACGCGGAGCAGAAGCTTCTAAAGAGCAACTCGCGGCCCACCTGAGCACGAAAATAGCTAGTAGGCACGCCGGATGACGCGGAGCAGAAGCTTCTAAGGAGCAACTCGCGGCCCACCTGAGAGCAAAAACGGCTTCCAGGCACGCCCGTCGGGTGGGAGACAGACAAAATACAGTTCACAGCAGGCGCGCCAGGTGGCAGGCATGCGAAGAATTCAGCTTCTGAGGCTGCCTGCCACCTAGGCAGCCTGCAGATAAATTACGCTCCGGCTGTCTCCCACTTAGGTAGCCCGTATATAATCTACGCTCTGTTGCCTGCCACCTAGGCAGCCTGCAGATGATTTTCGCTCCACTGTCTCCCGTCCGGCTCGCCGGTTATTTCTTTTTAAATCCGGAGTTGGAGATCGGCTCGCCTTCGCAGAGCAGGTGCGCCACTTCGCCCATTGCGCGCACGCGGAACCATGCCGTGCCGGGATCCCGCTCCTCGGTTTCGATGACCGTAAGCCCGGTCGGCGCGCTGAAGAACCCGTGCCACAGCAGAGGCGCCGCGATGCCGGTCAGGTGCGCGACAACCGTCAGCGTCGCGATCATATGGCAGAAGATAACGATCGTCTTCTCGCAGGGACCGTCCTCGCCCCAGTTCGTGCGGAATACATGGCCGTCCCGCTCGTAGCCGAATTCCTTAAGAAGTCCGTCGAAACCCTCCGTAATCGCTAGGTAACCCTCCTTACAGGACGGATCGGCGTACAAAGGAGAGTCGAGCCACTCATCGGCGGAGAACAGCTTCTCGTCCTTCGTCCAGTCGCCGGGATAGAAGTCCCAGGCATGGCGCACGTAACCCGCGCGCGGATGGAAGGCTCTTCCGGTGTATTCCTGAATCCACGGAAGCACGGTTGCTTCCTTTCCGAGGGGCTCTAAACAGACGCGGCACGTTTCCTTGGCCCGTCCGAGGGGAGAAACATAGTAAGCATCGACCTCCGGGTCGATTTTTTTGATCCATTTGGCGAGACAGGCCGCCTCGCGCTCGCCTTTCTCGGTCAGAAAGTCGTTTTTGTAGTCCGGATCGCCGTGGCGAATCATGATAATCTTCATTTATATAAATCCTTTCTTCGGGATTTCTGTCATAAGTATATTGTGAGCGGCCGAAAAATGCAAGAACCCGTTGCGCGCGGCCGGAAAATGTGATACATTCAAATTTGGAAAACATCGTGAAACGGCGCGCCTTATCGGATGCGCCGGCTCTCAGAAATAAAAGGAGGAAGATCATGTCGATTTTTTGTCCGAATTGCGGAAATGAGATTTTGGACGGTCAGAAGTTCTGCTCAGTCTGCGGAACACCGGCAGTCATTCCGGCAGCCGCTCCGCAGGTAACGCAGGCAGTTACGGAACCGGTTGTCGAAGCAGCAGCGGAAGTAACGGAAACCGTTGAGAGCTTCAGCGAAGCAGCAGCTGCGGAAGCTGTTGAAACCGTAGAAGCCGTTGAGAATGTTGCTGATGAAGCAGTTGAGAACGTTTCCGAAGCAGCTGAAGAAGTTACGGAAGCGGCAGCGGATTTCACCGAAGCTGCAGCAACGGAAGCAACGGAAGCCGTTGAGCCCGCAGCGGAAGCTCCTCAGAAGGCAGCGGAAACGCCTGCTCCCGAGCCTGTTCCGGTTCCCGTATTTACACAGCCTGCACAGCCGGTAGAGCAGAATGTGCGGCCCGCACAGCCGGTTTATCAGCAGCCGCAGCAGCCGCAGCAGCCGCAACAGCCGCAGCAGCCGGTTTACCAGCAGGTTTATCAGCAGGGCGGACAGACGCAGCAGAATTATCCGCCGCAGCCCGGTTACACGCAGCCTGTATACGGCCAGCCCGTTTATGTGCAGCAGATTGTTCAGGAAGCACCCAAGAAAAAGAAAAAGCTCGGCATCGGAAGCCGTATCTTTGTGTTCTTCCTTTGTATTTTCCTCTTCATCTTCGGCGTGGCTTCCATGGTTCTGTATTCCGTTCGGAATTCACTCAGTAAGAAGAACCTAAACGAAGTAATCACCGAAACCGATGACTTTACCGAACTGGAAATCGGTAAACTGATGGGTGAGAGCGTAGATGACGACGAAACGCTTTCCCATTACATTCTCGAACAGATTCCGGATGAGCAGAAAGAGATGTTCCCGGAACTGACCGAGGAAAACCTCTCGAAACTCCTTGAGAATAAGGAAGTTAAGGAACTTGCATCCTCCGCTCTCGGCGACCTGGTTGCTTACTACACCGGTGAGTCGGATAAACTCGAGATCGATGCGGACAAGATCGTTGATACCCTCACGGAGAATTCCGACCTGATCGAGGAATACACCGGCAAGAAGATGGAAAAGAGCGATTTCGATGAGGTTCGCAGACAGATCACCGATTTCAACGAGAATGAGCTCAAGGAAATCGCCGATCAGGAAACCGGCGACCTTACCAAGGCCCTTAAGATTGTACGCTTTGTCTTCTCCGACACCTGCATGTACATCCTTTTCGGCATTACCGGTTTCTTCGCGCTGATGATTCTTCTCACCTGCGGACGCTTCATCGACAGCAGCCTGATTCATATCGGCGCAACCGCGGCAATTGCCGGCGGTCTCGCATTTGGCGGAATTAAATTCGGTAAGGAGAAGTTTGCTGACGCGCTTGACGGCAAGCTCGGAAAGAGCACCGTGGAGATGCTTGAGAAGGTTCTCTTTGCGGACATTGATACCGTAGGTCTTATCGTACTTTGCTGCGGCGCGGCGCTGATTCTGTTCGGAATCATCATCAAGATCGTTCGCGCGGCAATGGCCAAATAACGGAGTTAACCTGTGAAGAAAAGTTCGAAAATAATCTGGATTGCGCTTTCCGTAATTTTATGGATCGGACTCTGGACGTTTTTAGCATACCGGCTGAATAAGCCGGTATTGCTGCCTTATCCGAAGAATGTCTTTAAAGCGCTCATTACGATGGTCACCGGCAAGGGCTTCCTTCCGATAGTAAGGGGAAGCTTTGTCCACGTGGCAGCAGGATTCCTGTGCGCGCTCCTTGCGGGCATTCTCCTGGCCATAATCGGAAGCCTTCACGAAGTGATCGACATCCTTCTGATGCCCGGCGTGAAGCTTATAAAGACGGTTCCGGTCGTGTCCTTCATCATCCTTCTGCTGTTCTTCGTAAAGCCGGCGGGAATCGGATTCGTGATCTCACTTCTGATGGTATTCCCGGTTGTATACGAGAACGTGCGCAAGGGAATCGTTTCGGCGGACCGGAAGCTCCTCGAGACTGCCCAGGTGTTCCGCTTCCCGTTCCTGCGGAAGCTCGCATATATTCTCATCCCGTCCGCAGTCCCTTATACGGCGGCCGCCTGCTCGGCGGGACTCGGGCTTTGCTGGAAAGCGGGAATCGCCGCGGAGCTGATCGCCCAGTCACCCGACTCCATCGGGCATGAGCTTTATTATTCGAAATTATATGTGGACGCGGAAAGCGTATTCGCGTGGACGATTGTGATCATCCTGGTCAGCGTCCTCTTTGAGAAGTTCTTTATGATTGTGTTCCGGCTGCTTACGGTTGCCGTGAGCGCGCCGACGCTATTAAAGCATAAAGGCGACCTTCTCCGGTATCTGTTCGGTATTCGCGGCAAATCGAAAGCCGTAGCGGAGTCTGCAGAGGAGCCGACCGAGGAGCCTGTCGAAGAGACGGCCGGGGAGGCGGAGGCAGAACCTGTCGAGGGGGCGACAGCAACGAACCGGACAGAGGCAGCGCAGATGTCTGCAGAAACGGCTGCCAAATCCAACGAGACCGTCACCGAGCCCCCTGTAGCAGCGCCGGTGCTCACCCTTTCCGGTATCGGCAAGTCTTTCGACTCGAAGCAGGTGCTTTCCGGGGTTGATCTTTCGCTTATCCCCGGAACCGTTACGGTTGTGAGCGGTCCGTCCGGATGCGGAAAGACGACGCTTCTTCGGATCCTTCTCGGACTGGAGACGGCGGACGAAGGAACGAGAGAAGCAGAGAATGGCCTTACGCTTTCGGCGGTATTCCAGGAAAACCGCCTGATGGAGCAGCTTTCCGCTTCGAAGAATGTCCGGATCGCGTCAGCTGCCGGATCCAAAAAGGAAGCCTCGGAGCTTTTAAAGGAAGCAGGGATTGAGGAAACGGAAGGAAAGCCGGTTTCCGCTTTCTCGGGAGGAATGAAACGGCGTGTTGCCTGGTGCCGCGCGTTGCTCGCGCCTTCTAAAGTACTTGTTCTGGATGAGCCTTTCACCGGTCTTGACGAAGCCAAGAAAGACCGTATGATCTACCTTCTGGCGAAACACAAAAAAGACAACGCAATTGTCATTGTGACGCATAATCCGTCAGAAATCACAAAAATTCGCAGCGCTTTTTCAGACGTGAGAACGCTCACATTTGACGCAAAAAAGAAACAATTCTGAAAAAGACACCAAAAAAGAGTAAAAACTTTCCTTTTCCGCATAAATTGTCAGAATATTTTAGAGAATTTGAACAAATTTTGAATAATTTGGCAATTTCGATAAAATTGTATTGACAAATCAATTCCTCCGTGATAGAGTATAGACAACAACAAGAGAGAAAACATCCGGAAGAACAAACGGATCGGTCGAAGAAAAAGACCAATAAGAAACGGAAGAGGTGATACCGATGTACTAGCCGGTGAAGATCTTGAGAGATGAAAAGGCGACTGTTTAATCTACTTTTAACACCGAAGAAAAGGATGGTAAGGTCCAATGGGACACCAAACATAATTTGAAGATAACGAAGTGTAAAACGAAAGCAGTTTTAAATAAGTCAATTCAGTATAGATAAAAGATCAATAACAGGAAGGTACACTCCAATGGGCACATAACTTGGTCCGTATAACATTTGAAATTATGAAAGGCAGGTACACTCCAAAGGACAGTTTAATTTGAACTACCCAAAACGATATTATGAAAGGTAGGTATACTCCAAAGGAAATATCTAACTGATCTACCCGAAACGATATTATGAAAGGAAGGTACACTCCAACAAAAACTTAATTTGATCTACCTCAAGAAATAATTAAGAAACGGATGGTACAGACCAATGTACTAGTTGAGTGAACTGAATCAATTGAATAATAGATAAAAGGCTTTGACAAAACCGTCAAAGCCTTTTTTATGTGATGTTTCGGTTTTCCTAGTGGCCGAGCTTCTGACCGACCACGGAGGTTTCTTCCTCGGAGAATGAGAAGGAGTTTCCGGTGAAGCTGATCTCGACGAAGCAGGTGTCGTAGCAGAGGAAGAATCTCTGCATCAGCGTGCCGTCATAGCGGAGCCGGTAGGCTTCCTTCGCGCCCCAGGCGGTTTCGTCGATCCGGAGGCATTCTTTCGGAAGGTCGTCGTCGAAATAATTCTTGAAATCCTCTAAAAGATTCTGCTTTACGATATTATACAAAAATCCGAACCGCACCGTCGTTACGGTGTAGCGGATGCCGGGCTCATACAGCGCGTCTGTCTGCGGCGACTGATCCGCGTCAAGCCGGGACAGGAATACGGAATTCGTATGGTCCGTAATCTGATAGGAATAGCCCTCGTAGGAAACCGGAATCATGTCCTCCACCTTAAGGGGAAGCTCGTCCAGGTAAACCTGATAAGTCACATTTTCCCCTTGGTAAGTTCCCTGCGGCTTCCGGCCGGTGATGGCGGGAATGAAGATCACCGCGAGGCTGACCCACAGAAGGATGGACAGCCCGATGTAGGAAATTACGAGGGAGCCCATATAGTAAAGATAGTATTGCCATTTTTCGAAAACCAGGTTCTTGATCTTGGAGGCGCCGCGGAAGGCGGAATAGATCAGAAGAAACTGCACGAAAATGAAAAACGCGGTAACAAGCGCGACCCGGTAATCGTCAAATGCGGAGGTCAGCTGCAAGGCAACCAGAATCAGGCAGATGATAATGAACGCCTCAATCGACCGCTTCGAATAGCCTTTCGCCGGCAGGAAACGGTTTTCCTCGGCGGCGGCCTTCTTCGCCAGATGATACCATTCATAGTACCGGTGCAGGCCGAATAGGATTCCGCCCCAGATGAAGATGAACATCAAAAAGGACAGTAGCTGCGTGTTGCTTAAAAGGTTCTTGACCGGGTTTGCGAACAGGTCGCGGATGAAGATCGCGAGCCAGAACATGCTGAGCATCAGAAGCAGGTAGTAACTGAGGAGGTAACCCTTCTGCGCCACGCCGTGAATCGATTTCACCTCGAGCACCGGATCCATCGGAATCGGCTCCGCGTTCTCGTCTCGGTTAAAGTAGATCGGCATCTGCCGGTTGGACACCGCCGAATCCCAGCCGGTCTGCAGGCAGACGTCCTCGAACGCGAGCTGCTCCTCGGTCGGCTCCTCATCGAACAGGGAGGCTTTTGCGAAAAATGCGACCGAGAATTTCATCTTGGCGGGTTTTATCCGGTGAAATCCGAACGTCAGTGAAGAAACCGAATCAACCATCCAGCCTTCGGCGGCCTGTTTGGCAAGGTAACGCTCAATTCCGTTCTTGTCATAAAACGGAAACAGATTCAGCCTTGTCTTACGGTCTTTCATCGCAAATCCTTCCTCCTCTCTGATTTCATTTTCCTCTATAATATGATATAATTGAAAAAAGTGCAAGAAGTCTGTTACCTAGGAGGAGATTATGCCGTTACTTTTTGTCAGACAGGATATTACCAAAATGCATGTTGACGCCGTGGTAAATGCCGCAAACCAGTCGCTTCTGGGCGGTGGCGGAGTGGACGGCGCGATTCATTATGCGGCGGGGCCGGAGCTTCTCGCAGAATGCCGCACCCTCGGCGGATGCCGGACCGGAGAGGCGAAGATCACAGGCGGCTACCGGATGCCGTGCCGCTATATCATTCATACGGTCGGCCCGGTTTATAAGGGCGGCGACCGTGGCGAACCGGAGCTGCTTGCCGCATGCTACAGGAACTCGTTGAAGCTTGCTGTGGAGCATGGATGCGAGAGTGTGGCATTTCCCGCAATATCCACCGGCGTCTACGGCTATCCGCCGGAGGAAGCGACGAAGATTGCCGTTGCGACGGTGCGGGAGTTCCTCGAAGAGCATGACATGACGGTCTACCTCGTCTTCTTCGGGCACGGCCGGCGCCAATCCGGCACCGACCTCGCCCTGTACGTGCGCGACCGGCTGGCCGGGAATGCCATGGCGGGCGCAGGTGCGGTGGAAGCTGTGACGGGACGCGCGGAGAAGAATGACAGCTCGGCGGTTTTCGAGATGGCATTCGAGCCGGAAGACGCAAAAGAGTGTGTTGCGGATCTCGAGGAGTGCGCGGAGGAAGTCGCAGATGAATGCATTTCGGAAGGTTCTGCGAAAAGAAAGGCGCATAAAGCGGACAGGGACGAGGGTGCCTCTGAGAAGCGGAAATTCTCTGCAAAGTCCGAGCAGAAGTCCGGCGGCTTCAAACTCTTCAGTTCGAAGAAGGAAGCGGCTGCGATGTCCTGCGCGATGATGGATGCGGCGCCTGCTGCGGCACCGGATTTTCGGAGCATGCTTGACGAGAGCTTTTCGGAAATGCTTCTTCGAAAGATTGACGAGGCCGGCATGACGGATGCGGAATGCTACAAGCGGGCGAATATCGACCGAAAACTGTTCTCGAAGATAAGGAGCGACCGGCTGTACCGGCCGAGTAAGGCGACGGCTATCGCATTTGCCGTAGCATTGAAGCTCGGGACGGCGGAGACGGAAGAGATGCTCCGGAAAGCCGGCTACGCGCTTTCGAACAGCGCACTTTTCGACGTGATCATCCGCTACTTCATCGAGCGCGGCGAGTATGACGTTATGAAAATCAACGAGGCCCTGTTTGACTACGACCAGGCGCTTCTGGGCGCGTAAAACCATCCCTCCTTTTTGTCGCTTCGCAGGCGACCAAAGGGGGGATTTTTTCGTGTATCATCCGAATCGTAAAGAAGAAACACCGCGGCAGGCGGATGCGAAAGGAGAACACGATTATGAAGAAGAACAATGTGAACATCAACAAGACGGAAATCGAAATCAAGAAGAGTGATAACAGGAAGAAAGGCAAGGCTGCGACCGCCGGCAACGGCGTTACGGAGATGGTTTTCATCCTGGACCGCAGCGGTTCCATGGCGGGGCTTGTGAGCGATACCATCGGCGGCTTCAACGGAATGATTGAGAAGCAGAAGAAGGAAGAGGGCAAGGCGCTTGTGACGACCGTGCTTTTCGACACGCAGATCACCACGCTGCATGACCGCGTGGATTTGCAGGAGATTGGGCCGATGACGGAGAAGGAATACCGCGTAGGCGGCTGCACGGCGCTTCTTGATGCCCTCGGCGGAACCATCCACCATGTCATGGACATTCACCGTTACATCCGCCCGGAGGATGTTCCGGAGCACGTCATCTTCGTTGTAACGACCGACGGTATGGAGAATTCGAGCCGCGAGTACAATGCGGACACCGTCCGTAAGCTTGTCAAGGAACGCCGCAAGGCGGGCTGGGAGTTCCTGTTCCTCGGCGCGAACATCGACGCCGTGAAGACCGGAGAAAGCTTCGGATTTGCCAGAGAAAACGCCGTCAACTACAAGGCCGACAGCATCGGGACCAGGAACGTATACCACTGCGTCGGAAAGGCCATGGCGAGCATGCGTTCCGCCGGAGCCGTGGACGCGTGCTGGGCCGAAGAAGTGGCAGCAGACTTCGAGGAGCGCGGGAAGAAGTAAGTTTTTAAAGAGTATCGGGATACCGGCCGGGTTACGGCCGGTATTTTATGTGTCGGAGTATTTAGGCTGTGTGGCGGGCGTATGGCATTTGCCGGAGATATGCCGGCTGTATGGCGGGCGTGTGGCATTTGCCGTACAAATTTGGTGTTGACTGAATGGCGCCTTCGTCAGTATAATCATAGAAGCAAAACAGTACGGAGGATTATCATGCATATCACACTGACCGGCAATCTCGGAAGCGGCAAATCAACAATCAGCAAGCTGCTTTCGGAGAAATACGGATTTGAAATATTCTCGACCGGTAAGGTAATCCGGCAGATCGCGGACGACCTCGGCATCTCGGTTTTGGAGATGAACGAGCTGATGAGCAGGGACTCGAAATACGACCATATGATTGACGACAAGACTGCGGCAATCAGCAGGGAGAATCCGGACAAAAACATTCTGTTCGATTCGAGGCTTGCGTGGAATTTCGTCGAGAAATCCTTCAAGGTTTTCCTCTCGGTAGATCTTTCGGAGGCGGCAAGACGCGTGTACGCGGATGCGAGCCGCGGCGAGGTGGAGACCTATAAGAGCAAGGCGGATGCGGCCGAACAGCTGGCGGCGCGTGCAGCCAATGAAGACGCACGCTACGAGGAGCTGTACGGCATTCACTATTTTGATTTCAACAATTACAATCTGATTCTGGACTCGAGCTACGCGACGCCTGAGGTGATTGCGGCTCTCCTGATGCGGGAGGTTACGGCGCGCGCTTCCGAGAACCCTGAGAAGCGGGGGCAGATGTTCATCTCGCCGAAGCGTCTCGGATACTCCGGAAATCCTTCCGAAGAAGACCTCGCGGCGCATGCCGGCGAAGTTGCTCCGGGAAATGTTACGGTTCGCGTTGACGGCAACAAAATCGCCGTGGTGCGCGGAAAGAGCGTTGTAAAAAAGGCTGCAGAGCAGGGCTACGGCTATGTGGCAGCAGAGCTTCAGTGAGAGATGGAAAAACCGGGAAACCGGTGGAAAGGATGATAATCCGGACATCCCTGATGTTCGGATGCTATGTGGGAATATGGTTACGGACAATGAAATGACAAGACCCGGCGGCCATGAATTACACGAAAGGCCGATTGAAGAAGGTCTTCTTAAGGAGCTTACGGCCGAGGCGAAAGCCGCGACTGCGGAATTGATTGAGAAGTCAGGCGTGAAGGCGGGACAGATTCTCGTGATCGGCTGCTCCACAAGTGAGATTCTCGGCTCGAAAATCGGAACCGATTCGCAGCCCGCGGTAGCAAAGGCTGTATTCGAGGCGATCTGGGAAACCGCGAAGGAAAAAGGACTTTATCTTGCGGCGCAGTGCTGCGAACACCTGAACCGAGCAATCATCATCGAGCAGGCGGCGGTACCCGGCGCGGACATCGTCAACGTCGTTCCGCAGCCGAAGGCAGGCGGGTCCTTTGCGACGCAGGCATATCAGCATTTTAAGGAGCCGGTCGCGGTTGAGGAAATCCGCGCGGACGCCGGTCTCGACATCGGTTTCACGATGATCGGCATGCATCTTAAGAAGGTCGCCGTTCCGCTCCGCCTCACAAACAACCGGATTGGTGAAGCAACGGTACTTGCGGCCCGCACCCGCCCGAAGTTCATCGGCGGCGTAAGAGCCGTGTATGACCAGGAGAAACTGTAAAGAAGTTAGTTAAGGCCCCCCTGCAAGCCGAAAAAGCTTGTAGGGGGGCCGTTTTCACGGAAATCCTTACGCTTTTAGTACGCCTTGCCCCAGTATACAAGGGACTTGGCTTTCTTACCGCAGCATACGCAGGTGTCACTAAGATGCTCCTGCTTGAAAGGCATGCAGCGGGAGGTAACGCCGACCTGCTCCTTGATGGCGTCTTCGCAGGCGCGGTCGCCGCACCACATGGCTTTGATGAAGCCGGGTTTGTTGTCGGCGATGTCTTTCATCTCCTCGAGCGTGGTTGCCTCGTAGGTATGTGCGTCGCGATGCGCGCGGGCGCGCTCAAGCATGTCGGACTGGATCGTCTTCAGAAGCTCTGCAAGCTTCGTCTCGATCTCGTCAAGGGATACAACGATCTTCTCGCGGGTATCGCGGCGAACCAGAACTGCCTGGCCCGCAGCAAGGTCCTTCGGACCGATTTCGATACGAACCGGAATACCGCGCATCTCCTGCTCGGCGAACTTGAATCCGGGAGACTTCTCGGTATCGTCCACTTTGACGCGGGTAGAAGCCTTCAAGCGGTCGCGAAGCGCGTAAGCGGCGTCGAGAACGCCTTCCTTCTTCTGCTGGATCGGGATGATGACTGCCTGTACCGGAGCAACCAAAGGGGGAAGAACAAGTCCGGAGTTGTCGCCGTGTACCATGATGATAGCGCCGATCATACGGGTGGTCATGCCCCAGCTGGTCTGATGCGCATATACAAGCTTGTTTTCTTTATCGGTATACTGGATGCCGAAAGCCTTTGCGAAGCCGTCACCGAAGTTGTGGCTTGTGCCGGACTGCAGGGCTTTGCCGTCGTGCATCAGAGCTTCGATCGTGTAGGTTGCTTCCGCACCGGCAAATTTCTCCTTATCGGTCTTGCGTCCGCGAACCATCGGGATTGCGAGAAACTCCTCACAGAAATCCGCGTAAAGGTTGAGCATCTGCTCGGTTCTTGCCTGTGCCTCTTCGGCCGTAGCGTGAATCGTGTGACCTTCCTGCCACAAAAATTCCATGGAACGAAGGAAAGGTCTCGTCGTCTTCTCCCAACGCACTACGGAGCACCACTGGTTGTAAACCTTCGGCAGGTCACGGTAGGAGTGCACGATGTGCGAATAGAAATCGCAGAAGAGCGTCTCGGACGTAGGACGTACACACATACGCTCCTGCAGCGTCTCGCCGCCGCCCTGGGTTACCCAGGCAACTTCCGGAGCAAAGCCTTCCACGTGATCCTTTTCTTTATTCAGGAGGCTTTCCGGGATGAACATCGGAAGGTAGCAGTTCTCAACGCCGGTTTCCTTGAAGCGGCGGTCAAGCTCTTTCTGAATATTCTCCCAAATTGCGTAGCCTGCGGGCCGGATTACCATACATCCCTTGATGCCGGAATAATCCACAAGTTCCGCTTTCTTTACGATGTCCGTATACCACTGGGCGAAATCGTCCTCCATATTGGTAATGGACTCAACAAAATTGTCAGCCATGATTCTGTTTCCTCCTGATCTTAAGGGAATCCTTCCGGGGATTCCTTCATAGAGAGAATCGTAATGTTTTTCCCCGTAAAAGTCAAGAAAAATGTGCTTGTAATGATGGTTGTTTTTTTGTAAAATGTTACTAATAAAGTTCGTTTTTCGAAACGGTCTTCGGAAAGCTTTGAAATTTGCTTCTTCGAAGAGATTTCCAAGATATCAGTGTGGGGAAGGAGGTTCTGCGGAGCAGCCGCAGAAAAGAGGTATGGAACTTGACGATCTGGACCGCGAACTGGCGGAATACAATGCGGAAATAGTGCCGGCCGAGCCGGTGGATTTAAAGGAAACGAAGAAGAAGGAAACCGTCGGTTGGATTCCTTTTGGAGAGGATCAGTTTTCAACGTCCGACGCCGATTATCAGCTGCAGTATCAGCAGCTGGAGAATGTCCGCACGAAGCTCGAATCCCGTATGGAAGAGGCGCGGAAGAACTATTACGGCGTGGAGGAAGCGAAGAAGAAAACCGGCAAGACGAACAAGGAGGAGTGGCTCGGAACGACCGGATTCTTTATTCTTGTTTTTCTGGTCATGGCGGTGCTTTCCAACACGGAGCTTTTCCTCGCATGGCTGCTTTTACTGATTGCGATATGCGTATTCGCGGTACGGCAGTACCGGATTCTGATCCTTCAGTCCTTCCGGTATAAGATACGCTGCATTCAGGAGAACGGGCACCCCTATGTGGAATCCCGCAAGATTAAAACCTACCAGAAGGAAGAAGAATACTGGCATCGTAAGATGACAGACATCAAAACGAATCTGGAGCATCTCGAGACCTGGGAGAAGAAACTTCAGGCCAATCACGGGCTTAAGGAAGAAGAGCTCGAAGAGATGAAGAAGCTCGGGTATATCGATAATATCCCGTCCGTTTATACGGACGAAAAGCCGTCCCTCGGGGACTGGATCCGTTACCGGTTCGGAAAGAAAACGGCTTGATTTTTGATTCATTCGGTGCAGGAGGCGTTATGGAGAACGAAGTGTATTTGGACGATCTGGATCGGGAGCTTGCCGAATACAATCGCGAAGCAGTCGGAGCCAAGCTGCGCCCTGCCGAGAAGGACGGCGGCTATGACATCGGCCGCTACCAGTTCCAGCTGGAGGCCATGCACAACGGAGTAAAGAAGCTTGCCACATGGGCGGAGAGTTACGAAAAGGACATGCTTTCGGTAGATGCAAGAAAGAGCTCCGATAAGATGCTGATTGTCCTTTACGCGCTGTGCCTTCTTGTTTCCTGTGTCGTATTTGTCGTATTCGGCTGGCTCGGCCTGACCGGCGGAATCGGCGGCGCGGTCAGTTTCGGCATGTTATGCCTCGCGGGCGCAATCGGCGCCGGGTTCTTCCTGATCCGCCTTCTGAACGTCGCTACGGCTTATGCCGTCAAGACGAATTGCGGTCCGCACAGCAACCTCGTGGAAGAGAACTACGTCCGCCATTACGAGGGCGAGAAGGAATACTATCTTTCCTGCATTTCGGAGATCAACGCAAGATCGTCGGAACTTCGCCGCGTGATCGATACGATCGAAAAGAAAGGCCATGTTTCCGATCAGACGCTTTAAAAAGCAAGGCGGCT
>JAEEGH010012010.1_pt1 | contig 19549 bp, 20 predicted proteins | sample 9134181 | NCBI WGS metagenome assembly JAEEGH01 (sample SAMN16246544, study PRJNA631951) | gut metagenome | biome: gut microbiome; feature: rumen; material: DP-attached | host: Bos | place: Iran: Karaj | collected 2018-10 | reverse complement strand
AGACTTGGATTTAGCAGAGTCTTTGACGTTAACTTTGGTGCTGACCTTACAATCATGGAAGAAGGAAGCGAACTCTTAGAAAGAATTAAAGAAGGTGGCGTTTTACCACAAATTACTTCTTGTTCACCAGGTTGGATGAACTACATGGAATACTACTATCCAGAAGTCATTCCAAATGTTTCTACCTGTAAATCTCCTCACCAAATGCAAGGTGCTATTACAAAATCTTACTTTGCAAAAGCACATAATTTAGATCCAAAAGACATCTTTGTTGTCTCAATCATGCCATGTACAGCCAAGAAGTACGAGAAATCTCGTAAAGAAATGGAAGTTGATGGTTACCGCGATGTTGACGCAGTCTTAACAACTCGTGAACTTGCCAAGATGATTAAGAGATGTGGTATCGATTGGAAGAAACTCCCAGAAGACGAAGAATGGGATCAAGACTTACTTGGTCAATATTCAGGTGCTGGTGTTATCTTCGGTGTCACCGGTGGCGTTATGGAAGCAGCCTTAAGAACTGCTTACTTCTGCCTCACTGGTAAAGAACACGAAAAGATCGATTTTGAAGCTGTTAGAGGACTTCAAGGCGTTAGAGAAGCAAGCATTGATATTAATGGCACAACTCTTAGAGTTGCAATCGCCTCTGGTATGAAAAATGCTAAGGTCCTTCTTGATGATGTTAAAGCAGGTAAATCTCCATATGCCTTTATCGAAATTATGGGTTGTCCAGGTGGATGTATTAACGGTGGTGGTCAACCATACGTTAAACCAATGTTCCTTCCAAATGAAGACGAAGACATTCTTGAGACATATCGTCAAAAACGTGCCAGCGTTCTTTATGCCGAAGACGTTAACCAATCAGTTAGACAATCTCATAACAACCCAGATATCAAGAAGATCTATGCTGACTTCTTAGGAAAACCACTTTCAGAATTAAGTGAAAAGTTATTACACACTCACTACGATTCTAAACGTGAACGCTTCCCAGCAAAGAAGTAGTTATCTATTGATAAAATATGACCGGATGAGTTAATCTCTCCGGTCTTTTTTATTATTTTCTTTTGTGCGTATCAATGCGAATAAGAACAATACAAAAGGTAAAGTATTATAAATAATAGACACCTTTTTAATAATGTTCTAAAATATATTGTATGATCCAAAAAACCGAGAAGATTAAGGATACAAAGCATCTTGTTGGAGCACTTCCAACAATTAAATATTTAGATCCTGAATACGTCTATATCGCCACAAATAATGCTCGCTGTCCAACAGCAGAGGTTTTTATTAAAGAAGGCGACCACGTTAACACATATCAAGTTATCGGAATTAGACACGCTGGATTTTTTGATCAACCGATCCATGCGACTTGCTCTGGAACTTTTGTGGGTCTAGAAAAGCATTACCACAGAAACGGAAAGCTTACCGATTTCATTAAGATTAAAAATGACCACAAAGATACTTATGACCCTTCAGTTAAAGAAAGAACTCCAGAAGAAATCGCAAAATTAACAAAGGATGAAATGACTGAAATCATCAAGAATTGTGCCTTAGTTGGTCTTGGTGGTTCTTCATTCCCAACATACATTAAATTCAAAACTGATAAACCAATTAACTTAATGCTAATAAACGGCATTGAGTGTGAACCTTATATTACTGCTGATCACCGTATCATGCTTGAATATCCTTATAGGATAATTAACGGTATTAAGTATGCAATGCAGGCTTTCGGATGTAAGAAAACTTTAATTTGCATCAAATCAAAATACCAAGATATTGCGGATACTTACGAAGAAATTTTAAAAGAATTCCCAGATTCCGGAATTGAGATTTGTAAGGTTAAAAACTATTACCCACAAGGTTGGGAAGTCGCAATGATTAAAGAAGCAACTGGAATTAAACTTAACCCAGGAGAACTTCCAAGCAACCGTGGAATTATTAACTTTAACGTTTCGACAATGGTTGGAATTTATAAAGCAATCAAATATAACATGCCAGTTACCAAAAGAAACATTACAGTTACAGGTGATGGCATCAAACACCCACATAACTTTAGAGTTTTAGTTGGTACTTCCTTCTTAGAGCTTCTTCCAATGTGTGGTGGATATAAAAATCCAGATAAGGAGAAAATCTTTATTCTTGGTGGCCCAATGATGGGTGCATCAGTTCCAAGTGATGATGTAATCATCACCAAAACAGTTACTTCCATTATTGTCTTAGACAAAACTGAATATAAAGAAGAGCCATGTGTTAGATGTGGTAGCTGTGTTTTATCATGTCCAGCAGGGTTGGAGCCAGTTCAAATTATGAATGCGGTTAAATCACTTGATAAGGAAAGGATTAAAGCTCTTAATCCACTTAGATGTATCGAATGTGGTCTTTGTACTTATGTTTGTACCTCTAAGATTCAAGTTACAGATTTCGTTAGAAGGGCGAAGATTTTTGCAAAATTATGATAATTTCTAAAGAAAGCGCGCCACATTTAAGGAAAAAGTCAAGCGTCACTAGAATGATGGTTGATGTTTTAATCGCGCTTGCTCCAACGCTTATTTTTGCCTTCGCCGTTTATCATATTTATGCCATTTCAACATATTTAATTTCACTTTTCTGCATGATTGGAAGTGAATTTGTTTATGTCGGTCTAAGAAATATGATGCCTAAAGATGGATTAAAACATAGTTTTAAAGAAAAATTTACTTACGCATATAAAGGTCACTTTAACCAAAACAATATTTTAACTGCTGCTATTTCTGCAGTTATCTTCACACTCATCATGCCAGTTGCGATGAAGCTTCCAAATGGCACAATTATTCCTCCAATTTATCCAGCAATTGTTGGATCACTAGTTGGAATTTGGCTTGGTAAGTTAGTTTTTGGTGGAACCGGAAGTAACATTTTTAACCCAGCCGCTGTTGGTATGGTGTTTGCAAAGCTTTGCTTTGGAAGTACCTATTTAACTTACGTTGATAACTGGTATTATAAGATTCCAGAAGCTGTTTCAGGTGCTACTCCTTTAGGACTATTAAATGGTGGAACTTATTCAAATATCGGTAGTTACCCATTAACAAGCCTTCTATTTGGACAAATCCCAGGAACAGTTGGTGAAGTCTTTAAGATTACAATTATCATCGGTTTAGTATATTTATTAATTAGACAAAGTATTGACTGGAGAATTGTTGTTTCTTACTTTGGAACATTTATTCTTTTAATCCTTATTGCTGGTTTAGCAGTCTTTAGCATTGATAAATCTTTAAACCCAGGCTTATTCACCCTTTATAGCTTACTTAGCGGCGGTGTTTTATTTGGGGGAGTATTTATGCTTACTGACCCAGTAACATCCCCGATAAACGCTCCATCAAGAATGATGTATGGAATAATTGCCGGTGTTTTAACTGTTTTTATCCGTTTATTTGCCGCTTTACCAGAAGGTGTGGCATTCTCTATCTTAATCGCAAATATGCTCGCTGCATTCCTTGATCACTACGAATGGAGCAGTGCTAGATATACTTGGAAGAAGATTCTCGCAATTTGCTTATTAGTAGCTATTCCAGCAATCTTTACATTTGTAATAATTCGCTTTGGAGGTGTATATCATGGCTAGTAACGTCAAAAAATACATCTTAACAGCGATTATTTTAGGCTCAATTGCGGCTGTCGCAGGTGGAGCTGTTGCTTTAACTAACCTCATTACCGAGAAAAAGATTAAAGAAAACGACAGAATTAAACTTGTCTCTGGTATTAAAGATATCTTTGGAAACAAAGCATCAATTGACCCAGATAAAGAAATTGAAGTTGATAACTATAAATACACGGTTAGTTATTACGAAGTAACTGGTGAAAATAGTGAATTTTTAGGCTATGCATTTAAGTCTGAAGGTTCAAATATGTACGGAAAAATTGCATTAATTTCAGGATTTGATGCCGCAACACATGGATTTAAATCAATAAGTTTAATTAATAACGAACAAACTTATGCAACAACTTTAGTTGATAACTATGTAACTCCACTTAACTCAAATCCAGAAAAGTTGGATGATGTTAACTGTGGTGCTACTTATGGGGCAAAACTCGTTAGAGATATGGTAAATGAAGCAAGTGAAGTTGCTAAATCACTTTGGAAGTAGGAAAAATGGCAAAGGAAAAAGGTTACACAAGAAAGAATTTCTTAAAAGGTCTCTTTGCTGAGAACCCACTTTTAGTGTCCATTTTAGGCACCTGTCCAGCATTAGCGACCACTAAGACAATTGAAGCAGCTTTAGGCATGGGCTTACTTTTCACCGTTGTTTTAATTTGTTCTAGCTGCTTAGTTTCTTTATTAAGAAAACTTATTCCAGAAGAAATTAGAACTCCAGCCTATATTGTTATCATCGCTACATTCGTTACTATAGTAAAAATGCTCACAAACGCCTTTTTACCAGAGCTTTATTCAACGTTAGGCGTATTTATCTCACTTATTGTTGTTAACTGTATTGTTTTAGGTCGAGCAGAAGCCTATGCTTCTAAAAATACAGTCTTTGATTCACTTATTGATGCTTTAGGTATGGGTGTTGGTTATACTTTAGCCATTTTACTTATGGCATTCTTTAGAGAACTTATCGGAACTGGTGCATTCGCATTTGGTGATATCTTCACATTTATCCCACGTTTCGAACTTAGAATCATTCCTGAAGACTACGCGATTATGCTTTTCCAAACCCCAGTTGGAGCATTTGTTGTTTTTGGTTTAATTCTTGCCTTTATTGCATTTATTAAGAATAGAAAGGCTGAGCTTAAGGCAAATCTTGCTAAGCAAGAAAAAGCGAGAAAAGCAGCGGAACTTGCCGCTCAAAAAGCACAAGCAGGAGGTAGCAAATAATGAATTGGTTAGTTACGTTCATTTTGGCAATTATCTCTAGCATGCTTATTGATAATGTTGTGCTTTCAAGATTCTATGGCATTTGTCCATTCCTTGGAGTATCCAAGAAGGTCAAATCCGCTTTAGGAATGGGTCTTGCCGTTGTTTTTGTTATTATCCTTGCAACACTTATTTGCTATCCACTTTATAAGCTTCTTGAAATTGCTGGTGTTACTTATTTAGATACAGTTGCTTATATTTTAGTAATTGCATCTTTAGTCCAACTTGTTGGACTCTTCATTAAAAAGTATTCACCATCTTTATATAAGAGTTTAGGTATTTATCTACCACTTATCACCACAAACTGTGCGGTTTTAGGTGTTGTTCAATCAAATACAGATCAAGGTTTATCTTTCTTAAATTCACTTGCTAATGGTATTGGAACTTCCATTGGTTTCTTGCTTATTATTGTCGTATTCTCTGCAATTAGAGTTAGACTTGAGACAGCTAATACTCCAAAAGCATTTAAAGGTTTACCAATTGCCTTAATCGTTGCGGCCATTATGGCTTTAGCATTCATGGGACTTCAAGGATTATTTTCAGGTATTTAATTTATGTCTAAAGAAGTAGCGTTAATTCTTTCTATTTCAATATTAGTAGCCTTACTAATTATCTTTGTGGTGTCATTTCTTCTTTATAAGAAGACTCCAGTTCCAAAAGGATGTGAGAATCTTGAGATTAGTGAAGAAAATTGTGCTAATTGCGAAAACAAAGCATGTTCCTTAAGAAAGAAGGAAGGAGATAAATAGTTATGTTTAAGAGCATTTTATTTGCAGTTCTTATCCTTCTTGGTCTTGGCCTACTTTTAGGCTTAGGTTTAGCGATTGCTGCGAAAGTTTTACATGTAAAAGAAGACGAAAGAATTGATGAAGTCGCAAAACGTCTTCCTAACTATAACTGTGGAAGCTGTGGCTATCCAGGTTGTAAAGGTTTAGCAGAAGCAATTGTCACTGGAAAAGAATCTAATTTGAAGAAATGTAAACCAGGTAAAGAAGACGCTAACTTTAAGCCAATTATTGAATATCTTGATGAACATCCAAATGAGGACGGAAGTAAGGTAAACGTGCACCTTTAATAATGAAAGCAAAATTACTAATTTTACCGTTAATAATTATTCCACTTAGTTCTTGCCAAAAAGAAATTAAGCGGAATTCTTTTTATTTTGATACATATACAGAAACTAGACTCTACGAAGGTAACGAAAACGACTTAAAAGAGATTAATAATATCTTCTCAAAAATCGATAAACTTACTGACAATTATAAAGAAAGAGATCTAAATAATGTTTATATAATAAACAACTCATCGGAAAATGTTCAAGTTGAGCCTGAACTATATGAAGTTTTGAAAGCTTCTTTTTGTAATTGTTTAGACCCATTAAATTACTATAATCCACTTATTGGTTCACTAAGCAAAAAATGGAAAAATTCCCTAGAAAAAGGGGTGATTTTGGATCAAGAGAGTATTAATTCTGAGCTTGTAAAGATGAACGCCACAACTGTTCAATTTTTAGATGAAAATACAGTCAAAAAAGTCGGTGAAGCAGAGATTGATTTAGGTTCAGTTGCAAAGGGTTATGCCTTAGATAAAATCAAACAATATTTAGACTCTAAACAATACACCAAATATTTAGTGGATGCTGGTTCATCTTCAATCCTTCTTGGAGAGAAAAATGGTGGTAAAAACTTTAAGGTTAAAGTCACTAATTTAGATAACACTTATTTGATGCTTAAAAACTGTTTTGTTTCAACCTCATCATACGATAAACAAGCAGTTGAAATTGATGGTGTAACTTTCTCTCATATTATTAATCCAGTTAATGGAAGTGCGATTAACGAAAATGATGCAATTATAGTAGTCTCAGACAAAGGTTATTTAGGTGATATTTTATCAACCGCTTTTATAAATGAATCGGTAGAATCAATTAAAGAATTAGAGAAACACTTTGAAGTAAAAACTATTGTTATTAAAAACAAACAAATGGTATATAAAAACGAAGGAATTGAGGTCGTAAATAAATGAAAAAAACGTTGAGAAATGACCTCATTTTAATCATCTCATTAATCATTGTTTTGATTGGTTCACTTTTAGCAGTTTTGTTAACAAGAAAAAAGAACAATTTAGTTGCAAAAATCTACGTAAAAGATGAGCTAGTTCAAACCATTGATTTAGTAAAAACTAATGATACTGAATTTATAATTCACGGAGCTAATGGAGATCTTGTAGTTTCAATCAAAGATCATTCAATCGGAGTTATTGAAGCAAATTGTCCACATCAAGATTGTGTTCATATGGGCTTTATTAAGGAAACAAACCGACCAATAATCTGTGCTTATAACCAGGTTTATATCATTATTGAAGGAAACTCTAATTACGACTTAAGTATTTAATTATGAAAGTTCAAAAAATCGCATTACTTGGTGTCTTACTTGCATTAACAATTGTTATTGCTATTTTAGAGTCTTTTATTCCATCTTTTACAATTCCAGGAATTAAACTTGGCTTTGCCAACATTATCATTTTAGTCACTTTATATGAAGTTGGAATTTTGGAAGCCATTTTTATTAATTTAGTGAGAGTTTTAGTTGTTTCATTAGTTAGAGGAACATTCCTTTCAATGGGATTTTTCATGTCTTTAACAGGTGCTTTTATGTCACTTGGAATCATGATTTTGTTCTACTTAGTTATCAAAAAATTCTCGATTATCGGTGTTTCGGTTATCGGTTCACTTTTCCACGTTTTTGGTCAAATATTAATCGCGATGATTTATATGGGTTCAGTTTATGTTGTCTATTACCTTCCAATTATTGGAATTTCTGCGGTTATTACTGGTATTCTTGTTGGTTTTATCGCTCGAGCAATTATTAAAACCGGAGTCATTAAACGACAACGAGAAAAATATAATTTTTAAAGAAAAGGATGCCTAATGGCATCCATTTTTATTTCTTTTCTAATTCTGTACCTTTATAGAGGTAATCAATTGTTGGAAGATGTTTCCATGTATTAACGTGAAGTCTATGCATTTCTTCAGTTAAGAATAATGCTTTACCCACTGAACGTACATCTAGAGGTTTAACTTCGATATATTCTCCGTTTACATATAATGAGAAGACATCGGTGGCTTCTTCAATAACAAGGGTGTAATAGATTTGATAAGATAAATCAAATTTATATTCTTCTCCATGTCTAGTTCCGACGAAGTGAAGTCCATTATGATCAATGGTAAATGTACCTTCTCCACATTCAACTGATCCAGCATGTTTATCTTTGATAAACTCATACTTTGGAAGGTCACCAATTTTAACTTTAAACGAGAATGAATAATTTGGATCTTTTCTAATATCTTTGATTAATTCTCCACGTTCATATTCAACCCATTTTGTGAGCGATTCTGGAATAACACAGGTCTCATCAAATGGGACGAAATCGTAGTAGTCATTAATGGTGCAGCCATTTCCGCATGATTCACAATAAAGTTTGTTATTGTTGTCTCTCATCATTTCTTTGCCACATCTTGGACATTTATATGCAATAGATGACATATTTACTGCGGCTTTACCTTTTGTCTTATATTTAATGCGTTTTTCCTTATTCCAGGCGTAGTCATCATGTGTGAATAGCTCATTGAGTTTGTCATCAATTTCTTCTGGAGTTAACTTTTCAAGGTCTTCTTTAGACCAAAGTTTAGAAATTGTGGCGAATACTTTGCCTGGGTGGTCATCGGTGCAAGTCTTATGACTTGAGAGATATGCTCCTTCAAGTTTTACAAAGTAAACTGGAATTGCGTAATGCTTTAGGAAACGGCCAGTTCCCGGAACGACTGGTTGATTACAACCATAGATTGAGCTCATTCCTTCAGGAGAAAATGTAATTGTTCCGCCGTCTTTAATGCGTTTATTCAAAAGTTTTAAGAAGAGGAAATCTTGAGTGAAGTTCTTCTTTGGAATAACTTGGACCTTATCAAAAAGAGGTCTTAAGTGAGCTTTGTGGAATTCGGTATAACCTGCAATCATGTTAAATTTACGAGGCTCTACAATGTTTTTAATAAAAAGATAATCTCTCCGAGATTGGTGGTTCCATACGACAAAAGCTGGGCCCTTTTCTTTATTAATATCATCAATGATTTTGTATTTAACGTGATATTTTGGGGCAAATACGAATGGCAGATGCGCTAAAAAGGTATAACCAAACCACCAAAACGAGCTTGGCTCTTTTATTTGCATATTATTAATGCCATCAGCAATAGTTTGTTTTTCTTGTTTTTTATTTTTCATAACGAGTAGATTTTACACAATAGATTATAAATAGCAAACTTTATAAGGCCTTACTGAGTAATTTATTGAAATATAGTTAGTTCATGTTATAATTATTTCAGAGAATCCAAGGTATAGGCGATTGGCGCCCCGTTCGGTTCTCTTTTTTTTATGCTTTAAATAAATAATATTTCGCTTGGTTTTAAATTACTAAGTTTATTGTCAAGATTTTTCTTTGGATAAATAGAAACAATTTTGTTTATGTTAGCATTACGATTGTTTTCTAATGGCGAATGCAATTCTAAAACTAATTGAATTTTTTCATTTCGTGTGTTTTTAACAAAAGTTGTTATTACGATTCTTTTATTTTCAGAATAATAAACACAAAAAGGAGTTAACAATCCCTTTAACACATCATAAATCTGATTTGGGGTTAATCCATGGAAATTGTGTTTGCCTTTATTTCCTTCCTTTTGCATTAATTCCCATAATGTTGATGAGCGTATATATAAATTGTTTTTATCAAAAATATTCTTCTTAAGAGTTTTATTTAACACCTTTAAATGAATATTGAAAAATTCAATATCAACAGAACGGTAATTTTTAAAAGAAAATTGACTAATGTCATTAATTGCTTTTTCTTTATTTCCTATATTTATTCTTTTGTTCACGATTAGTAGTGTATCATCTGCATAGAATTTATTCAATGCAGATGATACTAAAAAGATGACAAGTTTGACAAGATTCTTATATGGGTTATACTATTCTTGGCTAAAGGCCATAAAATTTGAAGTTTATTTTAAATAAAATACATTAAAAGGATTAATTATATGTTAAAGATTTTTATTGACTCTGATAGTGATTTTACACTTGAACAAACTAAGGAGTGGGATGCCACTATGATTTCGATGCCTTACAATCTTAAAGGCAAAGAAGTTCTTCCTTATATTGATTTTGAAAAGTTTGATGCTCATTCATATTATGAGACATTAAGAAAAGGTGTTATTCCTACTACTTCTGCGCTTAATCCGGAAGATTATAAGAAATACTTCGAACCAGAATTTGCTAAAGGAAACGACATTTTCTATATCCATTTTTCTGCCGCAATGTCTGCATCATTTAATTCAATGAGACTTGCCTTAGAAGAACTTAAAGAAAAATATCCAGAAAGAAAATTTTATGAAATTGATACCAAAGGTATCACAATTATTTCATATATTATTGGTAAAGACGCTGTAGAACTTATTAGAAGTGGAAAATCTCCTGAAGAAGTTGTTAAATGGGCTGAAACTGAAGTAGATCGTTATGCATGTTATTTCTTTGCAGATGATTTAAAGTTCTTCGCAAAATCAGGACGTGTTTCAGGTTTAGCAGCATTTATGGGTGGAATTATCGGAATTAGACCAATTCTTACAATGGGAGCAGACGGTAAAATGGCTTCTATTGGAAAAGTTAAAGGTAGAAGAAATGCTGTCATGAAACTTGCAGATTATGTTCAAGAACTTGGTGTTGACTTTGATAAACACAATATTGTTCTTGGACACGCTGACGCTCCTTATTTAATTGAAGAACTTAAGGAAGAACTTATTAAAAGACTTGGTGATAAATTAACATTTGAAGTACTTGATGTTAATCCAACAGCCGGAGCGCACTGCGGACCTGATACTCTAGGTGTTGCATTTAAATCCAAACATAGATAAGACCTGTTAGGTCTTTTCTTTTAACTTAGTTGAAAAGTGGAAATTATATATTTATAATTTAATCAATATGGAACAAAAAATATTAAATAAGATCAATGAATGGTCTAAATTCGCTGTTGAGGATTTAGATTTAGTTAATGAATATCAACAAATTAAAAATGACGAAAACAAACTTTTAGATGCTTTCTTTAAAGAACTATCTTTTGGGACTGGTGGTCTTAGAGGAGAATTGGGGTTCGGCACGAACAGAATGAACATTTATAACATCCGTAAAGCTACCCAAGGTTTAGTCAATTATTTACTTGAAGAATTTAAAGGCAAACAAATTAATGTAGCAATTAGTTATGACTCAAGAATTAAGTCAGATGTTTTCGCGCGTGAAGCCGCTAGAGTTTTAGGTTCTGCAGGCATTCATGTTTATATTTATAAACAACTCATGCCAGTTCCTCTTCTTTCATTCGCTACTAGAGAGCTAAAATGTGACGCTGGAATTATGGTTACGGCATCTCATAATCCTTCCAAATATAATGGATACAAAGTTTATGGAAGTGATGGTTGCCAAATCACTGAAATTGCTGCTGGAAAAATCCTTGCAGAAATTAATAAAATCAATCCATTTGAAGTTAAGGCAAAAGAATTTGATGAACTTTTGAATTCAAAAGTTATTGAATATATTCCGGATGAACTTTTAGATAAATTTATTGGTATTGTTAGAGCTAATTCAGTTTTAGGCAACGAAAAGGTTAATAAAGACGTCAAAATTGTCTACACACCTCTTAATGGGGCAGGTCTTGTTCCAGTTACAAAAATATTAAAAGAATCAGGCTATACAAATGTTACAGTTGTTGAAGAACAAAGAAAACCAGATGGTCACTTCCCAACTTGTCCATTCCCAAATCCAGAAGTCAGAGAAGCTATGGAGCTTGGAATTAGCTATGCTAAAAAGAATGACGCTGATCTTTTAATTGCAACTGATCCAGATTGTGACCGTGTTGGAATTGCTGTTAAAAATGGCGATGACTTTACTCTTTTAAGCGGAAATCAGACTGGTGTTTTACTTTTTAACTTTATTTGTGAACTACGTACCTTAAATAAAGCTATGCCTTTAAAACCTTTCGCATGTACAACAATTGTTTCAACTGAAATGGTTGATCCAATCGCTAAAGCTTATAACGTTGAGATGTTCCGCGTTTTAACTGGTTTTAAATATATTGGAGAAATCATCGCGAAGCACGAACCAACGCATGAAGAAAATAATTATATTTTCGGTTTTGAAGAATCTTATGGTTATCTAACACATACATTTGCAAGAGATAAAGACGCCGTTAACGGAGCATTCATGATTGCTGAAATGTTTGCTTACTATAAAACTAGAGGCATTTCCTTACTTGAAAAACTCGATGAGTTATATAAGAAATATGGCTACTATTTGAACAAACTTGATAACTTCGTTTTTGAAGGAGCTGCAGGCTTTACAAAGATGCAACAAATCATGGCTTCATTTAGAAGTAATATCAAAGATATTGGTGGTTATAAAATTAAAGAAGTTTTGGATTATTCAAAAGGTATAAATGGCTTACCAAAATCTGATGTTCTCAAATACATTTTAGAAAACGAATCGACAGTAGTTGTGAGGCCTTCTGGAACTGAACCTAAACTTAAAATGTATTGTTCAATCAAAGCTTCAGATGAAAACCAAGCAAATGCAATTTACAAGAAAATTGCAGATGATATGAAAACTAAATTTAGATAATTTGTAAAAATCACAAAAAATAAATGAGGACAAAGTCCTCATTTTTTATATATATTAAAACTTACAATTTTAATCAAAATTGTGTAGTGATAAAATGTAAAACGATCTTTTTTGGAGCAGAAATTATGAATAAAATTGCTGTCTTAACTTCAGGTGGCGATGCCCCTGGAATGAATGCCTGTGTTCGTGCAGTTATTCGTACCGGCATTAAACTTGGCTGTGAAATGTATGTTGTTTATGAAGGCTATAAAGGCCTTGTTGAAGGACGTATTGAACAAGTCGATAGAAACTTTGTTTCTGACATTATTAATAGAGGCGGAACAATAATTCGTTCTGCCCGTCTTCCAGAATTTAAGGAAGAAGCATATCAAAAAATTGCTATTAAACAACTTGAATCTTATGGTATTGATTCATTAATTGTTATTGGAGGCGACGGAACTTATAGAGGCGCCCAAGCTTTAGCAGCTCGTGGAATCTCTGTTGTTGGTATTCCAGGTTCAATTGATAACGATGTTTGTTCAACTGAAGCATGTATTGGTTTTGATACTGCTCAAAATACAATTTGTGAATGTGTTGATAAACTTAGAGATACAACTTCATCTCATTCAAGATGTACATTTATCGAAGTTATGGGTAACAAATGTGGCGATTTGGCCCTTTATTCTGGTATCGCCGAAGGCGTTGAAATTGTTATTTCTCAAGATCACCCATATGATGAAGATAAAGTTGTTGAAAAACTTAAATCACTCAAAGGCGGAAAAAAGAAACACGCTTTAATTATTGTTTCAGAAAAGATGTTCCCAAATATTTATGACCTTGCTAAGAATGTTTCAGAAAGAACCGGAATTGATTGCCGTGCTCAAGTATTAGGCCACATTCAAAGAGGTGGCGCTCCATCAGCAAGAGACAGAATTTTAGCAACAAGATATGGTGCCGAGGCGGTTAGAGCCATTATTGACGGCCAATCATGCATTGCTTTAGGTCTATTTGGAGATGAAATTAAACGTGTGCCATTTGAAGAAGCATTTAATATGCCAAAAGAATCGCACAAAGACTTAATGTCTCTTCTCAGTTTAGTAAATAGATAATATAATTAAGCTACAAAAGGAGAGTGAAATATGAAAAAACAGTTTCACCTAACCTTATGTAACGAGACTATGTCTCGTGGATATAAAAAAGCAGTCATCTAGGTGGCTGCTTTTACTTTAAGTTATACAATATTCGACCAAGTCTAATGTGAGTTGCGCCTTCTTTAATGGCTTCTTTATAATCATCAGACATTCCCATTGATAAATAAGGAAGTTTGATGCTTAATTCTTCTTCAATTTCGTCTCTTAAACTTTTAAGTTTAGCGAATTGTTGATCTAAAGAATTTTCATCACTTTCTTTAACTGCCATCATCATAAGACCGACTAATTCAACCTTTTTAAACTTAAAAAGTTCCTTAATGAAATCCTTTGTCTCATAATAAGGGACTCCATTTTTTGTCTCTTCTAAATTGATTGAAACTTCCACAAAACATTTTAGAGGTTTTTCGCGCTTTTGCTCGATCAACTCAGCAAGCTTAAGTGAATCAAGTGAATGAAGATAATCAATCTTGTTAATTACTTCTGTTGCTTTATTACGTTGTAAATGACCAATGAAGTGCCAAATAGCGTTTTTACTTTGTAAACAGTTATATTTGGCTAAAAAGGAATCAGTTCGATTCTCTCCAAAGTTGTTAATTCCATTTTCAAGTAAAACTTCCATATCTTCAGGACCGACATATTTTGTAGCAGCCACTAAAGTTACGTTTTTTGGAAGAGTATTTAAAAATTCCTTAATGTCCTTACGTATCATGCCTATAAGTGTAATACTTTTTGACTAAAACTTAAAAGTTTTTTACAATAAAGTCGAGGTTATATATAAATATGAGAAAATCACTAATATTCTTGCCTCTGGTAGCAATTCTTTTGGGAGGCTGCCGTGGCACTAAGCATTATGCTGAAAGTGAATATGTGAAGTATTTACCTTGGGAAAGAACAGAAGATTATAAGATTCTCCAACTTGGTGATATTCATATGTCACAATCTGATCTTCATGAAGAACACTTTGCTCTTATTGAAAAGACCATTAAAGCATCAAATCCAGATTTTATCGCTCTTACAGGAGACTGTTTTACATATGCTGATAAGCACACTGTAAAGAAATTATTCGATTTAATCGAATCCCATAACATTTATTGGACTTATATATTCGGTAATCACGATGATCAAGGTTATTATTCTGATACTTATATTCAAAGACTTTGTGCTTCAAAGAGATACCAACATTGTCGTTTTGTTAACTTAGAAGATGATGATGTTGAAGGTAGAAGTAACTTTGTTATTAATTTAAGAAAAGGCAATGATAACAGCAAAGCTGAATACCAACTTTACTTCTTAGATTCACATAACTACAACTTCGATACTGGTGAGTATGACTTTATTAAACAAGACCAAATTGACTGGTATGAAAGAATGGTTAATTATTCTAAAGATAATTATGGAGGCGGCACTGTAGTTAAATCTTCAATGTATATGCATATCGGATTCCCAGAATTCACTAAGATTTGGGACCAAAGCAAAACTGCTGAAGAACAAGAAAACGCTCCAATAATTGGAGATATGCAAGAATGGCACGGAAGTCCATCTGCTGATAAAGGTATCTTCAATAAAATCAAAGAATTAGGTTCAACTCAATCTGTTTCTTGTAGCCATGATCACTCCAATGATTCAGTCATAAAATACGAGGGTGTTTACCTTTGTTATGGAGTTCACGCAACCAACAGAATTTACAATGATAAAGAAGGCAAAAAGTTAGGTGGACAAATCATTAAAATTGACCACACTGACTTATCACTTTCTTTCAAAAATTATTACGCAAATTACGCTGATGATGTAATACTAGAAACACCAGCAGAAGGGTGGGCAAAATAATGAAACTTTTGAAGAATATTTTAGCCACCATTTTGGTGCTCATGATTGCAGTAATTACCTTCTTTACTTGGAACTTAATTTTCTCAGTTGTATCTAATTATCAATCGATGTCTTTGGTGGCTTTAGCAGGCCTTCCAATGATTATGTTTATGATTGAAATTTATGTCTTACTTTTCGGTGTTTATAACTACATTTGTTTGAAAAGAAGAGACCCATATTTCTTCCGTAAATATTCACTTATTTTAGGTTCGTTTGCACTCGTTGGAATAGTCACTTCTATCCTTGATGGAACCATTGTTTACCACACCTTTGTTGGAGACTATATTTTCTCTGCTTTCCCATTATTTATGCTCATAATTCATGCGCTTTTCCTAGGAATTTCTGTATATTCTGCAGTTATCGCAATTATGCAAATTTGTAAGGAAAAACCGGAAAAAACTTGGAAAAATGGTAGATTTTATTGGGTTAGAGAAGTCTTATTTGCATTTATGCTTATGTTTGCTCTTGAGAAGCTTGGTGGATTCGTTTTACTACCACTTTATTGGAGCTCATATGATAGCGTTTATGTCCTTCCATTTTACTTCCAATTATTAGTCCCAGCATTCTTAGTTTGTGCTTACTTTGTTGACCGTCAATGGCTTCACGATAAGAAGAAAAATATACTCCTTCTTTCTATCGCATTTGGCTACTCAATTTTGTCTTTAATTTACATGGTTGTGTTGGGCAATATTTTACGCGAAAATTATCAATTAATTGCCAACCCACTTTCACCAGTTTTGCAACTTGAAAGATTACTTACAAAACCATATGGATTTATCATAATGTATGCCTTCTGTTTGCTTTATTCAGGCATTAATTTAGGACTTAATATTTGGCGCTTAATTAAAGAGAATAAATCACAAGAAAAGGTCGAAGTTTAATCGACCTTTCTTTTATGTTTAATAGGGAATAATTGATTATCTTTTTTATCATCTTCATACCAAGGATTTAGATCATTAACTCTATCTCTAGTGTATGCAATAATTTCATCATTACTTTTTCCTTTTAGTTCTGATAAATAGAATGGTTTTCCAATTATAATAATTTTTCTTTTAACATGAGTATAAAAAGGATAAATTGGAGTTTCTTTTTTGCGGTTTTTACTAACGAATTTTGCAATAGTAATAAAACCATCATGACATTCTTGTAATGTTTTTTGATATCCGTTATCACTGTTTTCTGGAAAAAACATAACAGGTAATCCGTTATCCATAGTTTTAGCGGCATTATGAACTGTGTGAAGTAAACGCATATCTTGATATGAAGGAATAATGTGCATCCCTTTATAAATATATTTTGAAAAACACGCTTCAAATGTTGCTTTTAAGGTTGATGTAAATTTGCTTTTATGTTGTTTTTCAATATACAAAACATTTTTTAAATATAAAAAACGTTCTTTATATGATTCAAGCATTTGATGCGCTCCAATAATAGCGAACTTAAATGGCATATATTGAGACATATAAAATGGACCAAACTTGCCCATGTGTAAACCAACCATTAAACCATCTTCAGGTAAATTTTCATTGTGATTTATGAATTTAGGTTTATGTAAAAATAATTTAAATAAACCTTTAAATGCGCCATAAATTGGCTGTTTTTGTTTCTTGTATATGTATCTTTTCATTTTGACTTTATGCGAAAATTATATAAAAAGATAAGCAAAAATTCATAATCTTTTTTAGTCTTTGATTTGCCTAGAATTATTTAATTCTATATAATACTTCCAGACAAATGGACAATTTAGAATCACTATTTAACAAAAAAGAATACAACTTGATTTTGGATCTTACGAAAGACTCAACGGATCCAAAAGAACTTTTAATGCGTATTTCTTGTTTAGTTATTCAAGGTAAAATCGATACCGCTTTAGATGAAATTGAATCAAATCAATCTTTGATTGAAAAAACCTATCAACTTCGTTTAATGAAAACTCATTTTGAACTTCTTTTGTCCAAAAAGCTTTTTGATGAAGCTCGACTTGCTTTAAAACATTACGAAAATCTTCCATATGTTTCTCAAGAAGTTGAAGAATTTATGAGAGACATGAAGGAAAGAATCGAAGAAGAAGCGCACCCAAAATCACACCAAACTTTTGAGTTAGATGAGATCTTTGATGTGCTTGAAAAAGAGACAGATTCTGCGAAAATCTCTCAGGTTCTTTTCTCACTTAAAAATTTCAATCTCAATATTTATATTGATTCACTTAAAATTTTCATGAAAAGAGAGGATGTAAATCCTAATTTTAGAACCTACGCTTTAATCGTTTTAGTGGACGCTAAATTTGATGAAGAAGTTGGGTTCTTATCACGTAACGGATTAATCGCAGTTAACCCTGCTAGAATCACTCCTCCATTTATGACTCCTGCGTTCAACGAAACATGTAGATTAATTACAGAAAAATGCAATCATGATGTTTCAATGATAGAGACAGCATTACATTTATTTAATTGCTATGTAATCGACACCTATCCAGAAAATATTTATGTCGATTCAGAAGAACTTCTTTCCTCAGCATTCATTAGAATTGCTGAATCTTACCTAAATAAGCTACATTCATCTTATGATGAAGAAATCATAGAAATTGCCTCAAAAATTCAGAAAATTATTGAGTCTACTCCAGAAATTAGACTCTAATATCGTTGTATCAAAGATAACCAACCATTAAAAAGTATTTTTCTTACTTGCGTATAAAGAGCCAAACCTTTATACTTTTAATTTGCAAATTAAAGGAGATTACAAATAAATTATGAAAAGAGTTGTTAACAAACTTGAAAATTCAAAAGTCGAAGTTATTTGCGATATCGAAACTGAAGCTTGGAAAGAATACCAAGCCAAAGCTTTCACAAAACTTGCAGGTAATCTAGAAGTTAAAGGATTCCGCAAAGGTAAAGTTCCAACTGATATTGCTAAAAAACATATCGACCAAGGTTCAATCTTCAACGAAGCTATTAATTTAAGCCTTCAACCAGCGTTCGAAGAAGTCTTAAAAGAAGAAAAACTTCAACCATTTGCAAGACCAAGTGTAGATGTTACTAAAGTAAGCGACACAGAATTACAATTAAAGTTCCTTATCGTTCTTGCTCCAGAAGTCAAACTTGGAAACTACAAAGGTTTAGCCATCAAGAAAGATGCAGTTAAAGTTGAAGAGAAAGAAATTGACGAAGCAATCGAAAAACTCGTCGCCCAAAATGCTTCCTTAGTTGTTAAAGAAGGTGAAGCCGCAAAAGGTGATACAGTTGTCTTCGATTTCGTCGGTTCAGTTGACGGAAAAGAATTTGAAGGTGGCAAAGCTGATAACTATTCATTAGAACTCGGTTCAAATCAATTCGTTCCAGGTTTTGAAGATCAATTAGTCGGTCACAAAGCTGGCGAAGATGTTGAAGTTAATGTCACTTTCCCAACTCAATACGTCCCAGAATTAGCAGGTAAAAAAGCATTGTTCAAATGTAAGATTCACGAAGTGAAAGAAAAAGTTTTACCAAAACTTGATGAAGATTTAATCAAGGATTTAAACATCCCAGAAGTTAAAGATGAAGCAAGCCTCCGTGAATATGAAAAGAAATCACTTCTTCAACAAAAAGAAAATAAAGCTCAAAGTGATGCTTTAAACAAAGTTTTAGAAGAAATCGTTGCCCATGCTGATGTCACAATTGCCCAAGAAATTCTTCTTGAAGAAGTTGATGGCATGAAGAAAAACATGGAAGAACAAATCAAACAACGTGGTTTAACTCTTGAACAATACTATCAAATCACTGGCCAATCAGCTCAAGAAACCGAAATGAAGATGAAAATCGAAGCAGATAAGAATCTTCGCACCATTCTCTGTATGGAAGAAATCGCCAAACAAGAGAAGCTTGATGTAACAGAAGCTGATGTTGACAAAGAAATGCAATCAATTGCAGATATGTACAAGATGCCTGTTGACAAAGTCAAAGAAATCCTTGGTAAAG
>JAEEGH010012007.1_pt1 | contig 19556 bp, 15 predicted proteins | sample 9134181 | NCBI WGS metagenome assembly JAEEGH01 (sample SAMN16246544, study PRJNA631951) | gut metagenome | biome: gut microbiome; feature: rumen; material: DP-attached | host: Bos | place: Iran: Karaj | collected 2018-10 | reverse complement strand
ATGGCAATCGTTTGAGTTCTGTGCTCAAGATGGATGGTCGCGCGGGCGGTCAGGATTCTGTAGATGAATGGCTTAGCAAAACGAGCGTCAAGATAAGCACTTTTGCAGCCCAGCTCCATACAGAAGGCCATCAAGGTCCAGCTCGTTGGGTGCTTGCAGGCCGTACAACTTACATTGGCTACATTCTCGATTTGTGCAATGCGATTGGTCTTTTGGATTTGGATCTGGATTATGAATTCACGGACTTGCAGGGAACGTTTATGTACAATTTCTCTGAAGATACTCGCCTGAAACTCAGTTTCTATATGGGTAAGGACCGCTTGGAATTTGACCCGCTTTATATGGACTGGGGTAACATCGCTATTCCGCTTGGTATTTACCACCGCATCAATGGCAACTGGGATTACAATGCTACGCTTGCCTATAGCAAATTCTACCAGACGATGAAAGTGAGCGATCTCATGTCGATTGAGATGATGCTTTATACCTTTGCGGGTAAACAGTGGCTGAACTATCGTGGTATCGACAATCATACGTTTACTTTGGGTTATGAACTAGAATACGATTACGAACGCTATCAAGAAAAAATGGCTTCAATTAGCGTTGCTGATATTGAAAATGCGTTTCATCACGTTGCTTATGTGCAAGACGCCTGGAAAATTTCGCCAGATTTGCTGTTGCAATATGGATTGCGTTTTAATTATCAGACTGCTTCAAAACATTTTGGTGTTGAACCGCGTGCCTCGCTGTCCATCAATCTTGATGAATCGAAATCGCTGGAACTTTACGGCGGTTACTACTTGCAGTACATGAATTCGATTGTCTATACCGATCAGGAAACACTCAACGAATTCTATTATCCGGCGACGACAACAACAGATGGAAAACACATCAAACCCGCTTCCTCTTGGCTATTGGCGGCGGAGTACAGCCATCGCGACCTCTTTGAAGGTTATGATTTTACCGCAGGCGTTTATTATAAAACGCAAAATAACTTGAATACGTTTGCGATGAAACAGGACACTAGCGATAATTCGTCGTCTTCTGAGGAGCTTGTACTTGCGGATAATTTTGGCACGGCAGATGGTTATTCATTCGGTTATGAGCTTTCGTTGCGTAAAAATAATGGTTGGTGGTTTGGTGGAATCAACTGGAGCCAAAGTATTAGCGTAGCTCGCGCGAATGATGGTTCCAAGCCGTATTTCCCGAGTTGGCATCAACCGTATGCGCTGAAGATGGATTTGGGCATCAATTGGAAAGGTGGCGAAGACGCCTTGTGGCAACACAAGAAAAAGGGCCGCTATTTCCGCTCGTCGCTTGCACTCAAGTATTCATCGGGTATGCCGATTAGCGAATACAAGGGATATTATTTGCAACAGGAAATCGGTACGCAACGATATTCAGATGATATTGTGGTGTTGCCGGGAAGCCGCAATGCAGGCCGCCAAACGGATTATTTCAGAATTGACTTGAAGGCGATTGATATGGGTCGTGAAGGCAAGTGGAACTTTAGCTGGACAATTATCAACTTGACGAATCACGATAACATGTTCTTTACTTTCTACGATACGCGCAAGAATCCTCCGAAGAAAACAGAAATTACTCAGTTCCCCTTTTTACCGATTATGCTGAATTATGAATACTATTTCTAGACGAAAGAACGCCGCTTCGCGGCTACAGACTAGAGACGAAAGAAATAATTTCCGTTTTTGCGAGAATGACAGAGCTATGCAGAGATTTTCTAAGAACGAAGTGAATATTCAAAGGCACGACGATGTCATCCTGAGCGAAGTCCGCAAGGACGTAGTCGAAGGATCCAGAGCGTTTTTATTGTGTGCCTTGGTGATGCTTCTTGCTGCTTGCGATTTTCATGGGCCGTGGGAATACTATCCCGAAGAACGCGAAGTCTATACGGGCATTTATACGTACGGCTATGTCATGGAAAATCGAAAAGCAGAAATTTGTTTTTCGAAAGTTTATGAATTGGACGAATCGTCTGCGGAAAATTTTGCATTCTACGACAGTGCCTATGTGACATTACAGGGCATGTTCGGTCGCCCTTTTGGTGATAACGTTGATACGACCATTGTTCTTCATGGTACAAATTGCTTTTCACACTCCGGTTTCACGGGAATCGCGGGAGAAACATACAAATTAGACGCTTTCTTCGTGTGGGACAGTGCAGGACGCAAGGCTAAATCTAGGTACAAAGCAGAAGCGACAATCCCGAATGCTGTAAACATCAAGGGATTGAACGCACCCCAAAAAGATGGAAGCTATAAATGGATGCCGAATAAAGCTTACGAAACTAAAGGTACTTGGGGAGGGTATGCTAGTTTTACGGTCGATTTTTTGGAATACCCGATGGATATGGAATTCTTCAAATGTGCTTTAGATTTCGATAATACGGTGGGTGGAGTTTTGTCTGTATTGGAATACGACATGAAAACTGGGGAGTCCGTGAAAACGACCATCAACCAGATGCTCAAAGGGATGGCCGAAGCTGATTCAACGGGGTACAGGGGAATGTCGATGCATGACCCATTGGAATCCAAGCAAAATTTTGGCTTTGCTGAAAATCGCTGGATTGCAGGATTCAATAATTTGGACACACTCTATCTCATGAACATGATGTTGCCCCTCGGGGAAGTGTATGTAAATTTATACGCGACTGACCGTGCGTATGAGGATTATGTAAGGAAAGTGAAAGCATCAGTTTCTGATTCGCGTGTTGTTCCAAAATCGAATATCGAAAACGGAATGGGCGTGTTTAGCGGAATGGCTGTTTCGAGTATAAAAATAAACGTTCTAGGAGAAGGCGTGAGCATGAGTCATATCGCTTTCCATAATTGCGATTACGAAGGTGGTGCGGATAAAGAAAGCTGGGAAACGCGAGGTTGCAGACTTTATCAGGATATTGCATGTGCAGGCATGTCGGGTGAAAGAGTTGATGAATACAACAATTTAATGGAGGCTAATGCAGATGCCGCTTTGATGTACAGGGATTCGGTTTATAATCGAGATGTTAAAACGTGCTATGCATCCAACGTAAAAGCCGCAATGACGCTTGATACTACCAAGTGGTCGTTGTTCTTACCCGATTCGATGAATGAAAATGACAAATCAGAAGCTTATACAGAAGGCCTAAAACGTTATTGCATGGCTAGTAATTTTAAAAGCAACCACATTGCAGATTGTTCTTCCCTTGAAAAGGAATGCCTTGAAGGAGCAGAGAAAAATGACTGTAAAGAATATTTGTGGGAGTGGTGCGCTGACCGTGGCTGGGATTTGGAATGGTATGGACAGTGCAAGTCCGCTTTTGTGAGCCGTTATTATCTTCAGGAATTAAAATCAAGTATTCTTCATCGCGAAGTGGAAAATGTATGTGGAGATAGAGAAATTGGATTATTAGAAATTCGTGATGATGGTACGGAGGTGACAAAATCCGTGTTCCGTACCCAGATATGTGAAAATTGGTGCAAAGTCGAGGACGATCAAGTAAAATGCCAATAATTAAATCCATTTCAAAAAAATCTTCAAACACGGTGACACTTTTGAAGCGTTCAGGTGTTTAAATAATGTAATTTAGAGACAACCTATTTGGAAAAATTATGAAAAGATTGAATATATTGCCTTTTGCGGTTTTAGTTTTCTCGCTTTCGGGCATTGCTTTTGCAGATTACGAGTCCGAAATTCGCGACTTGAAAATGCAAAAGGAAAAGCTGAATTCCGAAATTCAGACATTGAATACGAGAATCGCGGCGACGGATTCTATGCTACGTGCTGATGTTTCGCGTCATAATTTGCTGGAACAGCGCTATAAGGCTGATTCGGAACGCCGCCTTGCAGAAATTGATAGCCTGAATGCAAAAATCCGTAAAGTGGCTGCAAGCCTCCAGCAAGAACGCAACAAGCAGGCTCGCGCAAAGAATCGCAGTGAAAATGTGGCTGCAAAACGCCGTGCATTGCGTTTGGAACTTGCAAAAATCAGCAAAAAGCTGGAATCTCAAATTGCACAGACTCTCCCGTGGGAACGCGAAAGCAGGCTGGATCGTGCAAAGTCCTTGACGCGTGAAATCGAAAGCGGCAACGCCTCCGAAGAAGAAGCTTTTTCTCGCCTCAAGTCTTTGCTTGGCGAAGAAATCAAGTTCGGAGACGAAGTCGCGATTGTCAATAGCCCTTTGACCCGCAAGGATGGCGAAATCGTGAACGCTTCGATTCTCCGCATTGGCAACCAATGGATGGTCTATGTCGATGAAAACGGTTCTGTTTACGGCCGCTTGGAACGCAAAATCGAAAATGGTAATGTCGTTTATGAATGGAATGAAAATTTGAATCTGGAAGAACGTGCTGCCGTGAAATTGGCAATAGAAGTGAAGCAGGCGAAAAAGCCGCCCCAGATTGTGAATTTGCCTGTAAGCCTTTCTGTTGTGGGAGGTGCAAGATGATTTTAGACGAAAGACGTGGTTCGGCAGGCTCACCAACCTGGACGAGAGGCGAGAGAAATGGTGTCATCCTGAGCGGAGCACGTAGTGCGAAGTCGAAGGATCCGATGAAATTTGTCATTGCGAGGACCGAAGGGACGTGGCAATCTATGCGTCGAATTGTTTTTGCACTCGTTTTAATGTTTGCTTCTTCTGCATTTGCATGGCCGTGGAGTAGCGACAAGAAAAACGCCGAAGACGAAGCTCGCATCAAGGATTCCTTGTTGCAAGTCGAAGTCCGCAATTTGCAACGTGAAGTCGAAACGCTCACCCGCATCCGCATGCAAAAAGCAGATTCGCTTGAAAAGCTCGATGCCAAGCATTGGAGCAATCGCTATGCGGAATCGCAGATGACCGAAGAGCACCAGAACAAAACGCGTGAACTCGATGGCCGCTATTCCAAGCTTTCGACGGATTTGGGCCGCGTCACCGAAGAAGCGATGTCGAGCAAGAACGTCACCGAAGAAGCGGAAGAAAAAGCCAAGGGCGAAGAAATTTCTTTTGATGCTTTCAATACACAAGTGAAACTCTCGATTGAAAAGACGCTTGGCGATGTTGCCGGCGATTACCCGGTCGGAATGAACGCTCGCCTGTTACGCTTGAAGCAGGCAAATATTGAAGCCGAAAAGAAGGTGCCGAATACGATTGCTGCGGTGCAAGGCTTCATGGATGATTTGCTGAAACGCCACGAAGTCACTTATACGCAATTTTACGGTGCTGAAATTTCGCAAGTGGGCTCTCGCCCCGATGTGAACGTGAATCGCTTACGCATGGGAACAGTGTTCCTCGGCGAAGTCGCAAATGACAATGGCAACGTGCAGGCCTTGATGCGTTCAGGTGCGTTGCAGGGCAAAGTTTTTGAATGGAACGCGAACTTGCCGACGGAAATGGCGGTGAACATCAAGCAGGCCGTGAATCAGGCGGGGGCTTTGTCTGGCTCTGCGGCAAGTGCGACGCAGTCAGCAACAATCGCGATACCTTTGGATGTCTTGCAGAACAAAGCCGTCAAAAATTCTATTTCCGATGTCAAGGAATTAACTTGGACGGAAAAATTCAAAGCGTTCTTCAAGAAGGGCGGCATTGTGATGTATCCGTTGGCATTAGTCGCGATTATTGCTCTTCTGCTTTTCCTTGAACGTCTCCTGGTGCTTTCGTATCGCGGAAAGATTGGCCGTCGCTTTATCAAAAAACTGGATTCGCTTGTCGCCGAAAAGAAATATGACGACGCCGCGAAGCTTTGCCTCAAAAAAGAAACGAGCCTTTCGATGGTACTTTTCTCCGTCCTGAACAAGGTAAACGACACTCGTGAAAATGCGGAACGCTCCTTGCAAGAGGCTTTGCTCCGTGAACAGCCGAAACTCGAACGCCGCATGGGCCTTTTGGCCGCGATGGGCACAATCGCTCCGCTCTTGGGCTTGCTTGGAACGGTGACGGGTATCATCACGCTCTTTACCGTGATTACCGAAGTCGGAACAAATGATGCTCGCGTGCTTGCGGGCGGTATTTCCGAAGCACTTGTCACCACTGAAATGGGCCTTGTCATAGCAATCCCGGTGATGATTCTGCACGGTCTCCTGAGCGAAAAAATTGAAAAGATAACGAGCGAACTCTATGTGCAAAGCACCTCGCTTATGAATAAAGTCTTCGGGAAGGAAAGTAAGTAGAATACGTCATTGCGAGCCGAAGGCGAAGCAATCTAATGTAAAGGTTATATGACTAACACTTATTACATATTCATAGAATCCTTGCGGAACACGTACGAGGCGGGTGGCGTGGTAATGCTCCCCATCCTCTTGGCAGGTGTCGTCGGGTTCTACTTCCTTTTTGCGAGCTGGATGCGCATTGGCGGTGATTCTTTCAGGAATGACGTCCACAAAGTCGTGAGACGCATGCAACGTGATTTAAACGGCGAAGGAACAGCCTCGAAATTCGCTGACGCTCACGGAATTGCGGACGATTCTGCAAAGGAACATTGCGAAGCGGTGGCACTCCAGAGACTCCGCAAACGAGGCGGATTCCTCTCAAGAGAATTTTCGTATGCGATTGAAGTGGCTCAGAAGAACTATGATGAATTTTGCGATTACATGCAAGTGCGCATGATGAAAAGCGTACGCTACATGGAGCAGGGCAATCACATCATTTCAGTGATGGCCGCCGCTGCTCCGCTTTTGGGCTTGCTTGGAACGGTAACAGGTATGGTCTCGACGTTTGAAGTGATTACGTTATACGGCAACCAAAATCCGGTATTGATGGCAGATGGCATTTCGGAAGCATTGATATCTACGCAAAGCGGACTTTTGGTGGCTTTTCCGCTAACGCTTTTGAAACAACGTCTTGATGAACGCATTGAAATGCTCAAGCAAGAAATGGAACTTGGTGCAACGGTGATCGACAACTATTTTGCGACTCAAGTTGGTAATTCAAGCATTACCGCAACACGTGCAAATGAATCCCGTATGACAACGATTGATGTGGACAATTCACGCATTGTTGCTGCTCATGCAGACAATTCAAGCTTTGCTGCGAATCATGCAGACGAATCTCACATTAATTGTCATTGCGAGCCGTTGGCGAAGCAATCTAAGCGATAAGGATTTATTATGGACTTTAACTTACCGAGAAGAAAACAAAAAGATATGGGCATCGAGATGGGTCCGCTGATGGACATCGTGTTCATCCTCCTCATCTTCTTTGTCGTAACGTCGTCGTTCACTCGCGAAACGGGTGTCGATGTGACGAAACCGCAAGCGCAATCGGCAAGCCAGCTTGAAAAAGAAAACTTGCTCATCGCCATCACGCGAGAAGGAACGATTCACATGAACGAGCGTCAGGTGGATTTAGCAAGCTTGCAGGACATTCTGAAGCAATCGCTTGCGAAAACACCCGACCGCGAAGCCGTCGTGATTGCAGACAAAGAAGCAGAAACAGGTGTACTCGTCCAGGTCATTGATATGTGCAATTTGGCGGGTGTGAAAAAAGTCTCCATCGCGGCACAAGCGGACTGAATATAGACGAAAGAACGCTCGCAAGCGAGCTACAGACGAGAGACGAAAGAAAATGATGTGTCATTCTGAGGAACGAAACGACGAAAGAACGGAATACTCTCTTGCGTCATCCTGAACAACGTGAAGGATCCAGTGTTTTTTTATGCAAAAATTGATTAAGAAATTATTAAAGCGTTTTACAATCCTTCTCGCGGCGGTGCTCGCGAGTGTGATTCTCGTTTTTTCCGTAACGATGGCAAATTTGTTCTTGAACGGTAAAGTCTTCCATGAACGCAAATTTGTCAAGACCGAAGTCGCTGTGAAGAAAATCGAAGAAGTCGAAAAGAAAGTCGAGAAAAAGCACACGGCTCGCAAGCCGAACCGCCAAAAGTCCAACTCGCGTTCACCCAAGGCAGGGCCACGTTTTGCGATGAACCTCGGTGCGGTTTCGGGAACGGCTGGTGCTGCAATTAGCGATGAACTCATGGCCGATTTTCGTGGCGGTGCGATGTCTGCGGGGAAAGGCGATGTCGATAAAAAGCCTGAAAGCCGCTCTATGGCGAATTTCCAGGTGCCGCCGCAAATCCGCGATCGCGAAATCGACGCTATGTTGCGTCTCAGTTTCTGCGTCGATGTGGGCGGTCGTGCTTACGACATCAAAGTGATTGAAGAATCGCCGGCAGGTTCGGGACTTGCTCAAGCGGGTAAAGATGCCATCGCCAGCATGACGTTCATTCCCGCTGAAAAAGACGGCAAGTCGGTCGCCTTCTGCGGCATGGAACAACCCTTCGAAGTGAAATTTAGGGATTGATGCCTTTGGCATCAGTGGTTAGTGATTAGTGGTTGGTGATTAGGTAACAGGTAATAGTGATTATGTGTCATCCTGAGCTATACGAAACTTAAAACTTTAGTTCTATAGTTGAGTTATGCCCTTTGGGTAGAAATGCCGTAAGGCATGAAGTCGAAGGATTCAGAGAGGTTTTTAATTTATGTTTTTTAGATATTTGATGAATATGTTGAGTAAATCGACTAAATATCTTATGACAAGGTCCCTGAGTGGAACGCTGTGCGAGGTCGAAGTGTTTGTTGAAGGACCTCGTCTCTCGTCTCTCGTCTCTCGTCTCTCGTCTATACTACTCCTTTCCCTTTTCCTCGCGCTTCCTGCGATTGCGGCACAGTCTTCTTTTGACTTGATGGAACGTGCGAACGCACTTTATCGCGATGGAAAGTACAAGCAAGCGATAACGCTTTACCGCAAAGCCGAAACTCGCGGAGCAGACCCCGTTGCGGTGAGTTTCAACATCGCAAATAGCTTGTACCAAACTGAAAAGTACCCGGAAGCGGCAGCAGCTTACCGCAAAGCTGTTGACTATTCAAACGGCTCTTTCGCTCCGGCTCTGTTCAATATGGCTAGCGTCTATTTCCGCCTCAAGCAATACGCAGAATGCATTGCCGTTTATCACCGTGCGTTAAAAATGGACCCCGACAACATTTCTGGCTGGCTCTACTTGGGCGAAGCTTACAGTAAAACTGGCGATAAAGTCGGTGCATTGCGAGCCATCGAGAACGCTTACCGCCTCGACAAAAATGATATCAGTATCGTCTATCAGCTCTCCGAAGCAAACATCGCGTTGAACGACTTTGACCGAGCCGTTGCCGTAATCCGCGAAGGCTACACGCTCCATCCCGAAGAATCCGATTTCCTCGTCTATCTTGGCGATGTCTATCGCTTGAACAAAAACTTTGAAGAAAGTGCCAACGCCTACCGCGAAGCCCTCAGCGTAAAAATCGACGATACGCAAATTATGTACAAGCTCGCCGATGTCCTCGCCGAAGACAAGAAACCGTATGTCGCGATGGAAATTCTCAACAACATTTTGCAAATCAAGCCAGATTTTTCGGATGCCGCAATATTCCTCGGAAACCTCGCCTACGATTCTAAATTCTATGACCGTGCAGAAGCCGCCTATGAACTCGCCGCCAAAAACGGAAACGCCGAAGCAGTTTTCGGCTTCAAAAACATGGCCTACGATGCCCACGCCCAAAAACGCACCGACGAAGCCGTGCGTTTGTTAAAACTTGCGTTGTCGTATTATCCGACCGACGCCACATTGCAAGCCGATTTGCTAGAAATGGAAAATGCAAAGTAAAATCGCCGCAATTTAATTCAAAAGCAAGCCCATTAATTCTATTATTACTATAAAAGGAGCTTGCGTATGACAATCCGTGCTAATGTTAAACCCAACAACCCCTCCCGTGCCGAAATTGAACTTGCCCGCATCGCCTCTTTGTTAAGCGACGATTGGTTTGTGTGGATGAACCGGCATCTGAATTTTGACATTCCTGAAACCGGTTCGATGGATCGCGAGGTGGATTGCGTCTTTTACCATCGCAAGCACGGATTGCTTGTCGTCGAATGCAAATCGGGAAAAATTGCGACTAGCCGAAGCTCCCGCGATGGCGAAATTGTATGGCTACAGAGCGGCAAACCGATGGACAAAAAGCCGCGAGAGCAAGTGGAAGGATTGATTGCGCCCTTGCATGAATACATGAAGCATTTGCTGCGGAGTCCTGAAGGTAAGGACTTTTACAGAGTTCGCGTCCAGTGGGCGGTATGCTTTAGCGACATGGACAATCTAGAACAAATTCCCCTTGCGGAAATTCCGAGAAAGCGAGCGTTATTGCGGCCCGACCTGCTCGATGTCAAGCATTTCGAAAAACGTTTAATTGAAATTCTGGAAATCCCCGCGGAAGCCCGTAACGGTCGTGCATTTGCCAATGATTTTTTGGATGAAGAAGCTTTCTTTGCGCTGCAAAATTTCTTGGATGGCAACGGCGAGCGTGTAGAAGAAAGTGATTTGCTGCGGGAAGACAGTTTCTATAGCGAACAAGCTACCGAAATGCAGCAGATGATGATGGAATCTATTTCTAGAAACCCTCGCATGCGTATTGAAGGTGTGGCCGGTTCTGGAAAATCGCGGATGGTCGTATGGGAAGCGTTACGCCTTTCGCGCATCGGGAAAAGTGTTGCGATAGTTTGTTATAACGATTTGCTCGCCGATGAGCTTCAAGGCGATATGAACGAAGTGCTGGAACGCGACCGTGCTGCGGTTGTCGCTAAGTACGGCAAGGACGGCGGTGTGAGCTTCGCCCCTGTGGAGGTTCACGCTTATTCGGAATGGTGCAAAAAGTATGCGAAAGCAGTGAAAATTCTACCCAAGATGGGAAAGGATGCCGCCCAGTATTACGACAAGGATTTGCCGCAGGCCTTAAAGCAAGCGACAAAGATGATGCGTAAAGACAAGAAAATGCGGGAAAAGTTTTTCTTCGATGCAGTCATCATTGACGAGGGGCAAGATTTTGCTTGCGAATGGATTGACTCGCTGACGGAACTGTTACGCGATTCACAGCGTGGAATTATACGTTTCTTCTACGACCCGGCACAGCGTTTGTTCGGCACGCGTAACGGCATTGACTGTGAATTTGTCAACAGCATGCCGGTGATGGTTCTCAATCGCGGTTTCCGCAATACGTGCAAAATTCTGGATTGGGTTTATAAAAATACAGGAATCCGGGTGCAATGCTACAACAACACACAGCAAGGGAAACCGGTCAAGGAATTCCGCTATACGAATCCTTCAGAACAAGAAAAATTGCTTGTTGAATGCTATGAAAATTTAGTGAGCCATTACAAACTCTCTTATTCGGACATCCTTGTCGTTTCCATGTGCAGTGAACGCACGTCGGGAATCCGCAACATCAAAGATGAACGTTTTGTCTGGAATAAAGTGGGCGGCAAGAAGTTGATACGGGACAAAGTGAATATCGTAAGCACTTACCGCATTAAAGGCTTGGACGCATTGGCCGTTATTTTGGTCGATGTCGAAGAGCCTGCGGAACTCAGCAAACGCGAAAATTGGAAACGTTGTCTGCTCGTAGGTGCAACGCGAGCGAAACAGTTGTTGTCCGTCATCCGAAAAAAATAGATGACGACCAACACCCAATGGCTAAAAACTACTTTTTCACGTATTCCTTGTAAGGAGCACCGCCACATTTCATGGTGCTGTCGCGAATGTCGGTCTTGACGATTTTCGTGCTATCGGAAAGTTCTTCGCAGAACTCGAAAAGGAATCCCACGTATCTGTCAAATGGCATGCGCTCATAGTCACAGTTGTCGTAAACGTTCGTCAGAGAAATAGAGTCTTTCGTTATTTGAGTAATGACATGCACTGCGGGTGTCGTTTCATTTAGGTTCAGCATGTAAAGCGAGCAACCTTCAGAACTCTTGAGCGTACCGCCTAAACGTTTCGCTGTTAAAGGGAAAATCGCATTTGCATCAGCGAGTTCTTTTGAAGTTACTTTATGCAAGCCGACTGTCAAGAAAGCAGGAACCTCGACAGGTTTGGGGCAAGTGTCTTTTGTAATGTCACAAGATTCGTATATTACATTATACGCAAGAACATTGCGGTCAAAGGACACACTGGTTCTGCTGTTTCCATTCAAGCTAGTTGCACCTGCATTGTATGCTTTGAGATAGTCGTCAAGCGTACTTATTAAAGTTGAATCGATGTCAAAATGACCGCTATGCCCATCGCCATTGCCGTTCCTTTTAGAAGAAGAGGATGCTGCGGCAACCCTGTTCGAAGACGATGCCGGGATGGGAACATAATTTTTTTCTGATGATGAGTACCGCAATGACGGCACATCCGTTCTCGAATCACTTGAATTAGGGTTGTTGTGTGGAAAGGGCTCGGTGTCATAAGATGAGGAACTAACATGCCCGTGAGGAGCAAATGGCTTGAAATCGGTGGAGTCTTGAGATGAAGAGCTTTCGTCAATATTGTTCATTTCAGATGAACTTGATGATTCGTTGTGCGCGAATTGGTTGGGTTCCTCTGCCGTTCCGGCGAGATTGTCGGAGCTGCATGCGAATACGCAAAACGCAACAAAAGCTGCTGTACAGGTTGTTGAAAATTTTTCTAACAGCTTAATCATTGCCGTCCTCCTTGGCGTTACGAGTAAGCGGGAATAGCTGTAAATTTAATCTATATACCTGATTAATGTTCTTGTCTCCGGCGGCGATGCTTACGATTTTTCGACGGCATTCGTCGAGTTCTTTCACAATTTGTTCGTAAGAATCTTTCGAAATCCCCATCGTGACACCGCTGAAATTGCGTTCTGCTCGTGCGAGATCCAGCGAATTTGCTGCGATTTTGGCCATTTCGCGGTGCATTTCGCGGATGGCGAGTCGAGTCGCTTCGGGAGAACCTTTGATGGACGTTTCACTTTGGACATAAGTGTTTTCGGCAGTCTTTTTTAAAAATCCAGCCTTAACCAAAAAATCAAGGGACTGCTTGACATCGTAGGCGGAAACGTTCGTATAGCATTTCTTGGCGAGTTCGCCTGGGGTTGCTCCCGGCATCATCGGGGCAAGTTCCCTCAAGACAGGATTCTTCCAGGACTCGTAAAAATCGAACAGGTCGCTTTCGATGACCCTGACCTTGTGCTCCTTTGCGATGGCGAGCATCTCTTCGTAGGCGGCTTTCTTTTTCGAATCGTCGGTCTCCTGTCCGAACTTGACCATCGCCCTGAAGTAATCCATTTCGAATCCGACGAGTCCCATCGCCTGCCCCGTACGTTCTACGCCGATGCGGCTGAGGTTGCTTTTGCCGTCGCAAACGACTTTCATGTACGACGACGACGTGAAACCGGCACTTTTCGAAAATTCACGCCACGAGAAAACATGGCGAAGTTTGCGTTCTTCGTAAAAGTCTCGCATGTACTTGCGAAAGTCGGAGTATTCGATAATCGGTTTCATCAATAATAAATATAGATTGAAATCGGCGAAAAAGCAACTTTTTCATGCAACAAAAAATCGTAAATATATATATAAATAGAATATTTTTATCGCCATTCAGTAAAAAATGTTCTATATGAAACGCTAGTGTCTCAAAAATCACTTTTTTTCACAATGTGTAGAAAAAAAGAACGATTTTAAGGAAATAATATATTTTTTGTAGCATGAGCGTTTTTGGTTTTTATGTAGAAGTCAATCTTGGGTGCGTTTGTATTCTGGCGCTCCTGTTGTACAGTATCAAGAGACTTCCGACTCCGCAGTTGAAATACACTCTTTTCCAAAATCTGATATTTTTTCATATTATTTATTTTATCAGCGACTCGGCTTGGGCGCTTGTGAACGATGGAGTGCTCCCTAAAAACGTATTCAGCGTCCTCGCTGTGAATTATCTCAACGTTGTCATCATACCCTTTGTCGCTTACAGCTGTTTTATTTTTGCAGAAATCGGCACCCGAACGGATATGACGCGCAAACAAATTGAACGTCTCCAGTTAAAACTGCTCATACCGATTGTCTTGCAGGCAATTGTGCTGCTTGTTTCATTTTGCTGGTCTCCCGATTTTTGGCTGGACGAGCGATTGGAGCCGATTGACTTTTATTATTTTATTTTGTCCTTTACGCCCATGTGTTATTGGGTTGCGGCGACTGTTCGCGGACTGCTCCGTGCAAGAAACATCCAGAATCGCCCGAATTTTCGAACATACTTGATTGTGGCAAGTTACACGCCCGGAGTTTTGATTGCTGGCGGAGCGCAGGTGATTTTCTCGTTGACGACACCGATTTTTTGCTTTTGGTGTACTTTTATTATTTTATTTGTTTATTTGCATCTGCAAAATCATTTGATATCGACAGATTCTTTGACGATGCTCAACAACCGCAACCGTCTGCATCATTTTTTGCACCAGCAACGCGACGAGAAGGATTCTTTTGTGATTATGGTCGATGTCGATCATTTTAAGCAAATTAACGACACGTATGGCCATGCCGAGGGCGACAAAGCCCTAGTCCTTGTTTCGCAGGCGTTAAAGAAGGCGTGTGAAAGTTTGAGCTATTCGATGTTCTTGTGCCGTTATGGCGGAGACGAATTTTTGATGATTGCGCAAACCGATGTTCCGGATGATGTAGTGAACAAGATTAAGGAATGCCTGCAAGAAGAAATTGCAAATCAAAAGCGTTCGCTGTCCTACACTATCGAAGCGAGCGTTGGCTTTGCCCGTTGGGACGGCCACCCGGAAAGCTTTAAAGAGAGCATGATCAACGCTGATAAGAAAATGTACGAAGACAAGAGGGATTAGGTTTTTAAAAGTGGTTAGTAAACAGTGATTAGTAAACAGGAATGTAGCCGCGTGGTTCGGCAAGCTCACCAACCTAAGCGGCGTTCTTTCGTCTAGTATTACCCTTCCAGTTTATTTTTCAGATAATGCTTTGCGGTGTAAGCGAGGTACATGATATCCGCAAGCACAAGAGCGATAGCGCAGGCGAAAAACACCGGCTGGTGCATGCCGAAACGGTTCGCCATCGCGCCGCCGACGAGAATCCCAATTCCAATGCCGATATCCCAGCCGCTAAGGTACGTGCTGTTGGCGGTGCCGCGTTGGTCATGGCGGGCTAGGTTCACGCACATCGTCTGGTAGCCGGGGAAAATGAGACCAAGGCTTGTGCCGATGAGGAACGATGCAAGGAAAAACATGACGGGGCCATGGCAGAATGCCAAGATGAAATATGCAACAACGTTCAGCGTCATCCCGGTGCCGACGAGATGAACAAGGTATCCTTTGTCGATGAGGCGACCTGTCATGATGCGGTTCAGAATGAGGCCCGCCGCGATGAGGGCGTAAAACCATCCCGAGCCGCCAATGCCAAGTTCCTTGGCGTAAAGCGCAATGTAGTTCGTAACCGGCCCGTATGCGAAACCGACGAAGATGAAGTTTGCAAACTGCGGTACGGCTCGTGTTAAAAAGAATCGGTCCAGCGAAAGCGGGGCGTGCGCTTTTTTCTCTTTACGGGGAACGCGTAACGTTTGCACAAGAATAAGCCCTATAACGCACAAAATAATCGAAATTGCAAAGACGATGGAATCGCCGAATGCTTCGTAAAGGAACATCCCTGTCATGGGGCCGGTTGCAAAAGCGAGGTTCACGCTGATGCCAAAATAGCCGATGCCCTCGCCGCGGCGGCTTGCAGGCAGTGCGTCAATGGCGACGGTATTGCTTGCCGTTGTCGAAATTCCAAAGAAAAGCCCATGTGCAAATCGCACAACAGCAAGAATCGGCAAAAGCCCAACCGTCTTGTAACCGATAAAGCAAAGAGTGAACGCGAAGAACGTCCAAAAGTACAGCGGCTTTCTGCTGAGCGTATCGACGAGAAACCCTGCGAAGGGGCGGCATGCGAGTGCTCCAATCGTGTAAAGCGAAATGATGATGCCGGCAGTCGCGTTGTCGGTTGCAAATTTGTCAATAATGTACAACGGAAGAATCGGTAACAACTGGTAAAAGCTAAAGAACAAAAGAAAGTTCGCGGCAGAGCACGTTACAAAGTTACGCGTCCAAAGAGGAGGCTTTGCGTTGCCACCAGTGTTTCCGCCCCCGATAGCTGTTGTATTTTCGTTAGATGTAACCATAATCAAATACCCCAGCACAAAGATAGAAAAAAGGAATCAATGCTTTGGACGAACTCGTCCTTGTCATTCTGGAGGCCAAAGGCCGATAGGAACTAGACTGGATTCTATCCCCCGGCTCAGTGGTTCGACAGGCTCACCAACCTTAATTCGGGGCTAAAGGCTATCATAGGCTTCGCAGTTCTATTAACGGCTCCAATTACTATTTTTTCCTAATCCCTATCCCCTAAAACCTAACTCCTATTTACTTTCTTTCGAGCGCGACGAGCGTTTCGAGGTGCGGCGTGCCCGGGAACAAGTCGAGCGGCAGCACTTCCTTGACGCGGTAGCCAAAACGTTCCCATTCGGCGAGGGCATCCGGGATTTCGTCGGTGCCGCAGAAAATGTGCAGCACGCGGACGGGCTTGCGCAAAGCAAGCGCGCGAATCACGCCCGGTTCAGTTCCCTTGCGTGGCGGGTCAAGGAGAATGCGTTCCGGTTCGCCAGGAATCGGTCGCGGGAGTCGCATCTGCACGAACGTCTCGTCAATCTTGCCTGCGATGAACTTGTAATTCTTCTTCAAGAACCTTGCGGAAGCTTTCGCGCAATCGATGGACGGGCCTTCCCATTCCACGCCGAGCACGGACTTGGCGGCTTCGCCGAGCGCGAAGCTGAAGAGGCCGTAACCGCAGTAAAGGTCCAAGAAGTGGTCGCCCTTTTCAAGGCCAAGCAAGCGGCTTGCGGACTTGATGAGGTTGTGAATCTGGCTTTCGTTAATCTGGCTGAAACCCGTCACCGGGTACTTGAGCCTGAAATGGCCGAGGTCCAGCGAAAGTTCACGCGGACCGTAAAGCTGTTTGAAGTTGAGCGTGTCTGTCGGGCGCTTCGCTTCGAGATAGTAATTGGATTCCGTCGTATCGACGTAAGTGTGGGCCGCCGTCACGTGGTACGGGCACTGCTGCAAAACTTCTGCAATTTGTTTCAACTTGCGGACAATGCTTGCGTCCAGCTTTTTCACGTTGAAAATCACGACGCGGTACTTGTATGTGCCGCGGATGATAATCCAGTTGAGCGCGTAGGCGAGCGGCTTGTACGCCGGCGTAATGAGCTTGTCGAACAGCAAACGGTAAATGGCGTTGTGCTCTTCGGGCTCCAAGATGCTATCGTATTCGTTAAAACGCAAATCGCCCGGCTTCATTTCGACCTGGCGCTTGGACGTGGTGCGGTAATTGCGCGGCATCGGGCTTGCAATAATCGGCTGCGGACCACGGGCAAGGCGGTTCACTTCCCAGAATTCGCGGATGGCGGCATTCTTGACCTTGAGCTCTTCCTTGTATTCGAGCGGGGCAAGAGTCTCGCCGTAAGCGGAATCGGATTCCTTCGTGTAATTCGGGAGATTGTTGGCGATGGCTTGTTCAAAAAACATATTAATCCTTTTTTATACAATTCCAAATTTAAAAAGTTCCTAGAAAGTTTAAAGTCTATTTTTATGCTATGTGGGAGTGATTAGTGGTTGGTAAGCAGTGGTTTGTAAGCAGTGGTTGGTGGTTAGTGGTTAGTGATTAGTAGGCAGTAGGAAGTAGGCTGGTAGGAAGTGACTACACGTTTCTCCGTCATTCTAGAGGCTCGAAAAGCCGATAGAATCCAGTAAAGGTATGGGCTATAAGTTCGGTCGCCTGCAGCACCCTTTGAACTATGGGGTATGGGCATAATGTAATAAGATTATCTCGGAACGAAACCATACAGTTTTAACAGCATTTACAAGATGTATGGCTTGGCTTGCAATAATAAGCATTTATTATATTTCGTACAAAGGTATGAAATTTATGAAATGGATAGGACTTTTTATCGTAGCTGCGGCGCTTGTGGCTTGCGCGCCTAAGACGCCTCACGTATCTACAGAAAAGTTCGATAAAGCTATTTCTTCTACGAAACATCCAAGCAGCGCATTTTTGGATAGCATAAAAGAACTTGTGCTCCCGATTTATGACATGTACGTTTTGGAACGTCCGGGCCTTACCGGTAAAATCAGCGTGACGATGACGGTGCGTCAGGATGGCGGTGTAGACAGTGTTAGCATTGATACTTCGACGGTCAATTATCCAGAGCTAGAAAAAGAGGTTCAAGAAAAACTTGGCCAGCTAAAATGTCCTCTAATAGATTACAGGTTGCTCAAGCCAAAAGCGAATATCGAATTCTCTGCTGAAGGGGTGGCTGTTACCCAGACTCAGCCTCGCTCGGCAAGTCAAATTATGAAAGTAGTCCGTAAGGAAGCGCCGCGGTTGAAATCTATTTATAACAGTTATTCAAAGAAGCGTTCTTTTGACGGCAAAGTTAGAGTAAAGTGGTCCATACCCCCTAGTGGCGATGTGGAAAATGCCGAAATCGTCGAAGCGACGACGGAGTATCCCGAGTTTGAAAAGGCTATTTTAGAAGATATAAAGCAATGGAAATTTCAAGACGGGTACAGCGGCAAGACTACCGTTACGGTGCCGTTCACGTTTTCTGAGTAAAGGGATTTTTAATCCAAATTCGCCTGCTCAATCATGGCCTCATTTTGGGATATTTTGTAGTTTTAAACAAAAAAAGGAATGGTTATGTTTAAATCTTATGCCGGTGCTTTTGCACTTTTAGCCGCATCTTCGTTGATGTTCACTGCCTGCGACGACAGTTCGTCTTCGCCAAGTGCAAGTATAGATCGCACGAATGTGAAAACTTGCGACGAGATGGTCAAGGAAGATGTGAATACATGGCACTTTATCCGCAAGGACGCTTTCGGTGACGATGCTGAATACATCTACAAGGCCGAAGGTCGCGATTTGATTATTTCCATTAAGAGTGCCGATGGGTCGTTTGATTCCAAGACTTACTCCATGTACAACATGGAATCTGAAGTCGGCGTAGAAATGGCTTACCAAGCCGCCAAGGCGACCTGCAAAGACGGACAATAATAATCTGTAATAGCTTTAAGTTTTTGTTGCGGTACCTATAAAACCTGATAGTGATGATGATTTATAGGTACAGGAAACGTCATGTTTAATTTTTATACCTATAAATTTGTGAAAATAACCATTTTATAGGTGTTTTTTTTTGTTTTACACATAAAATAAGTACGAAAAGTACCTATAAAATTGGTTTTCTTGTGTTGTTTATAGGTACAAGTTTGATAGAATCCGTCTTATGACCACTTCAATGAGTTGAAAATGACCTGTTTTGTACCTATAAAAGTGGGTGAAATGTTATTTTTATAGGTACGGACTTTTGAATTGCCCTGAATTTTTTTGAAAAATTTCTAAAAAGATGCCTCATGGAGGTGGATTTGAACAAAAAAAGACCCTCCGTAAGGAAGGTCTAAGAGCGGCGGACCGGGATCGAACCGGCAACCATTAGCTTGGAAGGCTAAGGCTCTACCATTGAGCTACCGCCGCGAGCGACAACAATTATACAAAAATATGGCGGTTTTTAAAGGGGTTCATAAAAAAGTTGTTGGAAAAATATGAAAAAAATTCTAAATTTACGCTCGCATTAACAAAACAATCATACCGAGGTAGCATACTTGTTCCCTAATCCGCGCGATCGTCGCATGCCCAACCGTCCCAGTGATGGGACCCGTATCAACGAAGATATCCATATCT
>JAEEGH010012003.1_pt1 | contig 19557 bp, 9 predicted proteins | sample 9134181 | NCBI WGS metagenome assembly JAEEGH01 (sample SAMN16246544, study PRJNA631951) | gut metagenome | biome: gut microbiome; feature: rumen; material: DP-attached | host: Bos | place: Iran: Karaj | collected 2018-10 | reverse complement strand
ATACGCCTAAGTCTGGCGAAAAGGGTGGTGTCGTGAAGGCTGAGGTCGTTCTTGGTGCTGAACCTGAGAAGGAGGAAGATGCCATGAAGGCTGATGATTATGCTATCGAGGCCATCGACTATCGCCTGACTGGTGGTTCGTACACTATTCCAGAGGGAGAGACAAGCGTTGATGTCACTTTCCAACTCGACAAATATTCATCGAAGACTGCCACATGGGCTGGTGAACAGGGACGCACAGTTTCGTTTACTGCCACTAATGGTACTGTATCTCCATCATCTGGTGTTACTGATTCTAATGGTAAAGTAACAGTTACCTTCACCGCAGGTGAAAACTTCTCAGAAGGTTCAATCACAGCAAGTGTCAGCGGCTCTGATCCAAGCTCATGGTCCAAGACCACCGCTGCCACCATCACAGCAGGAGCAGGTGGCGGAGGTGACGAAGGCATCACTGACGATGATCTGAAGAAGGCCAAGAGTAAAGGTGAAAACGTATATGTTATCGAGGATAAGAATGGAAAGACTGAGGAATATCCCTATGCACAAGAGTATTCTTCATGGAGAATTGAGAAAGGCGAATCCGGAGGTTCGAATATTTTCTTCAGTCTCTTTAACGAAGATGAAAATGGCATGACTCTTGGTGATTCTTCTGGTAATATTCCTTTGTCGTTGGTTGGTTCAAATACAGCGATTACTCAAGAGTTCTTACAGCAGAATCCAGGCTTCTCTATATTCTTTGGTAATTATCCTCCCACTGGTTCAAGTAGTAGTGCCATGTCTGCAAGTATCAAGTCTATGGATGGACAGGTAGGCGGTAACATTAAGACCGACGGTAGCAGTAAGTTCTTAATTAGAGAGGTCAAATCCTCACAGAGCAATACTCGTAATGGGAATGCAGAGTATCACGGACAGTATGAGTACATATTCTACTTAGTATTCACGAGATATATTTATAACGAGGAAACTGGGGAATCGGAACCTGGTGGTGACTGGATAGCCTATGGTAATGGAATCATTGAGGAGTACGTCCCCCGTATCACAAGCTTCCAGCTAAGTGCAGATAAAGACTGGGTGAAAGTAGGCGAAAAGGCCAAGGTGAAGCTCGAGAATTATTATGACAAGGAAGCAAGTTGGGACTGGAACGATCTACAGATTGTAGGTCAGTCATCTAATCAAGAAGACGCAAGGAGGAATGGCGTGGACGAAGGATTCTTCTCTTGGGATGCTGCCACACAGACCCTTACTTCGTTGAAGTCAAACGACAACAAAAAAGTGTGGGTATATCTCGGACTTATAAGCAATCCAGAAGTCAAGTACCCAGTCTATATTGCCACAGGTGAAGGCTGGAAGTATACGATGATTGAGACGAGCGAGACAGAGATGACGGATCATGCCAATTCTTATTTCAGATTTGATTTCAACTGGGCACCGAAGGACAGTGAGGACGAGAAAATGGATTTCTTTGCCCTTGAGCTTGACCCCGAAAGCGATCCCAACGGCTATTTTGTATTCCCGTATTCAGATACCAGATGGCCAGTGTTCTGCCGTTCTAACACTCCTCCAGGTGAGTACAACCTCAAATTCCGTGTGAAGAGCAACCACGACGTCAACTGTACGATGAAGTTTATCATAACAGCAGAAGAATAATTCAAAATGATGTACAATATGAAACGAAATAACAATTGGGTGAGGGCGGCCATGCTGCTGCTCCTCACCACGCTCACAACCACAACGGTGTGGGCCGATGGATCTAAGATCATCGTTTGGCTGAAAGACGGTTCAAAAACCGAAGTGCCATTCGAAACGATGCCTGAGTTCTTGTATGACAAGGGCACAATCTCACTTAAAGGCAACGAGGCCGAACTTTCATGGGAACTGGTCAATCTCGATAAGTTCACCTTTGAGACAGAAGAAACAGTCTATCATTCAGAGGCTTCCATCACCATCGGTAAGAGCGGTAAGGCATCTTATTGTGGAGATAAATCCTTGGACTTCAGTTTCTCTGATGAAATCAAGGCTTATATCGCAACGGGCTTTGACAAGGATGAGGGTACCATCTGGTTGACTCGTGTGAAGGATGTTCCTGCAGGTGTTCCTGTATTGATCAAGGGCGAGGCCGAGAAGACCTATAATGTTCCTGTGACGGATAGTCAAAACTCTTATTATACGAATATGTTTGTAGGTAACACGAGTGGAGCTTCTATTGAGATTTACGAGACTTCCGCTGATGGCAGCAAGGTGAACTACTACCTGAAAGATGGTACATTCCTGAGTGTGACTGGCAATGCAAAAATCGGTAAGAACAAGTGCTACCTTCAGCTGCCGGCAACGTTCAATGCCTCTGTGACAGGCGCTTCCCAGACCGTGACAGTTGGTCAGACAGGCAAGGCCTCTTTTGCAGCTCCTGTAGACTTGGACTTCACGAACGTTGATGGCTTGAAGGCTTTCACTGCAACTGGCTATGACAAGAGCACTAAGACCATCTGGCTGACACGCGTGATGAAAGTTCAGCAGGGTGAGGGCGTGCTGCTCAAGGGTAATCCCGATAATTATGAGATTCCATCTGCCGCTGCCCAGAGCCACTATGAGAATATGTTCGTAGGCAACACAAGTGGAGCAACTATTGAGATTCCAGAGATGTCCGATGATGGTAGTCAGACGAACTACTACCTGAAGAATGGTACATTCTTGAGTGTGACAGGCAATGCTAAAATCGGTAATAATAAGTGCTACTTAGCTTTGCCGACTTCGATGGTAGCTACCGGAGCATCTACTCGTGGTTCGGAGGAGAGCTACAAGTTTGAAGAGCCTGAGATGATCAAGCTGCCGATAAGCTTCAGAAGCCTTGGAAATGATGGCGATGGCACAACTGGAATACATGTTCAATCTTCAATGTTCAATGTTCAATCCGATAACGCCTATTACACTCTCCAAGGCCAGCGTGTCGTGAATCCAAGTAAGGGCCTCTATATCAAGAATGGTAAAAAGGTCGTGATTAAGTGAGAGAAGAACCAAGCTCGCTTGAGTTCTTCCGAACGTGAGCGAACTCGGGCGTAGCTCAAGGTCGTGATTAAATAGTCACTTGAATATAAGTGATATAAGACAGTGCTTATTCTGCTAAAACATACTAAATAAAAGGATGCTTTTAGCGGAATAAGTGTGATTTTATTCAAAATTTAACACTTCATCTCTTGATTGTTTCGTTTTTTTTGTGTATTTTTGCAGCCAATGAAGTAATTTAAAACTATAAAAAGTATGAAACGAATAATTATTTGTATGTTTGTTGCCCTTTTGGCAAAAGTAACAGTTCAGGCCCAGCAGATTGCTGTGGTATCAAGTGATGGAACCACGATGTATCAGACATTGGCTGAAGCCATCGACGGAGCAAAATCAGGCAGTACAATCTATTTGCCAGGCGGTGGTTTCCAGATTGCTGATGAAACCAAAATAACCAAGCAGGTCACGATTATTGGAATCGGACATAAATCACAATCGGAGAATGCTGATGGTAATACGGTCATTTCAGGAAACTTGTTTTTTAATGAGGGCAGTAGTGGTAGTGCAGTTATGGGATGTTACATTTCAGGTAATGTGAATATTGGAGCAGACGAGAAGTCTGTGAATAACATTCTTGTTAGGTATTGTAATCTGAATGCTTTTACAGTGAAAAGCAATCTATGTACAGGTACAGAAATCAATCAGAATTATATCCGATCAGCATGTAGTGGCGGAAATGCTTCTGTAGAAGTAACCAATAATATCATATCGAGATTAGATTATGTTTCAGGAGGTATTGTGAGAAACAATATCTTCCCTGTTTGGGATCCTGAAAATGCTAGTCTTAATTATATCGTTTCTTCAACTATTTCTGATAATATGTTATATGATGGAGCAAATACAACCAGTGGATGTGTCGGCTCAAACAATATGTTTCAAACCAATTTTATTACTGATACGTTTGATGATAACGTTTTTCTAAGTTATGAAGAATGGTCAAAACTATTTGTTAAGAATGCTGGTATCACTCCAGCTTCTGATTTCCATTTTACAGAAGAATATCAAAAATACTCAGGCATTGGCATATATGGTGGTACAGGCTTTTCGGACAGTGGCATGGCTCCTATTCCCTTTATCGAAGCAAAGAGCATTCCTGATAAGACGGATGCTGCGGGTATGCTGAAAATCAAGATTCGTGTAAAAGCAAGTGAGTAAGGTTATGAGAAGGACAAGACTTTATCAGATACTGATATGTCTGCTGTGTCTTTTCCCTGTTTGGTCTCAGGCTCAGTCACTGACCCAGTATGAATACTGGATCGACGACAATTTCAGTGCCAGGAAGTCGGCAGGGCTAAGTGGCTATAAGGCAGACATTGATGTGGGCATTGATGCCAGCAGGCTGGGTAACGGGCTGCACAAGTTAAGCCTTCGTGTCCAGCAATCCGACGGTATGTATTCTCCTATCACCACGCACTATTTCTTCAAGGCCCAGGTCTCAAATGGTGGAAAATTGGAATACTGGTTTGATGGTAATAGGAAAAAGATCAATACCGTTGACTGTCATGTGTCGTCAGATGGCGAGGCATATCTTTATACAAATGGTTTGGATTTGAATGCAATCACTCCAGGATATCACACCATGTATTATCGATTCGTCAACGATGACGGGACAACGAGCAGTGCCGTTTCTATGGCCTCTGTCATCGTTACTTCAAACCTCTCGAATGGTGGAAAGTTGGAATACTGGTTTGATGACAATAGGGAGAATGTCAGTACAGTTGACGGTAAGGTGGTCTCTACTGGTGATGCGCTTATTTTTAACAGCGATCTCGACCTGAAGGATGTGTCCCAAGGCATGCATCGTATGTATTATCGCCTTGTCGATGCCAAAGGGAAACCGAACAGCGCCGTCTCCATGACCCCAGTGATGGTTAAGTCGAAATACACAACTGAAGCGAAGAACTCAAAAGTCGTCAGCTATAGCGTATCGGTTGACGATCAAACACCTGTTGTCATGGATGTATTGAATCCTTCAGAAGAGATAACAATTCCCCATAATTATGATGCCAGAGCTTTGAAAGCAGGTGAGCATACGCTCAAAACTACGGTATGGAATTCGCTGGGGACAGCAACCACTGATAAAACAACATTCAATGTCGTTGCACAGGAAACGCCAACTATTAATTTAGAAGTCTCTGAGACGGAAGGGGTAGTGACAGCTAGTTTTAATTCGATCCCTAATGACCTAAGATATCGCATCATTCGTCAGGATAAGAATGCGAACAAGATTAAAGTCGCGGATTTTAAATCATCCTATCCGAATACCATATCTAAGATAGATGAGCCGGTGATGGGAAGCTATACCTATTATGTGCAGGCTATCTATCAAGACTATCAGGGCAATCAGTGCTTAGTCACATCAAATGAGGTGGTTGTTGATGTAGCCAAGAGTGAGGACATTTCCGAGAAGGTTAAGTATGGGAGTATTATTGGTTGTATAAAGGTTGATAATCAGCAGCTTGCATTTATGCCGCTGAATCTTCAGATGGATGTTACTTTTTCTGATGGCGATGATGACATCGTTGTCAAAAGTAATAGTAATGGAGTGTTCATTCTTGAAGGAATTCCTTATGGAAAGGAACTGACAATGACCGTTAAGAATAACGATAACTATACGTTTTCCTCTCGTACAGTAGTTGTAGATGAAAATACACATAAGAAGATATATGTCATCAAGGCAACACCTGTCAAGAATCAGGTTGTAGAAAAGAGTAATGATAGTTACGACCTCGTCATCAACTCTGATATAACGGGCATACCAAACTATTTTAATTTCGAAGTGAAGAATACCACTAACAAAGCATGGTCTGGTCGCATTCATTTGATAGCCGTCAAGGAGAAGGATGATAAGAATGAGGATGGAGCCTTGTCTTTCGCCTCCCTCAAGTCCTATAATAAAGTGGGGGCTGTTTCCATTTCAGGACTCAAGAGCGGAGCAAAGACTTTAGTAGAACTGGAAGTGACCGATTTCCCTGTGATCATGGAAAACACCTTCTATAATTTCTATCTTGTTTCAGAGTCTGACTTCTCAACAGGCACCTATAAACTTGTGGAGACTGTAAGCGATGTAGCTATGAATCCCCGACGTATAGAAATCGAAAAGACTTCAGGGACCATTGTAGGTACAAGTGAGGCAGAGATTGAACAGGCTGTCAAAGACATTCTCTCCCTCATGAAGAAATACAAGCAATATGGTGGATATTTAGCAAATGCACTATCATTTTATGCTGAAACGGGTAACTTATATGGTGAGGATACCAAAGCACTAGCCGCTTTTGTAAAGGATCTAAAGGAGCACCTCAAGGGGGTAGGTGATGTAGCATCTTTCGTTAGTGATGTAGAGAAATATTATGAGGGCTATAAAATCTATCGAGATTGGAATACGATGGATGATTTCGATAAGTTCGTACTCATCACAAACAAGATCTTCGAATGGAGTGGTCCTTGTGGAAAGATTTATCAGACATACCTGACAGTCCTTGAAAGATGTAAAAATGCCATTGACAAATTTTTAGAAGAATGGTTCCCCTATGATCTTGCCAGTGTGTATTCCAGAAACATTATGAAATTTCACATCAAAGTGATTAAGAAAGATAAAAGTTGGGGTATGAATTCATATTATTCTGGTGAAGAAATCTACGATGCAATTAAGCATATTGACATTAAGATGTATACGCCAGAGGATTTGTGGTATAATAACTACTATACTAAACCAAACAAGAAAAGTGGTGAACTTGTCATGACTAAGCAGGATGGGGTTGCCGATCAAGGTTCAAGCGCATTCTCGTTGAAAGGGATGAAGTTCTATATGAAGATCGACTGGAAAAACGGCCGTACCTCTATCGTACCTCTATTGAGCAAAGAGATTGTAAAATACAGTTCCAATACGGAGGTGACTGTTACTTTCAAATCCGAGTCCTCTGAAATGGCTGATATAATTCACTTAGTACCTGTCGAATGATGAAAAGAAAAAGTATTTTAATATCGCTTTTCGCATTGTTGTCAGTAATGCGTGTTTCGGCACAAGGCGTCAGTTTCCATTCCGAGGATTTCGCCAATGCTGTAAGATATCATATCGGCTTGGATGAATCTGCCGATATCAGTCCAAGTCAGTTGGATACTATAACAGGACTTGATTTGTCTGGACTTGATCTGACAGACATTCGCGATGTGGTAAATCTTCCTAATGTCAGGAGCCTTAATCTCGAAGGAAATAAGATTGAGAATGTTGCTCCACTGGCGAATTTGGATTCTTTACGCATGCTTAATTTGTGCCATAATCAACTTGAGAGCATCAACGAGCTAGTATTCTCCCATTCGCCGGAAATGACAATCGATGTGGCGTTTAACTACATTCAAGATTTTTCTTGTTTTATTACGTTCACATCCTGTTGCTTTACCATTGAAGGTACCAGTTTCCAGTCAGTGAAGAATGCACCGTATTTCGATGTTCGTGAACTTCATGCCGACTTAATAGATGACAATGTGATAGACGTCTTTTATCGTGGTTATACGAATATGCCTGACCAGCCAATTCTTACAATTGGACAAGCAGAAAGTGAGGCTTTGGTAGATGGCGATATTCATATTGTGACTGTTTCTGAAGCCATAACTGAGACAGCTCAAGTGACGCTAACCAATGGTCAAATGAGTGAAATCACTTATGTGGTACCACCTAGAGAGTATCAGGTTAAAGATGGAGAAACAGTCATCTTGGAAACAGGACTGCCGAATGATTACATTCTATCGTATGTAAGTGCAAAAGCCGGAACAATTAATATTGAAAATAATACTATAGAATATCAGGCACCTGAGACTGCTGTGCCAGACGTTGTCTATTTCTGTTATTATGAAGGGGGAACTCTGAAAGGCTCATCACGATTCTATATTAATAAAGATAATGTAGACGTAGAGGCAATCACCATCGGCAAGAGTGGCAAGGCTTCCTATTGTGGTGACAAGTCACTGGATTTCAGCTTCTCTGAGGAGGTGAAGGCTTATATTGCCACAGGCTTTGACAAGGATGAGGGTACCATCTGGCTGACACGTGTAAAGGATGTGCCTGCTGGAGTTCCTGTATTGATCAAGGGCGAGGCCAATAAGACTTATGATGTTCCAGTGACGGATAGTGAGAATTCCTACTATACGAATATGTTTGTAGGAAACACAAGTGGAGCTTCTATTGAGATCTACGAGACGTCCGCTGATGGCAGTAAGGTGAACTACTACCTGAAAGATGGTACATTCCTGAGTGTGACTGGCAATGCAAAAATCGGTAAGAACAAGTGTTACCTACAGCTGCCGGCAACGTTCAATGCCTCTGTGACAGGCGCCTCCCAGAGTGTGACAGTTGGTCAGACAGGTAAGGCCTCTTTCGCAGCTCCTGTAGATTTGGACTTCACGAATGTTGAAGGTTTGAAGGCTTTCACTGCAACTGGCTATGATAAGAGCACTAAGACCATCTGGCTGACACGCGTGATGAAAGTTCAGCAGGGTGAGGGCGTGCTGCTCAAGGGTAATCCCGATAATTATGAGATTCCATCTGCCGCTGCCCAGAGCCATTATGAGAATATGTTCGTAGGCAACACAAGTGGAGCAACTATTGAGATTCCAGAGATGTCCGCTGATGGTAGTCAGACGAACTACTACCTGAAGAATGGTACATTCTTGCGTGTGACTGGCAATGCTAAAATCGGTAACAACAAGTGTTATTTGCCTTTGCCGACTTCGATGGTTGCTGGAGCAGCCTCTACTCGTGGTTCGGAGAAGAGCTACAAATTTGAAGAGCCTGAGATGATCAAGCTGCCGATCAGTTTCAGAAGCCTCGAAAATGATGGCGATGGTACAACTGGAATAAAAGTTCAATCTTCAATGTCCCATGTTCCATCAGATGCTTATTACACCCTCCAAGGTCAGCGCGTCGCCAAGCCAGGCAAGGGCCTTTACATCAAGAACGGTCGCAAGGTCGTGATTAAGTGAGCATAAAGCTGAGCTCGCTCATGGTTTATCGAACGTGAACGAACTCGGGCGTAGCTCAAGGTCGTGATAAAATAGTTACTTGAATGCAAGTGATATTCAGATAATTTATACCTTAATATATTATAAAAAGTCCCGAAACATTTGGTGGTTTCGGGATTTTTTCTTATATTTGCTGCTGTATAAAACAATTAACAACCAAATAATTATACCGATATGAAGAAATTATACTTATTATTATGCGTACTGTCTATAGCCTTTTATTCAAGTGCAGCAGTAATTGAGATTAATGGTATCTATTACAATCTGATCACTAAAGCCAAGGTTGCTGAAGTATCAGCAGGGACAAATCTTTATTCAGGAATAGTTGCGATTCCTGAGAAAGTGACGTATGAGGATGTTACGTATGATGTGACAAGTATTCAGAAAGATGCATTTTGGGGTTCTAAGAATCTGACAGCTGTAACCATTGCTAATAGTGTTACGTCTATTGGTGAAAATGCTTTTAGGGGCTGTGAGGGACTTACTTCGGTGACGATAGGCAGTGGTGTGAAGGACATCGGAGTAAGGGCTTTCTTCGAGTGTGATAATCTGCCTACTATCACGATTCCCGACAATGTAACAAGTATCGGTGAATATGCCTTCACCGGATGTACTAAGTTGGGGTCTATAACACTTCCCTCAAATCTGACGGTTATCGAAAACAATCTTTTCCAAAATTGTAGCAGTCTGGCATCCATCACTATTCCCGAAGGTGTGACCAGAATCGGTGATTACGCCTTTAGTGGCTGTCAGTCTCTTACCGCCTTTACTATACCTGAGAGTGTAACAGAAATTGGGAACTCTGCTTTTTATAAGTGCTCAGGCCTGACATCAATGACTATCCCCGCCAGTGTTACAACTGCTGGCAATGGCGTATTTCATGATTGTCCTAATCTCGCAAGTGTTACAATCCCCAATAAATGGATTACAATCCCTAACAGCACATTCAAAGGCTGTTCATCACTTGCCTCTTTCACGATACCTGCTAGTGTGACTAAAATTGAAGGTTCTGCCTTTGATGGTTGCAAGAGCCTGACATCAATGACTATCCCAGGTACGGTTACTACAATTGAGAGCGTTGCATTTAACGAATGTGATGGTTTAACCTCTGTGACTATTGAAGAAGGTGTAGTTACTATCGGTGGTGATGTCTTCAGGGATTGTGCTAAACTGGCGAAAGTGACTATTCCTGAGACGGTGACTAAGATTGATAATGAGGCTTTTCTCCGTTGTGGCCAGTTGGAGTCAATAGCTCTTCCTAACAGCTTGAAGACTCTTGGCACCAATGTGTTCAAAGATTGTAGTAAGCTGAGTTCTCTGACTATCGGCTCTAGCTTGAAGGTCATCGACAACTTTGCCTTTGATGGTTGTAGCAGTCTGACTTCTGTCGCCATTCCTGGCAATGTTACCCATATTAGTAGTTCTGCCTTCTGTAATTGTACTTCATTGTCATCTGTCTCACTCTCCGAGGGATTGGTGGAGATCGGCAACAACGCGTTCAGGAACTGCCCACAATTGACCACGGTAACGATACCAAATAGTGTGAAGACAATTGGCGGATCTGCGTTTATGAACTGTACAGAGTTGACGACATTGAATATCGGTCTTTCTGTCAGTTTGATCAGTACCTATGCTTTTGCTTCATGCGAAAAGCTGGAGAATGTTTATATTTACGCAGAAAAAGTACCAAACACGATTTCCGATGCATTTAACAATTCTTATCCTGATTATATTACCTTGCATGTGCCGGCTGTTAGTGTGGAGGCATATAAGGCAGCTCAACCTTGGAGTACATTCAAGGAAATTGTTCCATTGTCTGTCGTTGCTACATATAAGCTGATTTATATGGTAGATGATGAGGTGTATAAGACATACGACATATTTGAGGGCGCAACCATTACGCCAGAAAAAGAGCCCCAAAAGGATGGTTTCGATTTCTCAGGATGGAGTGCTATTCCAGCAACTATGCCTGCTGAGGATGTCATCGTCACTGGTACTTTCACTCCTCAAGAAAATACAGTTGTTATTACTATCGGTAATACAGGCAAGACTACCTATTGCAGTGAGTATGATCTCGAATTCTCAAATGTTGCAAACGTCAAGGCTTATACGGCTACAGGTTATGACGATCTCACAAATACCATCTGGCTAACACGCGTCATGAGTGTTCCTGCAGGTACAGGAATCTTGGTGAAGGGAGATGAAGGATCTCATCCTATTCCCATATCAAGCGTGAGGTCTGTCTATGCAAACTTCTTTGTGGGCAATACTGGAGATCCTATAACAATAGGAGAGACTGACGGGGATATGAAGAACTACTACCTGAAAAATGGCACATTCCTGAGTGTGAGTGGTAGTGCCAAAATCAATAAGAATAAGGCCTATCTTCAGCTTCCACTTAGTGCATTTGCATTTACCCGCTCTATTAATGTCGGCTATGACGATGAAGACGGCACTACAAGCATCAAAGAAGTGAGAAGTAGAGACGTGAAAAGTGACGAGTGGTTCAACCTCCAAGGCCAGCGTGTCAGCAAGCCTGGTAAGGGTCTCTATATTAAAAATGGAAAGAAAGTAATTGTCAGATAGCCTCTATTCATTATTTTACTATAAAAATCCCGAAATGCTTGGCCGTTTCGGGATTTTTGTGTATCTTTGTCGCCATATTAACAAAAAAAATATACAACTATATGCGAAGATTATTACTAATACTTTCATGCTTTCTTGTATCAGTTGTTATATATGCTGGTAAAGTAACAGAGCAGCAGGCCTCTCAGAAGGCCCAACAGTTCCTTGGAGGAAAAAGTGTCGTTGCAGTTGAGTCTCATAAAGCTCTGTCGCGCTCCCTAGGTGATGAACCGGCATTTTATATTTTCAATGCCAAAGATAATGAGGGCTTTGTGATTGTATCTGCCGATGACAGAATAGAAGCAGTCTTGGGATACTCCTATCATGGAACGTTCAGTTTGGACAATATGCCTGACAACCTTCGGTGGTGGCTGTCAGAATACACGGAACAGATCAAGTCGCTAACAGATGATTATCAGCCATCGGAGAAAGCGACAACCCGTGCTGCCAAGTCTGCCATTGCGCCTCTGATAACTACAACATGGGACCAGTCGACACCCTATAACCTCCAGTGTCCTGAATCTGGAGGACAAAAGTGTTTGACTGGATGTGTTGCTACCGCATTAGCTCAGGTGATGTATTATTACAAGTGGCCATCCTCGTGTACTTCTCTGCCTGCATACGTAACAAGTAGTCTAAAACTATCTGTTCCAGAACTACCGGCTACATCTTTTAAGTGGAATCAGATGAAGACTAGTTATGCGTACGGCGAAAATTCAGGTCCTGCTGCTGAAGCTGTAGCAGAGCTTTTACGCTATTGTGGTCAGGCTAACAAGATGAACTATACACCCACTAGTTCTGGCGCCTATATTCATGAAGATGTTATGATCAATAGTTTTAACTATAGCAAGAATATGCGTTATATCCTTCGTGATAATTTCGCTGATGACCACTGGGAAAGTCTCATATATAAAGAACTGGCTGAAAACCGCCCGGTTTTGTATGGCGGAAGTTCGGATCCTGGTAGTGATGGTGGAGGACATCAGTTTATTTGCGATGGATATGATGGGAATGGCAAGTATCACATGAACTGGGGCTGGGGAGGATATTGCGATGGCTACTATCTGCTTTCGGCTTGTAATCCGCAAAGTCAGGGCGTACCTGCGGGAGGAAGATATAATACTGGACAGCATGCTAATATTGGCTTCAAACCGGCCGTGGAGGGCGAAATTATTATTCCTGAATTGCAAAGCTCTATTCAAGACTATTCCATTCAGTCTTTTACGAGGACATCAGGGAAGTCTGATTTTGAGAATATACCATTATATGCTTGGATTTTTGCAATTTATAATGTTTCTCCAGAATCTCCATTCAGCTCAGAAGTGGGCTGGGGACTCTATCAAGGTGAGAGTCTCATCCAAACATTCTCTGCAGGCTCTGTTGATTTTGAAGCCCGAAATTATGCTTCTGTTAGGAATGAGCTGTCGGTATCTTTCGGAAAAGATCTGAAAGATGGAAAATATCAGTTCCGCCAGATCTATAAGGACCAGAGTACACAGGATTGGACTTTGTGCTCAAGATATATCTCAAATAGTCTGGTCGTTGAAATTGCCGGCACCTCTATGACGGTCAGAATGATTGATAATGGAAATGTGAAGTTTAGTGTCAGTAATGTGAGATGCTCTGATATGCCAGCTGTTGGTACTCCTGTGACAGTGACGGCGGATGTAACCAATCAGGGAGAGTCTAATTATCTGACTGCCTGTCTTTGGATTCAGAAAGAGGGAGAAACAACCTGGCATAATGAAACCTCACGGTCTATTAGGGTAGATCAAGAGAAAACAACATCCGTAGAATTTCAGTTTACTCCAGAGTCTGCAGGTAACTATAACCTGAAAATTACGTCAAATGTTTCTGAAGATGCTCTGGCAACTGCGAAGGTTAAGGTTTCTACTGTAGAAAATGTCATACTGGATGGAGTCTCTTATTTATGTATGCCACCATATAAGGCTGCAAAAATCATATCAGCAGACAGGGTATCAACGCCAGAGGAGCTGACGATTCCTTCAACAGTCAAGACAAGTGATGGGACGAAATGCAAAGTATTGTCTATTGAGCAAGGTGCTTTTGCGTATAATGGTATGATCAAGAAGTTGATTTTATCAGAAGGTGTGAAGACCATGGGGCAAAATTCCTTTAAATATTGTTATAACATGGAATGGCTTGTTTTACCTTCGTCTTTGACTGCTATTGGAGAGTATTCTTTTTCATGTTGCAATTCCCTGAAGATTATCATTTCGAGGATGAATAATCCTTTTGAAATTGATGAAAATGTTTTTGCCAATGAGAAGTATGATTCAGAAAAACAGAACTGGATTCTTATCCCTCCGACAGCTACACTTTATGTCCCTGTGGGTTCTTCGTCTGTTTATAAGAAAACTAAAGGGTGGTCGGAATTCGCAAAGGTAGAAGAGGGTGAGCCCTTTGAAACTGTCGTTGGTGATCTGAAGTATTTTTGTTCTTCTGGTTCTAAGACGGCGACGGTCATTCGAGGAGACTATAGTGAATTGAAGAGTGTAGAAATTCCTGCTACAATTTCTATAGATAAGGTTAAATATAAGGTGAAGGCCATTGGTGACAATGCCTTTAGTTCCTGTTGGAATATAAAGACTCTATCTTTGGCTGAAGGTATTGAGTCTATTGGAAATAGCTCTTTCTGGAATATTGGAGTATCAGAACTGTCTTTGCCAAGTACTTTAAAGAGTATAGGGGATAATGCTTTCGGGTATATTTATTATATCAAGTCATTGGTCATCCCTGAAGGTGTGGAGAGTATTGGCAATTATGCTTTTCAAGGCTCAGGTATAGAAAAGGTGGAATTGCCTTCCACTTTGACGAGCATAGGTATAAGAGCGTTTGCTGATACTAGGAGCTTGATAGCTGTTTTCTCCAGAAGTGCTAATCCTGTATCTGTTGATGAGAGCACTTTTGCAAGTAGTTCGAGGTATGATTCAGAAAGCGGTAATACTATTTATGAACCTACTGCAGCAACTCTCTATGTCCCTGTTGGTTCAAAGTCGGCCTATAAGAAAAAGGGATGGTCAGTATTTGCGAAGATAGAGGAGGGCGAACCCTTCGAAACTGTCGTTGGTGGTCTGAAGTACTTCTGTTCTTCTGGTTCTAAGACAGCAATAGTCATTCAAGCAGACTACAGTGAATTGGAAAGTGTAAAAATTCCTTCGAGAATCTCCGTAGATGAGGTTAGGTATAAGGTTAAAGCAGTTGGTGACAATGCCTTTAGTTCCTGTTGGAATATAAAGACGCTATCTTTGGCTGAAGGTATTGAGTCTATTGGAAATAGCTCTTTCTGGAATATCGGAGTATCAGAACTGTCTTTGCCAAGTACTTTAAAGAGTATAGGGGATAATGCTTTCGGGTATATCTATATCAAGTCATTGGTCATCCCTGAAGGTGTGGAGAGTATTGGCAATTATGCTTTTCAAGGCTCAGGTATAGAAAAGGTGGAATTGCCTTCCACTTTAACGAGCATTGGTGATTTTGTGTTTACTAGATGTAGTAATCTTACTTCAGTTACATCTTACAGTACTGACCCTCAGAATGTCAATATGAATGCTTTTATGATAGAAAAATATGATGAAAGTTTACAAGAGTGGATTAATGAACCACTCTCTGCTATACTTTATGTTCCTGCAGGTTCAAAGGAGAAGTATGAGCAGGCTGTGGGCTGGAAGGAGTTTAAGAATATTGTTGAGATGGGAGAAACAGCACCAATCACCATCGGCAAGTTTGGTAAGGCTTCCTATTGTGGTGACAAATCACTGGATTTCAGCTTCTCTGAGGAAGTGAAGGCTTATATTGCAACGGGCTTTGACAAGGATGAGGGTACGATCTGGCTGACACGAGTAAAGGATGTGCCTGCAGGTGTTCCTGTTTTGATCAAGGGCGAGGCCAATAAGACTTATGATGTTCCTGTGACGGATAGCCAGAACTCTTACTATACGAATATGTTCGTAGGTAACACGAGTGGAGCTTCTATTGAGATCTACGAGACTTCCGCTGATGGCAGTAAGGTGAACTACTACCTGAAAGATGGTACATTCCTGAGTGTGACTGGCAATGCAAAAATCGGTAAGAACAAGTGTTACCTTCAGCTGCCTGCAACGTTCAATGCCTCTGTGACAGGTGCCTCCCAGAGTGTGACAGTCGGTCAGACAGGCAAGGCTTCTTTCGCAGCTTCTGTAGGTTTGGACTTCACGAATGTTGAAGGTTTGAAGGCATTCACAGCCACGGGCTATGATAAGAGTACTAAGACCATCTGGCTGACTCGCGTGATGAAGGTTCAGCAGGGTGAGGGTGTACTGCTCAAGGGTGATCCCGGTAATTATGAGATTCCCTCAGTCGCTGCCCAGAGCCACTATGAGAATATGTTCGTAGGCAACACGAGTGGAGCAACTATTGAGATTCCAGAGATGTCCGCTGATGGTAGTCTGACGAACTATTACCTGAAGGATGGTACATTCTTGCGTGTGACTGGCAATGCTAAAATCGGTAACAACAAGTGTTATTTGCCTTTGCCGACTTCGATGGTTGCTGGAGCAGCCTCTACTCGTGGTTCAGAGAAGAGCTACAAGTTTGAAGAGTCTGAGATGATCAAGCTGCCAATCCTTTTCAGAAGCCTCGAAAATGATGGCGATGGTACAACTGGAATACATGTTCAATCTTCAATGTTCAATGATCCATCAGATGCCTATTACACTCTCCAAGGCCAGCGTGTCGTGAACCCAGGTAAAGGCCTTTACATCAAGAATGGTAAAAAGGTGATTGTAAAATAGAACTATATTAATATATAGAAAAATCCCGAAATGCTTGGTCGTTTCGGGATTTTTGTGTATCTTTGTCCCATATTAACTGAAAACAATTATGATATGAAGTATTTTTGTACATTTAGGAATGTTTTGGTCCTCTGTCTGTTATGTATGACAAGCATTGTAGCTCAAGGACAGAAAAAGAGTGAGGGCCCTTTCTATGTGGAAGGTCCTCAGATTAAGGTAGATGTGCGCCATCTGAAATGGTCTGATTTTGAAGGGATTCAGCCAAGACGTACTGCACTCACAAGAGGAGATGATTCTCCTTCCAGATGGATTGATCGAATCGGGAACATGCCAGACTATCTGATAGATTTCTATCAGTTGTATGGTACAAAAGTGCAGGAAGTCTTAGATGGTCAAGAAAACTGGCTGTCAAATCCAGAAGAAGCTGAATATGATTCTAAAGGAACTTATTATGTGATAGTCAAGACAATCAATGGCACTACAGATTTTACCTTCCCTGTAGGTTCCGGTAATAATGTTATAAAAGAAGCTGCTGGTAAAGCTGTGCAGGAAATTTGCGGAAATATTGTTAATGAATACACATGCTTTATGAACTATCTGACACTGTGTATGAACTATGATTATCCAGAAGCATTCTGGACAGGAAATGCTGCAAATTGGGGCACCGGATGGGGGTATGGTTACTCGTATAACCCTTCAGCTGGCACTGGAACTGTAGAATATAATATGAATCTTACTTTTACATTGAAGGGAGATTATTTTGATTATCGAATAGCTGAGTTCCGTGATCCTACTACATTGTCATCAACCGTAACGGAATTTAAAACAAAGGTGAATTCTATCACAGAATCCTACAAAAGCAAAACCCGTTATGAACAAGTTTCTGGTCTGAACGACTGGTTGACGAAGCATAATAGCTATAATTCAGACTTACTCCAAACTGGAACAGCTGCAGAAATTGCTTGGAGTCCAATGAGTGCCCTGCGTGAGAGTACAGGTGCTTTGGGACCAGTTTGTGAGGGATATGCCCGTGCTTTCAAGTGTCTGTGTGACAAACTATCCATTCCTTGTATCCTGGCAACGGGTAATGCCAAGAATAGCAAGTCTGGAGCCGGTGAGGCTCATATGTGGAATGAGGTGCAGATGGATAATAATGAATGGTATGCAGTAGATGTCACGTGGAATGACCCGATTATAGCTGGAGCAGACAATAACAAGAAAGTTTCTGGAGGCGAGAACGAGTTCTGGCTCTTGTTGGGTCAAAATGACGAGGTCGCTCCTGGCTTCACGTTTGCAGAGTCGCATCCAAATACCCCAGCAGGTGACAATCCTTTTCAGAGCCAATGGGATCTCTTGTTTGAATCACTGATTACTAAAACGCATTATGAGGTGTCTGCTGCCATCACTATCGGCAAAAGCGGCAAGGCCTCTTATTGTGGTGACAAATCACTGGATTTCAGCTTCTCTGAGGAGATCAAGGCTTATATTGCTACTGGCTTTGACAAAGATGAGGGTACGATCTGGCTGACGCGAGTAAAGGATGTGCCTGCAGGTGTTCCTGTATTGATCAAGGGAGAGGCCGAGAAGACCTATAATGTTCCTGTGACGGACAGCCAGAACTCTTACTATACGAATATGTTCGTGGGTAACACGAGTGGAGCTTCTATTGAGATCTACGAGACTTCCGCTGATGGCAGTAAGGTGAACTACTACCTGAAAAATGGTACATTCCTGAGTGTGAGTGGCAATGCTACCATTGGTAACAATAAGTGTTACCTGCAGTTGCCGGCAACGTTCAATGCCTCTGTGACAGGTGCCTCCCAGAGTGTGACAGTTGGTCAGACAGGCAAGGCCTCTTTTGCAGCTTCTGTAGATTTGGACTTCACGAATGTTGAAGGTTTGAAGGCTTTCACAGCCACGGGCTATGATAAGAGCACTAAGACCATCTGGCTAACACGCGTGATGAAAGTTCAGCAGGGTGAGGGTGTTCTGCTCAAGGGTGATCCCGATAATTATGAGATTCCCTCAGTCGCTGCCCAGAGCCACTATGAGAATATGTTCGTAGGCAACACAAGTGGAGCAACTATTGAGATTTACGAGACGTCCTATGATGGCAGTCAGACGAACTACTACCTGAAGGATGGTACATTCTTGAGTGTGACGGGCAATGCTAAAATCGGTAACAATAAGTGTTATTTGCCTTTGCCGACTTCGATGGTAGCTGGAGCAGCCTCTACTCGTGGTTCAGAGGCTGACTACAAGTTTGAAGAGCCTGAGATGATTAAGATGCCGATCGACTTCAGAAGCCTTGACAATGATGGCGATGGTACAACTGAAATAAAAGTTCAATCTTCAATGTTCAATGTTCAATCAGACACTTATTACACCCTCCAAGGTCAGCGTGTCGTAAATCCTGGCAAGGGCCTTTACATTAAGAATGGCAAAAAGGTAGTAATTAAGTGAGAATAAAGCTCGAGGTCGTGATTAAGTGAGCTTGAGCGGATTGTAATACGCTTACGAATGCACTCCAGTGCGCCCTATGGCGCACTGGAGTGCGGTACTAATGTACTAAGAGCTGACTAACGTTGGAGTTTAGTCCCACCAGTTATACTGTTTCTGATAGCCGTCGAACTCGAGATCGTGCAGGCCAATCTCCTGAAGCACGTTGCGGATGGCTTCGATCTCTGATGGTGAACAGAGCCGTTCTCCTCGACGACGCTCGAAATAACCTGTGCGACCGAACTTACTTATCAGTCGACATGAGAATGTCTGATACTGTGGAGGTGTCATCGACTGCTGCATGTTCTTGAAGCCTCGCGCATAAGTGGCAGGCTCGTCAGTCCTGAAATACTCGCATTTGTCAGAAGGAACGACCCGTAGGGGATTGACCTGATACAGCATCTTAAGATCTTTCCCCACTTCTCGAAAAGCAATATGGCGCAGACAGTGGTTGCACACGGCACAGTCGTCTCGTGAACACATGGCGTATCCGCCAGGAACATCATTCAATGTGATTTTCTTCAATTCTTCCATGATTATCTGTTTTTGATGAAACATATACCTTA
>JAEEGH010012002.1_pt1 | contig 19558 bp, 8 predicted proteins | sample 9134181 | NCBI WGS metagenome assembly JAEEGH01 (sample SAMN16246544, study PRJNA631951) | gut metagenome | biome: gut microbiome; feature: rumen; material: DP-attached | host: Bos | place: Iran: Karaj | collected 2018-10 | reverse complement strand
CCCTCCCGTTGTATAGGGAGGGGGTAAGGGGGGGGTGGGTCCGAGGGTCTTGTTTTGCTTTTTATTTTGCCATCCCCACTTTACAATCAGTACTATTGGCCGAAAAAAATGCACAAACCGCCCAAAAAGTTATCAACACTCTCCCACCGCATAGCGGAAAATGCGTATCTTTGCACGACATTTTAAGGTACATAACGACCGTATCGCGCCACGCACGACCCTTGTACAGAGTCAATAACGCCAAGCTGCATGACCTATGTACGTGTCGTCAAGCCCAAATGTCATTGCGATCTTAATACACGAATTATCAAACAAATTAAAATCTATAACCCTATGATGAAAAAATCTCTCCTGGCTTTTGCCACAATCGCCCTCACCACCGGTGCTTGGGGCGAAACGGTGCAACACCTTGGTGTAACCTACACGCTCACCAGCGCTTCGGGTACGTACACCAACCCAGAAACATCAACTGATAACCGAGTGCTCAACACGGCTGGTGCGACCTCTGGCGAACTCACGTATTCCGGCAACCTCTATCAGGACTCTACGGCCACTGTAGAACAGGGCGTCAATGCCACTTCCCTCTATCTCGCCACTCCAACCTTCGAGGCCTGGAGCGAGACCAACGAATCAACAGTCAACAAGCGTCAGAATGGCTCATTCTATCCTGGTGACAGTAAGTATGCATCAGAAATGCAACGTTTAATTGGCGAAGGCGAGCCATTGTTTAAAAGCAATCAATTAACTAGAATCAAAGGTATCTACGGAACTATGAAAGTAGAAGTAGATCCTAATGAAGAAGGTATTAGCTCTGAAGATTTTACTTACGATTCAGAAAAGCAGGTTTATACCTACACTACAGTTGACGGAGGAGAATCATTCACATACTATTGGAATGGTTCAGATACATACTACTATTATGAGTATGCTGTCGCGCTCAATCTTGCTGCATTTACAGCCGAGTATATTTACGATGTTGAAAATACGTATTTCTATCGTACAAAAATCGGTACAAAATACTATTATTATGCCATCGAAAAATATACTATCGATGTGACCACAATCATCAACACCACGACAACAACAAACTACACTCCCACGACCATTCCTTCGGGATTGAATTGGTCAAGTGTAACTTCATTCACCATCGGTGCAAGCATCGAAACCATCGCTTCAAATGCTTTCAACACCAACACAGAAAAGATTGGTGATGTCAATGTTGCCGCTGGAAACGCTGCTTTTGTTTTCGACAATAACATCCTTTCAGATATTAACGAAGAACAAATCATCCTTGTTTCTAAAGTTCTCAACAATACAATTGTCGAGCTTCCTAACTCTTTCACCTCTGTACGTCCATACGCAACCTATTATCGTTCCAACATCACCTTCTACTGGACAAGTTCAGTAAATGAGTTTTCAGGCGCTGATACCGATCAGGGTTCTGGCGTAGCTTTCTATAAGCTGGGTGGAATATTTAATTTGGAATCAACAGGTACAGATGGAGGTATGAAAGTTCCAAATGGCGCTATTATCTCTACAAATGAACAGCTCAGCACATTGATTACTAATAACATCAATAACGCTACCTATCTTGATTTCCGCACTGCTGAATTCAGATCTGGTGTCAGCTTGACCAACAAGATTAACTACAACAACAAGATTATCATTGTTGATGAAACTAGTCCAATACATGGTATCAATGTTGTCTATTTCTCTGGTAATAAGTTTGTCTGCGATCAGTTCCAGTTGAGCGACACATATAAGGCGCAACCATTCTTCAGCCCAATTACTTTCACAGCTACAAAAGCAAGCTACGACCGCGTGATTGGTGTAGATTATTCTTCAATCTGTTTGCCATTTAATGTTCGCTATGTAGCTGGTAACCCACGTTTCATGGTCGGTACTCTCAATGGCTATGATAGTGAAAACAACGTGTTCTCATTTATCAATGTAAAGAATGACCTTACGGCCAATACTCCTTACTTCATCTATGCTACCAATGGTGAAGATAGCTTTGATGATCTTGAGAATGTAACCATCGAAGCCACACCAGCAACACCTAACAACGTCACTATCAATGGAGCCTCTTTGTGCGGTGCGTTATCTCGTACAGAATTGGATGGCAATAATGACACTTATGCATTCTACGGTTTTGCTAGTGGTTCACTTGTACATGTAAGTGCAGGAAACAAGGGCTATGTTAATACGTTCCGTGCCTACTTGCAAACTCCAAAAGGTAACTTAAAGCCTAACAGTGGAGCATCTACCATCCGCTTCATCAACGAATCGGAAACCGCTATCGAGAATGTCAAGGAAAACAAGAACGTAGATAATGAGGCTATCTATAACCTCAACGGTCAGCGTGTGAGTGGCATAAATGCTAACGGCATCTATGTCAAGAACGGTAAAAAGATTATTGTTAAATGATTAAAACTTGAATCAAGATGAAAAATAATTATAACAAACCTGCTGTATTAGTAGTAGAAATTGAAGAACAGCACATTTGCGCTGCATCTTCAGACTTCGAAGGCAAGACTATTCAAGGTAATAATTCAAGTGCTACAAGCGGTGATGTAGAATTTGATGCTTCACAATACCGCAATAACCTCTGGGAATAATAAGAGAGTAATTAATACATTATTTCATATAGACCTCAGTTCGAAAGAACTGGGGTTTGTTGTTTTGTTGAGAAAACCTGCCTATAATACCTCGCTAAAGCTCGTATTCAAGCTGAACGTTTATCAATTGTTCTATTGAAGTAAGACCCTTGAAAGGAGGAGTGAGTGAGATAGAAAAATAAGAGTTAAGAATTATTTTATTATCAAAAAAATGATTATTAAATATTCATGCTTCGTGAATCACTCTTTAGTGTGTATTGAAATACAGGCATGTGTGACAATCCATGATATACAAGCATATTACAAGCAAAAAAAAATTAATAACAGAGTTGAAATGTCGTGTACTTTTCTTTCTCCCCGAGAGTTGTAAAAACAATGGACATTGGCCAAAAATAATCAACAAAGAATGTAAACAAACGTGTGAAAAAGGTGTGAAAACTTATTGAAAAAAATTGGCTAAAATATTTGGTCATAAAAGAAAAAGATGGTATAATGTGATTTCCCATACTACCAAAAATTTGTTGCACAAAATATAAAAAACTTTTTAACCTAAAAAAGAGAAGTTATAAGCAACATAATTGAGAAAAAATTATTAACTTTGCACCGCAAAAACAGAATGTTTATATGTTGATAAACCACTATAGTCAAAACTTGGGGTTGATAAAGGTTGTAAAACTTATGATAACTTACGGCTCTTGAACCAGAACTGAAGTTATGAACTCTATCAACAGGCTATTATTATCAGTATTTAGTTTTTGTTTGAAAAAGAAATTTTAGAACCTAAAAAGACATATAATATATATAAACTTCGTTCACAGGTATGGATAAGTTGAAACTTGCGGAAGAGATCAATCGTCTGAAGCGTGAGAAGAACGCCGTGATTTTGGCGCACTACTATACGATAGGCGAGATTCAGGATATTGCCGACTTTGTGGGCGACAGTTTGGCATTGGCCCAAAAAGCAGCCCAATCTACAGCCGATATAATTGTGATGTGCGGTGTTCACTTCATGGGTGAGACCTGTAAGATCCTTTGTCCCGATAAGAAGGTGCTTGTGCCGGACCTCGCGGCGGGATGTTCATTGGCCGACAGTTGTCCCGCCGATGACTTTGGTGCGTTTGTTAAGGCGCATCCTGGCTATACAGTTTTGAGCTATGTGAACACGACGGCAGCCGTCAAATATTATACCGACATTGTGGTTACGTCTGGCAATGCGCTGAAAATTGTGAACAGCCTGCCGAAGGAAGAGAAGATAATCTTTGCACCCGACCGCAATCTGGGCAGCTATATAAATGCCGTGACAGGCCGCAACATGCTGCTGTGGGACGGCGCTTGCCACGTGCACGAACAATTCTCTACCGAGGCCATTCTGAAGCTTAAAAAGGAGCATCCTGCGGCCAAGGTGCTGGTTCATCCCGAGTGTAAGCGTCCGGTAGTGCTATTGGCCGATAAAGTTGGTTCTACAGCCGTTCTGCTCAAATATGCTGTTGAGGACGATTGCAATGAGTTCATCGTGGCTACCGAGAGCGGTATCCTGCACGAGATGCAGCGTCAGGCACCTCAGAAACACTTCATTCCCGTGCCGCCTGAGGTCAGTGAAGGCAGTGTAGGGTGCAACTGCAACGAGTGCGCCTACATGCGCCTGAATACACTTGAAAAGCTCTATAACTGCCTTTTGAACGAGACACCGGAGATTTCAGTCGATGAAAAGATCATCGGCCGTGCCAAGTTGCCTATTGACAGAATGCTTGAACTTTCAAAATAAAATGAACAGAGAGGTAGGTAAACGGCTCGAAATCATGGCTCCAGTGGGCTGCTATGAGTCATTGGCTGCTGCCATACAGGCAGGGGCGGGAAGTGTCTATTTCGGCATACAAGGCCTGAATATGCGCTCTGGTTCGGCCAATAACTTCACGATAGATGATCTGAAGAAGATTGCCGACATCTGTCGTGCGGGACGTATGCCAGAAACCTATCAATCACCCCAGGAGGTTCTTTATCCAGAAACAGCAACAGGAACGGCCCAATGCAAGCCGCTGAACAGCTATCTGACGGTGAATACCATCATGTATGACGGTGATCTTGATAAGATGCGCCGGATTATTGATGCTGCGGCCGATGCAGGTATCACAGCCATTATAGCCAGTGATGTGGCAGCCATGACCTATGCACGCGGCTGGGATCGTCCTGACCATAAGCCACGCATAGAGGTTCACCTTTCCACGCAGCTCAATATCAGCAACGTCGAGGCTTTGAAATTTTATGCTCAGTTTGCCGATGTAGTTGTACTTGCCCGTGAGCTGAATATGGATCAGGTAAGACACATACACGACGAGATTGTGCGCCAGCAGATACGTGGTCCTAAGGGAGAACTGGTACGTATTGAGATGTTTGCTCATGGGGCCTTGTGTATGGCTGTTTCGGGCAAATGTTACATGAGCCTGCATGAATATAACCGAAGCGCCAACCGTGGTGCCTGTGCGCAGGTGTGTCGTCATGCCTATGATGCTTTTGTTGAAGATGAGGCATTGGCCAATGAACCTAAATACCTCTTGAAAGACCAGGATCACGATATTCAGCTCGGTATTGAAAATAAATATATAATGTCGCCTAAAGACTTGAAAACCATACATTTCATCAATAAAATGGTGGATGCCGGCGTAGAGGTTTTCAAGATTGAGGGACGTGCCCGAGGTCCTGAATATGTCAAGACGGTGGTGGGCTGCTATAGTGAGGCCGCACGGTTAATTGAGACATCGGCCAAAAAGGATGGTAAACACATCTTGCCAGATAATTGGGATGAACTTATTGTAAAATGGGATGAAAATTTCAGCCGTGTCTTTAACCGTGGTTTCTGGAATGGTTACTATCTGGGCCAACGGTTGGGTGAATGGAGTCATAATTATGGCTCTGTTGCACAAGAACATAAGGAATATGCTGCAAAGACTGTTGGCTGGTTCAGTAAGATTGGTATTGGTGACTTCTTGTGTGAAGCGCATGAATTAAAGCGCGGAGATGAGATACTTATCATTGGCCCAACAACTGGTGTCATAGAGCTTACACTTGATGAAATTCAGGTGGATTACAAGGTGGTTGAAACCGTACATAAGGGAGAGCGTTTTACTATTCCGGTAAGTGCGAAAATTAGGCCATCGGACAAGGTCTATGTTATCGTAAAAAACTGATAAATATCTATATTTAACCAATATAAAAGATGCAGCCGCTTGGCATTGGGCAACACTTAAATGTGTAAAAAGTGGTCTGTTTATTTATATCATTGGCCAAAAATATAGCGTAAAAATATATCATGAAGCGGTAATTTTGTTTTCAGATTGAGACATTTTGGGAAAACGTGTTATCTGCCTATTGAGACCCTTATTTATATATTGTGCAATAGATTGTATTTTTTGCTTTTTGGGTGACACTTATCAACAATTTTTTAAACTGGCAAAAAGCATCTATTTTGCTATCTCAAGATATAAAAAGGCATTTTTTACGATTTTTTTAGTAAAAAATAGAAAAAAATGGATTGCAAAGACCCTAAAAACGGATGAAAATACTATCTTTGCACGAAATTTTGTGATAATAATAACACACATACGTATATGAGACGACATGTTCTTGTAGTAATGGTTCTGACTGCCCTTTTCTGCCTCGGTGGAGAGGTATATGCCCAGTATCCTGGCATGAAGCAGGAGGCCTGGTATAAGGAAAATGTTTTGAAAACTGGAACTCCAGACGCTATCGTCGAAACTGAAGAACCCGAAACTGAAGGTGTCCTGCAGCAGTTGCAGAAACTTCAGGCAGCCAAGCAATACAAAGAGATGTTGGAACTTTATCCAGAAGCCAAGAAGGAATATGGTCGTAACCGTAACGTGTACGGTTATGCCCGTTATGCCTTGCGTAGCTTGCTGGGTGAAAATAGCAACAACAAGCAGTTGGCCGAACTTGATGCCATCTATGCTGACTATTATGCTGCCGGTTTCAGTCAGGAAGATTTCAATTACACTGGTCGTGACAATGGTAACCAGTGGAACGATATGCAGCAGATGTTGGACTATGCTCGTTTCTCCAACTGTGTTGACTTCAAGACCCGCTACACCAAAATCATGAACTTTGTCAATGCTCAGGATGGTAAGGCCGATCCTTCTATCTTGTGGAATGGTGTTGTATTGCCTATTAACAAGGCGTTGCGTGACAATATCGAACAGATTCGTAAGAATGATAATATGGCGCAGGAATATTATGTGCAGTTGAATGATGTATATAATCAGTTCATGCGTTCAGATACAATGCTGAAGGTTCAGTCGCCCAATTATCCGTTGTATGGTATGGATCGTAAATTGAGCGAAATCGAGGCAATGCGAATTATGGTTATTCCATATAAAGAATACATTAAGCTCTATCCTGAAAGTGAGATTGATGCCCATAAGAACGATGAGCCATATCTGGCTAAGCGTAGTGAGGAAATGTCATCCCGTTGGCCAAAAGAGGCTTTGACCAAGAAGGTTGAAACCTACTATGCTAATATCGGTGCTACGTACGTTAAGTTCCGTAGTCTGGGTGATCGTGCTATGAACCAAAAGAACTATGGAGATGCTTTGAGCAGTTACCAGCGTGCCCTCGAATTGGCCGAAACCGATATTCAGCGTGCCGAGGGTAATTATTTCATTGCATTGGCACACATGTCTCAGCAACACAATTCGCAGGCATGGAACTTTATTAATAAGGCACTTGAAATCAATTCAGGTGATATGCGTTTCTATAATCTGAAGTATAATATCCTGATGGGTGTTATTTCTTCAACTGGTGGCCAATATCAGCGACTTGATATCAATGTCCTCGTTACGGTGGCTATCCAGACGTTGACCAAGGGTAAGAACTCTTGCGAGCCGGAAGGTCAGGAACGTCAGTTCGATATTTGTGAAACCTATATACAGAATGCACGTAAGACAGGTCGTCAGTACGCTATCGAAAAGGCACAGCTCTTCATGAAGGGCTTGAGTTTCGGTCAGATGTACCAGATGCAGTCAGGTGATATCAAGTTGTCAGCACCATTGTCTGAATATTAAACCACTGCGTGCAGTCATAAAGTGAAATAAAAGCATTAACTACTATATGAAGAAGGTTATCTTATCGCTCTTGTGCGTGATTAGTCTGGCGACCGTTGCTACAACTGTGGCATTGGCCGATGACCAGTCACAGTATAAGAAGTTGAAACTTTCAGAGGGCCGTAAGACATACAAGTCACTGGATCTCCCCAAGGATTCTGTCACGAAGTTTTCGAGATTGACTTGGTCAACCAATATGGTTGAGTGGCTTCTTTTTGCACCGAACTTCGGTGTAGAATTTGATTTGAAGGACCCTACCCTCATTTCTTGTCCCTCCATTTTCCTGCAGTTCTCTTACCGTCCAGGCAAAGAGGACTTCATGAAGCATGAAAACTATTCGACCAATGCTCTTTATTATTGGCGTGCACGTGCGGAATACCGTTGGCATTTCCGTCTGAATGAGCGTCGTGAGCAGCGTCGTGGTTTGGGCAAGACCGCCATGTGGGTTGATGAGAAGATCTTCACCAAGAAGGCTGTTGATGTCGTTGTTGATACCACCATCGTTCTGGAAGGCGGCGGATATGGTACACGTGAGGTTATGTCCAAGGAGAAGCGTGTACAGGAAAAGATTGACAGTACTTGCAATGCTACCAACCAGAAGAAACCGGAACTTTTCCCGGGAAGATATTATTTGGGTGTCTATGGTGAGTATGACAATGTGACATTCAATAACCGCATGATTCCTATCTTCGGCAAGAATCTGAAAAATGGTCCTGTCTATCAGGTAGGTTTGTCTGGTGGTTATGACTTCCCTGGCTTCAACTACAACCATAAGTGCTTCTTGCAGTGGAGTGTAGGTGCAAGCTTGGGTGTCTTTTGGTATAATTATGATGAGTATGTTCCTGGTCAGGCTTCCAAGGATAATCCGACCTATAAGGATCAGAGCAAGATTCTGCCTTTCATCACAGAATTGAAGGTGGCCTTGAACTTCCGAAACTCGACTATTACCAATAAGTATTGGAAACCGGATCCATCAGTTTATACGGACAATATCCGTCGTAATCATGAGGATTCCATTCATATGGCCGAATTGGATACAATATTGGCCGAAAAACCAGTCATCATCAACGTTACGAGTGTTAATGGCTTTGACTCAGCATTCGTTGAGAATGTGGACAAGTTTGCCATCGTACAGGCTTTCCGTAATGCAACGGGTCTTACCTATTTGATGCCCAATGACTTCAATATGCTGACTCACACCGAGCTAGCATTGAATAACAAGGAGTTGAGCGACAACTATTTCATTGAGTATGTGACCACCAACCGTTTGCGTAACTATACCGACTCTGTATTCGTGAGTGATAGAAAGAACCTTCCTTTCCGCGTACAGATTGCTGGACGTGAGGAGGCCGATTCTTTGAAGAATAGTTTCGTGGACAGCTTGAAGAACTACTACGCAAATCACGACAATACACGTCCTGTATTCTATGGAACACCTGCATCTAAAGATAGCATGATTGGGTTCATTTCCAAGGATTCTATTGCAGCCAAGTTCTCTAGCATTTGGGGTCATCAACTTGATACCTCAATGATTCGTACGCTCTACACTGGTCGTGAAGAGAGCAATGATGATGGTACAACCACAACCTATTATGATAGTATCATCAACGAGCAGAATATCAACCGTCGTGAAATCTACGCTATGTTTATCCAGTTCCACCCTCAGGTAACGCTGAGTGGTGAGGATGAAGGTGTAGGTCGTTTTCAGGTTTTGATGGCTGGTGCAGACAATGCCAATGATCAGTATAACCGAGTTGCTGGATTCATTAATAAGGTAGCTCGTTCTGGTATCAGCCTTAATATTCAGCGTCCTTGGGATGGTCGTCGTGATAACAGCTTTGACAAGCGTGTTACAAGAGAGGAAGTTTTTGCTCTCTTGCAAAGTTATGGTATGGATAGTGTGGATATTAAACATGTATCCATATCAGATAGTATCTATGCTTATACCAAAGGCGGTGCAGATCTTGAACCTGAAAATATTACATTTGATTTTGGCGTGACAGAGAACAAATTGTCATTACCATTTAATGTAGTTGACTCAGTGGGTCGTGCCCAGGCTGTATCTTTATTTAATGATACTATCCGTATATGGAAGGATGAGAGATATTGGGTACCAAATCAGGGCTTATATGACGATAACCCGAAGGTTCCTGGCTACTATGATTCTACCGAGGGTAAATGGTTAGTATCTGTTGATAAGTTCATTGAGTCTGTTAATGACATTACATTTGCACATATCAAGCCTTATCAGGTTGATACGTTGGTTTGGCGTATTCAGGCTAATCCTTTGAAGACAGGAAGCTTTGCAGGAAAATATCTTGCACAGGCACGCATGATTTTCCATCGTGAATGGCTTGCTTCCAATGGTGGCTTGTATTATACCAATATTCCTTACTTGATTGTTCCTGTTGAGACCAAGGAGGAGGCTGGTATCATGGAGCCTAAGCCAATCAACTACGATTCTCTGTACTCTGTAGCTCGCGATTCTGTCGTTTATTCCTATGATTCGTTGGGCAATGTCATCGATTCGACCATCATTCATATTGAGGCAAAGAATTTGATGAGCGCAGGTCGTGACTCTGTTGCCTATACATACGATTCATTGGGCAATGTCATCGATTCGACTATCATCCACATTGAGCCTGTTGCACTTGAAGTCGCTAAGGATTCTGTTGTCGCTGAGGTTGTATCGGCCGATACTGTCAAGATTATGACTGTCGCAGAGGCTACTGCTGCATCGAAGGAAGCCGCCGCTGCTGCCAAGACTGCTGCCGCTGAAGCTAAGGCTGCCGCCAGTGAAGCCAAGAAGGCCGCTGCTGCCGCCAAGAAGGCTCAGAAGGCTGCTGCATCGGCCATAAAGAAGGCAGAAAAGTCTGTCAATATACCGGATTCGGTTGTAGTGACATCTGACTCTATCGTATATGAAAAGGATAGCATTGGCAATATCATCGACTCGACCGTTGTCTCAGTTGAGCATAAGATTGCCAACGAACTTGATTCGGCTGCACAGGCTGCAATCGCTACCCGTGACTCGATAATCTTCGCCGAGCAGGCTGTAGCTGATTCCGTCACCCAGCGTGCTGATAGTTTGCAGGCTGTGGCCGATGAACTGGCTGCGAAGTCTGATGAGGCTAAGGCCGCTGCCGCCGCCGCCAAGAAGGCTATCGCTGAGGCTAAGTCTGCTGAAAAGGAGGCAAAGAAACGAGCCAAGGAGGAGGCTAAGGCTGCTAAGGCCGCTGCCAAGGAGGCCGACAAGACAGTAGTAAGTGAAAGTGCTGCGGCAACAACCGTCACACCAGTTGCTTCTGCTCCAACTCCTGCATCAGTATCTTCTTCTAATACGGAGATATCGGCCGCTCCTGCTGTCCGTACAATCTCTGACGAGGGTGTTGCTGCCTCAGTTGATACGGTTCAGGTACTTACGCTCGAAGATGCAACTGCATTGTCGAAGTCTGCTGCAGAAGCCGCCAAGATTGCAGCTGCAGAGTCTAAGGCTGCAACGGCATCGGCCAAGAAAGCCGCCGGTATGCTGAAGAAGGCAGAGAAGTCTGCCGCATCGGCCATCCAAAAGGCAGAAAAGGCTGTCAAGATGCCGGAAGATGGCAGCGAACCCGATGAGGCAACACAGGCTGCAATTGCTACTCGTGACTCTATCATCGCCGTCGAAAACGCCAAGGTCGATTCGATCCGTACAATAGCTGATAGTTTGCAGGCTGTGGCCAATGACCTTGCAGTCAAGGCCGATGAGGCTAAGGCAGCTGCGGCATCGGCCAAGAGCAGAATAGCAGAAGTGAAGGCTGCCGAGAAGGCTCGTGCTGCTGAAGCCAAAAAGCGTGCGAAAGAGGAGGCTGCTGCCGCCAAAGCTGCCGCAAAGGCAGAGAAGGAGGCCGCTAAAGCCGCTGCCGAGGAAACAACCGAGGCTGTGAGTGAAGCTGCGGCATCGGCCACAACCGAAGCTACTGCTGCTGTCGAAAATGTTGTTGCTACCGCTGAATCTGCAGCCGAGGAGGTTGTAGATACAACAGGTATGAGCGAGAAGGAGGCCAAGGCTGCCGCCAAGAAAGCCGCTGCTGAAGCCAAGAAGAAGGCTAAGGAAGAAGCTGCTGCCAAGAAGGCTGCCGAAAAAGCAGCTAAGGCCGCAGCTAAAGCCAAGGCCAAAGAAGAAGCTGCTGCCGCCAAAGCCGCTGCCAAAGCTGAAAAGGAGGCTGCCAAAGCCACCGCAGAGTCTGGTGAGGAAAACACTGAAGCTAAAGAATAATGAGTGTTGAGGTATGAAGAAGTTAGTTATAATTCTTGTTGGAATCGTGTGTCTGCTGGGAGCAGCGCGCACGGCCAAGGCACAGAGTTTTGCAGTCCGCACTAATATTGCTGAGTGGGCATTGATGGCTCCGAATATTGGTGTTGACTTGGTATTGGGTGACCGCTCGACATTCAATATCAGCGTGGGTGGTACTGCTGGTGAAAACTATATCAAGGATGCCTTCATTCAATATGGTATGGTCGAGTACCGTTATTGGTTCTCTCATCAGCCATACGAGAATTTCTTTCTGGGCTTGCAGCTCAGACCTTTACACTATCGTCTGAATTTGGAGCATAGTGGTAGGAAGAATGTCCAGCACAGTGGTGTTGCATTCCCAGTGGGTTTCAACTTTGGTTATTGTTGGCCTCTGAACTCAAAATTCAATCTTGAGTTGAGCTACGGTGCCGGTTGGTATTTCTACAACAACAATTGCTCGTTAAATGGTTCAAGTCACAATATCGACTTCTCGACGACAAATGTTAGTTTGAGCATCGCGTACATTTTAAAATAATAAGGAAATTTAGTTAGTATGTTGAAGCGTACATTAAATCATATAAGCCTGTTGGTGCTGTCACTTGCCATTTCGCTGGTGTCGGTATCTGTCACTGCGCAATCGCTTCCTGACAAGCAGTTCCGCATTATGGATGCAACGTCTGAAATGCTTTCAAGTCAGGAATATACGGATGGTAGCATCACGCAAGGTATTGATAATTTCAAGGGGGCAGCTCTTGAAGGCTTGAAAGTCTATGTGATGTTTACCGTCGGTGCTGACTCCTTGATTCAGTTCCAGCGTGATAACTCAAAGACCGCCAAGTTGAATGCCTACATTCAGCACTATGAGGAGAAGCAGTATTTGCTCCACCCGAATCGTGAGGGTACGTTCAATTTGGGTGAGGCTAACTGGATTGCCGAGGAATTGTATCGCGACTTCAAGCCGTTGATCGACTACTGGATTTCTACATCTGACGAGCCATATACTCCATTGAGCATGGCATTGGTCATCTATCATGACAGCAAGGGTTCTTACGAAAAGCATGATATTGATCCTATCATCAATAACAACAGTACGGATTCCCGTGCATGCATCTACTATCGTGGTATCCGTGAGTTGAGTCAGCAAACGGCATCGGCCAAGATGAAGACTGGTAAGATTCGTAAATCTACCATCGTCAAGGGTTCCGACTTGCCTATCAATGAGAATATTGAGGTCAAGGGCCGCACCAACCAGCGTCTTATCATCGACCGTGTGGTGGAGCCTTGTACCTTCCGTGAGGATCTTATTACGGTTCAGAATGATTTCGCTGAAAATGATGCTGCCAAGGATGTTGCACAGCGTCTGTTGGGTCATGATGAGGATGCCGACTCGTTGTTCCGTCAGGTTCCGTTCGTATTCTCAGGCACGAATTTCCAGAAGTCGTTGTTCCGCCGTACAGCAGGTGTGATGACACGTGATACGATGGAGTATTTCCGTCTGCGCACCAACGAATTGTTGGCCGGCCAGATGGGTGCTCGTGACTTTAAGATTGTAGATCCTGATACGGTAACATTCGAACTTGACCACTCGTTGTGGAATACAGCTTGCCAGTACAAGGATTTTGAATCCATCAAGTCGGGCCTGTTGCGCTATGCCCGTATTCAGGGTGTTGATTTGCCGGCCGATGGTGGTCGTCCGCTTGAGGTCAATGAGACTAAAATGTATGTGCTCGAGGTTGACTCGGCTCTGTTCGGTAGTTTGAGCCGTTATGTAGAGCGTGGTCATAACATTGCACATAAGACTCCACGTACGAGCTATGACCAGTTCATTCCAGGCTGGATCAGTACTTATACAGACGTAACACCTAATGCAACCGATAGTGTTTACTATATGGTTCGTAACTCTTCTATCCTTGCTCTTCAGGATTCAGCATTCCAGCAGATGCAGGATATGGGTCGTGTGACTATTCTTTCGGCCAATGACGTTGACTCTGTCTATCGTGTGCGTGTTAATTCAATGAACTACATGAAGCAGTTCGAGGAAATCTTCAAGACAACCCGTCTTGAGGACCTTAGCAACGTGAATATCTTTCTTGAGCCGACACCGAAGAATACAACCTATAGCTGGGAGTTCACGATGCCGAACGTGCAGAAGTTCTATCGCATGATTCATGTGAACTATACGCATGACTTCACACACGTTGACACGACATCGACCATTGAGTGTCCTTGTGACCGTTCGATGCCTCTGATGTTCCTCACCATCGGTGCAGGTGCAGCAAGTTTCGACCGTCCACCGCTCTTGCAGGGCACCAACAAGCCGGATGATTTCCGTCCTATTTCTTCTTCACGTGAACCGCACACTGTTGACCGTTCGGCCAAGTTGCAGTTTGCGCGTGCAAGTGCTGCCATCGATAGGCACTTGGGCAACAACGACTCGTTGTTGAAAAATATCAGTATCACTGTTGACGATATTCTTTTTGTGGATGATGAGAGTGGCACAAGCCGCCGTCGTATTGACTCTGTACTCATTGTCGGTATTTCATCTCCTGAAGGTGGTTTCCAGCGAAATAGCGAACTTGCCCACAAGCGTGCCAGCTCTTTGGGTAGCTGGATTTCTGGTGAGGTCAACAAGATTGGTGGTCAAAATCCACGTATTATCTCCAGCGGTGTCGTTGCTCCGTGGACTGCGGTAGCCGATTCTCTTGAGAGCCAGGATTCCATTGGCAATCATGATTTGGTGGTCAGAATTCGTGAGGCAAGTGCATCACATGATTCTTATGAGGCTATCCAGCAGGCCATTGGCTATACAAGTGGAAGCAATGATAAGATTGAATCCGTGTTGGCCGACCTCCGTAAGACTGAGGTGCGATTCTTCTATATGGATATTCAGGATCCTACAGAGGATGAAATTATCACACAGTACCGTAAGGGTAGCGACATGAAGCAGATGGATGCTTACAGCTATTGGGTTCTGCTTACCTCCCAACAGGTCACTAAGGAAGAGAAGATTGGCATCTCCAAGTTCTTGCTCGATTTCAAGAAGCAGCGTGTTGCTAATTTTGCACGTTCTGCTACGTACCGTTCATTTGACGAGTATTTCGATCTTGTTTTGCCAATGGCTGCTACCATCCTTGTTGAGGATAGTATCAACCTCAAGATTTATAACACCGAGATTTTGGCTCCATTCATTGATATTGATGAACGTAGCCAGCGTGGTAATGCTCCGCGTTATACGTCATACAGAGGTGAACCTAAGGTCTGGAAGTATATCAATGCGGACTATGTGCTCTACAATCAGATTCTTAGTCTGCTTGGTAAGGGTGATCAGGAGTCTTTGCGTGAGGCCGATGTGCTTATCCAGTTCCTGATGCAGTCACCTACTACGAGTGAGGCTTTTGATAACAAGTATCATCGTAAGTCTTTGCAGGATTACTTGAAGTGCTATACCAGCGACTTCCTCACGGATGACCGTCTGGCTCAAAGTATTGCTCAGACATCGGCCGTAAACTTCTTTGTGGTCAATATGTCCATTGGCAATCAATTGCTTCAGGAAGATGGTGGTAGTTTCACCAACGAACGAATGCTGAAGTGTTTCCAGGATTGCTATAACCATTTGCCGGATTTGAAGAAGGAGGGTGAGGAGAATCCTGGTGCGGTATCGGCCTGCAAATATTTTACTGCTGTAACCGAGGCCCGTTATGCACAGGCTATTGTTAAGGATATTACGCAAAAGAATGAACACTATGATAAGGCAGTTGAGGCGCTTGTCTCATTGTTCAAGACCGATGAAAAGGCAACTTTCATCAGCCGTTGTCAAGGTGATGCCTATGTGCGTGGTGTTTACCGTACCCAGAAGAATCTGACAGCCAATTTTGATCTCTATCTGGAGGCAGTAGAAGCTTACATTAATGATTATTTGACAAACGAGAATAAGTGATGTACACCAAATTGAAAAAATACATTGCAGCATGCTGCGCCCTTTTGCTGCTATCGTTCTATGTGAGCGAGGCCAAGGCCGCTGCAGCCTCTGACGACCTGACAGAGTCAAACGCCAGCGATGAGACCCTTAATCCGGGTACTATCGAACTGGATGTTCCTGCCTACCTCGTACGTTACCTGTACCGCGAGCCAGATGCTGACTCGGTTCAGGTCAAACGTTGGTATAAAGGTTGGGGCATGATGTTGTATTGGAATCCAGATGTGCTTCCGTTGTACTCTACGCTCTATACGAACAAGTTCCGTATGAGTGTCAAGGGTGTCGGTTTTGCCATGTCTAAGGATATCAATAAGCACAGCGCAATTCGCATTGGCGCTAACTACTCGTCTGTCACGGTAGGACGTGGAAAATCGGAAAGTGAACTCCAGCGTGTTAACGTTTCTCTTGATTATTTGTGGAACCTTTCCAACACTTACTACGGTTACGACCTGCATCGTACAGATGAATGGTTGCTGACCGGAGGTATCAAGGGTGGACGTTTGTTGAGAAGTGGTGGTGACCTGTTCGGTTCCATCAACTTGGGTCTGCAATATAGGAAGAATATCGCCAATGATATGAGCTTCTTCCTCGAACCTCAGTTTGCATTCTTCTCAGATCAGTATGATGATAATGCAGAGTTCTTTGAGGTGGATCCAGGCATGAACCTTCTCGTCGGTCTCTACTTCCGTTTGGGTCAGCCAAAGATGCAAATTCTTGATAGTCAGAATGAAATCATCAAGAATGGCTTCTTCCAGGTTTTCGGAGGTTCGGCCATCGGATCGTCGACTTATGCATTCCAGAATCTGCTTAGTTCCAACGATTATCAACGTCACCACTTGAACTTTGGTTTCAATGTCGGTACTTGGTTGAACCCGTCATTGGGTATCCGTATGGGCTACTTTGAGAATGCGGTGGGCATTGGCCACTCAAATTATCGCGTTTCACGAAACTTCTCTGATCCGACTGCGATGCAGACGTATCGTGGTGGCCGATTGGAATTTGTACTTAACCCGATTACTGTCATCACCAACAAAACATCATTTGCTCGTTTCGGATGGGATCTTTCTGTCGGTTATGAGGTCGGTACAATCAACAAGCACAAGGAGGCTTACAATAATACGTGGACAGCTTCTGGTTCTAACGTCAGCCAGAATCATATCGACTATTTAGCACACGGTGTAACGTTCAGCTCACAGGTGAAATACTATATGAGCAAGAATTACGCACTCTTTGCAGAAGGTCGTTTTTCAAGCCCTATTTATTCCGCCAAGGCCTCGGACAATCTTAGCAAGAACGGAAGTGTTGAGAGTGGAAGTCTCAATGATCAGTTGTTGTCATGGGCCATCGGTATGGAATATTACATCAGCACGTTCGAGCGTTATACCCGTTTTTCAAAGTGGGACAAGCATGAGTCACGTGCCATTGGCCGACTTGAAAATGATAACCGTTGGTACGTGGAAGGTGCGTTCGGTTTGGGTGAAGTTGTGCACTGGGGTGAGAACTTTGCTGACCGTTATTCTGCAACGGGTGCTCTTGGTGTCGGTACAAATATTGATGACTATAACGGTTTGCGCTTGCGTGCTGCACTTACGCGCAAGTATATGTTCAAGAACTATGTTCCAAGTGTGTCAAACTTGTTGCCCGGTTCGCTCTATCAGGTTTCGTTCTCAGCCGACTATATGTTGAACTTGACCAATCTCTGGTGGGGTATTGATGAAGACGAGACTCGTTGGTCTGATGTATATCTCTTCGCTGGTCCGACGATTCAGATTGCTGCCCATGATTTGCGTCGATCTCTGACTGGTCGAAATGTCTTTGGTGCTGAGTTTGGTGCACAGTTCACCCGCCGTATCGCTAAGGGGGTTGATATCTTCCTCGAACCTCGTTATGAATATAACGTCCACTTGTCTGGTGCTAATATCTATGAGGCTGGTAGCCGATGGAATATGTTGGCTGGTTTGAAGATGTATCAGTACAAGGAAAAGAACTTCCACTATCGTGACTCTGTCGCCAATCATGACAAGCGCAGTTGGTTCCTTGAGGTTTCTGGCGGTGCAGGTTTCGATGTTACTGGTGATAGAGGTACGTTCGATAAGCGTATCAAGAGTCCGGATATTGACGCACGCTTTGGCGTCGGCTATCGCATCAATCCGATTTCTTCATTGCGTGCCAATGCGATGTTCACTAGATTCAACCTTGGCAAGGGTAATAAGAATGGTGCCAATGGCTTTGAGTTCAGTATGGACTATATGGCCAATTTGTTGAACATGTGGTATGGTAACAATCCTCACCGTGCCCTTGCCGTTCAAGGTTTCATTGGTCCATTGATCAATCCTGAAGATGTGCTTTCTTCAGAATGTACGCATGATATCGCTTACACTTGGCGTTTCGGTGTTGAATTTGGTACGCAGATCATCTACTCTCCGTTCCAGAATGTCAGTCTCTTTGTGGAGCCACGTGCTGCATATCTTCTTTCGGACTACCTCACCAAGAGGGGAGCAGAGAAGGCCGATAACAAGAAACGCGATGAGCACTTTGACCTTTTTGCAGGTTTGATTTTCTACAATCAGCCAGAGCGTTTGCCAATGCGTGGTTATCTGACAACTGACGTTGATTCAACGCGCACATGGTTCTACGAAATGGCAGGTGGTGTATCTGTGATACCTTCAGGTCACGTAGGTGACATCAGTCGGAGCGTATCTCCTGCTGGTTACATTGGCCTGGGCCACTATGTAAGCAACTATTCTTCATCGCGTATTCGTCTTTCATTGGCCAATTTCCTCCATCCGGAGAACGTTGGCTATAGAGAGAAGTTCATCACGGGTCTTTCGATTGATTACATCTATAACTTGAGCAATAAGTTGATGGGTGTTAATCCTTATCGTCGTTTCGACTTCAGTCTCTTTGGCGGTCCGGTTGCAGAATATTACAACTCGGAAATCAGCAAGAACGACAAGTGGGATAAGGGTGTAAACCTCGGTGGTCATTTGGCATGGCATGTTAATAACTACCTTGATATTTTCAGTGAGGCACGTGCCATCATGTCGTTCGAGCATCATACACGTTACGAGGGTAATGGAGGTGTAAGATTGTATCAGAACACCGAAAAGACCATTATGTATCGTGACAGTGCTACACAACATGCCAATACTTGGTTCTTAGAAGTTGCAGGCGGTGCTGGCAAGCAGTTCACTGCCGCTCAGAAGAACTATGATGGAACTGGAAAAATAGCCGTCGGTTATCGTTTCAATCCTATTTCATCATTGCGTTGGACGGGTGCCGGTTGGGTTGGCAAAGGTACTGCTGGATTCAAGAATGCACACTACGTACGAGGAGAGACAAGTTTTGACTATATGGCCAACTTGCTTAACTTGTGGTATGGTGTGGATCCGCATCGTCCTGTTGCTTTGCGCGGTTTCATTGGCCCATCTCTTGTGTTTGATTATTTCACTTCGGTTAATAAGAATCTGCAGTTGAATGCCTCTTACAATGCAGGTCTCCAACTTTCAGTCAATGTAACTGATAATGTTGACGTATTGTTAGAACCTCGTTTCGTAGGTGTTATTACCGGTGATGA
>JAEEGH010012000.1_pt1 | contig 19559 bp, 15 predicted proteins | sample 9134181 | NCBI WGS metagenome assembly JAEEGH01 (sample SAMN16246544, study PRJNA631951) | gut metagenome | biome: gut microbiome; feature: rumen; material: DP-attached | host: Bos | place: Iran: Karaj | collected 2018-10 | reverse complement strand
AATGTCCTTCCCCTGCTCGAGCCCCATTTCCACGGTGATGCCGGTTCCGCTGCGCTGTCTTGCTTCCACTACCAGAATTCCGTCCGCAAGACCTGAGATGATCCTGTTTCTTCGCGGAAAATTCCCGGGCAGTGACTGCCTTCCGAGAGGATATTCGGAAATAAGTCCCCCATGTTCCGGTATTTCAGCGTATATATCTTTATTCGCGGGCGGATAACAGATATCCACACCGTTTCCAAGTATCGCGAAGGTTCTGCCCCCTCCCGCCAGGGCTCCCCTGTGAGAATGCCCGTCTATACCGGCTGCCATTCCGCTTATGATATCAATACCCAGACGTGCGAGCTCCTCCGAAAAACTCACGGCAATCTCACGCCCATAACCGGTGCAGGCTCTGCTCCCGATAACAGCTACCGCCGGTCTTGCACTGTCAGGCAGTTCCCCCCTGTAAAACAGCCCAAGGGGATAATCCGGTATTTGTCTCAGTCTCTCAGGATAAAGACGGTTTTCGCAGCTCACATACCTAATTCCCGATTTTATCGTTTTCTCATATTCTGCATCAGCATTGTATCCTCTTCTGGCCGTAACTATCCATTCCAGTTCTGACGGGCAAAGCAGGCCCGAAAGCATAAGCTCCGAATCCGTCGCACAAAAAACCTCTTTTATGCTTCCAAAATGCGCGATCAGTCGCTCCGCCGCTCCAGCCCCAAAATAATCCATGCCCGTAAAGAACATCCAGTATTTCTCGTTTTCCATTTTATTTCAACGCCTCATCCATCCCTGCGATCCCCATCCTGTATCCCAGCGCTTCCGCAAGGTGCGTGCATGTTATCCGCTCCGAGCCCTCCATGTCAGCGATCGTTCTCGCAACCCTCAATATCCTGTGGTATCCGCGTGCGCTCAGACCCATCGTTTCAAAAGCACTCTCCATAAGCTTCTTTTCTTCCTTTCCGAGCTCACAGAACCGCACGATATCGGATCCGGTCAGCTGTGAATTGAAATTGATCCCGAGGCCGCGGTAACGCTCCTCCTGAATACGGCGGGCTTTTTCCACACGCTCCCTGATCGCCCCGCTCGTCTCGTTCCGCCCTATGGTGCTGAGCGCTTTATACTCGATCTCCTCAACATTCACGCAAAGATCGATCCTGTCGAGGATCGGCCTGCTGATCCTCCTTCTGTAGCGGTTGATCATGCTCGGAGTGCAGGTGCAGCGGTTGCGGTCCGGATAATAGCCGCAGGGACAGGGGTTCATCGACGCTACCAGCATGAATCCCGCCGGATAGGTGTATGAAGCGGAAAGCCTCGAGATATGGACTTCTTTATCCTCCAGCGGCTGCCTCAGTGCCTCGATCACCTCGCGTGAAAATTCCGGAAGCTCATCAAGATACAGTATCCCGTTGACGGCCAGGCTGACCTCTCCGGGCCTCGGGTACTGTCCGCCGCCGATCACCGAATTGACAGTGGCCGTGTGATGCGGGCTCCTGAACGGTCTGCGCGTGATCAGGCTCTTTCCGTTCCCGAGCTTGCCGGCCACACTGTATATCCTGGTGAGCACCATGCTCTCATCAAAGCTGAGCTCCGGCATGATCCCCGGCATGCGTTTTGCGATCATCGTTTTTCCGGCCCCGGGCGGTCCGGACATCAGAAAGTTATGCTGCCCGGACGCCGCGATCTCCGCTGCCCTGCGCGCGGCCGCCTGTCCCGCGACTTCCGAAAAATCGGGGACAGTCTCGTTCTCCTGCTGTGGCGGTACTTCGTCTGTGTCCACCCGTACCTGAACGAGCGCATCTTCACTCCCGTACAGAAACTCCACCAGCTGCGAGAGGCTCTCGCAGCCGAAGCACTCAACGCCCTGCACCACTCCGGCTTCCTGCACGTTTTCCTTCGGCACGACCACTTTTTTGATACCGTTCTCCCGGGCTGCCAAAACAATCGGAAGTATGCCCGGGATTCCCTTTATCTCGCCGTCCAGCCCCAGCTCGCCGACCACGAGCAGCCCTTCGAGCCTTTCTTCGGGAAGCATCCCGGCCGCGGCCATGACCGCGAGAGTGATCGGCAGGTCAAAGCCCGTTCCGCTCTTTCGCATGTCCGCGGGAGAAAGATTGATCGTAATATGCTTCGGTCTCATCCCGAAGCCTGAATTCTTCATTGCTGTACGGACCCTGTCGCGCGCCTCCCTGACCTCGCTCGCAAGAAATCCGACCATATTGAACAAAGGCAGTCCGTCGCTGACATCTGCCTCGCAATTGATTATCTGTGCCTCGATCCCGTAGACCGCGGCACTTAAAACACTGCTGTACATTTTGCCCCCTGAAAAGGAATAATCAGATAGATAAAATCGATCAGAAATAATAAGATGTTTTCAGAATTTAAGAAAAATAGACTTCTGTTTCATCTGTATGCGAACAGATTATCACAGAAGTCTAATTAAGTCAATGATTATTTTGAATTTTCAGATAATTACTTCTCATTCCTTGTGAGTATCTTCTGAAGCTCCGCCATAAACGTGTCAACGTCCTGAAACTCACGGTAAACCGACGCGAATCTTACGTAAGCTACCTGATCGAGCTTCTGGAGCCTGTCCATGATCAGCTCGCCGATCACGGATGAAGGGATCTCCTTTGTGTCCATGTTAAAGATCGTGTTCTCAATATCATCGATCATATCGGTGATCTTATCGAGCGGCACGCTGCGCTTTCTGACCGAAAGCATGATGCCCTTCTCGATCTTCGCACGGTCGTAAGCCTCACGGGTATTGTCCTTCTTGATGACAAAAACAGGGATCGTCTCAACCTTCTCATACGTGGTGAAACGCTTGTTGCATGCGTCACATTGACGGCGGCGTCTGATGGAATCGCCGTCCTCGGCAGGTCTCGAATCGATAACTCTGGTATTTTCATCTCCGCAATAAGGACACTTCATCTTGAAAACCCCTATATATAGTTATTTGAGCCTCACTACAGCCCCTATATATAAGTTTAAGTAAATGAAATGCTTTGTCAAGAAAAATGATCACTTTTCCTGAGCAAACACATACATTCCGATGCCTGCGGCGATCGTCAGGTTCAGCGAATCGACAAATTCGGTCTGTTCGATGCGCACCGGCTGTCCGTATCCCGCAAATCCGGCGGGAAGTCCGGTCGCCTCGTTGCCGAATATCAGGCTGCAGCGCTCCGAGCCGGGCGCCTGCGCGTCATGCAGCGAGCAGCTCCCGTCCAGCATGAACGGATAGAGCTTCCTGTCCGGATAACGCTTTGCATACTCACCGAAGTCCGCGAACTTCTGATGTCTGATCCTGAAAAGCGATCCCATGCTGGCCCTGACCGTCTTCGGGTTAAATATATCGGCCGCGGGCTCGATCACGGCGAGGTCGTAATAACCGAAGCCGCAGGCGGTCCTGATGATCGTACCGAGATTGCCCATATTTCCGGGATTCACGAGCACGATATGCCTCTTCTGCTCCTCCAGCTCGCAGTCAAACTTGCGGAAGACACCGATCACATACACATTCTCCTTGTCGGAAAGCTTCGAGATCAGTTTGTTGTTCTCGGTGATCCTGATATTCCCGGCCTTTTCCTCAAGCCTCTCCCTGTCGGTAAACGAGCTGTGGACGATGATCTCCTCCACCTGTTCCGGCATGGCGTCGATCAGTTCAAACGTCGGAAACGCCCCGAGCGTATAAGAATAATCCGCTTCTTTTTTGTATGTTTTAATATCCATCTCTTAACCTCATCATGGCAGATTCAACGCCGCCGGCTGCTCACGCACCGCGCATGACCGTTACCGCGCCGGGCACGACCTCGATATCGGTCTTCAGAGAACTTCCGCCGTATTCTCCGTCAATGCTCCACGCAAGCTCCTCATCTGCCGTCAGCTTTACCTTCGAAACCTGCCTGAACAGAATATGAGGATCGCTCACATCGCCGCGAAGCAGCGCCGATATTATCGCGCTCAGGTCAACGGCGTTCTTTGGCGAGCGGATGAGCAGCAGCTCCATTTTCCCGTCATCCAGCTTCACATCAAACTTTTTCAGGAAATCCATACCGCCGATCGAAACGGAATTGCTCACGGTCCCGAACAGGTAATCTCCTTCCTCTTCTACGCCGTCGGCTTCAACCTTTATATGCCTCTTAAAGCCCAGATTCTCGGGCAGCGCCGACGCCGCGGTCAACACATACGCAGCGTATCCGAGCACGTTTTTGAGCTTCTGGTCCGTTCCGTAGCTGATCTCAGAAAACGCTCCGAAAGCCGCGGTATAATTAAAATACCTGTCTCCGTTCATCATTCCGACATCATACGAAAACTCCCTGCCGGAAAAGATCGTCTCGAGCGCCTTCGGGAAAGCCGAAGGAATGCCGAGACTCTTTGAAAAATCATTGGTGCTTCCCGCGGGGATATAGCCGATGCGGGGCTTTTCTTTCATCGCAAGAATCCCCGATATCACATGGTTGAGAGTTCCGTCTCCCCCGACGCAGATCACGAGTTCCGCCCGCCCGTCGAAATCCCGGAGTATATCCTCGGAATTGAGCTGTCCGGGAATGATCGGAAAGACCGTGGGCTCGTAGCCTTCCGTCGCGGTCCTCCTCACGATGTTCATAATGTTCTGGGGGCCTTTCTTCTTGCCGGCCGCCTCATTTATCAAAATAACCGCCTGTTTTTTATTCATATTCTCTTTCCCCATTATGCGCTGTTTTCAGTATGTCAGAACCGCTTGCGGCCCGACCTGACATTTAGTATGTATCCGAAGAAACCTCCCACAATTCCTCCGATGATATGCGATGTGTTTGAAATATTGTCGTTCACCGTCAGTCCTTCATAAACCTGCTGTCCGATATAGAACAGCGCTACCAGTATGAAGGTCAGCGGTATCTCACCTTCCTTAAAGCCCGTGAACGAAGACATCAGGATAAACGCGAACACCACTCCGCTCGCGCCGCAAAGCGCAATGTCCGGGAACACGATGTAATTGAAAATGCTCGTAGCAAGCGCCGTTACAACGGTCACCGTCAACAGTGTCTTCGATCCGTATTTCTCCTCGAGCATGGGACCCAGGAGCAGGATGTAGCTCATATTGCCGATCAGATGCGCCCAGCCCGAATGTCCGAGCACATGCGTAAACGCCCTGAGCCACGTGAGCGGCGACAAAAGCGGCGAATGATACGTCATAAAGAGCAGCCGCGTCGACTTTTCGCCGGTCAGGCTTCCCAAAAGCGTCACGGCAAAGCACAGCCCTACAAATGCCAGCACAAAAGGTGCATTTATCGTTATACGAAGTTTTTTCCGCATACAATATCCCTCCATCTGTTATCTATTAGAATATCAAATGAGGATGAGGATTTCAAGTTGCCCGGTTTTGCCTACGGAGCTCATAGGTAATCCCCCGAACGATGGATGTCTTATCGCGCGGGCTGTGGTATAATATCACTACTCGTATCCCACTCACGTATCGGAGGTACTCTCATGGATAACCTCAAAATGATCGAACATTTAAGCCAAAAAGCCTGTGTTGTCGCTGTCAGGATCAATTCGGCCGAAAACAAAAGGGAGATCACAATCGAGGATGCGAACAAAGCATATCTCGAATCGGTGAATAAGCAGAATGAAGAATTCGTCCCCGGAAGACCTTATACCTACTATATTTCCGAGGAGCCGAATTTCGAATCGATGGTCATTCGCTGCGTATCGGCCAAGAAGACCCTGCACCAGTATGTCAATGCCGATCTTTACAACGCCTGGCTCGATCTTTACGCAATTCCCCTGGATTCCGACGGCGGGGAGACAGATTACTGTCTGTTCACATACGAAATGACTCCGGAGCCGGAATCGGACAAACTCATTGATATCACGCCGTATACCGCGGCGCAGGTTCTCAAGACATGCGTCAGGCTGCGTCAGACAGACAACTTTCAGGCAGCGATGGATTCAATAATCAGGGACATCCGTCACATGTGCGATTCCAGGGCCTGCAGCATTCTGCTCACGGATTTCGATGCTAAGAAATGCTCTATCCTCTGCGTCGACCATGACGATTCCTTCTCTTCCGCACGCGATGATATAGTATTTCTCGACGCTTTCTACGAGATCGCCGCTACCTGGCGTGAACTCATGGGCGGCAGCAACTGCTATATCGTAATGGACGAATACGATATGAAGATCCTGGAAGAAAAGGATCCCATCTGGGCAGAATCCATGAGGAATTCTCATGTCCATAATGTGGTGCTCTACCCGCTCCGTTCCAACAACAAGATCATCGGATACTTGTTCGCGACCAACTTCAATACCGCAAAGATCAATGTGATCAAAGAAGTAATGGAGCTTAATGCATTCATTCTCGCCGCTGAGATAGCCAGCCATCAGATGTATGAAAAGATGGAGCGCATGAGCCGCTATGACATGCTGACCGGCGTCTTGAACCGCAACGCGATGAACAACCGCATCGCCGAATGCAAATCGGGCGTCTGTCCCATTGAGAATGATTTCGGCGTCGTATTCGTCGATGTCAACGGCTTAAAGCACATCAACGACATAAAGGGCCATCAGGCCGGCGACGAAATGATCCGGACCGTGGCGGAGCGTCTGCAGGATATTTTCAAGGGCTATGAGATCTACCGTGCAGGCGGCGACGAATTCATGGTCATCGCCGAAGGGTGCACACGAAGTGAGTTTAACGATCTGATCGAAAAGCTCAGGGATCAGAACGATGAAGACGATGTCCACTTCGCGGTCGGCAGTTTCTTCGACGAGCTCGACCACGATATTCACACCGCGCTTCATTCCGCGGACGCCGATATGTATTATGACAAATCCGCATATTACAGGAATCATCCCGAGCTGAGCAGACGAACGGAATAAAAAAAATCAAGGTGCCTTTACAGGCACCTTTTAAGTTGCTCATCCGATACTCCGGGCAATATTTTTCTCATATGACGCATCAGCTTTTCATAAGATTCTTTGGGCTCGCATTTGTACACCTTATCCGTGAACGCCTTCCCGAATAACCGTTCCGGCGTCGTATATTCGGCCAGCCCCCATCCGTACTCGTTTCCGCACTTGTCCACGGCGTATCTGAAATCGTTAGAGGTAATGTAACACTGCATCTGGAGGCGTGTGATCATTGTGTCGAAGCCTTTTTTGCCGTTTTTTCCGTAATTTCCCAATTTCTTCAGCGGCTTTGATAATATGGGTGCGTTTGCATCGATCAGTTCGTACAGTTCCTTATCCTGCCTCGACGCCAGTCCGTCATCATATCTCGCGTCAAAATCGTAGCCGTCCCTTCTGTAGTTCGCGAAGTCGGGGAACCACTCCGGACTGATATACATCGCCTTATTGCGGTAAAACTTGCCGTACGCACAGTTCATGGCCTTGATCACCGGCCCCTTCCACTCCCATGCGGGCCAGAAGCCGTCATCACCGCTGTTGTACCAGCATTTGTACGAAATATGATCCTCGATCGAGAAATCGTCAATCTCATTCCTGAAAAAAGGCACAAAACCGACCTCATTGATCAGGTCGATCAGATCCTGCATGGAACTGATCTTAAAAGAATCGGAAAATGTCATCATTTTCTTTTATCTCTGTCTCCTTTATTAAGGCTTGCATAGTACCCTGAGTATCTATTCTAACATAAAGAAAAAGGAAAAGAAAGAGAATACCGCATGATGTCTGAACGGCACCATGCGGTATTTATCATTCATTATTTGATTTCAGCGATCACACCGGATAAGCCTTATTTTCCTTATCGGCAGCGTTTATGTCAACGCCCTTCTGCTGAGCCTGACGATACTTGAAGAAATCGGTAGCTACCTGAGGGAACAGAGCGTAGGAAAGAACATCCTCGTCCTGCTGGATCCACTCCTTGCACTCCTCACGGAACTTATCGAGCTGAGGCGGGATAAGGTCTGCGGGACGGCAGGTGATGGGCTTGGTATCGCCGATGCACTTCTTCTGAACTTCGGGATTGAAAGGCTTGATGGTCTGTCCGAACTCACCGGAAAGAATCTTCTTGGACTCCTTGGTAACCATCTTGTATCTCTCGCCCTGAAGGACATTGAGAACAGCCTGGGTACCAACGATCTGTGAAGAAGGAGTAACCAGCGGGGGCTCACCGAAGTCCTTACGAACTCTCGGGATCTCCTCGAGCACTGCCTGGAACTTATCCTCGGCATGAGCTTCCTTCAGCTGTGATACGAGGTTCGAAAGCATACCGCCGGGAACCTGGTACATAAGGGTCTTGATATTAACGCCCATAACCTTGGGATTAAGAAGACCGGACTTAAGGCACTCCTCACGGTAAGGTGCGAAGTACTCTGCGATCTCGGAAAGGAGACCCTGATCGAGACCTGTATCGTAGGGAGTTCCCCTGAAAGTCTCGACCATAACCTCTGTAGCGGGCTGCGAAGTACCCATAGCCAGAGGCGACATAGCTGTATCGATAACATCACAGCCTGCCTCTACGGCCTTCAAGTAGGTCATCGAAGCAACACCCGAGGTGTAGTGGGTGTGAAGCTGGATAGGAAGCTTCGAACCTGCCTTAAGAGCGGTAACAAGCTTTGTAGCCTCGTAAGGAACAAGGAGGCCGGCCATATCCTTGATACAGATGGAATCTGCACCGAGCTCTTCGATCTGACGTGCTGTCTTCTCCCAGTACTCAAGTGTATAAGCATCGCCAAGTGTGTAGGAAAGAGCGATCTGAGCGTGTCCGCCTTCCTTCTTGGTAGCCTTGACCGCTGTCTCGAGGTTGCGCAGGTCGTTTAAGCAGTCGAAGATACGAACGATATCGATACCGTTTGCAACCGACTTCTGAGCGAAGTACTCAACTACGTCGTCAGCGTAATGATTGTATCCTAAGATGTTCTGTCCGCGGAAGAGCATCTGAAGCTTTGTGTTCTTGAAGCCTGCCTTGAGCTTTCTCAGACGCTCCCAGGGATCTTCCTTAAGGAAACGAAGGCATGCATCGAATGTAGCACCGCCCCAGCACTCTACCGAGTGATATCCGACCTTATCCATCTTGTCGATGATAGGAAGCATAAGATCGGTAGGCATTCTTGTGGCAATAAGAGACTGATGAGCATCACGAAGGATGGTCTCGGTAATGCCAACGGGCTTTTTAGTAATCTCAGCCATTATTTTATCCTCCAAAATATTAATCAATATATATCACGTCGCAGCTGATAATTATACTCCGACTCCAAAGATGGCCATAAATACGCCGGCCGCAACAGCGGTACCGATAACGCCGGCTACGTTGGGTCCCATTGCGTGCATGAGCAGGAAGTTCGTGGGATCATACTCCGCACCGACCTTCTGTGAAACACGTGCTGCCATGGGAACGGCGGAAACGCCGGCCGATCCGATGAGCGGATTGATCTTGCCCTTTGTGATCTTGCAAAGGAGCTTACCGAGCATAACGCCGCCGAATGTACCGAATGCGAATGCTACGAGTCCGAGTGCTACGATCTTGATCGTGGTCCAGTTAAGGAATGCCTCAGCGGAAGTAGATGCACCTACGGAAGTACCGAGCAGGATAACTACGATGTACATAAGGGCATTCGATGCTGTCTCCGAAAGCTGACGGGTTACGCCGCACTCACGGAAGAGGTTTCCGAGCATCAGCATACCTACGAGGGGAGCGGTGCTGGGAAGGATGAGCACTACAACTACCGTAATGATGATCGGGAAGAGAACCTTCTCGAGCTTGGTTACGGGACGAAGCTGCTGCATCTTGATCTTGCGCTCTTTGTCGGTTGTGAAGAGCTTCATGATCGGAGGCTGGATAATGGGAACGAGTGACATATACGAATATGCCGCAACCGCGATGGGTCCCATAAGGTCCGTCTGTCCGAGCTTACCTGCGAGGAAAATGGAGGTAGGGCCGTCAGCACCGCCGATGATGGAAATAGCCGCAGCTGCCTTGTCGTTGAATCCCAGAAGGATCGCACCGAGGTATGCAAGGAAGATACCGAGCTGTGCAGCCGCTCCCATCAGGAAGCTGATAGGGTTGGCGATCAGGGGACCGAAGTCTGTCGATGCGCCTACGCCCAGGAAGATAAGTGAAGGCATGATGCCCCACTCATCGAGTGTAAAGAAATATCTTAAGAGTCCGCCTCCGCTGCCGCCTTCTCCGAGTTCCTTCATGATATCGGGATACATGTTTACCAGAAGCATACCGAAGGAGATCGGAACGAGCAGGAGGGGCTCAAAGTCTTTAGCGATCGCCAGATACAGGAAGACGAATGCCACAAGGATCATGAGGATATTGCCCCATGACAATGTGTAAAACGCCGTCTGCTTGGCAAGATTGCTAAGCGTAGTCATTACGTAATCCATAAAATATTATTCCTCCTCGTTAGATGCGGTTTTACCGCATCTGATTCCTTGCCATACACGCCACTAGCGTAGTAGGCTTTTAAAGAAAGGTAAGGTCTTATCAGTTAAGTGTTGCAAGGATATCGCCGGCTTCAACTGCTGCACCTACAGAAGTGTCGATGCTTGCGATGGTGCCGTCTTCAGTAGCAACGATCTCGTTCTCCATCTTCATGGCCTCGAGGATGATGATAGCCTGTCCCTTCTTAACAGCATCGCCGACCTTAGCCTTGATGCCGAGGATCTTGCCGGGCATGGGAGCGGTAACCTTTACGGAACCCTTTCCGCCTGCCGCTGCCTTGGGAGCGGGAGCCGCCTTGGGTGCGGGAGCAGCCTTGGGAGCCGCTGCAGCTGCGGGAGTGCTTACTGCGCCGCTCTCTTCTACAGATACTTCATAAACATTGCCGTTAACGGTGATGGTATAGTTTTTCATTTTAAAATTCCTCCTGAATTCTTATCTTCTGCGTCTGATGCTTCTTACCACCAGACCGTCCGCAGGTACGTATGACTCGCCTGCCTCTGCTTCAAATGCGTAAATGGCTGCCGTGATCACTGCAACAAGTTCTTCGTCGTTCGAAAGGTCCTCTTCGGCCTCGGTCTCAACAACCTCGGTCTTGGGAGCTTCGACAACCTTCGGTGCCGCTTTCTTCTTCGCGATCGCCTGGAATATCTTTCCCTGAAGGGCGATAACGATGGAAATGAAAGCCAGCGCAAAGAATACGATTCCGATTCCCATTGCGGTGTTCAATCCGGCTCTTGCCATTGTCTCGCCGAGAGATTCGCCCTCTGCGGCAAGAAAAGCCAAATTAATCAATGTCATAATAATTCCGTCCTCTCATTAATAGAGCATCTCGAAAGCGTAAACCAGATTCTTACGAGCCGAAGCAGCGTCGATGATCGAATCAACGTATCCGCGCTTCGCAGCCATTGTCGCATCCTGGGAATCAGCAACGGCCTTTGCGTCTGTGCCGGTGATCTGTGCCTCGAGTTCAGCCTCCATGGGTCCGATCTTCGCGGTATCGAGCGCGAATACCATATCTGCGCCGAGTGCCTTGGAATTCATGATCGTGTAAGCGGAGCCGATAGCCTTGCCTGTGATAAGGTTAACCTTTGCGATATCTGCATTAGCAAATGCTGCCGCAAGCTTGGCAAGAGGAAGAGCAAGTCTTCTCTCCTGGCAGATGCATGAGCCGAAGCCCGATACATTTGTAAGAGTAAGTACTGGAATATCAAAAGAATCACAGAAGTAAACAAAATTCAGTGCCTTTCTTACGCCCTCTACGGTAAGCGCACCGCCGAATGTCTCTACTGCCTTGCCGTTATCGTCAAGAACCGCCGCACGGTTAGCGATAGCGCCGACGGTCACGCCGTCAAGCTTGATGAAGCCGATAACCATCTCTTTTGCATAGTCCTTCTTGATCTCAAAGAAGAAATTGTCGTCGGAAATAACCGAAAGAGCCTTTGCGCCGTCATCGATAACAGCTGCGAGCTCGGGTGTCTCACGGTTAAGATCGTCTGTCGTGTCTGCCTCGGGAGCAGCCTCGTCAAGGTTGCCGGGGATCAGGGAAACGAGCTGACGAACAGAATTAAGAACCTCTTCCTCGGTCTTTGCGGTAACGTCTATTGCGCCGTTCTGAGCCTTGAACCCGGCCGAAGCGGTGTCGCACTTGTCAACGTTGTTGTTCTTGACTGAGTTGGGAGTGTTGATGAAAAGCTTGCCTTCCTCGGAAGCAAATACGAAATCACACATGGAGGCAGAAACGGAAAGTCCGCCGCCGCATGTTCCGAGTACAACTGCGATCTGGGGAATGATGCCTGCAGCCTCTGCCTGCTTTGCCATGATGGAGCCTAGACCCTCAAGGGCATCGGTAGCCTCCTCAAGTCTTAAGCCTGCGCAGTCATAAAGACCGATGACGGGTGCACCTACCTTAAGTGCAAGGTCATAGATATTTACGATCTTCTTCGCATGCATCTCACCGATTGTACCGTTCATTACCGAAGCGTCCTGAGCGAAAACGTATACAGGGCAGTCATTGATCGTGCCGTAGCCTGTGATAACGCCGTCTGAGGGAGCTTCCTTTGTCTGTAGATTAAAATCGGTATTTCTCTTTGTAACGAGCTTGCCGATCTCTACAAAACTGTTGTCGTCGAGCAGAGTATTGATTCTATCTCTGGCTGACAGTTTGCTGGAATTACTCATACTTACCTCCAATTTTTTATTAAATTGCGGATCGCTCCGCAAATGGTTTATATGTATTTGTCCGCACATAATATAAACCATGTGCAAACCAAAATTCACCAAATAGCATTATACTAACAGGGCAAACAAAAAGCAACAGAAGAATTCCCCAAAAGGACTCTTTTGTTGCTTTTTTATATCATTACTTTCCTTTTTCGATATTATTTGTAGTAATTTACCGCCGCTTCGAACATACGGATGTCGTAATTGCCGGGCACGTTGCGGTAGAGTCCCTTTCCGATACGCTCCGAATGACCCATCTTTCCGAATACCCTTCCGTCGGGAGAAGTGATGCCCTCGATCGCGTACATCGAGTCGTTCGGGTTAAAGTGAACGTCCGCGGTGGCATTTCCGTCGAGATCGACGTACTGCGTCGCGATCTGTCCGTTGTCCGCCAGCTGTCTGATGAGCGCCTCGTCCGCAAGGAAACGTCCCTCGCCGTGCGAGATCGGCACATTGTAGATATCTCCGGGATTCGTAAGAGCGAGCCAGGGCGACTTGTTCGACGCGATCCTTGTACGCACGATCCTCGACTGATGGCGCGCGATCGTGTTGAAGCTCAGTGTCGGGCAGTTCTCATCAACGTCGATGATCTTGCCGTAAGGCACAAGTCCGAGCTTGATCAGAGCCTGGAAGCCGTTGCAGATACCGCACATAAGGCCGTCGCGCTTCTCAAGCAGTTCGGTAACGCCGTCTTTTATCGCCTCGTTCCTGAAGAACGCGGTAATGAACTTTCCGCTGCCGTCGGGCTCGTCGCCGCCCGAGAAGCCGCCGGGAATGAAGATCATCTGCGCGTCTTTAAGCTTCTTTGCGAATTCGTCTATGCTGCCGGAGATCGCATCTCCGGTAAGGTTCCTGATAACGATGATCTCGGGATCGCAGCCTGCGTCGGCAGCCGCCTTCGCGCTGTCGAACTCGCAGTTCGTTCCGGGGAACGCGGGGATCAGTACCTTCGGCTTCGCGCACTTGAACGCGGGCGCAGCTGTCTTTGTCTGTGCCTCATTCCTGTATGTAAAGGTCTTCATCGGCTGCTCCCTTACGGGGATGTTGCAGCTGTATACACTCTCGAGCTTGTCCTCATATGCCTTTAAGAGGCTGTCCATGGAAATGCTCTCACCGCCGAACTTGATGCTCTCCTGCGCCGTTGTGGTTCCGAGGAGTTCCGCGGTCACGCCGCATCCGAGGCTGTCCGCTTCAGCCTTTACATCGTCAGGTCCCGTACCGTCCGAAAGCTCCGCGACAAAAGCGCCGTAATCATACATAAAGAGCCTGTCCTGAGCGGTCCTGTCATTATATTCGAATCCGATGCCGTTTCCGATGCCCATCTTGAATACCGCTTCCGCGATACCACCGATGCCGGGCGTATAGCAGGCCTCAAGCTTTCCGCCGCGCGCAAGCTTCGTGATGAGCGCGAAGCAGGCCTTCAGCGAATCGGTCACCGGCAGTCCGCTCTCCGTATAAACCGGAGCGATCCTGACTACAGCGTGGCCCGGCTTTTTGAAATCGTCCGTTACGATATTTTCCGTCTTTGAGGAAGTAACCGCAAAAGAAACGAGCGTGGGCGGAACGTCGAGCTTTTCAAAAGTTCCGCTCATGGAGTCCTTGCCGCCGATCGCACCGATTCCGAGGGCAAGCTGCGCCTCGAAAGCTCCGAGCAGCGCCGAAAGAGGCTGTCCCCAGCGCTTCGGATCGTGTCCGGGCTTTGCGAAATACTCCTGGAATGTCAGATATACATCCTTGAACTCCGCTCCCGAAGCGATAAGCTTCGAAACGGATTCGACAACTGCAAGATATGCGCCCCTGAAGCAGTTCTTCTCGGTGACGAACGGATTGTAGCCCCAGCTCATTACCGAGCAGGTATCTGTATGCTTCTTCTCAACGGGGATCTTCTGTACCATGGCCTGCGAAGGAGAAAGCTGTCTTGCTCCGCCGAAAGGCATGATAACGGTTCCCGCGCCGATCGTCGAATCGAAGCGCTCCGAAAGGCCTCTCATCGAGCATGAATTAAGGTCTGAAACGAGTCTTGTATATTTATCTTCAAACGAAAGTCCCGAAGGAGCACCGGCAAGCGCGCTGACCGTATCGTCATTCGCTTCGGGCTTTGCGGTCTCGATCGAAATGTGCTTTGCAGCACCGTTCGAATTTAAGAATTCCCTGCTGATATCAACTATCTTTTTGCCGTTCCAGTTCATGACCAGACGGGGCTCTTCCCTGACAACGGCCACTCTTACCGCCTGAAGGTTTTCTTCCGCAGCAAGGCTTAAGAACTTCTCTTCGTCGACCGCCTCAACGACTACGGCCATTCTCTCCTGCGATTCGCTGATCGCGAGCTCGGTTCCGTCAAGTCCCTCGTACTTCTTCGGAACTGCGTTAAGATCTATCTCAAGTCCGTCCGCGAGCTCTCCGATCGCAACGGACACTCCGCCCGCTCCGAAGTCGTTGCAGCGCTTGATGAGCTTCGACGCCGCAGGATTCCTGAACAGTCTCTGCAGCTTGCGTTCCTCGGGCGCGTTGCCCTTCTGGACCTCCGCACCGCAGGTCTTTACCGAATCGGTGTTATGGGCCTTCGATGAGCCCGTAGCGCCGCCTATTCCGTCTCTTCCGGTGCTTCCGCCGAGCAGTATCACAACATCGCCGGGTGCCGGTCTCTCACGTCTTACATTCTCCGCGGGAGCAGCGGCTATCACAGCGCCGATCTCCATTCTCTTTGCCGCATAGCCCGGATGATAGAGCTCGTCGACGATACCGGTCGCCAGACCGATCTGGTTGCCGTAGGACGAATAGCCCGCAGCCGCTCCGGTCACGAGCTTGCGCTGTGAGAGCTTGCCGGGGATGGTCTCGGAAATGGGCTTTAACGGGTCTGCCGCGCCTGTTACGCGCATAGCACCGTATACATACGAACGTCCCGAAAGAGGATCGCGGATCGCGCCGCCGATACAGGTCGCCGCGCCGCCGAAAGGCTCTATCTCGGTAGGATGATTATGCGTTTCGTTCTTGAAGAGCAGCAGCCAGGGCTCTCTCACTCCGTCCACGTCCACATCGAGCTTGACCGTGCATGCATTGATCTCCTCGGACTCGTCGAGCTTGTCGAGAAGTCCTGCTTTTTTAAGATATTTTACCGAAACCGTTGCAATGTCCATGAGACATACGGGCTTCTTAACGCCGAGCTCTTCGCGTACCGCAAGATAGTGGTTATAAGCGTCCTCGAGCTGCTTATCCTCAAAGCTTACATTGTCGATGGCGGTCGTGAATGTCGTATGACGGCAATGGTCCGACCAGTATGTATCGATCATCCTGAGCTCGGTGATCGTGGGATCGCGCTGCTCGGAAAGGAAGTATTCACGGCAGAAAACGATATCGTCGCTGTCCATTGCCAGTCCGAGTTCAGAGATCATGCTCTCGAGTTCGCTTCTGGTCTTATCGGTAAAGCCGGTGAGAGTCGCTACCGTCATGGGTCTGTCGTACTCGGTAACAAGCGTTTCGGGCATTGCAAGAGCCGCCTCGTGCGCCTCAACCGGGTTGATGACATATTTCTTGATCGCGGCGAGCTGTTCGTCGCTGATATCTCCGTAAAGGGCGTAGACCTTTGCAGAACGCACGAGAGGTCTCTCTCCCTTGTAAATGATCTGTATGCACTGCGCCGCCGAATCCGCGCGCTGGTCAAACTGTCCGGGCAGATACTCCACCGCGAAGACCCTTGCGCCCGCAAGATCGGGGAGCTCGGTTGCCATATCGGTCTGGGGCTCGGAAAATACGGTCTTTACCGCGTAATTGAATTCTTTCTCCCCGATGCCCTCGGCGTCGTAACGGTTTAAGAGCCTTACCTTCTCAAGGGATGTTATCCCGAGCAGCGTACGCGCGTCGGAAAGCAGTTCGTGCGCCTCATTGGCCAGCTCTTCTTTTTTCTCGACATAAATTCTGTAAACCATATCGTCCCTGTATCCTCATCCGATTGGATTTAGCCGCCTGTTTCCGGCTACGGATGCGGTGCTGTATCACATTTATTTCCGGGCGTAAGCTCCCAGAGCCCTCTGGCCGATGTCCAGACGGAAATATTCGTTGGCAAAATAAACCTTGCCCGTGAGCGAATAAGCCGCGTCAACCGCTTCTTTCAAGCTGTCCGCCACAGCGGTAAGCCCGAGTACTCTTCCGCCCCCGTTTACGAGTGCCATGCCGTCGCCCACGACATTTTTCTTCCATGTTTCGACATCCGCGGGATCGATCCTTCTCTTCGCGTTGGCCACTTCACCCTGAGTGCCGTGCTTTGCTTCGCCCGCGGGGACAAGCTTCGCTCCGGCCACATAAATATGCTTCCAGGTCTCTTCATCCGTAACGATCTCATAGCCCCTTTCATACTTTACGGGATACCCGTCCGAGGCCATGATCACGCAGCAGGCGTGCTTATCAGAGAATTTCACGGAAATGTCGGAAAGCCTTCCTTCCGTGGTAGCCATCATCACTTCGAGCAGATCGCTCTCGAGCAGGGGCAGTACAACCTGCGTCTCGGGATCGCCGAAACGGCAGTTATATTCGATAACCTTCGGACCGTCCTTGGTGATCATAAGTCCGAAGTAGAGGCAGCCCTTGAAGGTCCTGCCCTCTTTATTCATAGCGTCGATCGTCGGAAGGAATATCTCCTTCATGCAGCGTTCGGCAACTTCATCGGTGTAATAGGGATTCGGCGCAACGGTTCCCATGCCTCCGGTATTCAGGCCCGTATCGCCGTCGCCCGCGCGCTTGTGGTCCATCGAGCTAACCATCGGTACAACGGTCTTGCCGTCGGTGAACGAGAGCACGCTGACCTCGGGGCCCTCAAGGAATTCCTCGATAACGACACGATCGCCGCTCGCGCCGAACTGTTTGTCGCGCATCATCGAGATGACCGCAAGCTTCGCCTCCTCACGCGTGAGCGCAATTATAACGCCCTTTCCGAGAGCCAGTCCGTCCGCCTTTATAACAGTGGGGACCGGTGCGGTCTCGAGGTACTTTAAAGCGCTGTCCATATCGGTAAATACTTCGTATTTCGCCGTCGGTATCCCGTATTTCTTCATGAGGTTCTTCGAGAAAACCTTGCTGCCTTCGATGATCGCGGCGTTCGCGCGCGGTCCGAAACAGGGTATCCCGATCGCCTCAAGCCTGTCGACGCAGCCGGCAACCAGCGGGTCGTCGGGCGCAACGATCGCGTAATCGATCGCATTTGTCTTCGCAAATTCCGCGATGGCGTCAAGCTCGGTCGCTCCGATGTTCACGCACTCAGCGTCCGCTGCTATTCCGCCGTTTCCGGGAAGCGCGTATATCTTCTCAACCTTTTTGTTCTCTTTGATCTTCTTGATTATCGCATGCTCGCGGCCTCCGCCGCCGACTACCATGATCTTCACTGCTCTTCCTCCCGTTCCTGATGCCTGGTTTATAAGATTCCCTCTTTTATCTGCCTGCAGACCTTCTCGGTCGATGCCGGCAGTATTATCCACTCGGCCTGCTCCATAACACGCTTCTGCAGTATCTCGGGCGTATCGCCGTCTTTTACTTCGACTGCCTTCTGCGCGATTATCCTGCCGCCGTCGGGTACTTCGTTGACAAAATGTACCGTGGCGCCCGTGACCTTTACTCCGTATTTAAGCGCAGCCTCATGCACCTTAAGTCCGTAATAGCCTTTGCCGCAGAATGAAGGGATCAGCGCCGGATGGACGTTGATTATCCTGTTCGCGAACAAAGTCGTAAAGCCCTCCGAGAGAATGCTCATAAAGCCCGCAAGCACGATCAGGTCGATCCCGTGCTGCTTTATAAGAGCCGCTATATGCGCTTCGAAATCCTCCTGCGAGTCGCAGTAAATAACTTTTCCGTCAGTGTTCGCGCTGCCTTCCGCAGGCTTCTTTTTTGTTACGGTAATGCCCTCGATACCTGCGTTCTTCGCACGCTCGAGCGCATATGCGCCGGCCTTGTTCGAAATGACAAGGCTTATCCTGCCGCTCTTTATGATACCGGCCTCCTGTGCATCGATCAGCGCCTGAAGGTTCGTTCCTCCGCCCGAAACGAGCACTGCGATCTTTACGTATCTTTCAGACATATCTTCCCCTCTTTTCGGAACATCCGTGACATTTACTCTAAGATTATCTTCGAACCGCCCTCTGCGATCTCGCCGATCACATAGGCGTTCTCACCGTTCGCGTTAAGGATCTTAACCGCCTCGTCGGCGCTTTCCTTCGGTACCACTATGCTCATTCCGACGCCCATGTTGAAGGTATTGAACATATCGCGCTCGGGGATATCGCCCTTCTTCTGAAGGAGCTTAAATACCGCGGGCGTCTTTACCGCGGACTTGTCGATCACTGCGGTCAGTCCGTCGGGGATGCTTCTCGGGATATTCTCGTAGAAGCCGCCTCCGGTAATGTGGCTGATGCCCTTTACCTTCACGCTCTTCATAAGCTCGAGCACAGGCTTTACGTAGATCCTCGTGGGCACTAGAAGCGCCTCTCCGAGTGTCTTTCCGAGCTCGTCGATATACTCGTCGAGCTTCGCGTTCTCTATGTCAAATACTTTCCTTACCAGCGAAAATCCGTTGGAATGAATGCCGCTCGAGGCAAGTGCGATCACAGCGTCGCCCTTCCGCATCTTCGTATTGTCAATGATATCCTTCTTATCGACGATACCTACGGAGAATCCCGCAAGATCGTAATCGTCGGGCTGCATGGTGCCGGGATGCTCCGCCGTCTCACCGCCGATCAGTGCACAGCCCGCCTGAACGCAGCCTTCCGCAACGCCTTCAACGAGCGACGCAACCTTCACCGGATCGTTCTTTCCGATCGCGATATAGTCCAGGAAAAATATGGGCTTCGCACCGCAGCAGATAATATCGTTCACGCACATTGCCACGCAGTCGATACCCACGGTATCATGCTTGTCCATCAGGAACGCCAGCTTCAGCTTGGTGCCAACGCCGTCTGTACCGGAGACGAATACC
>JAEEGH010011999.1_pt1 | contig 19559 bp, 15 predicted proteins | sample 9134181 | NCBI WGS metagenome assembly JAEEGH01 (sample SAMN16246544, study PRJNA631951) | gut metagenome | biome: gut microbiome; feature: rumen; material: DP-attached | host: Bos | place: Iran: Karaj | collected 2018-10 | reverse complement strand
TGGAGAAGCGCGCCGTCGAGGAGGCGACGCGCCACGCCGGCGCCCGCGAGGTGCATCTCATAGAGGAGCCGATGGCCGCGGCCATCGGCGTCGGGCTGCCAGTGACGGAGCCGACCGCCAACATGATTGTCGATATCGGCGGCGGCACGTGTGACGTGGCCATCATCTCGCTTGCCGGCATCGTATACTCGAAGAGCGTCAGGACGGGCGGCGACGCAATGGACGAGTGCATCGTCCGCTACATGCAGCGCGTTTACAATCTCATGATTGGCGAACGCACGGCGGAGGAAATCAAAATCACAATCGGATCGGCCTATCCCCTCGCGAAGGAGAAGACGATGGAAGTGAAGGGGCGCGACCTCGTGGCCGGCCTCCCGAAGACCCTGAAGGTGACCTCGGAGGAGATTCGCGAAGCGCTCCAGGAACCAATCTCGGCCATCGTCGACACGGTGAGGATCGCCCTTGAGAAATGCCAGCCCGAACTTTCGGCCGACCTCGTCGGCAGCGGCATGGTGCTCGCGGGCGGCGGCGCACTCCTGTACGGCCTCGACAAGCTCATTTCGGAACAGACGGGCCTTCCCGTCCACCTCGCCGACGACCCGCTGAGCGCGGTCGCCGAGGGCACGGGCGAATACCTGAAGGTCTTCAACGAGGTCAAGCGCACGTCCCGCAGGTGATTGACATTTCCCCCTCGTGCCTCGCCGGGCGGCCCTAGGGCCGCCGGAGCACAAGGACTTGCAGAAGGTTTCGAAAATCTGGCATGCGGCACTTGCCCTGACGCTGCTCCTGCTTCTGGCGGGAGGGGCGCGCGGGTGGTTGCATAGCGCCGCGCGCGAGGGGGTCTACCCCCTCGAAAACGGCGCGGCGTGGTTCCGCCGCCAGGTCGTCGCCCGCGTCACCACCCTCTTCCGCGCGCAGCGGACGCTGGACGAGGCGCGGAGGCTCGAGGACGAACTCGCGCGGTTGCGCGTCGACGCCCTCCTGCTCGAAAACGTCGCGGCCGAAAACCGCGAATTGCGCCGCGAGGCTTCAATACCGCCCGGCGCCGTCTGCTTCCCGGAACGCTGCCTCGTGCTCTCCTACGGAGGGTCGCTCGGCTGGTGGCGCTCCCTGCGCGTGAACAAGGGCTCGCGATCCGGCATTGAAAAAGGAGATGCCGTGGTCGCGCCGGAAGGACTCGTGGGATACGTCACGGACACGACGGACTCCACGGCTGACGTACGACTTATCACCGACCCCGCATGCCGCATTTCGTGCATGCTGGAGGCCGCCCCCGGCTCGGAGCCGTCGCGCGGCATTCTTCAGGGGCGGGGATGGAACTCTGGAAACGCCGAGGTCGCCGACTTCCTCTACGTCGCCGATCCTCTGCGAATAGATTATCTTAGACGCGATGACGCGGCGGGCAAGGACGGCACCGCCGCCAACGATGCGTCCGGCGCCGGGGCGGGAGTCCCGGCGCGGACGCGGGTCATGACTTCCGGTTTGAGCGGCACCATACCAGGCGGCATTCCAGTCGGCTGGCTGGTCAGTGCCGCGGTGGATCCCGACGGACTCTACCGCGCCGGAGAAGTTCTTCCCGCAGTCGACTTCGCGAACCTCTCCACGCTGTTCGTGCTGACTGGTCCGGGGAGGCGCAGGTGAAGCTCGATTTCCCCGTGATGCTGGCCATGCTGCTTCTGGCGGCGGCCATCCAGACACTCCTCCCTTCGTTCCACGGCGGCGAACTCGCCCTCAAGGCTCCGCTTCTGCCCTCCGTCGCCATTTACTACGTTCTTGAGCGCCAGCGCCCGCTTGGACTCTTCGCCGCGCTCTGGGCCGGAATCCTCACGGACGCCCTCGGCGGCGTCCCTCCTGGAACCTCCTCCTTCGGACTTCTCGCCGCCGCGCTTCTCTTTTTTGCAATCCGCAAGTTCCTGCCCGAGGCGTCATGGCTCGTCCCCGCGGCGACCGGCGCCATTGTCGCGGCATTCCTGGTGCTTCTCCAGTACGTCGTGCTACGTGCGCGCTGCGGATTCGCCGCGCCGTTCTACCTGCTCTTCCGCCCGTTGCTGGTCATAGTTCCGTTCGCCGCCATGGCCACGATGTTCATCGTGGTGGCCGCGAGGCGCATCGACCTTATGGCGGGCAACACCGAGCCGAGAAAGGAGGTCGCCGAGCCATGACGGACAAAGTCGAAAACATGCCCCGCTGGCGGCTCCTAATCCTCGCTCTCCTGACCATTGCGTCGCTCGGCCTTCTGGCCTCTCGCCTGCACACCCTGCAAGTGCGCGAATCGGGCGACTATGCCTCGTCGCAGTTGCGGCAGAGCGTACGACGCGTCCTTCTTCCCGCGCCACGCGGACGCATCTTCGACCGCAACGGAGAAATACTCGCGGACAACCGCCCCTCGTACTGCATCGCGGTCTATGTGGAGGAACTCCGCCAACCAGGCACTTGGTCAAACACCGTCAACGCCGTCGAGGCGCGCCTCGACGAGATTTCCGCCTCGCTTGGCGTACCACGCCAGATTACCCGCTCCGACATCCGCCGGCACATCTCCAAGCGCCTTCCGCTCCCATTGCTCGCCTGGCAGGACGTCGACGATCGGTCGCTCGCCCGCTTCGCCGAGGAGTTCGCCAACAACCCCGGCATGGACATCTACGTCCAGCCAGAGCGCATCTACCCGCACGGCGCACTCGCCGCGCACATTCTCGGCTACGTGGGCCGAGAAAAACCCGCCGAGACAAACGAGGTCTTCCACTACAATGTCCTCGGCATGAAGGGGCGCGCCGGAATCGAGGCGTCAATGGACTCCGTCCTCGCGGGAGAACCGGGCGGCAAGCTCATCACGGTCGACGTCTCGGGCTACCGCCACGGCGAGACAATCTCCCGCCCGTCAAAGCCGGGACGCGACATCCACCTGACCATCGATGCCGGACTCCAGGCCGAACTCGAGCGACTCATCGGGGGCAGGCGCGGCGCGGCCGTCGCAGTCGACCCGCGCGACGGCGAAATCCTGGCTCTCGCGAGCGAGCCCGCCTTCGACCCGAACGCGCTCAGCCCGTCCGTCCCGCCCGCGCTTTGGCGCGCGCTGATGGCCGACAAGGACCGCCCGCTCCTCAACCGCGCAATCTCCGGCGCCTACCCTCCGGGAAGCGTCTTCAAGCCGTGCGTGGCGCTCGCAGCGCTTGAGGCAGGCGTCTCGCCCAACGTCTCCTACAGCTGCAACGGCGTCTTCACGCTCGGCAACATGCACCTCCGCTGCTCGTCCACATACGGACACGGCGAAAACCTCAGCCTCCGCTACGCGATCGAACAGTCCTGCAACCCCTTCTTCTGCTCGCTCGGAACGCACATCGGCATCGAGGCCATCGACTCCTTCGCGGCGAAGATGGGCTTCGGCCGCCGCACGGGAATCCCGCTCGGCGGCGAGCGCGAAGGACTTCTGCCGACGCCCGAATGGAAAAGCCGCGTCCGTCATGACGGTTGGCGCGCCGGCGATACCGCCAACCTCTCCATAGGCCAGGGGCTTCTCCTCGCCACGCCCCTCCAGATTGCAATGTACGCCGCCGCGCTCGCGAATGGCGGGACGCTTCATCGTCCGCGACTCGTCGCGGACGATGAATCAATGCACAATGCACAATGCGCAATGCACAATGCGGACGCCCAATTTGCGACCAACGCAACGAATAAACGAACAAACGAACAAACGAACAAACGAACAAGTGACTCCGCCGCCTACGGCATCGTTCGAGGAGGAATGTACGATGTGGTGAATGCGCCGCGTGGGACGGGGCGGCGGGCGAAGGTGCCGGGGCTCAAAGTAGCCGCGAAGACCGGAACGGCGGAATACGGCTCGCGCAGCAACCGCCGCAAGCACACGTGGATGATTGCCTTCGCGCCCTTTGACAACCCCACCATCGCCCTCGCCATCTTGATTGAAGACGGCGACTCCGGCGGCCGCACCGTCGCCCCCCTCATCCGCGCCGCGCTCGCCTATTGGTTCGGTCTTCCCGACCCCGGCGATGAGACGGAAAGTCCAGAAAGTCCGGAAGGTTTGGAAGGTCTGGAAGGTCCGGAAAATCTAGAAGGTTTGGAACGGCCACTTGCCAAAAATGATTATTTTTAGTATAGTTTTGACATGACTTCTTACGAAAAAATCTGGGATGTTGCCGAAGACAACCACGGCGTAATAACCACCGCGCAGGCGCGGCGGCTGGGCGTTGGCGCCCCTGCACTGGTGTCAATGGCCCGCAACCACAAACTGGTTCGCCTTGGCCACGGGGTGTACAGGCTTGAGATGCATGTGCCGGGCCATTACGATGAATATGCCGAGGCGGTTGCCTTGGTCGGGGCAACGGGATTTGTCCGCGGGGCCAGCGCCCTTATGATGCGCGGGTTGCTTCCTTTCGACCCTTCGCGCATTTATCTTGGAGTATCACGACGTGTGCGGCGGAGGCTCGGGGCGGAATACGACATTATGTTCGTCCAGTCCCCGGACATAGAGATGGTGGAGGGAATCCCTGTGGAACGGGTCCGCAGCGCCATAGCGGACGCGCGCGCCTGCGGCGCGGTTGACGCCGAGCGCCTCGATGCGCTGGAGGTGGCCACATGAAAAACCGCCCAATGACGAGGACAAACCTTGACAAGGCAATCTCGCGCCTTGCCGGAAACGACCCTAGGCGGACACTTGAACTCCGCTTCTCGATGGCAAATGCCATTGTTGGGCAGTTCATTGCCGACGGCGTTGTAAAAGGAGGTACTTCGTTAAGGTTCAGATATGGCGGACCGAGGACTAGGTACACCATGGATCTCGATGCGGCGTGGAAATCCAGTCTAGACGTTTTTCTGCATCATTTGCGCGAAAAGCTCGCCGAAGGCTGGGAAGGCTTCACTGGCGAAGTCGAAATATTGGGACCCCATGCGCCAGCGCACATACCTTTTGAATACATGATGCAGCCTTGCGACGTTAAAATGCGCTACATGGGCAGATCATGGTGTACCGTCAGACTTGAAATCGGACACAACGAAATCGGTGACGCCGATGCCTGCGACATGATGGGGCCGCCGCCTGAACTTGCGGAGGCGTTTGAAGCGCTTTGCTTCCCGTCTCCGGCGGGAATGCCGATTATGCGGATTCCATTCCAGATTGCGCAGAAACTGCATGGAGTCTCAGGGGTTGGAAGCGGACGTCCTCACGACCTCATCGACCTCCAACTGATAATGGCGGTTGATGGAGACTGCCTTGACCTTGTCGAAGTTCGTGATGTATGTCGTCGCCTATTCAAATATCGGAGGCGGCAGATTTGGCCCCCGGTCATAACAAAAGGAGCCGACTGGGAGACGGCGTACGCCATGCGTCGCGCCAACCTTGATGTTCTGCCGACCGTCGATGAGGCCATCCGTTGGACCAACGACCTTATTGCAGCCATTGAGAATGGCGTTTCCAAACCACCACCCGGGAACCAAGAACCAAGAACCGGGAACCGAGAACCATGAGGGAGTACCTGAAAAAGTTCAACTGGATTCTCTTCGCGACCATGGTTGCTCTCATGGCCGTGGGCGTCTGCTTCGTCTACAGCGCGAACTACAGCCGCGAAAGCCTCAGGCTCCAGCTTCTCTACCGCTCGCAAGCCGAACTCGCCCTCTTCGGCATCATCGCCGGTTTCGCGCTCGCAGCGGCGAGCTACCGCCGCATTCTCGCCTGGAGCTGGCTCCTTTACCTCGGCTCGATCGCGCTCCTCGTCGCGGTTCTTGTCGCCGGCACGTCGCAGATGGGCGCGAAGCGCTGGGTCTTCGGCATCCAGCCCGCTGAGCTGGCAAAGGTCGCGACAATCATGCTGCTGGCCGCATTCCTCGGACGCGAGGACGCCCGCCGCGACTTCCTGGACTTCATCGCCGCAGGCGCGATAACCCTCCTTCCCATGGTCCTCATCTTCCTCCAGCCCGACCTCGGCACGGCGCTCGTCTTCCCGCCGATTCTCGTCGTCATGCTCTTCGTCGCGGGGACCGCGCCGAAGGCGCTCCTGACGACGGTGCTCGCCGGCGTTTTTGCAATTGCCGTCGTCTTCGGCTCCCTCATCCTCCGCGAAAGCCCGCGCACGCCAGCTCCCGTCCGCAAGGCGTGCCATGGCGCAACCTGCTTCCTCAGCGACTACCAGACCGGACGTCTCCTCGACTTCGTCTTCCCCGACCGCGACCCCCTCAACCGCGGCTGGAACAGGCGGCAGTCCCAGATTGCGATCGGTTCAGGCGGCGTCTGGGGCAAGGGCTTTCTGAAAGGCGACCAGAACATTCTGGGCTACCTTCCCCAGCAAGTCTCCGCGAACGACTTCATCTTCTCGGTCATCGCCGAGGAGAAGGGGTTCGCGGGTTCCGTTTTCGTGCTGCTGTGCTTTGGCGGACTCCTGTTGTCCGTCATCGCGGTGGCCGCAGGCGCCCGGGACGGTCCCGGACGGCTGCTTTGCACAGGTGTTTCGGCAATGCTGCTCTGCCATGTCTTCGTGAACGTGGCCATGACGGTCGGCATGGTGCCGGTAACAGGATTACCGTTGCCGTTTCTGAGCTATGGACGGACGTTCATGCTCGCGGTGACACTCTCAATGGGGCTCGTCCAGAGCGTCGCGGTCCACGGCGGTGCCGTTGAGGACCCGACGGGGCTGGAGTGAGCCCGGAAAGGACTACAACTCATGTCGATACTGAGCTGGTTGTTTGGAAAGAAGCAGATCAAGCGCGAGATCGTCGTCAACGCCGAAAAGCTTGAGACTCGCGTCGCCGTCGTCGAAGACGGACACCTCGAGGAGTTCCAGGTGGAGCATCCCTCGAACGAACGGCTGGTGGGCTCCATCTACAAGGGCCGCATCCAGAACCTCGAACACGACCTCCAGGCCGCGTTCGTCGACATCGGACTCAAAAAGAACGCGTTTCTGCACTACTGGGACATGTTCCCGGACGACGAGTCGCGCCTCGACGACGAGGATCCCGACACCGCCCAGCGCGTTCCGCGCCGCAAGCGCTACACCAACGAGCAGATCGCCAAGCGGTTCGCCCCCGGCACCGAGATCATCGTCCAGGTCACCAAGGGGCCGATCGGCACCAAGGGGCCGCGCATCACGGCCTCCCTCAGCATCCCCGGCCGCTATCTCGTGATGATGCCGGGCTGCAAGCTGCGCGGCGTCTCGCGCAAGATCGGCGACGCCAAGGAGCGCCAGCGCCTGAAGAAGATTCTCGACCGCCTGCCGCTCCCCGACAACATCGGCCTCATCGTCCGCACCATCGGCGCCGGCGCCTCCAAGCGCGCCTTTGTCCGCGACCTCCGCGGACTCCTCTCCGTCTGGGAGGACCTCCAGGCCAACATCCGCGACAAGCCCTGCCCCTCCTGCGTCTACCAGGAGCCCGACCTCATCGAGCGCGTCGTCCGCGACTACCTCACCGAGGACATCGACCGCGTCACAATCGACGACGAGGCCTCCTACGACCGCATCCGCGCCGTCGCCGCCCGCATCTCGCGCCGTTCGCGCGGCCTCATCCACCACTACGACGGCGACCAGCCGATCTTCGACGCCAAGGGCGTGGAGCGGCAGATCGAGGAGGCCTTCCGCCGCAAGGTCAACCTCAAGTCCGGCGGCTATCTCGTCATCGACGAGACCGAGGCCTTGATTGCCATCGACGTCAACACCGGCCGCCACAAGGGCAAGGGCTCGCAGGAGGACGCCATCCTCGAGGTGAACCTCGAGGCCGTCGACGAAGTCGCCCGCCAGCTCCGCCTCCGCAACGTCGGCGGACTTGTCGTCGTCGACCTCATCGACATGAAATCGCGCAAGCACCAGGCCGCGGTCTACAAGGCGATGAAGGCGGCGGTCAAGCGCGACCGCGCCCGCACGAACGTGCTTCCGCTCTCCGAGCTCGGCCTCATGGAGATGACGCGCCAGCGCCAGGAGGAATCGCTCCTCGCGCAGACATACGAGACCTGCCCCTACTGCCGCGGCCATGGCGTGATCCAGTCGGCACTCTCGCTCTCGGTGGCGATCCAGCGGCAGATACGCGGCGTCATGCGAAAGTGCAGCCACGAAGGGCGCACGCCAGACCTCGTGGTGCTCGTCGCCCCGACGGTTCTCGACCGCATGCGCCGCGAAGACGAACAACTCATCGTCGAGCTGCAGTCCGAATACAAGGGACGCCTCAGCTTCCGCTCCGAGCCGATGCGCCATCCCGAGACTTTCGAGATTCGCGATCCCGACGGCAAGGTGCTCTACACCACCGGTGACAAAGGGATGTAGGCGTTACGCCCCGAATGGGCGGGACGTAACGGGATGACAGATGAATTTTGGCACTTTTGGCACATTTTTTGCTCTCATTGCATCTGTCCGTCATATTACTTTTCCTTCGGTAATCTTCCATGCACAACAGTATCAACACATGTATTAATCTCGCCGCCTGTGTCGCGCTGGCGGCGGTCGGCGCTGCGGCGGCGGCCGACGAGACCGCCGAATTCCGCCAGCGCTACAAACTGGACCCCGCAAAGGTGAAAGCCAACGCGTCGCGCATAGCGGCCGACCTCGCCGCCGCCGGCAAAAAGGACGCAAAAGCCGCGTTCTACACCGTTCCGGCAATGGGCGCGGTCAAGCACCTCGCCGACACCTACCCCGCCGACGGCGAACTTTTCGCGCCGCTTTCCTGGGTCGCCGCGCAAGGCGAGTTCGAACCCGCCTCCTTCGTCGCATACGCCCTTGCCGACCATGACGGCGTCACGCTCAAGGCGACTGACCTCACGGGCAAGGCGGGCAAAATCCCCGCCTCGGCCATCGATTTCCGCGTCGTCAAGATCTGGTACCAGGGCGGCAGCGCGTGGTACGGCTATTTTTCCGACGCCACGCACCGCACCCTTGTCCCCGAGCTCATTCTGCACGATGAAAACCTCATCCGCACCGACGATGCAACCCAGGACTACTACGTCCGCTACGAAAACGAAGACGGCGGACGTCGCTACGCCTGGATGAGCTCCCGCTTCGAGGTCACGGACTACTCCTTCGACAACCAGGCCAACCAGGGGCTCATCAAGGACGCGGAGACGCTCCAGCCCTTTGTCCTCAACAAGGGCGAGTTCAAGCAGATCCTCGCCACCGTCCACGTCCCGGCCGACCAGGTGCCGGGCGTCTACCGCGGCAACCTCACTCTCACGGACGCCAGGGGGACTGAAGTCGGCACGCTCGAGATGCGCCTGCGAGTCCTGCCCTTCGCCTTGCCCGAACCAGCGACAAGCTACAACCCCGACAAAGGCTTCTACCTCTGCCTTTACGGCACCGGCTCGCGCAACCCCAACATCATCCGCGACCTCGCCGAACACAACTGCAAGAACCCGATGGGCTTTCCCTCCATCAACCCGATGAACCCCGGAGGCCTCGATCGCGACATCGCCCTTGCAAAGCAGTACGGCATCAATACGAAACCGCTCATCCGCGGCGTTCCGGGCGTAGGCAAGGCCATTTGGAGCAGCAATCCCTCGCCCTCCGATCTCGCCATGCTCGAACGCCTCCGCGACACCATCGCCAAGACCCGCGACCTCTCGCTCGAAAAGCTCGGCCACACCGAGTTCTACAGCTACGGCATCGACGAAGGCGGCCCCGGCACGATTCGCGCGGAGCGCGACGCCTGGCGCATCGCGCACGAGGCGGGCGGCAAGGTGTGCGTCACTTCATTCGCGCACCGCGAACTCCTCTTCGCCCTCGACCTCATGATCCTTCCGGGATTGCCCGTCGAACTGCGCGAAAAGGAAGTGCGCCTATTCCACGACTCCAACCCCGCCTCCCTCTGCGGCTGGTACGCCAACCCCCACTGCGGCCCGGAAAGCCCCGACTACTTCCGCCGCATCCACGGCCTGACGGCGTGGCAGGCCGGATATGACGTTTCGCTCAACTACTGCTGGTGGCGCAACAACTGGAATGACATGGCCGTCCCGTACGAACCGAACCTCCGCGCCATCGTCTCGGCATACGGCGCCGCAGACGGCGTAATCGACACCCTCGCATGGGAGGGCATCCGCGAGGGACTCGACGACATCCGCTACGCCACCCTCTGCAAACGCCTCGCCCTAAAGGCCGCCTCCTCGTCCGACGGCGATACGCTTCTCAAGGGACGCCGCGTGCTGTCGTTCCTGGCCTACTGGGACGGGTACCGTTCCGACCCCTCCGCCTTCCGCGCCGAGTGCATCAACCACATCCTCGCCCTCGACTCCATCCTGAAAGGAGGCAAGTGATGAAAAAGAATATCTGTTATCTGTTATCCGTTATCTGTTATCTGCTATCTGTCGCGCCTCTGTCGGCAACGCCGACAGAGCGCGACATAAACGCCGCCTTCGACACGATCCGCAAGGCGCACAATCCTTCATACCAGCGCTTCCGCCACGCCGACATCGTCGCGGACATGGAGGCGTTTGCCAAGACGAACGAACTCGGCTACGCCCAATCGATGCTTGTCGCGCGCCGCATCGCCGAGCATGCCGCCGCCCTGCCAGACAAATCCGTCTTCGAGAAGCATTTCGCCACGCTTATGGCCTGCACGAACCGCCAGGTCAAGGCCGCGCAGCTGAGAAGCCTCATCGACTCCGGCATCCACGCCTACTCCTTCAACCGCGCCTTTGGCTGGGAGACGGGAATGCGCATCCTCGATGCCGACGCCGACCTCTTCGACGCCAACTACCGCATGGCGAAGCGCTCGGACCTCGCCTCGCTCGGCATCTCCGTCAAGCGCGACCGCGCCGCCGCGCGCTATGACGAGCTCTTCCAGGCCGTCCTTGACGAACCCGTCCCCGGCGGCAACGCCACCGCAACGAACAACTTCGAGCGCGGGCGTGCCGGACGGCTCCGCAGCATGGTGCAGGGGCTCTTCGCCATCGGCGACGACATAGCCCTCGCACAGTTCGAGAAAATCAAGGACAAGCTCCCCGCCGGGGAACAGAACGCATTCCTCGTCGAACTCGCCAGGTCATACAAGGACCATAACGAGCGCAAGGCCTTCGACGACATCCTCGCGCGCATCCGCGACTTACCGCCTGAAAAGCGCACGGACCCCTATTGCAAGATGCTGGACATCCTCAACTCATTTGACGGGGTCACGGCAAACCTCCTGCTCAAAGAAGCGCTCGCGGACAAGACAATGCCGCCCGCCCGCCGCCAGGTTTACCTTTCAAAGGAGCGCGACTTCAACACCCCCTCCATCTGGAACTACGGCTACAACGTCGCCGGCCGATACGGACGCTGGCGCGCGATCATCCGCGAGCAACTCGCCATCGAGGACGCCAACCCCACCAACGCCTCGTGCCGCGTCTCCAATGCCGGATGGATTCCTTCCGCCATCGGACGCGCCATCTGGTTCGACGACCTCGCCTTTGCCGACGACCTCATGGCCCGCTATCTCGTCCACAAGCCGAACGATGGCGAGATTCTTGGCCATCGCGCCCGCGTCAAGGCCATCCGCGGCGACGCGAAGGGCGCCGTCGAAGATCTTCAGACCCGCCTCGGCCGCCCGCGCTTCAACACTCCTGCCGCCTCCAATTCCGCCCACCGCGTCATCGCTTTCCTCGAAGGGCGCGGACTGCGCGGCTTCGATGCCGTGAACAAGCCGCTCAACCTCACGGACGCACAACGCCTCTCCGTTCTTCGCCAAACCTCGCGCGAACTCTTCAACATGCACCGCTACGACGATTGCCGCGCCATCTTCCAAGAGATCACAGAGAAGATGTACGCGCCCGATTCTCCACGGGTCCACACGGCGACGTACCTCGCGGACGCCCCCCAATCGGCCGGCGCCTTCGCCGCCCGCCCCGATCTCTATGGCGACTGGGACCGCATGGAGACCCGTTTCATCCCGTATGGAGACTGCTACGGGGAATCGGCGAGCGTCGATGCGAAGCGCCACCTAAGGGGCGTTGAACAGCCGGTCTGCAACACCAACTACCCGACCGGCATCCGGGTGATCTACGACGACGCCGCCGTCCACTTCTTCATCCGCTGCGACGATCCCGCCATCGACGAGGTCCGCCTCGGCAAACGCGACGCCGGCGGCCTGGAGATGTGTTTCCGCGCGGGCGACCAGGAAAAACCCTACTACTCCATCTTCTGCAACAACATGCCCGCCGTCAACGACCCGCACGCGGTGGACTGGGCAATGCCCGGCCCCGGCTACCGCCGCAACACCGATGTCATCAAGAAGGACGCCGCACTCACGCCGGACGGCGTCGTCGCCCATGTCTCCGTCTCGTGGCTCGACTTCTTTGACTCTCTTCCCACGAACGGCAACGAATGGCGACTCGGCGTTCTCCGCTCCTGCAAGGCCGGTACGCAGTCGATTGGCGGCGTGGTGCATGAGCTTTCGCGCAGCATGCGCATCAAGTTCGACTTCTCCCGCGACCAGTTACTCTCGCTAAAGCGTCGCGTCGCCATCATGGCCTTCAACCGCTACAACGGCGTGCGCAGGAACGAAGGCGCCTTCATCCAGAGCTGGAACGACAAGCTCCTCGGCGATCCCGCCTTCTACGCGGCAGAAGTAGCCCCGCTCCTTGGAAAACTCGACGAGGCCGGCAAGGAACTCCTCGCCCCGTGCTCCGACAAGGACGTGGAGAAGTTCTTCACGGAATACACACCGCTCTGGGCCAACATCGAATACGAAATAGCATCCCGCCGCACACGCTATTTGAATAATCGGCTCTTTGCGGAATGATGATATAATTGTCTTGTTCCGTTGGAACTCTGTTTTTTCTTGCAAAAGGAACGCATTATGAAAAGCGACATTCTCGCCCTGCGCGCGCTGGGCTTGGTTATGGTCTCCGTACTGGGAGTCGTCCTCCTCGCCTCGTGCGAGCACGACAAGGAGGGCAACGAGGTCTATACGCCGCTTTCGCCAACCGCGTCACAGCCGTCGGGCTCCTCAAGGAACCCGACGACGGGCCACTGGACGGGAACTTCCGGACCGGGGCGGCAATCGTCGAGCCTTACACTCAACGAGAACGAAGGTGCCGTTTCCGGCACTCTCAAATGGCCGAACCAGACAATGTCCGTCACGGGAACCCACAGCGGCGCGTTGGTGCGTGTGCAGATTTCCTGCGGTGACACGTGGAACATGTCGTACAACGGCTCGGAACTCTCCGGCACTGGCCAACAGGAGAGCGGCGACACCTACGGCATCAAATTCAAGCGCAAGTAGCGCCTCTTCCTCTTTCCCTATTCCCTCTTCCCTGCCTCGAAGAGGCGGTGTCGAATCGTCTCCAGCTCCTTCTCCAGCTCGATGTCCTTCGGTGTCGGCGCGCGGTGGCCGACTTCGCGAATGCGGAGGATGCGGTATTCCTCGGGAATCGCGTTGGCAATGGCGAACTGCGCCGGTGGCGGGTTGGACTTGTCTGAGAGCGCCGGGGTCATCAGAATGGGTATCATGATGCGGCGCGCGGCCGATGCGCCGTCGAAGTATGACAACGCGCGCATGCAGACCGGGTCGGAAAGAGCGGCGTTCCTGCGCGTGGCCCCGGGGTTCTCCCCGGAGACGGGGAAGGCGAACTGCATTGGACCCGCCAGTGTCGGGACATTAATCTCCCCGGCTTTGAAACGCTTGTCCCATGGCAGTAGAATGGCCCCAAGGCCCCCGCCGAGACTCCCGCCGGAGTAGTTGAGGTTGGAGGCGGTGTCGGGGAACATGTCGGCCAAAACCGATGTCGCCTCCCAGATGTCCGTGACGGCCCCCCTGATGACGTATGTCTCGCGCGACCGTATGCCGTATCCTGCGTGGGCCGAGGTCTTCCACGGAATCAGCGCGCACTGCGAAATGCCGAGACCGCGGATGCAGGGCATGGCGACGGTCAGGCCGGGATTCCTTGTCGTAGGCGGCGCAGAAGGATTGCCGTAGCCCTGGCCGATGACGAGTCCGCCGGTCGACGATTCCGGCCGCGCGATCCACATGCCGATGTCGAAGCCGTCGTATGATCTGAAGCGCACCTGGAGGATTTTGACTCCAGCGTCCGGCGACCATATCTCCTTTTCGACCCTGTAGTCGGGAACGCGCGCCGTAGCCAATCGGTACGTCTCCTCCCAGAATTCGGCGAAGTCCTCTGGAGGAGGAGGAGCCTCGATTTTCAGCAGTTCCTCAAGTGTGTAGCCGAATGTGCCGTCGGCATCGTTTTTTGCTTCCATTGTCGGTCCTTTCGGACTTTATTGTATCAAAACTCGCATAGCGCTGCCAGAACGTTTCAGCACTGCTCCCGCGCAATCCTGTAAATCCAGTCAGAACACGGTGCGGAAAGCGAACGGGCGGAGGTGTCTGTCTCCGGACGGAGCATTCTCGAAGTGTGCAAGTGTGCAAGTGTGCAAGTGTGGAAATCAACAAGATTCAGTATCAGTGTCCAGTCTCATTGGATACGGGTGCTGACCGCTGGCTACTGGTCGCTTGCACATTTGCACACTTGCACATTGTGCGCCGGAAGCGGCAGGGACAGCAGTTCTTAACGCCGTGGCCCAGAGGTTGGCCTCCGCAAACTTTATTTGTCGATACAGAAGGAGCCTCAACCCGTTGTGGCATATTTGTCAAAACCACATATTTCAAGCGGGGAGGCGGCACCTGCGCCCTCTCTCTCGGCGAAAGTTTTGGCTTCTCGGATGCTGACCCCAGCAATTGCAAAACAAGGCCAACAACTATTGCCGTGATACCGAAGTCATAGAAAATCCCTTTCATCATCATATCCCTCTTTATATAAGAATAATAACGGGAAAATTTCGGGCGTATTGTATCACACGAAGTTATTTTGCAGTTTGCGCGGTTCTTCGGGACTTCACCCGAAGTCTGGCTCAATCTCCAGAGCCAATACGAAATCGATGTGGCGAAAACCACGCTTTGGGACAAGATTGTCGCAACAGTGAAGCCCGCGCTGAACAAAACGGCATGTCTTTGAACGTGGTCCGTGCGGAAAGCGGGCGGACAGGGTGTCTGACACCAATAAAGTATGCGATACCAACCGATTGGTGACAGATACAACGAAGCTAATCAGTAGCCGTCCACCGTTACGGGACGAAAGGAAAGCCGCGTGAGGTCGGGGCGAAGCTCCAGGACATGGCGCTTGCCACCCTCGGTTTCATAGACAAGCCCGACTTTGCCACTGTGCGGCAACCATTCCCATGAAGTGGCGACTTTGGGAACGGAACGGTCGGGTTCGTCCAGAAGCGGCGAAAGGTCGTCGCATATCTCCACAATGCCTTTGCGGCAGCGGTAGATGCGTACGACGGGGCAGGCGCGGCCATTGCGTTCGGATTCATGGACATGCGTGTCGTCATGTTGGCAGACGAGTTCGCGTATGCCGTCACCGTCAAGATCGACGGCGAAATCGTCCCACCCCGACAAAGGGTCGAAATGGGCGTCCTCGCGCCCCCAACTCGTCGCCAATGTCCGCAAAAAGCCGCTTGATTCCGCCTCGTAGCGGGTCTTGCGGCGTCCGTCTGCGGAAACCGTGACCGCAAAGCCGTCACAACCCAGAATGTTCGTGAACGCCACGGCGTCCACCCAGGCATCGGCATCCCATCCCCCGAAGAATGACAGGAGCGCTCCGGGACCGAGGGAACTTTCAACGCCGTTCCGTCGAATGCGGAGGTCTGGCACACCACCCTCCGGGACTTGGCGCAGCAGAAGCTCAGTGCCCGACGGGGCTCTAACCGGTTTGTCGAATCGGGGAAACACGTCAACTTGCGCTTCGCCGCTTACGAGACGGCCGTCGCGGACTTTGACATCTTCGACCCTGAGACGCACAATCCACGGCCCGCCTCGCACGGCCATAAGACGTGTATCGTTGGTCTTGACAAGAGCGGGGGCCACTTCGCAGGGCATCAGTCCATGCCATTGGTTCGGCAGAAGGCGGTTGTCATCCTTGCCTGACTCGCGGACGACTTCGACGGTCCATCTGGGAATGCCATCGTGCGTTTCCTCGCCGGGGCCGCAGACAAGAAGCCAATCGCGGGCGATGCGGAACGTGCCGCGTTCCCCTAGCCCCATGCGGCAGGAGACCACGGGTGCCGCACACACGGCGCTTGCGGCCAAAACCAGTAATACGGACAGTTTCATCAGGGCTTGTCTCGGCAATGGTGTCAGACACCTGTGGAGGTGCCGGAGGCGGCATCGATGCGGATGGAGACGAAAGGTGTTGTTGTCTTTTTGAAGGCGCCACGAAATTCGTCGGCGGTGACGGCACCTGAGCGGATTGCGGACTCGACCCGCGACGCCTGAGGGGTCCCCACTTGGTCAAGGATGGATTCGAGGAGCGGTCGCACGAGTTCGCGGTTCTTGCGGATCTTGGTGCCGTCAATTTCGAGAATTTCGCGGTACCGGCCGCCAAGGCGTTCCCTTAGAATGTCCTCGTCGTACTTGACCGTCGTGCGGAAGCCGTGCATTATGACGAGGGGCTTCGTGTCCAGCGTGGGACGCCAGGAAGCGGGGACCTGGCCGTCCAGTTCCTTCGCGATGAGGTTGCGAAGGTCCTCCTTTTCTTGTTCCAGCCGGGCCATTTCCCGCTGAATCTCAATATACCTGCGAATGGCCGCAGCCGTTTCGGCCGGCATTGCGGTGTCAGGCACTGTTTCTCGTTGTCCGTCCGGGTTCTGGGATTGCATTTCGGTTTGCATGTTCGTTCTCCTAACTTATGTTGTCGATAATTGTAGCACAAAAACCCCGTTTGCACCATTCCCCGCGCACAATTCTGTGAATATGCCTTGACATAAATATGTATTTCTCTTATCCTTTCTATCATGAGAACAACAAAGGACGGGGATGACTCAACGGGCCAGGCCTTGCCACCTTGGTTCGGTATTGCGGCAAAACACATTCGCCATGACGTCCCCCATGACATGAAATCCATTCGCGCCAGCATCGCAAAAGGCCGCGCCAACGAATGGTCCGAACGTGAGCGTCGCATGCGAAAAGTCCTTCCGTCGTGTACCAACAGCTCTCGTCATCACGGAGTAGCGTCTCAGTAGGAGCCGGCTCAGTAGGAGCCTGACACCAATGAAAAGGCGAAGACATTTCGCAGGGTGCCTGTTCATTGTTGGCGCATGCTTTCTTGCCATGGCCGCATGGTTGCTCATTGGCAGAATCCACTGGTGGCTCGGTGGCAGAATCAGCAACAATCAGATGTCACAAGGTCAAATACTGGACTTTTCAGGGGAGTATTTTGCGGAAATTAAAAGGACCCGACTTTACACCGCCAGCATGGCTAATCCTTTTCTTCCAGACCACTTGGTCTTTTCGAACGCAAATGTAACCATCACCCAGTGCGGTAGGACAAACATGACGGTCATTTGCCAATCGGCAAGTGGCGTGGCGGAAACTAACCGCATTGTTGTAAGCGGATGGCTGTGGAGGTGGGGGAGCAACCGTCTTGAATACGCGCAAACGGCCATAGGTCCGGGATTTGGCTTCGGTGTTTTCCCGGGAATATCGACATTCAAAAGCAGATGTTATGTTGAGGCGGTTCGGACAAATGACCATGCCCATCAGACGCTGCGGATTACGCTTACCAATCAAGTTGGCGGTGTCATGCTTCCGTTTGGCCCTTGGAGCGACCCGGAAGATTCATCCGAGATTATCCTGACACCGGTGGTGGTCCCTTGACCTAGACGAGATTATAAACACGCGGATTTGTTCGCCACTAACGCGGCTCACCCTCTTTCGCGAGGGCCGTTAGGCCCGAGCAAATCCGTTTGTCATTTCCACCCCCGCGCAACCCTGTAAATTCTGTCAGAACACGGTACGGAAAGCTGACGGGCGGAGGTGTCTGTCACTAGACGGAACATTGTCGAAGTGTGCAAGTGTGGAAATCAACAATATCCAGTATCCGTGTCCAGTCTCATTGGATACTGGTACTGACCGCTGGATACTGGCCACTTGCACATTTGCACACTTGCACATTGTGCGCCGGAAGCGGCAGAGCCAGCAGTTCTTAACGCAGTGGCACACAGGTTGCCCGCCGCGGAGGTGCGGCATCTTGCCGCGCCACTTAGGAGTCGTTTGGTTGCTTCCGCTTCTGGGAGTGTCGGAGCTTAGGAGGGTGGGAGGTTCTAGCCACAAAGAACACAAAGGTCCACAAAGAAAGTGCGCCGCAAGCGCCGATTGATGTACAATGAATTGATAACAATGCGTAACCGCCTACTCAAAGTATTGTTCATAGTGTGTCTTGCCCTCGTCGCATGGAATGTGGCTTGGTATTATGGAATGCGCGCCATTTTGAAATCGCATTTCAAAAGCACGGGTACGGCTGGCTTGTCAGGGGTTGAATTTGAGAGAAGGTATCTCCTTTCAGTTGCCGACTGCGATGCCATGGGATATGACCCGACACCCTTTTTAGATACGGTGTGCAGGGCTTGTTACAGGTACGGGCGGAATGTGAGAATAGATGTTAAGATTTCCGGAAAAGACTTGTCGTTGCTGGCTAGGCCTGAAGGAAAAGACGAACAAACCGATTGGTTTGACGGAGTCTGCTTCTTTGGAGAAGATTATGAAATCGGGAAGGATGCCGTCCGCAGCGGGAATGACACGTTTCTTTTCCAAAGCATACAGTCATCTGGCGGCTATGGTACGGGGTTGGGCGTTTGGAACACAATTTGCCAGGTGACATTCGGTGAACAGTCGCTTGAGTATTCCGTCAGCGAAACGCGATACTGGCTGCCCTTTTTCCTCATTCCGACAATTCAAAAAGATTACTGGAACATTTCCTTGCCGGCAATTCCAGCTTGTCCCAACGGAGACAACGTTGCCACCAACGCTAACGACATGAAAATGGCGACAAAATCTTATTCCAGTATCACCAATGGCCCCATTAGGTCAGACAGGATAATGCAACGAAAACAAGCGGCAGATTGTCGGTTGTCGCACATAAAGGCTTCTTTGATAAGCTTCCCGTATCTGCTGTTGTTTGTCACTCCTATTCTCTTTTGGGACAGTTTGCGAGAAGGGCGATTTAAGCCACATTCTGTAGAAGTTGTGCCAATCTATTGCTGCCTTTGGATTATGGTGTGCGCCCTGACGTTCTGCAAATTCAACGCCAATGACATTGGAGGCAATTTGCTGCTAACTGGTGTTGGCATTGCACATGTAGTTTGGTTATGCGTCTGGGTAGTGAAGTCTTTGATGCACAAGTAAATCTTCCCAAGTTTCCAGAGTTTTTGCCACAAGGAACACAAAGCACACAAAGAAAGAACGCAGCATGTGCCGCTTGTTATACAATGGTACTGGCGGAGCGTTAGCGTAGCCTTGCCACCAATCGGAGTTCCCCTTTCCCCCCTCCGCGATCTCCGCGTGATTTCCGCGCCTTCCGCGTTCCTCCCGTCGTCCCTCAATCCTGTTAATCCTGTAAATCCTGTCAAAAACCAGCCCGTACCCCCACTACCTCTTGCGCAACGGGTGTCTGACACCATGGCCGTTCGCCAGAATACGGTGCGGAAATCTGCGTTTTTGCCGGACGTGCGGCATCTTGCCGCGCCGCTTTGGGGCTGCTAGGTTGCTTCCGCTTCTGGGAGTGTCGGAGTTTAGGAGGGTGGGAGGTTCTAGCCACAAAGAAC
>JAEEGH010011995.1_pt1 | contig 19562 bp, 17 predicted proteins | sample 9134181 | NCBI WGS metagenome assembly JAEEGH01 (sample SAMN16246544, study PRJNA631951) | gut metagenome | biome: gut microbiome; feature: rumen; material: DP-attached | host: Bos | place: Iran: Karaj | collected 2018-10 | reverse complement strand
ATGGCATCAAGGATATGGATTTTTCACAGAAGCTTGTCGTTAGTATTGCAGCACGACAGTCCCTTGAAAAGCTTACAGGCATGTTCGGTAACGAGCTAAAGCTTATTAGAGTTATGCCTAATACACCAGCCCTTGTTGGTGAGGGAATGAGTGCCCTTAGTCCAAATGAGCTTGTTACAGAGGATGAGTCAGAGACAGTTCTACATTTGTTTGAATCCTTTGGAGAGGCAGAGATTGTTCCTGAGAAGTTACAGGATGCAGTAGTTGGTATTAGTGGATCTTCTCCAGCTTATGTATATATGTTTATTGAGGCTCTTGCAGATGGAGCCGTAGCAGAGGGGATGCCTAGAAAGCAGGCATACAAGTTCGCGGCTCAGGCTGTGCTTGGCTCTGCAAAGATGGTTCTCGAAACTGGAGAGCATCCAGGAGTATTAAAGGATAATGTATGCTCACCAGGTGGCACTACAATCGAGGCTGTTGCAGCCCTTGAGGCTCTTGGATTTAGAAATGCAGTGATTGAGGCCGAGAGAGTATGTATAGAAAAGTCTAGGGATTTATAGAGGAGAACCCTCATCCGGCCCAGTGGGCCACCTTCCCCCAGTCTTGGGGGAAGGTTTTTTTAGAGTGGAGAGTAAAATGGATTCAATTAAGAGATTTATCAATAATGAAATAGTATTGTGCGTGGCATTTGTGCTAGCAGTGATATCGACTTTGTTTGTTCATCCGGATAAGCAATATGTAGGATATATAGATTTCAGAACGCTAAGTATATTGCTAGCCCTTATGATTACGATGGCAGGTCTACAGAGATTGCATGTTTTTAGGCAAATAGGAGAATTATTAGTTTCCAAAATGAATTCTATCCGGGGAGTTGCGTTAGTTCTTATTGCACTATGTTTCTTCTCAGCAATGTTTATTACAAATGATGTGGCACTTCTTACATTTGTGCCTTTTTCAATTGTTACACTTTCAATTTCGGACAGGAAAGATTTATTTATCGTTGTGATAGTGCTTGAGACAATAGCTGCAAATCTTGGAAGCATGTTGACACCACTTGGAAATCCGCAGAATCTATATTTATATTCAATTGCTGGAATGAGCCTTGGAGGCTTTATTAAGCTGATGCTTCCATACAGTGTTGTGGCATTGATAATGTTGGTTGCAACAACCATAGTGCGTGTAAAAAAGGCGCCGGTAACTCTCAAGGAAAAGAGCTCTTATGAGAGAACTAAAAAGGATAAAAGACAAATTGGTATGTACGTATTTACGTTTTTGGTATCGATTCTTGTAGTGGCTAGGGTGATTGATTACAGAGTTGGACTTATTATCGTAATTGCGTTAACTCTTATTTTCGATAGAAGAGTTCTTAGAAAGCCAGATTATTCGCTGTTATTTACATTTATTTTTCTATTTATTTTTATAGGTAATATTAAGAGAATACCTGAAATAAGCACGGTAATTAATGCGCTTGTATCAAAAAACGAAGTGATTGTATCAATTATTCTCAGCCAGTTTATCAGCAATGTTCCAGCAGCAATATTATGTTCTGGATTTACAGATAAAATTGATTCCTTAATTGTGGGAACAAATTTAGGAGGACTAGGAACACTTATTGCATCTATGGCTAGCCTAATCTCATTCAAGCAGTACAGCTACATTGATGGAGCCGATAAAAAGCGATACATAGGGGTTTTTACTATCGCTAATATCATTTTCTTGGTATTTATGTTAATGCTTGTGTATTTGATTTATAATGTATTTTAGTATTTGAACTAGATATGTATTGGAGGGTATTTTTATGGTTTTCGGCAAGATTCTAAAAACAGAAGTAATTGACAACGTTGTAACGATCTCTTTTGAGAAGCAAGAAGTAAGGGCAATTATTATTACAGAAGAGATACTGAGACTTTTAGTTCCTTGCTGGATGTCTGATTATGAATCAGTGGCAATCGAAGGGGAACCAAGTGTTCCATGCGATTTCGATGTGGAGGAGCAAGAAGGTCAGGTTGTTATCAAAACATCTGCAGTTATTCTTACAATCAGCGATGATTTTAAATTCGTATTTACGGATAAATATGGAGATGAAATCTTATCTAGCTATGATGGACAGAGAAAGCATTATGATGCACTATCCGACGAGACAATTGGCATGATCGAATCTGAGGGACATCAGGTAGCTTTCATTCAAAGAGAACACAAAATCCAACAATTATTTAAATTAAATAAAGCAGAACGTTTCTATGGAATGGGAGATAAGACTGGATTTCTAAATAAGCGTGGCTATGCGTACGAAAACTGGAATTCTGATATTCCGCAGATTCATCATGAAAATATGCCAGCTCTCTACAAGTCTATTCCTTTTGTTATTGGTAAGGGACCAGGTTATACCTATGGCCTTTTCTTTGACAATACTTTCCATAGCTATATGGATATGGGAAAAGAAAGTGACGAGTATTTCTTTTATGGAGCAGATGAGGGAAATCTAGACATGTACTTTATGTCTGGAGAGTGCATCGCTGATGTAATTGAGCATTATACATATTTGACTGGCCGTGCACCATTGCCGCAGCTTTGGACGCTAGGCTATCATCAGTGCCGTTGGGGATATGAGAGCGCAGAGGATATTCGAGAAGTTGCTCACAAAATGCGAGAGCACAGAATCCCTTGTGAGAGTGTGCAATACGATATTGATTATATGGATGGTTTCCGCGTATTTACATGGGATGAAAAGGAATATGGTCCAAAGGGACAACTGATAAATGAGTTGGCAGAGGAAGGCTTTAAGGCTATCTGTATTATTGACCCAGGTGTAAAAGAAGATAAAGGCTATTTCATGTACGACCAGGGTATTGAAAATGACTATTTTGCTAAAGATGAAAGTGGCGATGTCTATGTTAATGAGGTATGGCCTGGCGAGGCAGTATTCCCTGATTTCGGAAACGAAGAGGTTCAACAGTGGTGGGCAAATAGCCATGAAATCCTCACGAAAATGGGTATTAAGGGCATATGGAATGATATGAATGAGCCAGCTAGCTTTAACGGGCCGTTGCCTGAGAATGTTCAGTTCCATATTGGTGATAGATTGACAAATCACGCTGAAGTTCATAATGTCTATGGACACTTCATGAGTATGGCAACCTACGAGGGAATGAGCAGAATAACAGGCAAGAGACCTCTAGTCATTACAAGAGCATGTTATGCTGGAACACAAAAATATGCAGCAGTGTGGACAGGGGATAATCAAAGCGTTTGGTCACATTTACAAATGTTGATTCCGCAGCTTTGCAATTTGGGAATGAGCGGATACACCATTGCCGGAACTGATATTGGCGGATTTGGAGGCGATACAAATCCAGAGCTGTTGATGCGTTGGATACAAGCAGCTACCTTCTGTACATTCTTTAGAAATCATTGCGCTAAGGGACAGATGATGCAGGAACCATGGCAGTTTGGAGAAACTGTTGTTGAGATTTATCGTAAATATGTAGAGCTTCACTATAGATTCTTGCCATACATTTACGATTTAATATTCGAGAGCCAAATTACAGGCTTGCCTGTTATGCGTCCTCTCGTGCTTCATTATGAGAATGATGAGAATACATTTAATCTTAATAATGAATTCCTAGTTGGTGAAAACATTCTCGTCGCGCCGGTTGTTGAGCAGGGTGTAACAAAGCGCTTGGTATATCTTCCAGATGGAAACTGGATTAATTACTGGACCAAAGAAAAATTCTCAGGCAACAAACATATTATTGTGGATGCACCAATAGATGTTTTGCCTATCTTTATAAAAGAGGGAAGCATTATACCGATGTATGCCCCTATGCAATATGTAGGTGAAAAGCCGCTTGATAGCATTGATTTGCTAGTTGTTGGAGATTGCGCTTGGGGATCTCACTACCAGGATAATGGTGAGGATTTTTCATATCTAGATGGAGAATATAATTTATACAGTTTTACTTATGAAAATGGAGAGTTTGAAGTAGATATGCTTTCTGAAGGATTTGAAAGATACAAAAATATAAATATAGTAAATATTTAATAGAATAATAGATTGACAACAAAGCTGAATCTTGCATTTATTATGTATAATTCATTAAATTTATGTGAAATTTCACACAATAATACACACATGTGATAGTATGTTTATGTTTAGGGAGAGTACATATAATTTAGGAGGGGTTCTATGCAAGTATCAATCGGTGTATCGTTGAAGACTGACGTTGAGGCTGCCGTTGCTGAGGTTTGTGCAAAAGCGGGCTCGCCTAAGTTTTTAGTTTTATTGTCATCATTTGAACATTTAGAAAAAGCAACAGAGCTGATTACTAATAGATATCAGGATGTACCAATAATTGGATGTGGAACAATTTCTTACTTTGGTTCAGAATCATCTGACAAGCGTATGCTCTTGATTTCATTCGGAAGTGATGCAGATGTTGAAGTTGGTGTTATTAGGAATCTAGCAACTTCTCCTATGCTTGATATTCCAAAGCTTGAGGAAAAAGTATCAAAGATTCAAGCAGGCGATAGCAATACTATTTGTTTAGAGTTCTGTACAAATGATGAGGAACGCTTGGTTACATCATTGAATGTTGCTCTTGAAAAAGCTCGTATACCAATCATTGGTGGAACAATTTTTGGTGCACCAGCAGGTATGTCAACAATGGCTATGTGCAATGGTGTGCTCTATCCAGATGCTTGTTGCTATGCACTCATAAAGAATAAATCTGGAAAGATTAGAACATATTCTGAGAATATTTATGGACCAATGGCTTGTCCAGTAACTCATATTGCTACAAGAGTAAATCTAGCAAATAAGGAGCTTATTACTCTTGATGGTAGACCTGCAGTTGATGTTTATTGTGAAGACGCAGGTGTTGGCCGTAACCAGGTTGTTGATAACGTACTTACACATCCACTTGGACGTGTTATTGGCGATCAGATTTTCATTTCTAGTCCTTATGAAATAGGTAATAATGGTTCGCTCATTAATTACAAGAAGATTAATGAGAATGATTCAATTCAAGTACTAGAGCTTAAGGATTATGAAGATATTGGCGCGGATACAAGAAGGACTATTCGCGAGGAGAATAAAAAAATTTCATTTATTTTCTCGGTAAATTGTATTTATAGACATCTACTATATACCAATAAGGGATATTTAAATCAATTCATAGGAAGCATGAAAGAAGTTGGCCCACACGTCGGAATCGTTGGCGGTGGAGAACAATATAAGAAACAGCATGTAAATCAGACAATGGTTTGTGCGGTGTTTGAATAATTCCTTGGTTGGAGGTAAATAATATGGGTCTATTTGGAAAGAAAAAGGTTGATACAACAGCTGAGAATGTTGTAGAGAGTAAAGCTGAAGGCGAAGTTGATTTAAAGGGTAGAATGAAAGCTATCCGCGAAGTAGGTAGATTCTCCATAGAGCAAAAGGAAAAATTGCAGGCAGAGGAATCCAACACAATCGCTGGTATTGAAACAATTCGTGATTCATTTTCTGTTGTTGAGGATAAGTATGGTTCAATCTCAGATGCAGTAAATAGCTTTCAGGAGCAGTTTAAAACTGTTGAGGAGATATCGAGAGCCTTTGATGAAATTGTTCAGAAGTTAAAGGTTACTGCTGATGATTCTCATGATGGAATGGAAAGAGTTGATAATAGCTCAGGTGCGGTGGCAGACACAATCGCAGAGGTTGAGGAAGTTTTTGAGGCATTCCAAAAGAGTTTCGATGACATTCGTGAAAAGGTTGAGTTGATTGGTGGTTTTGCAAAACAGACAAATTTGCTTGCCCTTAATGCTTCTATTGAGGCGGCTAGAGCTGGTGAGGCCGGTAGAGGATTTGCTGTTGTTGCTGATGAGGTAACAAATCTATCAACAGAGATTCAGAGCGTTGTTACATCTATTTTCGATAGTATGAAAGAATTGGATGAGAATAATAACAGACTGGTAGAGTCTGTAGATCATACAAAGGAAGCTATCGAGAAATCACATCAACAGGTAGTTGAAACACAGGGTGTAGTTGGTGAAATTAAGGTTGTAGCCGATGAAGTATCAGATCAAAGTGAGCAGATGGCATCTGTGTTTGAAAATTGTGAATCGTCTATAAGAGATATCTCAGATAATATTGAGGATTCTCGTGGATATTTTGATAACGTATCAAATGACATTGAGAATATTAAAGTCAAGATTACTGAGAAAGGCTTCATGTTTGAGGATATGAACCATGTGCTTGAACAGATAGCACCTTTAACAAATATATAATATAACTAATATATGGACGGCGGCTGCCGTCCATTTTTTTTGGCAAGATTTTATGATAGAATAAGACATATTTTAATAGTAAATTGGAGAGAAATTTGGCAACTACAGAAAAAAAGACTAAGACAACTAAAAAGACAAAAGGACCTAGTCAAACAGCACCTGCAGGATACAAGGGCAAAAATCAGGCATTTCTTGATGCTGAGTACCTTAGTATGAGATATAAGAAAAGCTCAATTGAGGATGTTATTTCGGTAGGAGTGGTTATTACAAATCCAGAGCATGAGGAGTTGGATAGATTCTATTCTACAGTTCAGCTTACACGTGGACACAAGCTACCGCCTCTTATAACTGAGCTAACTGGATTGACTAACGAGGAATTAGAATTTGCGCCTAGCTATGAAGATGTGATGACTGAGTTGATTGGCTTAATCAAAAAATGGCAGGTTGGCAAGATATGTGTATGGGGTGGAGATAAGAATAGCTTTCAGCGTGATTTTGAGTCGAGAAATCTTGAAAAGCCCCTTAAGAGAAGTGTGGCCAAATTTATTAGCACCTTTGAAAATATTCAAAAGGAAGTTAGTCTTGATGTAACAGGCGGATTGGATGCAAATCTTTCCCTAGCAGATATGAAAACTATCTGTGGCTTTGGTGGATATGTGGCACACAACGCTCTTCAGGATGCTGAGGACATGCTAGAATGCATTAGAATCATTGAGACTGATTCAATGAAATATGACGGAGTAAAGGCTGCCGAATACAAAAAGTTCAGAGGTGAATATGTAAAGAATCGTTCTTTCGGAGAGGAAGAAGACGAGGCTTATATTTTTAACTCCGAATTGGGAGAAAAATTCTTGGAAGAGATGAAGAGAATGAAATTTGATATGGACCCAAAGACAAAGGCATTTATGGACGATTTGGGATTCTTACTAGGTAAAGGAGATGTATATATGGGTACCTTTGCCGAGATGATGGCTGATAACAATCTAGATATTAAAGAATAGGATATTTATTTATGAGTAAGCAAAAGTGGAAACCTGGAAATATGATTTATCCTCTCCCTGCTGTTTTAGTTACATGTAGAAGCAAATCAGGAGAGGATAATATTTTGACTGTAGCTTGGACTGGAACTGTATGTACTAATCCTCCAATGGCATATATTTCTGTTAGACCTAGCAGGTATTCTTATGACATGATAAAGGAGACGGGGGAGTTCGTAATTAATTTAACGACAGAGGAAATTGCCTTTGCGACAGATTATTGCGGTGTAACCAGTGGTCGTGACGTGGATAAGTTTGCAAAATGTGGTTTACATAAGGTAGAAGCTGATGAAGTAAACGTTCCCATGGTTGTTGAATCGCCAGTCAACATAGAATGCAAGGTGCGAGAAATCCATGAATATGGCAGTCACACCATGTTTGTGGCGGATGTTCTTTGCGTTCATGCAGATGAGAAGTATATGAACGAGTCTGGAAAGTTTGAGCTAGAAAAATCTGCTCCTCTTGCTTACTCACATGGTACTTATTTTGGACTAACAGCCCCTCAAGGGACTTTTGGATATTCAGTCAAGAAAGGGAAGAAGAAAAAATGAACAAAACAGTAAAGGGATTGTTTGATTTTATTGAAAAAAGTCCATCGCAATTTCATGTAGTGGAAAATGAAAAAGAGGCATTTCTTAAGGCTGGATTTATAGAGCTAGATGAATCCAAAGATTGGGAAATCTTATCAGGAATGAACTATTTCGTTACAAGAAATGGTTCTTCTATTATTGCATTTAGAATGCCAGAAAAAGAGTATAAGAGCTTTATGATTATGGCATCACACAGTGATTCTCCAACTTTCAGAATTAAAGAAATGCCAGAAATGAAAGAAGGCCACTATGTAAAGCTAAATACCGAGCGTTATGGTGGAATGCTTATGGCGCCATGGTTTGATAGACCGCTATCAATTGCTGGACGTGCCCTTGTTCGTACTGGAGAGGGCAAGCTGTCAGTACGCCTTGTAGATTTAGATAAGGATTTATGTATGCTTCCATCACTTGCCATACACATGAATCGAGAAGCTAATGATGGATATAAATACAATGCGCAAAAGGATTTGCTACCACTTATCTCCATGAATGAAAAATTCAATCTTAAGAAGATGGTTGCAGATTCTCTTGGCGTAAAGGTTGAGGAAATAGTTGGTTCTGATTTGTTCTTATACAATCGAGAGGCCGGAAAGGTTTGGGGAGCAGAGGATGAGTTTATCTCATGCAGAAGACTTGACGATTTACAGTGCTCATTTAGTTCTATGACTGCACTTATAAATGCAAAGAATTCTGCAACTGCTATACAAATGCATGCCACTTTTGATAATGAAGAGGTTGGAAGTGGAACAAAGCAAGGGGCAGATTCTACATTCCTCTATGATGTTATGACACGTATAAATGAGACAGTTGGAGGAAATAATTCAAGACTTCTCGCCGCTATAGCAAACTCATTTATGGTTTCGGCGGATAATGCTCATGCACTTCATCCAAATTATTCTGAAAAGAGTGACCCTACAAATAAGGTATTTATGAACGAAGGTGTTGTAATCAAGTTTAATGCTAATCAAAAGTACATGACAGATGGCCTCGCTTTCGGTATTTTTACAGAAATATGCAAGAAGGCAAAGGTGCCTTATCAGACATTTGTAAATCGTTCGGATGTAGCTGGTGGTTCTACTTTAGGCAATATTTCAAACGCACATGTTTCTATCAACGGAGTTGATATTGGATTAGCTCAGTTAGCAATGCATTCTCCATATGAGACGGCAGGTGCAAAAGATACAGAATATCTAGTGAAATTAGGCTGTAAATTTTATGAAACAGTTATTGAAAATGCGTCAGGTCTTGACTATACTTTGAAGTGATTTTTGATTTTTTGGTATTACTATAACTAGTTTTTGGGGGTATTACATGAGATTCAGACCATGTATCGACATTCACAACGGAAAGGTCAAACAAATCGTAGGTTCAACTTTGTCAGATTTAGGCAAGGATAATGGACATCCTAAGGAGAATTTTGTAGCAGATAAGGATGCTGCCTTTTATGCCAACCTATACAAAAAGGATGGGCTAAAAGGAGGCCATATTATCAACTTGAATAGAAAAAATACTCCGGAATATGAGGCTTCGAAGGAAGAGGCAATGGATGCTCTTAGGGCATATCCTGGTGGATTACAGTACGGTGGTGGTGTTGATGACACAAATGCCAGAGATTTTATTTCTGCTGGTGCAAGTCATGTAATAGTTACTTCTTTTGTTTTTAATAATGGAAGAGTAGATTTCGATGCCTTAAAGAAGATATCGGATGTTGTTGGGAGAGAGCATCTGGTACTTGATTTGTCATGCACTAGAATTGATGACAAGTTTTACATAGTGACAGATCGTTGGCAAAAGGTTTCAAAAGAAATAATTACTTATAATTTTTTAGATAGACTCGCAGAATACTGCGATGAATTCCTGATACATGCAGCGGATGTGGAGGGGAGACAAAAAGGTATAGATAGAGATTTAGTTGGATTTTTATCGGTATACAAGAGGGTCCCTATTACGTATGCTGGCGGTGTATCAGATTATGGTGATATAGAGCTCATTAGTTATCTTTCTGATAACAATATGGACTTTACCGTTGGTTCTTGTCTTGATTTGTTTGGTGGAGAACTTTCTTACGAGAGAATTGTCCGAGCAGTATCAAGATAAATATAAATTTAATACGTTTGATAGGAGGCAGCAATGTTCAAGGTAAACACTAATTTTCAAAAGCTCCCAGGTAGCTATCTTTTTTCGACAATAGCCAAAAAAGTGGCTGCGTACAGTGAGGCAAATCCAAATGCCGACATTATTAGATTAGGCATTGGTGACGTCACCCAACCTATAGCCCCAGCAATGATTACAGCACTTCATAACGCTGTTGATGAAATGGGCAGCGCTAATACATTTCATGGCTATGCACCAGATTTGGGCTATCCTTTTTTGCGTGAAACAATAGCAAAGAATGATTATCAGGTTAGAGGTTGTGATATTTCTGCTGATGAGATTTTTGTTTCCGATGGAGCAAAGTCTGACTCTGCTGATATTCAGGAATTGTTTTCGGCTGATGCCAAGATAGCAGTTTGTGATCCAGTATATCCTGTATATGTAGACTCTAATGTTATGGCAGGTCGTTGTGGTACATACAATGAGGCAACAGGAATGTGGTCTGATATTATCTATATGCCAACTACTGCTGAGAATCATTTTGTACCAGAATTTCCAAAGGAGACACCAGATGTAATTTATCTTTGTCTTCCAAATAACCCAACAGGTACTACACTTACAAAGTCACAGCTTCAGCTTTGGGTTGATTATGCTAATAAAAATGGCTGCCTTATTATTTTTGATGCAGCATACGAGGCATATATTTCAGAGGAGGATGTTCCTCATTCTATTTATGAATGTACTGGTGCAAAGACCTGTGCAATTGAGATTCACTCATTCTCAAAGAATGCAGGTTTCACAGGTGTTCGTCTTGGATATACAGTAGTTCCAAAGGAGCTTGTATTTGATGGAGTTTCTCTCCATGGCATGTGGGCTCGTCGCCACGGAACAAAGTTTAATGGTGCTCCATACATTATCCAGCGCGCTGGTGAGGCTGTATATTCTCCAGAAGGACAGGCTCAGATTAAGGAGCAGGTTGGCTACTACATGAGCAATGCAAAGACAATCTATACAGGTCTTAAGGATGCTGGTTTTGAGGTGTATGGTGGTGTTAATGCACCATATATTTGGCTCAAGACACCTGAAAAGATGTCTTCATGGGAGTTCTTTGATTACTTATTGGACAAGGTTCAAATTGTTGGTACTCCAGGTGCTGGATTTGGACCATCTGGTGAGGGCTACTTTAGACTTACTGCATTCGGTTCTGCTGAGAATACTGCAAGAGCAATCGAGCGTATCAAAAATCTGTAACATATAGGGGGAATCTTTGGGTATGTTTTTATTAAAATATGCGCGAGGGTTTTTTGAGAAAAAAATGGTCGTAGTAGGAGTGGCAATACTCTTAGTTTTGGTATTGCTATATAATTCAGGATATTTGGGAGGCAGGGATAATAGGACTCGTATCGCTTGCGTGGGAGATAGTCTCACATACGGAAGCGGCGTTTTAAAGACTCGAGAGATTAACAGTTATCCTTCGAAGCTACAACAAAAGCTTGGAACAACTTACTATGTCATGAACTATGGACTTAGGAATGCTACAGCTTCTGCAGATGGAGATTTGCCGTATTTGTCGTCTGATGAATATGCACAGTCCCTTGAATCAAATCCAGATGTAGTTATTCTTATGCTTGGCACAAATGACAGCAAAATTGACAATTGGAATGCTGACTCTTATAGAGAAGGTTTGACTGAAATAGTTAATTCTTATCTTGAATTGGAATCGGATCCAACGGTTTATATAATGCGTAGTCCCTATTGTTATTCCATCGATGGTGGAGAAATAGCAGAGTATACAATCCAGCCAGCTGTTGTTGAAAATGAGATTGGCACCATCATAAAGACAGTAGCAGATGAGAGTGGTGTTAATTATATCGATTTATATACACCGACTGATGGACAAGATGAATTGTATACAAAGGATGGTATTCACTTTAATAAAAATGGTTATGAACTGATAGCTTCTATTATTCATGACGCTATAAAATAAAATTAAAAATAAAAACCTGTTGACAGATTTTGTTAACAGGTTTATATTTAAATCAACATATGAACAATTATTCATACGTTCAATCGAAAATAATTTTAGTGGGAGGTCTTATATGAAGAAGACATACAAAATCGAAGTAGATTGCGCAAACTGCGCTAACAAAATGGAGGAGGCAGCAAAGAATACTCAAGGAGTAGCAAATGCTACTGTAAATTTCATGACTCTAAAGATGGCTGTAGAGTTTGAAGAGGGAGCAGATGTCAAGGCTGTTATGGCAGAGGTTCTCAAGAATTGCAAAAAGGTAGAGGATGATTGTGAGATTTTCCTGTAAGAGTTTTTAGGCAAGGAGTTTTGGAATGAATAAGAAGCAAAAGAAGGTATTGATACGAATAATAATAGCAACTGCGTTAATGGCAATATTATTGCTGTTGCCACTAGAGAATTATCCTTTAGTACGCATGATACTATTCTTAATTCCATATTTTACGGTTGGTTATGATATTCTACTGAAGGCTGTAAAGGGAATCAGAAATAAGCAGGTCTTTGATGAGAATTTCCTTATGGCAGTTGCTACCGTAGGTGCTATAGCATTAGGCGAATACACAGAGGGAGTGGCAGTTATGCTATTCTACCAAATTGGTGAGTTATTCCAGTCTTATGCTGTAGGTAAGAGTCGTAGGAATATTTCCCAGCTAATGGATATCAGACCGGATTTTGCTAACGTAATGGTTGATGGTGTGCTCACTCAGGTGGATCCAGATGAGGTAGAAATAGGTAGTGAAATCGTGGTTCAACCAGGAGAAAAAATACCTATTGACGGCGTAGTTCTAGATGGTACAGCGTCACTTGATACAGCTGCTCTTACAGGTGAAAGTGTACCTAGAAGCGCAAAGCCAGGAGATGAGGTTATATCTGGCTGCATCAATATGTCCGGCGTTCTTATCATTAAGACAACAAAGGAATTTGGTGAGTCTACGGCTTCAAAGATTCTCGATCTAGTGGAAAACGCATCATCGAAAAAATCAAAGCCTGAAAACTTTATTTCAAAATTTGCAAGAGTATATACTCCAGTTGTTTGCTATTCAGCTGTTGCCTTAGCTCTAATTCCACCAGTTGTTAGTTTATTAATTGGAGTGGAGCCAATGTGGACTCAGTGGTTGTATAGAGCACTTACATTCCTAGTTATTAGTTGTCCTTGTGCGCTTGTTATTAGCATACCGCTTACATTCTTTGCAGGAATCGGTGGTGCTAGCCATGCAGGTGTGCTTGTAAAGGGATCTAATTATTTAGAGGCACTATCTAGAGCCGGTATAGTTGTTATGGACAAGACAGGCACATTAACAAAGGGTGTGTTTGAGGTTACGGAGATTGTGCCAAGTGGTATTTCTGAGGAAGAATTATTGGAAGTGACAGCTATGGCAGAGGCTTTCTCTAATCATCCTATTTCAAAGAGCTTAAAGGAAGCATATGGAAATCCTATTGATACAGCTAATGTAATTGATGTAGAAGAGATATCAGGTCATGGTGTAAAAGCTGTCGTAAAAGGCAAGACTACTTATATTGGAAATGACAAGTTGATGTCATCCATAGGTGTCGATATAGAAAAGATTTCAGCTCCAGGCACTATAATTTACGTGGCCCAGGATGGAGGTTATAAGGGATATATTCTTATTTCTGATAGGCTTAAGGAAACATCTAAGGAGGCTATTAAAGGCTTAAAACGTGTTGGAATAAATAAGACTGTAATGCTAACTGGTGACAGCTCAACTGTCGCAGAAATTGTGGCAAAGGACCTTGGTCTAGACTCGGTATATTCAGAACTCTTACCAGGGGATAAGGTTACTAAAGTAGAAGAATTGCTTTCAAATAGAACAGGAAGCGAGCAGCTCATATTTGTAGGTGACGGAATTAATGATGCGCCTGTTTTGTCCCGCGCTGATATTGGCGTTGCAATGGGAGCATTAGGAAGTGATGCAGCTATAGAAGCAGCAGATGTTGTTTTGATGGACGATGATCCAAAGAGCATCGTTAAGGCTATTGGTATTTCAAAGAAATGTATTAGAATAGTTTACGAAAATATTTATTTTGCAATTGGTGTAAAGGTGGCCTGCTTAATACTTGGCGCCATTGGTATAGCAAACATGTGGTACGCTATATTTGCAGATGTAGGTGTTATGGTTATCGCTGTATTAAATGCAATTCGAGCACTTAGTGTAAAAAATATGAAAATGTAGTAAAATGTGCGATAGCTATTATTGCTATATAAATATAAGTTGAAAGAGAGTAAAAAATGGGTAAACATGCGGAGTGCTGTGACGAACAGTGTGTACATAAAAACTTAGTGAATAAGGTGTTGGCGGAGCTTCCAGATGAGGACGCCTTGTATGACCTTGCGGAGCTATTTAAGGTGTTTGGAGATAGCACCCGCGTGAGAATACTGGTCGCTTTGTTTGAGTCTGAATTATGTGTATGTGATATTTCCGAGAGTCTTGGTATGACTCAGTCGGCTGTATCACATCAGCTTCAGATATTGCGTTCAAGCAAATTGGTAAAGAGCAGACGTGATGGAAAGCAGATGTACTATAGCCTTGCTGATGAGCACGTGGTTACAATTATAGGCCAGGGATTGAGCCATATATTGGAGTAGGAATAATGGCTTGATATCGTACCATAACAAGTAATGTATAATTGTCGGAAAATCAGATATTTCATATTAAATTCTAACAATTAAATTTTGAAAAACTTGTTGACAATGGCTTGATTCTCATATATACTCCTTATTGTTCGCGAGAGAGATACGAAAGAAACGAACGAATCACTTTCGGGGTGTGGCTCAGTTTGGCTAGAGCACCTGGTTTGGGACCAGGGGGTCGCAGGTTCGAATCCTGTCACCCCGACTCAAGAACAATATATTGAATACGCGGGTGTGGTTCAATGGTAGAACATCAGCCTTCCAAGCTGAATACGTGGGTTCGATTCCCATCACCCGCTTTTTATTTTCAAATTATTAATATGTGTCAGTAGCTCAGCTGGATAGAGCAACGGCCTTCTAAGCCGTGGGTCGGGGGTTCGAATCCCTTCTGGCACATTCTATTGGCTTTTTAGTATCAGTATGGTGGGTGTGGCACAGCTGGTTAGCGCGTCGGATTGTGGTTCCGAAGGTCGAGGGTTCGAACCCCTCTACCCACCCTGTTGCGGTAGCAACAATGCTTTGGGCTATCGCCAAGCGGTAAGGCACCAGATTTTGATTCTGGCATTCGCTGGTTCGAATCCAGCTAGCCCAGTTTCGACATCTATGCCTTTTTTATTTCAGCTTGGATGGTCAAAAATTGAATATGGGGTTGTAGCTCAGTTGGTAGAGCACCTGACTTTTAATCAGGTTGTCGGGAGTTCGAGCCTCCTCAGCCTCAGCAAATGAAAGCCTTCAGACTTTTGTCGGAAGGCTTTTTTCGTGTTTAATGAAATATCTTATTGACATTCCATCATCAAATCCTTATACTCCCATATATTTTTGAAAAATAAAAAGTAATTAACCAAATAGTTAATTGATGAGGAGGATTAATGGATTTGAAAGTATTGAAAGCAACCATAAAAAAGGAGCTGCAGATTAGGATAAGAGCGTATCCTGTTAGTTTTATGGTGGGGTGTATCATGACTTCTTTTTACACTACCTTTGGTGCGTGGATGATGTATCACTATTTTTTTAGGCGAAGACTATCAGAGAGCTTTAGTGCCCTAACAGGAACCAGTGATTATATGAGTTATGCAATTGTAGGAAGCCTTATGTACCTATTTGTGGTTCGAACATGTCTAAATGTTAGTAGAACGCTTATGACAGAACTTTGGGAAGGGACGCTTGAGAGCTTGATGCTGGCTCCTTTTAAGAGAGTGTCATATTTTTTAGGGAATATGCTGCTTCAGACAATTACAACCTTTGGGGAGACTGGCATCGCAATACTTATAGGCTTGTTCTTCGGACTTAGGATACATGAGTTTAACATAGTGGAATTTATTGTTGCAGTATTTTTGTCATTGTATTGCTTCTTTGGGGTTTCATTAATTCTTGGATGCGTAATGCTTTATACAAGAAATACTTATATTACGCAGAATACTCTATTTGCAGCCATTTTCTTAGTATGCGGAATTACATTTCCAAAAGAGTACTTACCATATGGTCTTAGGGTATTGGGGAACATTATTCCGGTTGCAGATTGCATTTCTCTTATGAGGGCAGCCTTGTTTGGCGGAATGATGACAGAGCGATTTATAACGTTGGCTATAAGGGCTTTGATTATTGGAACTGTCTACATAGGAACATGCATGCCTTTGATGAAGCAAGTGGAAATAATAGCGCTAGAGAAGATGGAGGGATAAGAGAAAATGATAGAAGTTCAAAACTTAAATAAGATATATGAGGTAAAAAGAAGGGATGGAGTCTTCAAATCTCATAAAGAAAAAATTGAAGCCGTTAAAGATATTTCTATGAGAATAGAAGCAGGTCAGATAGTGGGGCTTCTTGGAATAAATGGTGCTGGTAAAACCACAACCATAAAGATGCTGACAACCCTTATAGAGCCAACAACAGGAACATACAGCTTTGATGGCATTGATGCCATTGCTCACCCAGCAGAGGTGAAAAAACAGATAAATATGATAGCTGGAGGAGAGCGCATGATTTATTGGCGGTTGACCGCGTATGAAAATCTTTGGTACTACGGTCAGCTATATGGTATAGAAAATGGCATCCTCAAAACGAGAATAGAAAAACTGTTAAAACTTGTTGGTCTGGAGGACAAAGCACATCTTCCAGTGGAAACATTTTCAAAGGGAATGAAGCAAAGATTGCAGATAGCAAGAGGCCTTATAAATGATCCGAAATATATTTTTTTAGATGAACCAACTATAGGACTAGATGCAGTAGTAACTGAAGAACTTCACGAAGAGATAAAGGATTTGGCGAGAAAACAGGAAAAAGGAATTCTTCTCACATCACATTATTTATCAGAGGTGGAGGAACTATGCGATTATATTTACCTTGTGAACAATGGTGAATTGGTAGTTGAAGGAACCAAAAAAGATCTTACAGATTTTGTATTTATGAGTAATCAATATTTATTCTCAACGAATGGGATGGATGGGAATGTATATCAAAAGTTGAAAAGATATATTACAAATGTGGATAATGAGGCAGAAATTACCTTTGAAAACGGGAAAACTATGATTACATCTAAAGCGGAATTATCGTCATCACTAGCAGGATTTGCAATTCAGGAGATGTTGACAATTAATGAGCTCCATAAAATGGAACCTTCGCTTGAACAGGCTGTTATAAAGCTTTCTAGAGAAATGCAAAGGGAGGAAATAGCATGAGATATTTCTTAAAAGTAGTCTTGGCCGAGGCAGTTAAACAGCATCGCAATTATTTTAATAACTGGATGATATATATTTCGTTGTTTGTGTGGCCGCTTTTAAGCTTTTTATCAGCGTATTATAGTTATAGCGCTTTCGATGTGGAGGGAACTTTTGTCTCCTATATAAATGGCGATAATATATTGGTATTTCTCATGTTAGGTTATATGGCAATGAGCTTTTTTAGATCGGTAGTTCAGTCGGCATGGAATTTCTCTAGGGAACGTCAAAGCGGAACCCTTGAGTATATATACTTATCAACGGCCAATCGATTGGCAGTATTGACTGGAAATGCATTGTCATCGGTATTTGAAAGCTCGATAGTTATGTTGGTATTTGGGTTACTAATTATATTTAGTAAAAAAGAGTCAATTAACGTAAATACGATAGGGCTTGCGGTGGTGATTTTGATTTTTATAATAATGGCATTACTTTGGGGCGTGTTTTTGAACGCATGTTTCCTGTATTCTAGAGATACAGATTTTCTCTTTACCATATTGGAAGAGCCAATGGAGATATTCTCAGGTGTAAAAGTACCTATAGTTATTTTTCCGGCTTGGGCAAAAATCATTAGCCTGATATTTCCTCTAACCTATGCCTTGGAAGCGCTAAGGCAGGTAATGTTAAATGATGCACGACTATTGGAAGTCTCTCATATTCTGTATATTTGTATAGGGATAATAATAGTGCTTTTATTGGTAACTTTGATTACAATAGATATTGTAGAAAAACACATGAGAAAAACGGGCAATGTAGTGCTGTTTTAAATAGGAAAAAATATGAAGATAGGTGTCTGCGCAGATAGAATTGAAGATTCGTATACTTATATGAAAAGTGGAGAAATATTTTTTTCTCCACTTTTTGAAATGCTTGCAGCTATGCATGTTATATGCAATCCAGAGCATCATATGGCAAGATTACATTGGTGGGAGAGAGTTCAAGATATTTTGGATGAGGATCTGATTGATGATATTTTAGAATTATCAGAGTGCACAAATCAGTGGCTTGCTCCTATTGATTTTGTTTCTTTTGATACATACCCAGTCAGGGATATGAGCATAGAGGAGGCATTAATTACCCTAGAGGGATATTCAATTAATGTGTGGAAAAAAGTATTCAGAGAAAATGGCACAAATGTGACGCCTTCACAAAAGCAGAAGATAATTAATGTATCTAGAAGATTCTACGAGACTTATTTTTACCAGGAAATAGTTGTTATAGAGCCACTTATAAATACAGCCTTAAAAAAGGAATTAAAGCTGTGGGAAACAGATGGAATTGCAAAATCCCTTTCTGCTATTCATGAGAGAATTAAAGTGAATGAGAAAGAAATTATTTTTATTAAGAATAAGGAATATCATTTTAAATATCCAGAGATAAAAAAGATATTTGTAACGGGCAGTGTATTCTTGAGCCCTCACCTTATTATGGGGGTGGATAATAATTCATCGATTCAGACGGTAAAACACTTTTATGCTGAGAATATGGGATCTTGTCCGCCAGATGAATTAGTAAGACTCTATAATGGTCTTGCAGATGGAACTAGATTGCAGATACTTAGAATTATAAAACATAAGCCTGATACAACACAAAATCTAGCAAAGAAATTGAATATATCAGAAGCGGCAGTTTCAAAACAATTAAAGGTTCTAAATGCCGGAGGGCTGGTTACCAAGGAAAGAAAAGGCAGTTATATGTATTATTCAGTGGCGGAACAAGCATTAGATTTTTTGACTTATAGGATATATGAGTATTTGATGTGAGATATAAAAAAATGTCGAGCTCAAGAATTATGCTTATAGGAGGAATAGATGGAATTCTTTATAAACCTTATATTAGTTTTTTATACATTTTCTTTTGTGGGATGGTGTATCGAGGTGACACTTAAATATCGCCAATTTGGACGTTTTATAAACCGTGGTTTTCTCATTGGACCGTGGCTTCCAATCTATGGTGCGGGTGCTGCACTCATTACATTGACTGTAGCAGGACTTACTCCTGTGGAGAAAGGTGTAGGAACTACCTTTGCCATATCTCTAATTGTATGCGGTTTGATTGAGTATCTCACTAGTTACTTTATGGAAAAAAGATTTCATGCCAGATGGTGGGATTATAGCCAAAAGCCTATGAACCTAAACGGAAGAGTTTGGGTTGGAAATTTGATTTTGTTTGGATTAG
>JAEEGH010011992.1_pt1 | contig 19566 bp, 13 predicted proteins | sample 9134181 | NCBI WGS metagenome assembly JAEEGH01 (sample SAMN16246544, study PRJNA631951) | gut metagenome | biome: gut microbiome; feature: rumen; material: DP-attached | host: Bos | place: Iran: Karaj | collected 2018-10 | reverse complement strand
TCACATGTATGTTGTCTTCATAACTCACAGGGATGACATGAAGATGGCTTTCCTCGTGGTCAAGGTGTGCTCGGTTCCCATGATAGTGTTCACCGGTCTCGGACTGGCCCTGTGTTCAGTTTCCCTGAAAGTCTATTCCGGGGAGTGGTCAAATCCCTTCGAACGCAAAAACGAATCTGAAATCAAGGTATCCCAAAAGTTCCAGTTCTGGCTGTTTATCGTCAGTGCGGGCATCATTTTTATCAATTTCATGTTTTCCTTTGGGGTTCAGACACAGTCTGCAGTTCAGAGTGCAGATGAGAAGCTCGCTACGATATCTACTGACATAAGCGAGACATATAACGGTCTTCGCGACAACAACTACAAGATCAGCGTGCTGCATTCTCATGTGGGAGAGTCCGGTACCTTTGATGTCATCCAGACATCGGGGCTTGTGGTCTCAGGTGATCACAAAGGGGATTCGCTGAATACAAAAGAAAAGGAACTGCTCAGGGAGAAGACCGATAAAGGAATGTTCAGGGCAGTGATATTTGACGTGGATTCCTTCTGCCGGTTTGACACACTGGATAATATGGAGTGCCTTCTGGTACAGCTTCCGGAGTCGGAGGTATACGACAGCAGGGATGCCGCAGCCTATGAAACAGCAATGGCTGACATTATTCTTCTGACAGTTATTTATGTGATGATATCCCTGCTGGTTCAGTCAATCGTTGTCAACAATCTGGACCTGGTAAACAAGTCCCTGAACAGGATCACAAACGGCGACCTCAATGAGACGGTATCGGTTTACAATTCTTCGGAGTTCGCATCTCTTTCTGATGATATCAATAAGACGGTGGAAGTGCTCAAGGGCTACATCGCAGCTGCAGAAAAGCGCATAGACCAGGAACTGGAATTTGCCAGGTCAATCCAGGAGTCAGCCCTTCCACAGAATTTTCACCTGCCAAGGAATGACATAGAGATCTTTGCTTCCGCGGATCCAGCCAAGGAAGTGGGAGGGGATTTCTACGATTTCTTTTTCGTGAACGCCAATGTATTTGCACTGGTAATAGCTGATGTGTCCGGCAAGGGGATTCCGGCATCTCTTTTCATGATGCGCAGCAAAGCCGCCATAAGGAGTACAGCTGAGTCAGGGATAGGCCCGTCTACGATACTGGCCAAGGTAAATGATGTCCTGTGCGAGGGCAATGAGGCAGACATGTTCGTTACGGTCTGGATCGGCCTTGTGGACATGCATACTGGTCTTATGAGATGCGCCAACGCAGGACACGAATATCCTGTATTCAGGCATGATAAAGGAGACTATGTACTGTTTAAGGACAAGCACTGCCCGGCCCTTGGCACAATGGAGGGACTGAAATTCAAGGAGTATGATGTTCAGTTAAACCCCGGGGATGAGATATTTGTATATACAGACGGCATACCCGAAGCCATCGATAAAGATGTGCAGCAGTATGGTGTAGAGCGGCTGATAGACGTCCTTAATGCCAACAAGGATCTGGCCATGGATGTGCTGCTTCCGACGGTTACCCAAAATCTTGCTGATTTTGTTGGAGAAGCGGAGCAGTTTGATGATGTGACCATGCTTGGGTTTAGGTTTAAAGGCTGATTATATTTTGACAGACAAGTAAATGGAATGATGAGTCTGATTGATGGTAATTAGGGTCAAATGCTGATAAAGAGTGGAATCTGTTGTGTGCAGGTTCCATTTTTTATTTCTTTTTAATATTTTTTGAACACGAAATATCGTATTATTAAATAGAGAAAAACAATATTGTTGGAATGTTAAAAGGAGATGGACAATGGAACTGGATATTCAGTATTTATTGATGTTGCAGAATCTGAGAAATGCGACAGGAAGTGCTTTTGACGAGCTGTTTAATGCTCTGTCAAAATTTGCCGTTGATATTCTTCCGTTTTTGCCTTTTGTTATCTTCTGGGGAATCGATAAGGCTTGGGGATACTTTTTTATGACAGTTCACTGTCTGGGCGAAGTGGTAAACGGTATCATCAAACTGACTGTCTGCGCCTACAGACCGTGGATAAGATCGGAGCTGATAGAACCTGCCGGAGACTCCAAAGTAGCCGCCACAGGTTATTCCTTCCCCAGCGGTCACACCCGGACGGCCACAGGTATATACGGAAGTGTGATTGTCTGGCAGAAGGACAAGCGAAGATGGCTGGCTGTGGTCTGCGGCATACTGATCCTGCTGACAGGATTTTCCAGGAATTTTCTGGGAGTTCATACCCCACAGGATGTGGTTGTGGCTTTTATAGAGACTGTCATCACGATCTTCCTTGTTAATCTTGTGACCAAGAAGGTTGACGGAAACGAGAAAACTATCGATATTCTCACTTTTGCGGGAGTTGTTCTTGTAATTGCCACGCTGGCATACATCCAGCTTAAACCCTATCCCATGGACTTTGGTGTTGACGGGGCTCTGCTGGTGGATCCTCAGAAGATGATGAACGACTGCTTCAAGGCCTGCGGCGCACTTCTTGGATATGTGATAGGAAGCTACGCAGACCGCCATTATCTGCATTATGAGATTCCCGAAGGCGCAAAGGAACTTCCGATCCTGGTAGCTGTAGGAGCATTTCTTGCACTGGCATGGAAAGAGGAGTTCGCTCCGGCTACGATTGTCCTTGGACTTGGTGCACATTGGGGCAATTTCATAGCAAGATGCATCTTGATGCTCTTTGTTATGATCGTTTGGCCGATGGTGATCACAAAGACCTGCGGCTCAGGGAAGTAAAGTCAGGGGGACGGTTCTTTTGACTGGCCTTGTAAGTCAAGGGGACGGTTCTTTTGACCGGTCCTGGAAAGTTATGGTAAACACTTTTCAGTGTCTCCTTGAACGAAATAGATTGCCAAAGAGAACTTTATATACCTTGTAAGCATCTTTTACAGTATGAAAATGGCTTTTGGGGCTCTCACTGTATACGGTCTCGATGGGTACGGGAACCATGGGTACATTGTTTTTTGCACACTCAACCAGAACGTTCATTTCGTACTCAAAACGCTCGCCCCAAACGTCAGTCATAAAATCCAACAGGCTTATAGGAAAGGCACGCAGTCCGGTCTGCGTGTCTTTTACTTTGTGCCGGTAAAGAAGCTGGAACATAAAAGAAGTTATCCTGTTCCCCATCTTGCTGCGCAGCGGTACCTGCGGCTGGCTGAAATCCCTCGTCCCCAGCAAAAGCCCATACCTCCTTAAGAGAGCACGGGAGAGTTTCCTGCAGTCATATGGTCTGTGCTGTCCGTCGGAATCTGCAGTGATGATTCCTGTTACCGAAGGCATATTCTCTTTTATCCACATGTACCCGGTTTTCAGGGCAGCTCCCTTCCCTTTGTTGACTTCGTGATGAATTACATGGGCGCTGCCTTCAAGAGCATCAAAGATTTCCTGATAACCCTGGCCGCTGCCGTCATTCACGACTACAACGTCGTCAAAGCCGCTCTTATGCAGATCTTCTACGTATTTGATCAAAACCTCATCCGGTTCATAGGCGGGTATGAGAATTACAATTTTTACGTTCTTTTCCATGTATGCTCCTTTGAGTCAGTGGGGACGTTACAGTTTGACTCGCTTTTTTGAGTCAGTGGGGACGTTACAGTTTGACTCGCTTTTTTAAAGTGAGTCAAACTGTAACGTCCCCACTGACTCCTTGAAAAATTGTTGTTCGTTTCATAAAATGACATTAGCATAATTTGCATTGAAAGAGGAGTGAAAAATGAGAAAAAATTATTTGAGACAGCTCTCTGCATCATTGATGTCAATCATGCTTGCTGCGACCATGATCTCAGGGTGCGGAAAAGTACAGGAGAGCAGCGGCGGCACAGCTGCTTTGTCTGAAAACGCTGATAACACCGGTAACACTGATAACGCTGACCAGGCTCAGGCAGGTAATGAGAGCGCTGAGAGTGCAGATCAGGCAAAAGAGCAGACGGCTGAAGAAGCTAATACAGAGACAGCCCCTTCTGATGGCGCAGCAGATGCTGACGCTGACGCGGCTGGCGGTGAAACAGCTCCCGAGCAGCACGACGATTATGAACTTGTATGGGCAGATGAGTTTGATGGCAACAGTCTCAATACCTCTGACTGGAATGTTGAGACGCATGAACCCGGCTGGGTAAATGCAGAGCTTCAGCGGTACACAGCTCTGGATGAGGGGAACATCGAAGTGTCAGATGGCACACTGAAGATCATCCCTCATATCGAGACAGAGGATTCCGAGGAGAAGATCACCTCGGGGCGCATCACAACCCAGAACAAGCACGACTTCACATATGGTCGCTTTGAGGCAAGGGCCAAGGTTCCGACAGGAAAAGGATATCTGCCGGCATTCTGGCTGATGGCGACAGATGAGGGATTATACGGACAGTGGCCAAAGTGCGGTGAGATCGACATCATGGAGGTCATGGGCCAGGACACCGGAAAGAGCTATCATACCATCCATTACGGCTACAGCTCAGGTAACGGCCACAAGGAAAACCAGGGCATCAGAGAGATAGAAGCAAACGGCTACTCTGACGACTTTCATGTATTTCGCATGGACTGGGAGCCCGGTAATATCAGCTGGTATGTGGATGACGAATTTGTCTACTCCACAGACGACTGGTACACGGGAACCGATGACGACAATCAGATCACATATCCGGCACCCTTTGACCAGAACTTCTATGTGATCCTGAATCTTGCTGTTGGCGGAAACTGGGTTGGCTATCCCGGAGATGCCGAGAAGGCAGAGATGAACGACAAGGCCTTTGAGGTGGACTATGTCAGGGTTTATCAGAGACCTTCAGATGAATACGAGAAGGAAGAGAGCACAGCCAAAAGACCTGAGGGCGAACCTGTTACTTTCAGAGAGCCTGATGCCGAAGGCAACTATGTAAATAATTCAACTTTCACAGAGGACATCGGAAGGGATAAATCAGAAAAGGCCGATGATGATAACTGGAAGTATCATCTTGAGTCGGATGTTTTTGGCACTACTTATGAGCTTTCCGACGAGGGAATCACCCTGATACCGGCCAAGACTTCAGGCGGGGTATTCTACGCTATCCAGCTCAAGCAGGAGAACATTCCCATGTACAGGGGCTGGGAGTACGAGCTGACTTTCGACGCATACTCAACGGAAGAGCGCGACATCATAATCGATGTTGAGGGCCCTGACAGAGGATGGATAAGATATTTCGAGGACACCCCTCTGACCATAGGAACAGAGAAAAAGACCTACACCTACACATTCACCATGAATGAGAATACAGACGCAAATGGCTCGCTGGAGTTCAATCTTGGCAAGCAGCCTTCAATTGCACCTGTTACCATCAATAATGTCAAACTGATCCACAAGTCCGGCGAGGAAATGGCCGACGGTGGGGATAAGAGCATAAGACCCGACGGCAACTTCGTCTATAACGGCACCTTTGACCAGGGCGAAAGCAGGCTTGGATACTGGGAGATTGATGATGCCGATAAAGAGAGCATCACAGTAACCAACAAGAACAATGTCAGAGAACTTAAGGTAACGGTTCCTGCCGGAGGAAAAGAAATAATCGTCAGACAGAGTGATCTTTCGCCTATAGTCAAGGGAGGATACGAGCTGAGCTTCAATGCCAGATGCGAGGACGCCGCATCATCTGATGGCCTTACAGTTAAGGTCGCGGGAAAAGACTTTACACCGGCACTTGAGACTTCAGACAAAAAATTCTCAGAGAAAATCTCTTTTGACAAAGATAATTCGAGAGAGGAGTCCTACGCAGAACTCAGCTTTACAAAAGAGGGAACCTATTATATCGACAACCTGTTCTTTTCCGAGGCAGCGCTTATCAAGAACGGCTCCTTCAACGCAGGACTTGCCGGATTTACGCCTTACGTCTATGACACAGTTACGGCAAGTTACGTGGTAGACAGCATGAATGGCAACGAAAACGCCTTTGCCATCACCATCGATGACACCATGGCTAATGAAGCCGAGAACTCCTGGTACATACAGCTCAACCAGGACGGAATAACCCTTGAAGAGGGCAAGAGCTATGAGCTGACCTTTAAGGCAAAATCCAGCATCGACAGAACTATTGCTTATTCCCTGCAGCAGTATGAGGGCGACTGGACCAACTACAGCGGCACCACTGAGCCGGTAGCAATAGGAAAAGACTGGAAGACCATCACTGCTAAGTTCAAGATGGAATACCCTACAGACAGAAACGCAAGATTCAACATCACCATGGGTTCTGTTGATGGAGTGAGGGTGACAGATAAGCACGACATCTTCATAGATGACATTTCACTCATCGAATTGCAGTAGAAAACACTCCACATATGTCTTTTTTGCCATATTTGACCTAAGTAAACAAAAATGTGTTCTCAAGTCATATATTTTGATGTTATGGCGCATGCGGAAAATCAAATGTATGACTTGAGAGAATAAAAGCGTTCATATAAGTCAAAAAACCAAGAGTTTATCGGAGCTATTTATGTCTCACCCAAACCTTTTCTTCACTTCAGCATATTGGGCATTGATTTCCTGAAGAGCGGCAGTGTCGCCGTCCATGTTGTCGGGGTGATATAGTTTAACGAGAGACTTATATTTTCTGTCAGCGCTTTCCCTGGAATTACAACCGGCAAAGAAATCGAAGGAATCGGGGGTTGCAGCAGCTGCTCCAAAAGCGCGGTCGCCGGAAGAAGAGCGGTTATCGGAAGCACGGCCGCCGGAAGAAGAGCGGTTATCTGAGTAAGCCTTTCCGTAAGCGTATGAGCGATTCCCTGCAGATTCACGTCCGCCAGCAAAAGAACGCCTTCCCGATGAAAACCTCCCACTGGAACCATAATGGCCGTCTTCGATTTCTACATCATCATAGTCCGCACTGTCATAATCACTATCGTAGTCTTCATCATCGATATCATCGTCTATATCTTCATAGTCCTCATCGTCATATTCATCAGCCTCATCAGCCTCATCTTCATCGTAATCCTCATATGAATGAAAGAATGAGTGTCGTCTTCTATGATGTTCATCTTCAATATACCTGCCATCAGACCCATCACTGAATTCATCCTCATCATCTTCGTAGTAGGGCTCTTCAAAATCATCACCACCAAAGATTCCGGCAAATAAGCCTTTTTGGCGGATCGCCTCACGGTGAGTGTTTTTGTTGTCGATGTAGTCATATTCCTCAGGATCGGAATCAGCGAGATCATCTTCATAATGCCCATAGAAATCTCTGCCTTTTCTGGAGCGGCGGCTTTCCTCGAGTTCTTTTTCCAGTTCGCGGTTCCTTTTCCGAAGGAGCTGGTCGTGGTAGCGCTCATCATGACGCCGTCCGGCTTCAGGGAAAAGACGGTAGTAGCGCCCCATGGCCTGTGCAACAAAACCCTTCCCGAATATCAGCCGCACAAAGTAGACAGCGGCGTCAAGAACAATACCAATAAATAGAACACTTCCGTGAGAGATGATAACGCTGATGCACAAAAGTATCGTAACTACCGGAATGAACATGAGTACGGTAAGGAGCAGCAGGAAGATGTAGCCGGTGCTTCCCTTAAGGGAATAAACCTCAGTCATCCACCAGGATTTAAGGTCGCCATACATTGTAATGCTTGATGGAAATCGGGATGCGTCTCCGGAGACGAGCGAGAAAACAGCTGCCCCCAGTAAGAATAAAAGAATCATGCACGTGCAGGGAAGCGCAACAAAAAGAAGTCTTAAAGCCCTGGACATGGATTTTAAAAACCATGTAAACATAGAAAAAAAGGCTTTAAGAATCAATACAAAAGCAGTTCCAAGAACATGCGCTGACATGGATAACAATGAAATCATAAATATAACCTGTCCTAAAGCTTAAAAATCACAACTTTCATTGTATATTAAAAGAATTTTTACCTCAATACAAATCTGTGAGATTATCCGACGGAATAAAAATCGCCAAGCCGGAATAATTAATCAGAGCTTTAAATTTTGAAACGAAAAACAGCAATTGTGAAATAAGCTTTAACAAATGTGGCAAGTTCATTCATGGCATCCAGGGTGATTTCTTCGTCAGATTATGATATTATTTCCGTACCTGTTTCCGAGCTTGTGTAAAAAAAGTAGTACCCCGGCTGAAAATGTGTTATAGTGTACATTGAAGTTTTGCGAGCTTTTTGACTAGGAGGAACAATTATGGACGAAGGCTTGCCTTCTGTCAGTATTTTGGCTTTTTTTGTCATTCTTTTAATAAATGTGTTTGTTCACGGCTTTGGAATGGCCATGGATCACGCCAGCAAGGAAGAGATTGATAAAAAGAGCGAGGACAATAAAGAAGGTATCAGCAGGAAGCTGGTTGATATCCTGGATCAGCGGGACAGATTTTTGAATCCATGCAGATTCTTACGGTAGTGCTCAATATGGTTCTGGGGGTGGCAGTGATACTTGGATTTGGCAGGTATTTTTCGCTGCTGTTTGATGCAAAAGACATGGCCCTAAAGACAGTCATATATGTGGTGACAGGTCTTTTGACTGCAGTTCTTATCATGAGTTTCGGAATACTTATACCAAGAAGACTTGCAATAAGAAATTCCGAGAAATGGCTCTATGCCTGCTATTATCCCGTATCTGTCCTTAGGAGTATCCTAAAGCCTCTGTCACTTTTATCAGAAGGGATTGCCACCGGAGTGCTCTATGTCTTCGGTGTCAGAGGTGATGACAGGCTTCTTGATGTCACTGAGGAAGAGATCAAGTCCATGGTGAACGAGGGTCAGGAACAGGGAGTCATTCAGGAATCAGAGGCCGATATGATCTCCAATATCTTTGAGTTTTCCGACAAGGAAGCCCAGGATATCATGACAAACAGAAATGCCATGGTGGCCATAGATGCCAACTGGAGCCTTAAAACGGCGGTCAACTTCATGATGGAGACCAATAATTCGAGGTTTCCGGTATATCTTGAGGACATCGATCACATCATCGGTATAATGCACATCAGGGACGCCATGAAGAAGCTCTCGGAGAACACTGACGATGAGCTTCCCATCAGGAAGATCAAGGGGCTCCTCAGACAGCCCAAGTTTGTTCCCGAGACCAGGAACATTGATTCTCTTTTCCACAGCATGCAGTCCACCAAGACCCAGATGGTCATCGTCATAGACGAGTACGGGCAGACAGCAGGTCTTTTATCAATGGAAGACATTCTCGAAGAGATCGTGGGCAACATCATGGACGAATATGATGAGGATGAGAACTATATCAAACCCACCAGAAATCCTATGGAGTTCACGGTAGACGGCAAGACTCCCATCGAAGTACTGGAAAAGAAATTCAAGATCTCCTTCGGGGAGACGGAATTTGAGACTCTCAACGGCTACCTGATATCAAAGCTTGACAGGATACCGGAGAGTGATGAGAAATTTGATGTAACAGTAGAAGGCTATAATTTCAAGATCCTTTCAGTTCAGAACCACATGGTGCAGACTGCACTCATGACCAGGCTCCCTGAGGAGGCTGAAACTAAGCAAGAGGACAACGAATTAGCAATAGCAAAATAGAGTAAGGAAGGGAAGTATATGTCAGGACATTCAAAATTTGCAAACATCAAGCACAAAAAAGAGAAGAACGACGCCGCAAAGGGCAAGATCTTTACCATCATCGGAAGAGAGATCGCCGTTGCAGTCAAGGAGGGCGGACCTGATCCGGCCAACAACTTCAAACTGGCAACCGTAATTGCCAAGGCAAAGGCCAACAACATGCCCAACGACACCATCGAGCGCGGTATCAAGAAGGCATCGGGCGCAGAGGGCAACGTTGATTACAAGAGCATCACTTACGAAGGATACGGCCCCGGCGGAACAGCCATCATCGTAGAGGCGCTTACAGACAACCAGAACAGAACAGCATCCAATGTCAAGGCTGCATTTTCAAAGGGGAATGGAAATGTGGGAACACCCGGATGCGTATCTTACATGTTTGACAACAAGGGACAGATACTCATCGACAAGGAAGAGTGCAGCATGGCATCTGACGATCTGATGATGCTGGTCCTTGATGCAGGTGCAGATGATTTTAACGAAGAGGATGACAGCTATGAGATCCTCACAACACCCGATAATTTCCAGGCTGTTGTTGAGGCTCTTAATAAGGAAAATATAGCTACAGCCTCAGCCGAGGTCACAATGATTCCTCAGAATTATGTTGCAGTTACAGATCCTGAGAACGTCAAGTACCTTCAGAGGATCCTTGATCTTCTTGACGAGGATGATGACGTACAGGCTGTATATCACAACTGGGAAGAGCCAGAGGAGTAATACTAAAATTTTTAGACACGGGGGTCCTAAAATGAAACTAAAACGTGAATGGCCAGCTATTCTTATATGGGTGGTATTCGTGATATTTGATATCGTTATGGTGGCGAGTTACAGTTTCTTTTTAGGACTCTTTCCTGAAAAAAACACTCTTGTCTATTCAGCGATCTTTACAGTTATCGCAATACTTATAATGTCGGTCGCAATGATCCTTCTGGGAAAGCTGTCTGATTCCCTGGAACACTATGAATTTGCGAAAAATTCCCGGATCAGGATAATGTACGCCGTTCTGATCACCCTCATTATCATCGGCGGCTTATGGTACAGGATCGATATGCTTGGGCGGTCTGCCGGAGACGTGGTGGGGCAGTACAGCCTCTACGAGAATGCCATGATCGGCGGCAAATCCCTGACGCCGGAGAGTGTTCTTTTATCCATAATCTATTCAGGGATCCTGAAGGGGATTCTGTTTTTCACCGGGAACATCATATCTGTTCCGTTCTATTTCCAGATTTTTTGCTTTATAATTTTCCTTATATGCGGCTTTTTTACTGTCTATAAGCTTCTTGGTATGCTGGCAGCACTGGTATTTACGGCTTACGTGGCCTTTATGCCTGTGTTCACCATCGACTTTACCGGTCTTGAGCTCAGTACTGATTCGCTTTTCATGGCCATGTACGGCATTGAGCTGTTACTTGTTGCGACCTTTATCCATGGCGCATATAAGGACAGGTACAAGTCAAGGCTCTGGATAATATGGTATGTCCTGATCGGACTGGTGGTCGGCTTCATGACCTATATCGATGCAGGCACCATCATCATGATCCTGCCGCTTCTCTTATCAGTGTCACTCTTTGACAAGAAGCCCACCAATGAGATAGCAGGACTTCTGATCATACTGGCAAGTACCGTTCTGGGCTTTATGCTGATGATCATCCAGGAGTCCGGAATTGCAATGACCGGAAGCACCCTGGTCAAATGGAGATCTTACTATTTCCACAATATGAATACCTTCAGCACGTTCTGGACCTACACGGATTACAAGATTGTTTATCTGGTAACCGTTGTTGTCATGTCCGGAGTTATTGTGGGATTCTGGAAGAACAAAAATATTGAGAACGTATCTCCATGGCTGCTTTCCATGCTGTTCATCTTCGCAACGGTTCCATTCATGGGCCCCACAAGGATGAACACGCAGGTGTTTGTGACTGTATACTATGCATTTATCCTGGCCTGTGTGGCTTCGCTGATAACGCTGCCTTCTGATGAAAGGGGAGCACTGGCTTTGGAAAACGGTGACGAGCAGGACGATGGAAAAGAGGCATCTGAGGAGAAAGAGCTCGTGGCAGAGGATACGGCTGCTGGGGAAAACGCGCAGGAAGATCAGGCAGCAGCAGATGAGACCAAAGAAGGAACGCAAGATGCTGAGGCTAAGGCAGATGACTTAATAGCTGATGAGACAGGAGAAGAGCCTGAGCAGACAGAGAGTGAGCCCGAGCGGTCAGAAACTGAGTCTGAGCAGACTGGTGATGATGCAAAAGAGACGGAAAGCACTGCGTCAGATGAAGATGAAAACATCTTTGAAGAACCTGTCAGTCAGGAGATCAATTTCTACGAGTTTGAGTACGTGGACGATGATATAGATTACGAACAGGAAGAGCCGTTAGCGGAAGAGCAGGAAGAACCTGCTGAAGAAGCTACGGAAGAAGACATCGAAGAAACAGAACAGGCAGAGGAATCTGCTGAGATTGATGAAATGAAATCACAGGAAGCATCAGATATACAATCAGAAGAAGACGAGAATACAATAACAGAAGAACCCGCAGGAGAACCTGAGGAAGAAGCCGAAGAGGATACCGCGCCGAAGCCTTCATCTGAGCAGCAGCGCTTTGTCCCGGAGGGAATGGTGCTTCCGGAGGATGACGAGGACATGGATCAGACTCCAAGGATGAAGCTGCCTGAATTTAAGGGCGGCAGGATCGCGCTCAGCAGGAAGGATGACAGGCCTGAGTGTGGTGAAAGACCCATAAGGAGCTTTGACCAGATCGTGGCCAAGGATGACTTTGATCTGGCTTATAAGCCCGGAGATGATTTTGACCTTAAGTGATGTGGAAGCGCATGACGGAAAGCAACCTGCAACATCATTTTGTTTTTTACAATATTTAAACAACCGGAGGAAAATAATGCGACTGGAAGATTTAACAGCATATGAAATTATAGAAAAGAGAAGGATAGAGGATCTGAACTCAGAGAGCTATCTGATGCGCCACAAGAAGACAGGAGCCAGGGTGGCCATTCTTTCCAATGACGATGACAACAAAGTTTTTGCCATCGGATTCAGGACACCGCCTACAAATTCCACAGGTGTGGCCCATATCATCGAGCACACTGTGCTCTGCGGATCAAAGGCATTTCCTGTAAAGGATCCATTTGTTGAGCTGGTGAAGGGCTCCCTTAATACTTTCCTTAACGCGATGACATATCCCGACAAGACCGTATATCCTGTTGCCAGCTGCAACGATGCGGATTTCCAGAATCTGATGCATGTCTATCTGGATGCGGTTTTTTATCCTAATATATACAACACTGACAAGATATTCCGCCAGGAGGGATGGCATTATGAGATGGAGGATGAGTCCTCTGATCTTACCATCAACGGCGTTGTCTACAACGAGATGAAGGGAGCATTTTCATCTGCTGATGACGTTCTCTCAAGGGAGATCCAGAATTCTCTTTATCCCGATATCACCTATGGAATTGAGTCGGGCGGAGACCCGGATGTGATCCCTGAGCTGACCTATGAGGAATATCTTGATTTCCACAGAAGATACTATCATCCGACAAACAGCTATATCTATCTCTACGGCAATGCAGATATGGCCAGGAAGCTGGATTTTATAGATAAAAATTATCTGAGCAGTTTTGACCATATCGACATCGACTCATCCGTCGGCTACCAGAAGGCCTTTGAGGAGCCCAGGGAGATCAGGAAGTCGTTCCCGGCACTTTCAGATGAGGATCTGAAGAAGAATACATATCTTTCCTACAATTGCAGCGTTGGTTCCACCCTTGATAAGAAGCTGTATATTGCCTTTGATATCCTTGACTATGCACTGTGCTCCGCACCGGGAGCACCCATCAAGAAGGCACTTATCGACAAGGGAATAGGCCAGGATGTCTACAGCGAGTACGACAATGGCATTCAGCAGCCGGTATTTTCCATCGTTGCAAAGAACGCCGACTACTCACAGAAAGAGGAGTTTGTCGAGACCATAAGACAGACTCTCAAGGAGGCTGTGGAAAAGGGAATTGACAAGAAATCTCTTATGGCAGGCCTGTCCTATGATGAGTTCAAGTACAGGGAGGCAGATTTCGGAAGATATCCAAAGGGTCTTTTGTACGGACTTCAGGCCCTGGACAGCTGGCTCTACGATGACAGCAAGCCATGGATAAACGTTGAGGCCAATGATACCTTTGCCGAGCTTAAGAAGGAGGCCGAAGGCCGCTACTTTGAGGACCTGGTTCAGAAGTATCTGCTGGACAACACTCACAGGACAGTGGTCTGCCTTGAGCCGGAAAAAGGTCTTACCGAGAAAAAGGACGAGGAACTTCGTGACAAACTTAAGGCCTACAGAGATTCACTTTCAGCTGATGAGATAAAGAAAATTGTACAGGAGACAAAGGAACTGAGAGAGTACCAGGATACTCCGGATTCCCCCGAGGACCTTCAGAAGATACCGCTTCTTACTCTTGCAGACATGAGAAAGGACGCCGAGAAGTTTGTCTATGAGCTAAGAGACGCTCAGGGGACAAAAGTTCTTTTCCATGATATATTCACCAACGGTATCGTATATCTGAACTTTGTGTTTGACATGCAGAATGTGGATCCGGAGCTTCTGCCGTATGCGTCTTCCCTGAAGAAGGTCCTTGGTATGCTGAATACTGAGCACTATGAGTACGGCGATCTCTACAATGAGATCAATATCAAAACCGGCGGCATCAGCGGAGCCATCAGCACATACACGGATTCCGACGATGTATCCAGATTCCAGACCAAGTTTGAGGTCAGCGTCAAGGTCCTTCACGAGAACCTGGGCTATGCCTTCGACCTGGTAAAAGAGATACTTACTTCCTCCAAACTTGATGACGTCAAGAGACTTCGCGAGATCTTCGGAGAGCAGTATGCAAGGCTTCAGACGGACCTTTCATCTGCCGGACATCAGAGTGCGGCCCTTCGTGCAATGTCTTATGTTTCACCTGCGGCCATGGTCTCTGACAACTGCAGCGGCATAGCATATTTCAGACATCTGGAGAAGGTCATCAAGGCACTTGAGACAGATGACGGCGCAAAAGACCTGATAGAAAAGCTCTCATTCCTTGGAAAGCTCATATTCAGACCGGAGAACCTGCTGGTAGACGTCACTTGTACTGCAAAGGAATATGACGGAATAGAGGATAACACCTGCGGATTTGTAAAAGATCTTTATACAGAAGATGTCAGGAAGGGCAATCTTGATCTCAAGACATCAAAGCTCAACGAGGGCTTTAAGACAGCAGGTCAGGTTCAGTACGTATGCAGGGCAGGCAACTTCGCTTCCAAGGGACTTAAGTACAACGGGGCTCTGAGAGTTCTCAAAGTCATGATGGGATACGACTACCTCTGGAAAAACATAAGAGTTCTGGGAGGAGCCTACGGCTGCATGAGCAGCTTCGCCAAGAACGGCGATTCGGCTTTCGTGACATACAGAGATCCCAACCTAAAGAACAGCGTTGATGTATTCGAGAAGGCTTCCGACTATCTGAGGAACTTTGATGCGGATGACAGGACCATACTCCAGTACATCATCGGGGCAATTTCCGATCTGGATACACCCAAGACTCCTTCTGCAAAGGGCGCATATGGAATGACAGCATATCTGTGCAATGCAAGGATGGAGAACATTCAGAAGAACAGGGACGAGCTCCTTGGCACCACCAGGGATACCATAAGAGGTCTTTCTGAGTATGTGGATGCCTTCATGTCCGACAATTGTATCTGTGTGATCGGCTCTGCCGAGAAGATCGACGAGAGCAAAGAGATGTTTGATAAGGTGGAACAGCTTGTAAACAGATAAAGGAGAGAAATGGTTATGAAAAAGAGAAATGTGTTTGGGTCAGTTCTTTTAACAACAGTCATGACAGCGGTTCTTCTGGCAGGCTGTGGAAGTTCAGGCAGCTCAAGTTATAAGAGCGCTTCTGAGGACTATGCTGCGGGGGCAGCATATGATGCGGACTACGGTGTCTATGAGGAGGCCATGGAGGCTGAGAGCTACGACGAGAGCTCATCAGGATCAAATTCCGCAGGACAGGTTCCGGATATCCAGAACAGGAAGCTCATCACCACCGTCACGATCTCGGCAGAGACAGATGACATGGACACGAGCCTTGCCGCAATTGATAAAAAGATAAACGAACTTGGCGGTTACACCGAGAAGAGTGATATCTACAACGGAAGCTATTCATCACATGTATCAAGAAATGCCAGCCTTACCATCAGGATTCCCAAGGACAGACTGAATGAGTTTATCGCAGTTATCGAAGGCGGCAACAACATAACCAACAAAAAGGTCAATGTGGATGATGTAACACTCTCATATGTTGACACGGAGAGCAGGAAGAATTCTCTGAGGACAGAGGAACAGAGGCTCCTGGACATCATGAAACAGGCCGAGACGGTAGAAGACATCATCACCATTGAGGATAAGCTGGCAAGTGTCAGATATGAGATCGAGAGTGTTGAGTCACAGCTTAGGAGCTACGACAACAAGGTTGACTACAGCACCGTTTATCTCACCATTGACGAGGTCAAGGTATTCACACCGGTTGAAGAAGAGGGCGCACTTACCAGAATGGGCAATGGCTTTATGGAGAGCTTCCATGATGTAGTTGACGCCATTGTTGACTTCTTTGTATGGATAGTAGTGCATATCCCTCAGCTTATTCTTTTGCTGATCCTTGTTGTGATTATCGTGATCATATGCAGGATCATAACAGCAGCTTCCAAAAAGAGTAAGGCCAAGAAGGTGGCCAAAATGCAGGCTATGTATCAGGCTCAGGGCATGCAGCCGCAACAGGGTATGCCTCAGATGCGTCCCGGGATGCCGCAGCCGCAGCAGGGCATGCCACAGCAACAGCCCGGTATGCAACAGCCTCAGCCTGTAGCACAGCAGCCACAGCAGGGAGCGCAGCAGGTTCAGTCGGGGGCACAGCAACCACCAAAGCAGGAAAAAGAGAATGGAAATAAAGAATGATTTTAAGACAGGCTTCATAACGCTGATAGGCCGCCCCAATGTGGGCAAGTCCACACTTATGAATCACCTGATAGGGCAGAAGATCGCCATCACATCGAGCAGACCCCAGACCACCCGCAACAGGATCCTGACGGTCTACACGGATGACGAATGTCAGATGATCTTTCTGGACACCCCGGGCATCAACGAGACCAGGAACAGACTTGGCGAATACATGTCCAGGGTGGCAAAGAGCGCCATTGAGGAAGTGGACATGGTGCTCTGGCTGGTCGAACCCAGCACTTATATCGGCGATATTGAGAAGTCCATAATCGAGGAACTTAAAGGCCTTAAAAAGCCTGTAGTCCTCGTGATAAATAAGATTGATACAGTCTCTGACGACGACCTTGTGAAGTTTGAAAAAGCCTACACAGATGAGATGGATTTTTCCAAAATAGTCCATGTTTCGGCTCTTAAGGAACAGAACATAGACGGTGTATTTGAGGTTATAAAAGAATTTCTACCGGTTGGGCCTCCGTTTTATGATGAGGACACAGTGACCGACCAGCCTGAGAGACAGATCGTTTCAGAGATCATAAGGGAGAAGGCGCTAAGGCTCCTTAAGGACGAGGTTCCCCACGGAATTGCCGTGACCCTGGAGACCATGAGGATGAGAGAAGCTAAAAAAGAGGCTCCCAAAAAGAAGAGACACCAGCATCCGCCCAAAAAGAGCAAAGCGCAGGAAACTGACGGACCGGTGATACTTACTGCAGATAGCGCATCCTATGATGATCAGAACTACGATCCCGAGGGTATCATGGACATTAATGCCACAATTATCTGTGAGAAGGACTCCCACAAGGGTATAGTCATCGGGAAAGGCGGAGCGATGCTGAAGAAGATCGGCTCAGCCGCCAGAAAAGACATTGAGGAACTGGTGGGATGTCAGGTCAATCTGCAGCTCTTTGTAAAAGTCCGCAGGGACTGGCGCGATGACAAGACGCAGCTTAAGAGCTTCGGATATGACATCAACAGTTTCAGGAGTTAACTGCCATGGATGACTTAAAGCTTGTCAGAGGAATAGTGCTTAGGCACTACCCCGTGGGTGAATATGACTACGCAGTGACTCTTTTTACCGCAGAGGCCGGGCGGATCTCGGCCTTTGCCAGAAGTGCCAAGAAGCCGGGCAATAAGCTTGCCGGCTCTGTGGAGCCCTTCTGTTTTGGTACCTTCAAGCTGTTTGTGGGCAAGAATTCATATACCATTATCGAGGCCGATATTCAGAATTATTTTGAGGGCTTTAGGCAGGACTTCGAGGCGGCAATGTTCGGCAGCGTGTTCCTTGAGATCGCAGAGTATTACACCAGAGAAAATGCCGAGGACAAAGAGCTTTTGAATCTCCTTTATATTTCGCTCAGAGCTCTTTTGAATAAGAACCTGCCAAACCGCCTGGTGAAGTGTGTATATATACTCAGGGCGCTTGTGACAGAGGGAGAGTACCCGGGGATACCTGAAAACATGGGACTTTTGGATTCCACAAGACACACCATGGATCACATTGCATCAAGTCCCCTGGAGAAGCTCTATACATTTAACGTGACGGATTATGTACTCGGAGAGCTGGAAAAAGTAACTGCAGACTACGTAAACAGATTTATTGACAGACCCATTAAAAGTATGGAAATGTTAGAAGTGCTCTGATATAATATCATGTGTTTGCTTGTTAAGGAAGGTGTGAATTGATCAGAAAAACTTTTGGAAACAGAATAAAAAAAGCTGCCATGGGGGCGGCCACGATCTCTTTTGCCGTGCTCATGACTGCCTGCGGCACAAGCTCACCGGAAGTGACCACCATTGAGATAGACAAGGAGGGTGCTGTCACAAGCGTGATCTACGAGGAGTTCAAAGAGGACTACCTGAGCGTGGATGAGCTGAAAGGTATGGCAGATTCTGAGATAGAGGCGTATAATTCCGAATATATTTCGCCAAGGATTACTTTAGGCGAGGTGGAACTGGATGAAGAGGGAGGCTTTGTGAAGCTCTCAATGACTTTCAAGAGCGCTGAGGATTTCTCCAATTTCAATGAGGAGACTGTCTTTTACGGAACTCTTGAGGAAGCCAGACAGTCGGGATACAGTATCTCATCAAACCTGGTGAACAAGGGGGGAGATGCCCCGGAGGACGGGTATGTGGATGAACATTCCGGCAATCACATCGTCATCACTACAGACAAGGCAAATTTCAAGACACCCTACAGCATTAAATATATGTCAAAGGGAGTAATTCTTTTAAATGATAAGGAGGCTGTGCTTCAGGATACAACAGGAGAGAGCGTTCAGCTTCTTTTAGCAAAGTAAAAAACAGAGAGGATACAAAAATGGACAAATCAGCAAAGACAATGGACAAAATAGTTGCCCTGGCAAAGGCGAGAGGATTTGTATATCCCGGTTCAGAGATTTACGGCGGCCTGGCAAATACCTGGGATTACGGCAATCTGGGCGTCGAGTTCAAGAACAACGTCAAGAAGGCATGGTGGCAGAAGTTTGTACAGGAGTGCCCTCACAACGTGGGCGTTGACTGCGCAATTCTGATGAACCCCCAGACCTGGGTTGCATCAGGACATCTTGGAGGCTTCTCCGATCCCCTTATGGACTGCAAGGAGTGCCATGAGAGATTCAGGGCAGACAAGCTCATTGAGGACTTTGCTGCTGAGAACAATATTGAGCTGGAGACATCAGTTGACGGATGGTCCCACGAGGATATGGAGAACTGCATCAAGGAGCATAACATTCCCTGTCCTTCCTGCGGCAAGCACAACTTTACCGGCATAAGGGAATTCAACCTTATGTTCAAGACCTTCCAGGGTGTTACAGAGGATGCCAAGGACACAGTATACCTTCGTCCCGAGACAGCTCAGGGTATCTTCGTTAACTTCAAGAATGTACAGCGCACTTCCAGAAAGAAAGTGCCCTTCGGTATCTGCCAGATAGGTAAGAGCTTCAGAAACGAGATCACTC
>JAEEGH010011991.1_pt1 | contig 19566 bp, 15 predicted proteins | sample 9134181 | NCBI WGS metagenome assembly JAEEGH01 (sample SAMN16246544, study PRJNA631951) | gut metagenome | biome: gut microbiome; feature: rumen; material: DP-attached | host: Bos | place: Iran: Karaj | collected 2018-10 | reverse complement strand
GTTTAGAGAATTCGCACGGATTGTAAAAGAGTGCGAGCCCAAAGTGTTTATCTTTGAAAATGTCAAAGGTATGTTAAGCCATGATAGAGGTAGAACGTGGCGCGTGATTAAAAATACTTTTGAAGATTATTGTGGATATAATGTATATTACCAAGTTCTCAATGGTAAGGATTATGGTATACCACAAAGTAGAGAGCGAATTTTCTGTATCGGATTTAAAGAAGAAACAGAATTCAAATATCCCGCACCAATTCCCCTAGAGAAAACGGTATACGACTTTTTACAAAATACATTTGAATCCAAATACCTATTGAAACAGAAGGGCGTGAACTTCATTACGAGAAGTATTAATTATCAAAAGAGTTATACTCAGGTGAATGGTGATATAATGCTTTGCCAAAAGCGTAATCAACAATTTAATTGGCATGGCGATTTTGTCTATCATCCTAAGTTAATGTCAGATCCTCTTACACCCGAAAGTGACGAGCATTTGTATAAAGTTTCTGATTATGAAGAAAACTATTATACAATAAAGCATCCTGAAAGATATGCCCTTGTCTCAGTATCTAACGAAAAGGCGTGTATGAAGAAGGTGTCTGTGAATGAAATTGATGTTAATTATGGACGATTCAGGAAATTCACGCCAAGGGAATGTCTGAGACTCATGGGATTTGATGATTCATTTAACATAGTAGTTTCAGATACTGAAGCCTATAAGCAAGCAGGTAATAGTATTATTGTGAATGTGCTTATTGCCATTCTCAAAGAAATGGATATTACGAAATATGCAGAATAACAACTTCCGATATATAAACGACTGGGCCGTTATCAGGCTTGCAGACAGCTTTGTTAAAATAAACAAAGCCGGTACGGGTAATGGAGAGGCCGCTTTATATCTCGGTAGTAAATTTGATCCTGACATATTCAGATTCTTTGAGTGCGAAGATTTTGATGCTCATTGTATCATGTTAAGAGATGATGTTTTAGACTATCTTCAGCAGGTAAAAATAGAATATGTCCATAACTGTCGACCCTACAGAAATGAAGTAAGTTTAAGAACATGGAATGAAAACTTTGCCGAAGTTAGTTCACTTCCTGAAGAGATGTTTTTTGATTTAACTCGGAAAAGGCAATTTGACAAACACGGAAGAGTTTATGCCCAAGAACTGACATATAAACGAGCAAAATCCTATTCGTTAACAAATGAACATAAAGCATATGTATATGATTTAATACGAAGGATTGCTATTCCCGAAGTCTCATTCTTAATGTTGACAAAAATAGAAGATGAAGGTCCTGTCGGATTTCACGCAAAGCTATATTACGACCCTAATTTTGAATAGATTATGGCAGATATAATATGTAGATGGCGAAACGGAACGCCAAAAAATGTAGTAGAGCTCGTAAACTCTTTACCTCATAAAAAAATGAGAATAGAAGAGTTCAGAAGTTTCATGGAATCAAAATGGACGGATTTCTTTACCGCTCCCTATCAATTAGCGTGTCAACTGGGATTGTATTGTGAAGCTGATGACGGCTACTATTATCCCAGGTTTGACCGTGATATTGATGAAGAAGAGGCTACTGCTTATCTTTACCACTGGCTGCCGAGGTATTATGTGCCAAATCCATACGTAGGGAAAGATGGCTTTAAAGATATAGTATGTCCGACTTTCGTACTCAAATCGTTATTCGACTACACTAAGGCAAACCCTGGTACAGATTATGCGACAGCCTATAAAGCTATCTTCAAAGAAGATGCTAAAAACAATGACGATATTGTACGAAACTATATCAACAGATACTCTCAGGTCATGGAAATGACCAAAGAGGGAGAATTAAAAATCAATGAAAACAAATCACAAGACATATTCGGCTTTATGAACAGAAACGATAAGAAAGCATTCTTTGACAATTTTGCATCAAAGGAAGTTGACCCAATGAAGATGTACCAAGAAGGTAATTTGGATCAAAGAAAGGCCATGTTCCGAAAATATTTGGAATCACTAGGTAAGGCAGAAAGTACTATCAAACAGTACATTCAGTACCATTTAATTTGTGAGCCTGTACTTAATGTTGTCAAAAGGGAATCCGGAAAAAACAATCTTTACGAAGTTGTTGACTTATTCCAAATAGAAAAGATCTATAAAGGGTGTAATGAATTGGAAGAAAACAAGACTCGAAATAATGTCTATACAGCATCAGTTACAAATTATAAAAACTTCATTGATTTTTTGGAAACAGACGAAGCCATTTCCTTATACAGCAATGCTATTCGTTCAGAACTATTTGATCAGCCTTTAGGGGGTAATTCCAATCCACGAGTTTGGATTTACGCTCCAGGCGAGCAAGCAAGACTTTGGGATGAATGTCAACAGCAAGGCTTGCTACGTCTTGGATGGGACGAATTAGGAGATTACCATCAGTTTGATTCTCGTCAATCCGTAATTGCAAAGATGAAGGAAGTCTATGATATTGACAACAAGAGCAATGATGCACTGGCCGTTTGGCAGTTCCTAAATGATATGCAAATTGGTGATATTGTATATGCCAAGAAGGGTACTTATCATATCATTGGTCGTGGCATAGTAGAAGGAAATTATAACTATGACGATAGCTTAGATGAATTCAAGAATACACGTCACATTAAATGGACTGAAACTGGAAATTGGGAGGCTCCATTCCGTCTTCCTCAAAAGACTTTGACCCGTCTCTTTGCTGACGATCCAAATATAAGTCTGTTGGAAAAAACTATCGAAGGTACTCTGGAAGTGGAAATCCCAACGGAGCAATTTTCCATCAAAAAGATGATTGATTATATAAACGAAACGGGACTACTATACACCAATTCATTGGTAAAGCGTTTTGCCTTCTCATTGATGTCAAAACGATTTCTGATACTGAGCGGCTTGGCGGGTTCTGGTAAGACCCAATTAGCATTGGCCTTTGCCAGTGCACTGGTAAAAAACAAAGAGGAACAAATGTGCGTTGTGAGCGTTGGTGCGGACTGGACAAATCGCGAGCCGCTGTTGGGATTCCCCAATGCACTGCAACCAGGTAAGTACGTTAAGCCTGAGAGTGGTGTGCTTGACCTGCTGATAGAGGCAAATCGTGAGGAGAATGCTAACAAGCCGTTCTTCTTAATACTGGACGAGATGAACATGAGTTATGTTGAGCGTTACTTCGCAGATTTCCTTTCCGCTATGGAGAGTAAGGAGAAGATTAGTCTTTGGAGTACCGACGCAGAAGGAGAGGCTGGTGCAGAAATAGACGGTGTACCGCAACGCATTGACCTCCCCCAAAACTTGTTTATTATTGGAACTATCAACGTGGACGAGACAACATATATGTTCTCGCCCAAGGTGCTTGACCGAGCCAACGTAATAGAATTTAAAATCGCATCAGACGAAATGAGTCACTTCCTTCAGAGAATGCAGGAGATTGACCGAGACAGCATTATCAGCAAAGCTGCTGGAATGGGCGCAGATTTCGTAGCAAAGGCCTGTAAGAAGGAATTGGCCCAGGACGATGCTGCAGTGAAGACATTGCAAGACTTCTTCAACGAACTGAAGAATGTGAATGCAGAATTCGGTTACCGTTCAGCGACTGAGATTTTCCGCTTCATTTGTCAGGCGAAATCAAACGATGATGCGACACCGAAGATGTCTGTTGAGGAGGTTTTAGATGCTGCTATTGTCCAAAAGCTACTGCCAAAGTTACACGGCTCGCGTAAGAAGTTGGAGCCTGTGCTCACTCAACTGTGGAAGCTTTGCTTTACCGGCGCTGGCAAAGACTTAAACATTACCAAAGAGAATGTTGAGAAAGCGCAGTTTAAAGAGAGTGCTGACAAGATACGACGTATGTATGAGTCGGCAACAGCTAATGGATTTACCAGTTTTGCTGAAGCATAAACTATGCTGAAAGAGCGAGAACATCTTGAAATACCAGTTGCAGGGAAGATCAGCAATTTAAAACTGACAATTTACCCGCAGTCCTCGAAAGCAAAAGTCTTTGAGGAGAGTGAGCCTTATGCTGGAGAGTCAAGATATCAGTTGGTAGAAGGATGCACCTATACCTACGAGTTTATGAATTGTCGCTGCCAGTTCGAAAAGGAGAATGAAATTGTTCGATTCCATCGTAATAAGACGCATCATTCATCTGAGGGAACTCTGACTACAGGCATATATGTAGGCCATTTAACCTTGCAAGTAGTTAATGTGAACACAAAGGAACCTGTGGGTAGGGTTAGTTTGGAAATACAAAGCACTAAGTCAGAATACAGAAAGGATTATCGCTTGATGCTGGACGAGATAGCAGAATACTACACAGATTTGGTCCTGCAACAAGGCTCACCAGTGACTCAAAAGCTGGAAATAGATCAGTCATGTTCATCAAAAACACTGTACCAACGATTCTCGTTTGTACGTTCATTAATAGATAGTGAGGCTTTTTCTGAAGCAATTCACAAGATCATTTCCAATCCTGTCAGAAAATGGACGGATGCCAACATTGAGCGTAATATCATCGGTGTGAAGCGTCTCAGCCGTAAAAACATCCGTCAGATAACATCAAGCACAGACCGTGTTCAGCTACCAATAGGGATGCGAACTGGTATGCCTGAATGTCTGACAAGTGTACCGAGGAGAATTGAGGTAGAATATAAGCGTGACACTACGGACAACCAGGAAAACCAGTTCGTGAAATTCGTGCTGCGTACTTTCGTGAACTTCTGTTCCGACATTAAAGGCTATGCTAATGCTACTGAACAGTTAAAAGCGGAAGCAAATCAGACAATGGAACGCCTGTACGAGCACTTGGATAATCAGTTTTTCCGGCAAATCTCCCAACCAACTCATATGAACATGAACAGTCCGGTTCTCCAAAGGAAAGAGGGTTATCGTGAGGTGCTGCAGGCCTGGTTGTTGTTCGATCTTGCTGCGAAGCTGAACTGGACTGGTGGTGATGATGTTTATGACGCTGGTAAGAAAAATGTAGCAACACTGTATGAATACTGGCTATTCTTCAAGCTTTTGGAACTGGTGAGTGAATTCTTCAATTTAAAGCCGGAAGATAAGCGGAAATTGGTGCAAATTGACGCTGATGGTATAAATCTTAGTCTGAGACAAGGCAAAATGAGAATGGTAAGCGGTCAGCAAGAAACCTTCTCACGAATACTGAATGTTGCCTTCTATTACAACAGGACGTTTAATAGAGTTTCAGATGACAATGACCCTATCCATAAAGCGGGCAGCTGGACAATGACTATGCGTCCTGACTATACGCTTTCGCTGTGGCCTGGCCAAATTACTGAGCAGGATGCCGAACGGCAGGAACTGATTATTCATATCCATTTCGACGCCAAATACCGTTTGGATAAAGTCCTGCTGGAGGATAAGGATGCAGATAAAGACATCAGTGAAGAATTAGCAGAAGAAAAGGAAGAACAAGAGCAGAAGATATATAAGCGGGGCGACCTTCTAAAAATGCATGCTTATAAGGATGCCATCAGAAGAACAAGCGGTGCATACGTTCTCTATCCAGGTGAAGAAAATCGCGAGATGCGAGGCTTTCATGAAATAGTTCCAGGATTGGGAGCATTCAGTATTCGCCCTGGCCATTGGCAAGAAGACTCCATTTACTTGAAACACTTCCTGGCTGAAGTGAAGGCACACTTGATGGACCGCACATCTGATCGTGAAAAGTTATCTTACTATCAGTATGACGTCCATTTGGAGGCTAACAAATCGATGACTATGGAAAGTCTACCAGAAGCAGAAGGCGATAATCGCGACTTCTTACCAGATGAAACTACTGTGCTTATAGGGTATTATAAGAGTCAAGAGCATCTTGATTGGATAATGAAGAATTGGATGTACAATGGACGTGCGGGTGACCGAGGCGGTGCTATCGCTGTATCTAAGGAGATCGTGACCGCACGTTATATTCTGTTACAAAATGGCAAAGATGCCGCACTATACAAAATAAATGTAGGTGGTCCAAAGGTATTTGGGCATAAAGAAATGAAAGTCCGTGAGTATCCGTTTAATCCTAAGGAAAAAAACGAAGATAAGATTTATCTAGTTTTCCGTCTGAATAAGAACGGAATTGAAAAAGAACTGCAGAAATACGAATGGCATCCGGAAGATATCAAAAAGCTTAAGCTGACTCGTTACGGTAAATTCGATGTTATAAGATTAACTGAGCTGGTGAAAATTGCAAGGATAAAATAGGTATGGACAAACTCACTGCGCAACAACGTCATAAAAATATGTCAGCTATCCACTCGAAGGACACGAAGCCGGAGATGATTGTGCGTCGTGGGTTATGGAAGAGAGGATTCCGTTATAGACTGAACCATAAACGGTTGCCTGGACATCCAGACTTGGTGCTGAGGAAATATAGAACGTGCATCTTTGTGAATGGATGCTTTTGGCATGGTCATCTTGTCGACATGTGGGCACTAGACAATTCTGAGTGCTGCAAGATTCCCAAGACAAACCGAGACTTTTGGGTAGCTAAAATTCGCCGGAACAAGGAACGCGACCGTGAAGAGCAGCGTACACTAGCCAGCATGGGCTGGCATTGCATCATTGTATGGGAGTGCGAATTGAAGCCATCGAAACGTGAGGAGACGTTGGACTCAATAGCCTTTACCCTGAACCATATCTGGCTTCAGGATCATGGGGCAAAAACGACTCTTTATCCGCAATTGGAAGAAGAAAATATGCAGATGCCGATGGCGGCAGAGAGTGAGGTGTGATGGACTAAAGCAACTGGAACAAAGTCGACAGCTTTATAGGGCTTACCCAATTGCGAACACACTGCGTTCGCAATTAAATTTCGTTGCTTTGTCGTGGTAGACCTGAAGACGTGATGATGACACACCACAGCATAAGGCAGTAAGCATTCGATAAACTACAGGTAGTAACACCTATATATTATAACAACAGCAGCTATAATTTCATATGTTGTAGCTGCTGTTGTATTTTTCTTGCACCTATATGTTGTACCTATATCATGTCGTCTTAGTCATGACAGATTCTGGATGTGTAAGCTTCCACTTATGTGGTAGCAGTTGTAATAGTTCCTCATATGATGCTTTTGTATGATATGGCATCTGGCTTATTACATTATTCAGATAGTCTCTCGGATTGACATCATGGTTTCTGCATGTTGCCAGCAGTGAGCAGACGACAGCCATGTTCTGTGCTGCCTCATGGTTGCCGCAAAAGAGGTAGTTCTTCCTGCCCAGCGTGACGGGACGTATTTCATTCTCGGCAAGATTGTTATCAAGCAGGAGTCGCCCGTCATCGAGATATCGCATCATGTTGTCCCATCTTGTATAAGCATAGGTGATGGCCTTGCCTATCAGTGAGCTCTCGCTGTACTTTACACCCTCAGTCTCCATCCACAGTTTCATGGCCTCCATGATAGGCTTGGACAGCTCCAGTCTCTTTGCCTTGCGTTCGTCAAAGGACATCCCGGCGTCATCGCACATATGCTCTATTTTGTAGAGGTGCTGTATCTCCTTCAATCCATGCTCTGCCATCGGGCGGTTCTCATCGAGTGCCTGCTCTAGATGGCGGCGTATATGCACCATGCAGTTAACCAGGAGCACGTCGGGATTTGTCTTGAAGGCCGTCTCATAGCCCGCAAAACCGTCACATTGTAAGTATCCCTTAAAGTTATATCTGTTTGCCAGCGACTCTATCACCGCTCCAGCCCTGGAGCCCTGGTCGTAATGGAAGAGCACCAGACGCTCCATCACTGCCCGCACCATCCAGAGGTATTCCTTCGCAGCCTTGTGGGTTTCCTTGTTCATGACAGGCGTGGTGGTCTCATCTGCCTGCACATAGTCGGATTTCATCACCTCTGCCTTGAGCACTTCATAAAGTGGCCTGAGCAGTTCCATAGTCTGCTTGAACCAGCCGTCCACGGTGCTTTCCGTAAGACCTTTCATGCCAAGGTGACTATACTGCTTGATCTGACGGTAGTAAGGCATATGGTACTCGTACTTCTGCAGCAGGATTTCTGCCAGCAGGCTGGCTCCGGCTATCCCCTTGTAGATAGGCAGCAGAGGCATGGGGGCTATAAGTACTCCGCTCATTCCTTTTGGTGCAGTAGCGGTATTGTCCTTCAGGCCCCATTTCTCGCGGATAATCTCCTTGATATACAGCTGGCCCGGCTTGTGCTCCACGATGCGGGTCACCTCCTGGCCAATCTTCTTATAGAGATTCGTGTCGGGATTATCTGGTGCAAGTATCACCTGTTCCAGTACTGGCAGGTCCTCCATCATGATGCGGTTCTTCTTTTCCTGACGGCGTTCCTCCTTGGTCTTCGTGATCTTCTCCACAGCCTCGTCATGAGCATCTGCTATCTGCTGTGCATTCTCAGGAAGCATGCCGGCAAAGAGGTCCGGGTAGTTGGGGTCGATGACGGGGAGTTTCTCTGACTTGCGGCCGAAGAGCTGGCGGTTAAGCCATGCGACCTGCGCCGTCAGCTCCTTGATACGGGATTGCAGCGACTCGTTCTGCTCAGTCAGTTTCCTGATGGTCTCAGCCTGGGACGCGTTCACCTGCTGCAGGGGCTGCAGCATCATTTCCATCTGTGAAAGCATCTCTTCCTGAGTCATTCTCTGTACCTTTCAAATATAGTGCAAAGGTACAAAAAATATCTGAGAACAAAGAATATTTTATGCTATAAATAACTAATAATCAGTAATGTATGTATAACGGACTTTTTACCTATACCACATACTCCCTTCGCTGAGCACGAAGGCGCCTGAGCCTTTGGCCCGGAGACTCCTGTATGCCCTCCACCATTACTACAAGATCCCGCCACTCCATCTGATAGCTCTGTGTGTTCTCGTCATATTCAGGCAGTTTGAAGCGTCCAGCCTCCAAGCGTTTGACATACATTACCATACCCCCGTCCTCAGCATGAAGCAGCTTCATCAGCTTGCGGCTCTGGCCGATGAAGATGAACACGTCCCCGTTACGCACGTCACTCTTCATTCGTTCATGCACTACGCCACATAGAGAACTGATGCCCTTGCGCATGTCAGTCCTCCCAGGGCATAGCCAGTAGCGCATCGTATCATTCAGGCAGAACATGGCTCACAAGGCTTTTGTCCAACAACTCACGCAGCACATCCTCCGTGCCGCTGCCGAAGTGGGCACGAAGACCATTGGGGAACAAGAGAGTAGCACCGGTAGGGATGGAACCGGAAAATACCGGATCTGCATGCTGGGTGAAACTTATTGGTGCGAGTTCCGGCTTTGGATTATCCTTTGCCAGCAACTTCTTTCGCCAATAGTTATAGGTGGAATAGTTTACACCTGCTTCCTGCAAGTAATCCTTAACGGACTTGCCGCTCTGCTGCATGTCCAACTGCAATACTTCAAATTCTTCTTTCGTCATAATACAATAACAGTTGTAGTTTGAGTGCACTATTGCGGATGCAAAGGTACAACGAAACTACAACTGCTACAACGTGTATTTCTACGAATGCTTACGTCGATTGCATCCTTCAAAAACATAATCTCCAATACTCTTCACACTATTGCCAATCGTGACGGAGGTCAGACTTCTGCAACAACGGAAAGCACCGGTTCCTATGCCAATTACGCTATTAGGAATATATACAGAAGTTAATTTGCAATTAACGAATGCGTGCTCTGCAATGTATCTAATACCTTCTGGCACAATAAGATCACCTTAAAATGTTTCATCACACCCAATAATAGAGATGCCATCTTCTGAATATATTAACGCATGACGGGATGTATTAATCAATTCTTCTTTATCGATGGAACTTTTATCTCTGTTTTTCCCCCTTAAATGAGGATTTCCGTCTTCATCAATATATTGGTATTGGTTGAATTCTTTACACACAAAATGTTCTTCTTTGTCCTTTTTGCCAAAGCTCAACATTTCAATATAAAAATAATCACATTCTAAAAGGTTCTCTTGATGCTTAACAAAGAATATGTTATCACCAATCCCATGTTCAACACTGCTTCCATCATCGCATTGTTCATCCCATTGAAAGAAATTTTCTTTCAATAATTCAATCTGCTTTCCATTATTTGAGAATACAGCATCATATTTACATGGAATTACTTCCATTATACAACTTTTATCTTTGATACCGTATTCAGTATCAAACACATTGACGTTGATAATACCATATCCTCGTTCTCTTTTATATACAAACATAAGCGGGGAAGATCCATAGCTATTATGTGGCCCCATCCGTAGACCCGTTTCATCGCATCCGTAATATAAATCTATTAATTTATAAATATGAGGTACAATTGTATTACCGTCAAAATCGTATAGTCCCCAAAAACCTGATGCTCTTACTGCAACAGCATCTTTATGAACAAAAACATAATCTTGGTGTTTTATTCTATAAGGCAGTTCTATCTCTCCCAAATCTACGTAACGAATACTTTTTACCCATTTTCCCTCATTATTATATATTGAAAGTGTGTCACCCTTCAAAGCCCAGATATAATCTCCTGTGTTCTTATAAATGGTCTTATTAGATAAGGAAACTATTATTTTTTTATCATATCTAACAACACCTAAACAAGATGTGTCTTCTGTAGATTTTGCAATAAAAAGATTGTCTTTCTTGTCGAGAGGGGCTATAATGTCAAAGCAATCAGTATTCAAATATGAAAGAGCTATTTCTTCTCCATAATGGTTAACATAGATTAAACACTTATTCCTTGCTGTTCTTGCAATTTCACTATTATAAAATATAACAGGCTCATTATAAATAGGTTTTATTATTATTTCCCCTAACTTGTTAAGACTCCCATAAAGAGTTTTCTCGTTTTTATTGGTTTCTCCATTTTCTATTCTTTCTTCAACTATCGTTATACGAAACGGTAAATACCCTGCTTCATCTTCTATATATTGTCCATCTATAGATTTGTAATATAGGTCATATCCTTTAGGGATAACAATAGGATTATTCGCTTCGCAGTCTAATATATAGCGATCATCATCAAGATAGATGTTTACCTTAGTTGATTTATTGCGAATAAACTTTTGCTCCCTTATCTTCTTTTCTGCCTGCTCCTTTATGTTCAATCGAAGAAGGGGCTCTTCATCATTTGTCTCTATAGTATAATCCATCGAACAAATGACGATATCTTCAACAAGGAATTCTAATATATAGCATCCCTTTTTGAGTTGGAGTTTGAATAGTTCTCCAGCCTGTATGTCGCCAACTTTTTGAAAGTCGCATCTTACAGTACAACTGGTGTCTGATATTATTTTGAGAATTGACATTGTCGTAAGATTTATATATTTATGTACGCTAACTACTTTTTCATGTTTAATCAGAAAATGCTATATAAAATAGTCGATTTTTCATTTGGTTAACCAATTCCATCTGATAATCTCCAGAATCAATTAGTTTTTCAAGCAAAGAACAAAGAGGGATAGCCAATCCCATCCTACAAGCGTAAGTATCACAGCAAACTTCTTCTCCCTGACCTTGAAAATCTTCTTTGTTTGTTTTAAAATAGAAAATGATATGGCCAATTTCATGAGCTATTGCTGCAATCATTTCTTGCTCACTCAATCCCATCCTATCACATACTCTTTCGTTTACAATTATCTCAGCATAAGTTGAAGATGGCTCTATACCCACCTTATTTATGTAAGATCCGAATGCTTCATAGTCTTTGAGGTCTACATCGTGTATGTGTGAAGACTCATCATAATTCATAGCAACAATCTGAAATATTCTTAAAACCGGACATATAGAAATAGCTTTCGATGCATATTCCCTATTGAAGGTGTCAAATACTTCAAATCTCGTTTTGTTCACTATTAAATGATAATTATCCATCGTCATTTATATTTCAACAAGTAAACTTTTATAATAGGGCATAAGCGCTTCGAACTTCCCCTTTGTTCCTGTGGGGATGAAAATTTTGTTTAATGAATTACCACCTCCAAATGCCGTTCCATTAATTTCCTCAACATATTCTGGCACATCAATCTCTCTTAAAGAATTGCATTTGTTAAACGTGTACCTGTTGATGTGTGTTATAGAACGAGGGAGCCTAATTGTTTTTAGAGAACAACATTCATAGAATGCACCATCACCGATTTCCGTAATTGTGTCAGGAATATCAATTTGAACCAACGAATAACAAAATTGAAATGTTCCTTTCCCTAACCCTGATACAGAATCAGGAATCGAGAGTTTAGTGATGGATTCACATCCTTCAAATGCGAAATCTCCAATTTTAGTGACTGAGTTCGGAAGAATGATGTTTGTTAAGTCATAACAACCAGAAAAAGCATTATTTCCTATTATCTTGACACTATTTGGAATAAGAATCTGTTTCAAAGAAGAGCATCCTTGGAAAGCATAATCACATATCTGAATGACGGAATTAGGTATCGTGAAACAGTCATTCTTACTAATACAGAACTGTAGCGATTTCTTGTTGCTTGAATAAAACGCTCCTTCTTTAAAAATATATTTTTTAGAATCACTCGTTATTTGTTTTAAATTATCACATCCAGAAAAAGGATTCTCACCTACATAAACAATGGAATCTGGAACAGTTATTTGTTCCAAAGATTTGCAATAATCGAAAGAGTATTTCCCAATGCTTTTGACTGAATTAGGAATAAAAAGTCTTTTCATTGAGTCGCAATGCTTGAAAACCTCTTCACCAATTTGTAAAACAGAAGAAGGTAAAGATAGTTCTTTTAAAGAATCACAACCATTGAATGCACCATTTCCTATTCTTATAACAGAACTTGGTATAGTGACTTGTTCTAAAGAGTAATTAAAAGAGAAACACTCATTACATATGACTTTTGTGCCTTCTTTTATAGCATATTCCTTTATTTCTTCGGACTGCATTTGTAGAAGCCTATTCCCATCTGCACTATATTTAGCTCCGTACTCATCAATTTGTGCATTCGCTAAATCGTCATCAGTAACTTCTAATGAAAGATCTTCTGGTGTGCTGTATTCATTAGTGGATTCCACTATAGTAAATCTTGTTTTTAATTCCTCTACGCACAATGGAGATTTAATTAATCCCTTCAAATATTTATTTGTAAGAGAGAGTATCACATCTTCCATGTAATTTATCAAAGAGAATGGATATACATGATATGACGTATTATCATCCTTGTCCGTCCAATCACCTTCCCATTCTTTAGTCGGTTCTACAAGGGGCTTCTGATTTCCATCATCAGCAAAACAGATGGTGTATTTTATTACACCAATGTCTTTATGTGGATTATAGCCTGCAAGTCCAAAATTGTGATTAAGAGAATTCCTGAGTTCCTTAATAGCGTTTAATTCCTTGTCATTCATTTCAGACACAACAACACCAATATCTAATGAATCCTTAATTCGATTACTCTTGTTACTTTGTTCGCCAAAGACATGACCTAATTGATCTAAGATTATTAGATACAAAGAAAGAGACGTCAGCACGTCCATTGCTTCGTCTGAATGTGAACGTAAGTAGGAATCAGCAATTTCTTCAGCGTCAAATTCCTCATTTGAGTTACGAAGTGAAAAACAGACACGATTCGCATGTTCACCATGATTAACACCAACTAAACGACGTGCTTGCTTTAATGCAAGTTGTAAGGTACTCTTTCTACTATTCTCTGACTCAATGCCTAGAATCAGTTTTATTATTCTATCTTTTTCTTCTTTCATATACATATTGTTACTTTGTCGATACTAATAACTCCCGCACATCCACGTCGAGATACTTGGCGATGTCGTAGAGTTGTTCAACGGATGGCTGAACATTATTTGTCATCCATCGTGATACAGTTCCTATGTTTCTGCCCATCTGCTCAGAGAGCCATGTGCCAGTTCTTTCTCGGCTAGTACTATCTTGAACTGCGTTCGAGCCTGCTCACGCTCGGCAGAATTGAAGTGAACTTCATTCTGCTCTCGCTTAATCGCAGCCTTTAGCCTGTTATAGCGTTGTATATTCATATTGCTTTTAGTTATTCTTGCCCAACATTGAGCGTTCTGTGCACAAAGATATGAAATAAAAACGAGGACATGATGAATTGTGAACATAAATTAAGATAATTGATAGCTTTTCCACTTGAATATGACATCATTCCGCACAGAATACAGCATGAAATGCCGTAGAAGGGTGTAGCCTAATACGCACTTTTTCGGTCATTTCTTTGTTGGGTATACTATTATTTTGTATATTTGCGAGCAGAAATGGCAGAACTGGAGAAATGGCAATGGCAGGAGCCTGGCAGGGCTTGGAAGGGTGTGGGGCTGTACCACATCACATTGACCATCCCCGACCGTCAGCCTCTGTTGGGCACGCTGGACATCCCTGACGGTGATCCCACGATGACCACAGTGAGGCGCACACCGCTTGGCAATGCGCTGGCTGATTGCCTGCTGGACATCCCCAACCATCATCCAGAGGTGCAAGTGCTTCACTTCTGCCTGATGCCCGACCACCTACATGCCGTTTTGTATGTCCGTCGCACGATGCCCACAGGCATCAAGGGGGTGGTGCGCGGATTCTGGCAGGGCGTGAAGAAACTGGGGCGGGCTTCTTCTGTTTTCCCGAATAACATTCGGAGGAACCGCCAAGAAGGACTTCAAGAGGCAGACATTCGGGAGAACTGCCAAGAAGGAACTCTGGGACTTCGGGAAGCTACGCGCAACCTGGAAGCTTTCGCTGAGGGGTTAAAGGGGCAGATGGGTGACGAGGCCTATTACAACCTGCATCCAGTATTCACCGAGATGCCCTTCATTCGGCCGATGGGACGTAGGACCCAACTGCCCAATACCATACGCTATATCGACATGAACCCACAGCGACTGGCCACGAAGCGCCTGATGCCTGGTTTTTTCAGGGTGCAAAAGGGCATAAATATAGGTGGCCGCAATTTTGACAGTGTGGGCAATGTGGCCCTGCTGCATGCCGAGCATTATGATGTTGTGCATGTGCGCAGCGTCTGGGTTAGGGCAGCAGAGCATGGTGACAATCAGCCCCTTCGGGACTATATGAACAGCCGCGTACTCAAGGCTCGCAAAGGGACGGTGATGGTGTCGCCATTCATCTCGCTGCAGGAAAAGCAGGTGATGCAAGTGTTAATAAGCGAACAGCATCCCTTCATCCTGCTTGCTGACAATGGTTTCCGCGAATACTACAAGCCCTCCGATGCGCTTTTCGATGCCTGTGCGGCTGGTCGGGTGTTGATTTTAAGCCCCTGGCCATACAGTGCCGAGAAACGGAAAATCAGCCGTGAGGAGTGTGTTGTCCTGAACGAAATGGCAGAGGAGTTTTGCAGAATAATCGATTGACATTCATTAACAAAAATATCTTCCCGTTCGTTGCTATAATGAGCGGGATTTTTTGTAATTTTGCGACTTCAAACGATTTAAAAAAACTTATAGGAGGAACGACGATGGACTTGACAATAGATGAATTTCAGAAGTTGGCTGACGACAAGATGCAGGATCGGATGAGGTCTGCAGAACTGGAGCGTCAGCTGGCCGTGTTGACGACTGAGAACGAGGCGCTGAGGGGTAAGGTGGAGACACTGCGGATGGAGAACGAGGCTACGCGGCTGGAGAACATGATGCTGAGGAACTACATTACGCTGTCGGTGGAGAAAATCAGAACGTTCGTGAGACACTTGCGTGGCATAGAGCGCTTTGCGTTTCTGAAGACGTTTCTGGAGTATGTGCTGCCCCAGGAACGCTATCAGGAGCAGTTGTTGCTGGTGAACGAGGTGATGACGATGCCGGAGGAGCCGAAGCCCGTGGCTGCCGAGACGCACAACCACTTTGAGGCAGGCAGCGGCTGCCAGGTGTTCAACGGGAGTGTTACGGGAGAGTTTGACCAGAAGGACTAAGGGAGGAGGATTGAACTATGGAAGAGAAGACGTGTAGTGGTATAACCAATCACTTCGAAGCTGGCGCGAACTGCCAAGTATTCAACGGCCCGATTAGCGGTTGTGTATTCGCGATGCCTGGTTCCAACATCACACAGCATCCTGTTCAGCCGTCAACGGAACTTGACGAGCAGCAGCAAGATGTGGTTGAGAAACTGAAACCAATGTTCTATGGGCAGACTGAAGATGCGAAAGCTTTCCTTGTAAGCATTCAAGGCATGAAGCCCACCCAGATAACCGACAAGGTGAACCAGTTGGTAAAAGAGAAGAAGATATCGGAACTGTCGAAAAACCGGGATTTGTGGAAGGTGCTTCACGACTGCGGCATCTATGGCCCCACGGAATCGAACTGGAACCAGCAGGTGAAATAATCACCGCCAAAAACACTCAAACATAAGGAATCGGCAATTGTCGGTTCCTTTTTTTATGCCCTTACTTGTACAAAAACTTGCGCAGTACTTGTATAAACTTGTATTTACTTGTATATCAGCTGCTTACGAATTGTTTTTCTTTTTGGTTTCAGAAAAACGGCGTACCTTTGCAATGTCTTCCGAGATATGCAGCCGATAAGTGAGCGGGCTATCCTTAGAGATGCGGGAGCGTTAATTAACCACATTTATCAACAATCCGAGTTGAGGCGAGCATGACGAGGGGAGTCCCCGGGATCATTTGCGCAACCTTCTTTTCTGAAAGCTCCACTCACCTCGCTTAACAACAAGGATTAAGAAATGAAACCAACTATTTTCAGACCACAGATTTTGTTGCAGGACGTCCAGATGGACAGCAGTATTAACTTCATGGCCAACGGCGACATCAACGTCTATCCGTGCCCTTGGGAGGATGAGAAGCAGGTAACTGACGGCAGCCGAGTGCGCTACCGTGCTGGCATCGAGGTGGATGCCGACGGGCGCACCCGAGTGAAGCGCTATAACGAAGGTCTTCAGGGACCTAAGCACGACGTGCTCTATGAGACGCCTCACGGAGCGGTGAAGATGACCCGCCCGCTGTATCGCAGCGATAACGGTCGCCGCCGCTTGAAGGACGAGTATGTCTATGTCACGTTCAAGTTTCCGAAGAAGTACGGGCTGGCGCTTACCAAGGCGCTCTACGAGGAGGAGGCCGACCAGATTTTGTCTTACCTTAAAACCAGAAAGGAGGAAACATTATGGAACCGATAAGAAGCGGATTTTTCACTTGCATTGGCAGGCAGGGGCATGGCGCCCCCGTCGTGCCTGCCACCCGCGAGGACTGGGAGCAGTTGCGCCGGGAGCCTTGGCTGAAGCAGATGTGTGAGCGCATAGAGAGAGGCGACGAGCAATTGAAGCATCGTTTGCCGGTATGGACGCCGCATTGCGCGGAGTTCGCCAATAACCACAGGGCGATAGCCGATGCCGTGAAGCCGCTGAACCGTCTGATGCTGGACTTCGACGAGAAAGGCCACACGGATGAAATCCTCGAAAAAGTACACAAAGAGAACCGTCCCTTTTGTGTACTGCTGGTGGAGGAGAGCGTGCGTCGGGGTACGCATGTGCTGGTGGAGTTGCCTGACGGGATGACTCCCGAAGAGGCTCAGCAGCTAATGAAAGAGGCAACGGGATTCACGCCCGATGCGGCTGTGAAGGATGTCGCGAGGTGCATCTACATGGTGCCCGAGGACCATACACGGTATGTCAGCGAGAAGTTGTTTGAGACAGTCATGGGTGACACAGAGAGCACAGAGAAGACTGAGGACACAGAGGGGACAGTCCCTCAGTGCTCCGCAAGCTCCGCACAGCAGGGACAGTCCCCATGCGCTAACAAGTTCCCGCAGGTGTTCAAGGGCATTCCCTATACCTCTATCATCTCCGAGTGGTGGCGGCGCACGGGTGGTGAACCCTCAGAGGGTGAGCGTAATAAGCGGTTGCACCAACTGGCTGCTAATCTCCGAGCCATCTGCGACAACAACGAGGAATGGCTGTTGGAGGTGATGCCACGTTTCGGATTGTCGGCTCAGGAAATGCGGGGCATTATCCACTCGGCCTGCAAGGAGCCTACCAAGGGTTCGCGCCTGATGGATCAGATAGTTGAGAGTGAAGAGTTAAGAGTGAAGAGTGAAGAATTTGCTACCGCTCACCCTGAACTCGACGATATGGCGCATGACGATTCGTCGCTCATCACTCTTCATCCTTCGCTCAGAAAGGCGCTGCCTATCGGACTGCGTGAAAGTCTTGTGGGTGTGCCGGTTACGATGCACATGCCAGTCTTGTGTTCGGTGATGCCGATTGCTGCTGCCTACGCTGACCAGGTAACCGTTGAGTATTGTGACGGCAATACGCACCGCCTCGGGCTGATGTCGATTATCCGTGGTGAGCAGGCTTCGAACAAGAGCGTCTGTAAGAATGCTGTTGACATCTGGAAGCGCCAGCTTGACGAGGAAGATGCCCTTGCCCGCAAGCGCGAGGAGGAATGGAAGGAGCGCAAGAAAGGCCGCAAGGCCAACGAGAAGGCTCCCGAAGACCCGCATGTGCTGATTCGCGTCGTGCCCGTGACCGTCAGTTGTTCCACGCTGTTGAAGCGCTTCAAGAACGCCGCAGGGCATACCGTCTACTCCTTTGGTGAGGAACTGGACACCCTCCGCAAAACCAACGGTGCCGGTTCGTGGTCGTCGAAGTACGACATCTACCGTCTCTCGTTCGACTTCGGCGAGTGGGGTCAGGACTATAACTCTGACCAGGCTGAGTCGGGTGTGGTCAACGTAGCCTATAACTGGACGATGCTGGGCACCAACGGCGCCATGCGCAAGTGCTTCAAGTCGGACAACATCGAGAACGGACTCAGTTCGCGCATCTTGGTGGCCGAAATGCCTGACTCCGCATTCCAGAAGATGCCCAAGTTTGGCAAGCGTTCAGCTGAGGACGAGGCAAGGATTCAGGAGGCCGTCACCCGTCTGCGCTCGTTCAGCGGACTGATTGACACCCCTCGGCTCCGCAAGGCCATCGAGGCTTGGGTAGAGCAGAAGCGCGTGGAGGCAGCCAAGGACATTGACCACGTCAAGGACACCTATCGCAAGCGTGCTGCCGTCATCGGTTTCCGTTGCGGGGTTATCTTCCATCTGTTAGAAAGTACACAAAAAGAACCGTCCCTTTTGTGTAGCAAGGCTTGTGTCAAGTTCGCGCTGATGATGGCCGAGTACTGTCTGCAGCAGCAGATTAAGACCTTTGGCGAAGCCCTGCAAAGTCAGTATGTCGATGCTCAGGACGAGTGTCAGCGATATGGGGCCAACCACTCGGTGTTCGACCAGCTTTCGCCAGTCTTCACAATGGACGACCTGCGAGCCCTGAAGCGTGGCTTCTGCAGCGATGTGTCGCTCAGGAAGATTATTTCCCGCTGGATGCGCGACGGCTGGATTGAGAAGACTGACCAGAAGCATTGGAATAAAGTGAAGAGTGAAAAGTGAAGAGTGAAGAATTTGCTACCGCACGAATGTGACTTTGTGACTTCGTGACATTGTGACATTAAAGATTAAACATTAAAAATTAAACCCAAATCGGTCGTTAGGCCCAATTAGTTCGGGTGATGTCAAAGTTTTCAGTTGTTCTCCAGAGTCCAAGGAATGCCTGCCGCTGATTTATGGTTCTCACAAGA